>Ga0190265_10003857_pt1 | contig 10303 bp, 14 predicted proteins | sample Popmic124T_FD_133135 | JGI IMG/M metagenome (GOLD analysis project Ga0190265, IMG submission 133135) | Populus adjacent soil microbial communities from riparian zone of Indian Creek, Utah, USA - 124 T | ecosystem: Environmental > Terrestrial > Soil > Riparian zone | place: USA: Utah | collected...
CAAATTAATCGCATGTTCAACCGCGAAGGTGAATCCGGAACGGCTATGGAGCGACAAAGATGATCCTGGCCGGCGCCGCCGCCTTGCTGCTGTTCGCCTTCGGCGGCGACGACCAGCGTCCCCGCCCGCGCGCCGCGCAGGGCGGGACGATCACCGTGCGCCAACAGATCATCATCCAGGTCCCCGCCGGGATCAGGCGGGTGGCTCCGGCCGGCCAGTCCCTGATCCGCTGGCAGGAGGGCCGCGGCCCGCGCTGCGTCCCGGCCGGCCGCATCGTCGGCGCCGCCCGCATGGGTCAGGAAAGCGTCGATTTCATCTTCCGCGACAACAGCCGCATCCGCGCCCGGCTGGAAGGGCGCTGCCCGGCGCTCGATTTCTACCGCAGCTTCTACGTCAACGCGACCGAGGACGGGCAGATCTGCGCCGATCGCGACGCGATCCACTCGCGCAGCGGCGGCGCCTGCCAGATCGACCAGTTCCGCACGCTCCGGGCCGCGCGCTAGGGGACAGTCGGGGACAGTCTATCCTGACTGTCCCCATTCCCCACCGCGACACTTGCCAGGGGACAGTCTACCTGACTGTCCCCATTCACCGCGGGTGACACTTAGGTAACTGTCCCCTCTCGGCCTGAATTCTGCTCTTAGATAGCGGCGTAGATCAGTCCCGCGCCGCCGGCCGCCGGGAGCGGCGAGAGAAAGCGGATCGCCAAGGGGGTGAGACGCTTGGACCACCAACTGCCATAGGCGCCGTGCCAGCGAATTGGCGCCGCGATGATGAGGATTGAAGATAGCACGATAACCCAGCCAACGGCTTCGAACAGCGCGGGCAGCTTCGAATCGGGCGCCCGCACGATCAGCGCCGCGCCGGCAAGCAGCCGCAGGCCCTGCTCCGTTAAATTGAGGCGCCAGTTCCCGGCCTCCAGATTGGCCGACATCCGGCTCAACAAGTGAAGGCAGTAGCGCGGGCGCAACGCCATCAGGAACGCCACCGTCACAAGCCAGGCGCCCGCGGCCGATAGCGCGACGAGAGCTAAGACCTGCATCCGTCGCTATTCTCTGAACCCACCTTCGGCACAGGTCCTGATATAGGCGATCGCGCGGGGAGACGCGAGCGTCCGCAATTTTCAAACCGACCCACGACCCAGGGGATCATAAGCCTTGATCATGAGCACCTTTGGTCCGACACTGGCCGTCCCTGGGCCACGGCAACCAGGAAGTAGGCCCGCTTGCCGACCGTAATGCCGCTTCGTGCGGACACCCGGTTTGTCGTGGGGCGGCGGGCTGAAACTTGCGCGTATGTCCCCGTATTCGCATCTTCAAGGAGTGGCCCAGTGCTGGTTGACATGATGTCCGGGAATCCCATTACGAAGATGCCCTATGCGGGCCCATTACCGCCGCTACATGGCGGCGATGTCACCTGAAGAGATTGCAGCCATCAAGGCGCGCCTGAACGGCATGATCGATGGGACCGACATCAAGACCGCGGGGTGGATGCCTGGCTCCGATTGGACCGGAACGGTGTTCGAGCCCATTTACTTCAAGGCGGCAAATCAGAGTTACTCCGAATCAGCAAAGTGCTTCGGCTTGATGGTGTGGGAAGTCTTCATGGAGCGGCCGGAGCGATGGACATCCGGGCGGTTCGAGAAGGATGGCGAGCCGATCGGCAGCCGAACCTACTTTCAGCCGAGATGAGCGAGGTAGCGCAGGTGACAGGTATGTACCTGTCACCGCCAAATCCCTCACTCCTCATCCGATCACCTCCACCGCCGGCCCCGCCCCGGCGAGCCCGGCGAGGTTGCGGTCGAAAGTGGTAAGGGCGGTGGCGCCCTGCTCGGCGGCGAGGGCGAGGTGGAGGTGGTCGGCGAAGTCGCCACGCTCGGCATAAGCCGAAAGCGCCTTCGCGACCGCCTCGGCGGATGCGACGGTGACGCCTTGCTGCGCGCACAGGGTCGAAAGGCCCTTGGCGATCTCTCCGCGCGGCAGGCGATAGCGGGAGCGCAGCACCCATTCCGCCTCCATGAGCACGGTTGGCAGCACCAATATGTCGCCGGCGGCCATCACCGCCCTCGCGGCGGCGCGCTGCGCCTCATCGTCGCGGGCCACGAGGCGGACCAACACATTGGTGTCGAGCGCCCTCATTTGAGCAGGCGCAGGATGTCCTCGTCGGACAGCCGGCTGATCGCTGCGATCGGCTGCGGCTTGCCCTTGTAGCGGGGCAGCGCATCGAGATCGGCCAGCGTCTTGGGCGGGAAGGGCGAGGCCTTGGCGGGGCGCCTGAGGCTGATGCCGTCCGCGGTCTCGACCAGCTCCAGCGGCGTGCCGGGTTCCCACGCCAGCCGGTCGCGCACATCCTTGGGGATGGCGACGTCGCCGCTCGGCAGGACTTTGGCGCGCGCGTTCATGGACGGAAAGATACGCCTCGGCCGACAGGACGGCAAGGCCGGGACCCGCGTGAGTGCGCCCTCGCGCCCTCTCCAATCCCACCCTCGCCTTGACAAGCCGGGCGCTATGGCACAATCGCCTCCCCAAAGCGCCCGCGCCGAAACGCGGGCCCAAATCCCGGAACTTCCATGACCTTTGCCGATCTCGGCCTCTCAGACGAATTGCTCCGCGCGGTGGGCGAATCGGGCTATGACGAGCCCACGCCGATCCAGCGCCAGTGCATCCCGAGCGTCCTGATGGGCCGCGACATCATCGGCATCGCCCAGACCGGCACCGGCAAGACCGCGGGCTTCGTGCTGCCGATGATCGACATATTGGCGCAGGGGCGCGCCCGCGCCCGCATGCCGCGCTCCTTGATCCTTGAGCCGACCCGCGAGCTCGCCGCCCAGGTCGCCGAGAATTTCGAAAAATACGGAAAGCACCACAAGCTCTCGATGGCCCTGCTCATCGGCGGCGTGCAGATGGGCGACCAGATCAAGGCGCTCGAAAAGGGCGTCGACGTCCTCATCGCCACGCCCGGGCGCCTCATGGACCTGTTCGGCCGCGGCAAGATCATGCTCAACGGCTGCTCCCTGCTCGTCATCGACGAAGCCGACCGGATGCTCGACATGGGTTTCATCCCCGACATCGAGGAGATCTGCACCAAGCTGCCCAAGACCCGGCAGACGCTCCTGTTCAGCGCGACCATGCCGGCGCCGATCAAGCGGCTCGCCGACCGCTTCCTCGACAATCCGAAGTCGATCGAGGTCGCCCGGCCGGCCTCCTCGAACCTCCTCATCGACCAGCGCATGATCCGCGTCGACGCGCGCAAGAAGCGCGACGCGCTCGCCGACATGCTGCGCAAGCCCGAGGTTCGCAGCGCGCTCGTCTTCTGCAACCGCAAGACGACGGTGCGCGAACTCGCGACCAGTTTGAAGCGCGGCCATTTCAACGTCGGCCAGATTCAGGGCGACATGGACCAATCCGACCGGATCAAGGAACTGGACCGCTTCAAGAACGAGGAGATCAACATCCTCGTCGCCTCCGACGTCGCCGCGCGCGGGCTCGACATCAAGGGCGTCAGCCACGTCTTCAATTTCGACGTGCCCTGGCATCCGGACGATTACGTCCACCGCATCGGCCGCACCGGCCGGGCCGGAAAGACCGGCATCGCGATCACCCTGGTCACCGGCGCCGATGCCGAATCGATCGACAATATCCAGAAGCTGACCGGCACGACGATCGCCGACATGGGCGACAAGCCCGTCCCGGCGGCGGTCGAAGCGAGCGAGGAGCGCGCACCGCGCGAAGCGAGGCCCGCGCGCGAATCCCGCGAGCCGCGTGAAACCAGGGAGCCCCGCGAACCCCGCCCGAGCCGGCGCGCGCGCAAGCCCCGCGCCGATGCGCCCGCGCCGAGGCCGGCCGACGCGCCGCCTGGCAAAGCGGTTGCGGAGCGCAAGCCCCGCCCGCCCCGCCGCGAGCCCGACCGCGAACCCGAGGTGGAAGCCGAGGACGAGGGCTGGAACGGCCCGGTCCCGAGCTTCCTCGGCAAGGGGTTCGGCGGCTAGGCCACTCCCGTCATTCCGGCGAAAGCCGGAATCTCACTTCCTTTGCCTTCCTTCGCGTCCTTCGCGCCTTCGCGTGAAACCAGCGGCCGATTTTTCACGCGAAGAACGCGAAGGATCGCAAAGGCGCGAAGAAGGAGAAATGGGATTCCAGCTTTCGCTGGAATGACGAACAGGTGCGTGGCATCTCCGCGGGATGAAACCGCGCATCGGCAGCGTCTTGCTTGTCCTGCTCCTCGCCTGGCCGGCCGTGGCGCCCGCCCAGACGCCGCGCGACGAGGCGCTGCGCTTGTTCCTCCAGAGCACCTTCGCGACTGCGCGAGCGGAATGGCCCGACACCTCCTACGTTAGCGCCTTCGCCGATCTGAACGGCGACGGCCGCGACGAGGCCCTGGTCTCGCTCCAGTCCGGCCTGTTCTGCGGCTCGGGCGGCTGCGCGCTCTATATCTACACGTCCGCCGGCGCGTCGTGGCGCGAGGTCGCCGAGCTCACCATCGTCAACGCGCCGGTGCGCCTCTTGAACACGCGCACGCGGGGCTGGCGCGACCTCGCCGTCCATGTCCGCGGCGGCGGCATGGACATTCCGTACGAGGCGCGGATCCGCTTCGACGGGCGGACCTATGCCTCCAACCCGTCCATGGCCCCGCGCATCCGCGGGCGGGCGCCGGGCCGAGTGCTGATCTCAGACGATTCCGAGAGCAGGCGGCTCTTCTAGGCCTCGCGCCGGTAGCGCGCCCGGAAACCCGCGGCATAGGCCGCGAGCCTTCCTTCCGCGATCGCGTCCCTCAGCTCCTGCATCAGCCGCTGGTAGAACCACAGATTGTGCTCGGTCATCAGCATCGCGCCCAATATCTCGCCGGAGCGGACGAGGTGGTGGAGATAGGCTTTCGACCATTGCGCGACCGGCGATTCAGGGTCCAGCGGCTCGCTATCCTCGGCGAACTTCGCGTTGCGGATGTTGATCGCCCCGTCCCAGGTGAAGGCCTGCCCCGTCCGCCCGCTGCGCGTGGGCAGAACGCAATCGAACATGTCGATGCCGCGCTCGACCGCGCCGACGATGTCGTCCGGCTTGCCGACGCCCATCAGATAGCGCGGGCTGTTCCCGGGCAGCTGCGCGCAGGCGAAATCGAGGCAGGCGAACATCGCCGCCTGCCCTTCGCCGACCGCGAGCCCGCCCACCGCATAACCGTCGAAGCCGATGTCCGTCAGCGCGTCGGCCGAGGCCAGGCGCAACGCTTCGTCCAGCCCGCCCTGCTGGATGCCGAAGATCGCCCCCTCGCCCGCGAAGGCGCCCTTCGAGCGCCTCGCCCAGCGCATCGAGCGCTCCATCGCCGCCGCCTGCTCGTCGCGGCTCGAGGTCGCCGGCACGAGCTGGTCGAACGCCATGATGATGTCTGAACCGAGCAGCGTCTGGATCTCGATCGACCGCTCGGGCGTCAGCATATGCCTGGTGCCGTCGAGATGGCTGGCGAACGCCACGCCTTCCTCGCCGACCTTGGTCAGATCGGCGAGGCTCATCACCTGATAGCCGCCCGAATCGGTCAGGATCGGCCGCTCCCAGCCCATGAACGCGTGCAGCCCCCCCAGCCGCGCCACCCGTTCCGCGCCGGGACGAAGCATCAGATGATAGGTGTTGCCCAGGATGACGTCGGCGCCGGTGGCGCGCACGTCGGCGGGCTTCATCGCCTTCACCGTCGCCGCCGTGCCGACCGGCATGAACGCGGGCGTGCGGATCTTGCCGCGGCGCATGGCAATGACGCCGGTGCGCGCCCGGCCGTCGGTGGCGGCGACGGTGAAGGAGAAACGGGGGGCCGGCATGGGCGCGGCTTAGCGGCTCGCCCCGCCACCGCAAAGGGGACAGTCAATTGACTGTCCCCGCCCCTCGGTAAGAAGGGGACACATACCTATGTGTCCCCTTTTTCCCACAAGCGCGCGAGCTTCGTCCTCGAGGGCGAAGCACTGTCGGCCTAGCCTGCGAATCTCACTCAGGAAGCAACAAACTCGCATCCCCGTAGGAGTAAAATCGATATCCCTCCCGGATCGCGTGCGCATAGGCCGCTCGCATCGCCTCCACCCCCATCAGCGCCGAGACCAGCATGAACAAAGTCGAGCGCGGCAAATGGAAGTTGGTGACGAGGCCGTCGATGGCGCGAAAGACGTAGCCCGGCGTGATGAAGATGGCGGTGTCGCCCTCGAACGGCTGCACCCGCCCCGCTTCGTCGCCCGCGCTTTCGAGCAGGCGCAGCGAGGTCGTGCCCACCGCGACGATCCGCCCGCCTGCGGCGCGCGCCTGGTTGAGCCGGGCCGCGACCCCGGGCGCGATCCGCCCCCATTCGGCGTGCATGAAATGGTCTTCGGTATCGTCCGTCTTGACCGGCAGGAAGGTGCCGGCGCCGACGTGCAGCGTGAGGATCTCATGGCCGATCCCGGCGTCGGCCAGCGCCGCCATCAGACCGGGCGTGAAGTGAAGCGCCGCGGTCGGCGCCGCCACCGCGCCTTCCGGGCCCGCGAACATGGTCTGGTAATCGGCGCGGTCGCGCGCGTTCGCGGGCCGGCGCCCCGCGATATAGGGCGGCAGCGGCATCCTGCCGGCCCGTTCGAGCAAAGCCTCGACCGGTTCGTCGCCCTCGAACGAGAGCAGGAACGAGCCGTCCGCATGCTTCGCGCTCGCGACCGCGGCGACGCCGGCGCCGAAATCCACCCGGTCGCCCTCGCCGAGCCGCCGCGCATTGCGCACGAAGGCGCGCCACGCGCGGGGCCCCTCGCGTTTGTGCAGCGTCGCGCCGATGGAGGCCGCGCCGCGCCGGCCCTCGAGCTGGGCCGGGATCACGCGCGTGTCGTTGAACACCAATATATCGCCGCGGCGGAGCAGCGCGGGCAGATCGCGCACGCCGTGATCAGACAGGGCGGCCCCTTCCACCTTGAGCAGCCGCGCGCTGTCGCGCGGGCTTGCCGGCCTCAGCGCGATCCGGTCGTTCGGAAGCGCGAAGTCGAAAAGGTCGACGCGCAATTATGTCGGCGGCCGCTGCGGGCGCGGCCTCGCCGGTGGCGCGCCCTGCCCCCTGATCGGCTCGAGCGCGCGCGGCTCGGCGGCGGGCGGCGGAACCGCCGGGCCCGCCCCGCGCGCTATGCTCACCGGCGTGGGCGGGGCGGCCGCCGCCATCCGCGCGGCCGCGGCGCGCAGCTCATCGGCCGACATCGGCGGTAGGTTCTCCGAGCCCAACGAGGCGCGCACGATCCGGCTCGGCGCGGTCGGCGGTTCGCCGCGCTCGATCGCATCGACGAAATTCATCCCGCTCACCACCCGGCCGAACACCGAATAATTGTGGTCCATGTTCAGCCGCGGCACGAACATGATGTAGAATTGGCTGTTGCCGCTGTTCGGATCCTGCGCCCGCGCCATCGCCACCGCGCCGCGGACGTGCAGCAAGCCGTTGATCTCGGCGTTGAGGTTCGGGAGCGGCGAGCCGCCGGTGCCGTTGTTCTGCGGGTCGCCGCCCTGCGCCATGAAGCCTTCGATCACGCGGAAGAAGGTGAGGCCGTTGTAAAAGCCCTGCCGGGTCAGCGTCTTGATCCGCTCGACATGGATCGGCGCCATGTCCGGCCGGAGCTGGATCACCACCCGTCCGCCGGTGGACAGATCGAGATTCCAGACGTTGTCGGCCTCGAGCGCGGGCGGCGGCGGCGCCGCCTTCAGGTCGCCGGGCTGCACCGGCGGCGTCTGCGCGGCCAGCACGGCCGCCATGAACAGGCCGGCGGCCCCGGCGATAATCGATAACAGACGCGACATGTTCGAACCCCGATTCCCGTTTGACGATTGATTCTAAGGCGCCCGAGCGCCGGCCTCAAGCCTGTCCTCGATCCCGCGCGACCCGTTCGCGGACCTCGGCGGCGACCGCCGGCGTCACGAACTTGTCGATCGCGCCGCCGAAACGCGCGATTTCCTTGACCAGATTGGAGGCGATCGGCTGCAGCGAGACGTCCGCCATCAGGAAAACCGTCTCGATGTCGGCGTTCAATTGCTGGTTCATCCCCGCCATCTGATATTCATATTCGAAGTCGGCGACGGCTCTGAGGCCGCGGACGATCATCGACGCACCCTGCGCCTCGGCGAAATCCATCAGCAGCGAATCGAATGCGACCACGCCGATCTCGGCGCCGTCCTTCACCGCGGCGACCTCGCGCTTCACCATCGCCAGCCGCTCGTCGACGCTGAACATCGGCGATTTGGAAGGGTTGGTGGTGACCCCGATCACCAGCCGGTCGGCCAGATGGGCGGCGCGGCGGATGATGTCCATATGTCCGAGCGTGATCGGATCGAACGTGCCGGGGTAGACGCCTGTCCTCATGCCGCTCCCTTAACCGCTCGGGCTGAGCCTGTCGAAGCCTCAATGGTCGCGCTCCACCGCAAAGCGCGCCGCCGCCCGCAGGAGGTCCGCCTCTTCGCCGAAGCCGTGCAGATGCTCGATCGCCTGCGCGGTCAGCGCCTCGGCCTGCATCCGCGCCCGCTCCGGGCCGAGCAGCGAGACGAACGTCTCCTTGCCCGCGCCCGCATCCTTGCCGACGCGCTTGCCGGCCCTCTCCTCCAGCCCTTCGTGGTCGATGAGGTCGTCGGCGATCTGGAAGGCGAGGCCGACGTCGCGGGCATAGCCGCGCAGGCCCGTCCGCCCCTCGGCCGGCGCCCGCCCCATGATCGCGCCCGCCTCGACGCACCAGCCGATCAGCGCGCCGGTCTTCAATTGCTGGAGGCGAGTCACCGCGGCGAGATCGAGGCCCAGTTCGGCGGCGCTGAGGTCCATCATCTGCCCGCCGGCCATCCCCGCCGGCCCCGAGGCGCGGGCGAGCTCGGCGATCAGCTCGACGCGGACGAACGGGTCTTCGTGGGTCGCCTCGCCGGCGAGGATTTCGAATGCGAGGGCGTGGAGCGAATCGCCGGCCAGGATCGCGGTCGATTCCTCGAACGCGCGGTGCAGGGTCGGTTTGCCGCGCCTCAGGTCGTCGTCGTCCATGCTCGGCAGATCGTCGTGGATCAGCGAATAGACGTGAATGCACTCGACCGCGAGCGCGACCCGCATGGCCCGCGCCCGATCGACCTTGAACAGGTCGCAGGCGGCGACGACCAGCAGCGCCCGGATCCGCTTGCCGCCGCCAATCGCGGCATAGCGCATCGCCTCGTAGAGCCGGGCGCGCGCGTCGGCGGGGGTTTCGAGCAAAGCCTCGAAGCCGCGATCGATCCCCGCGCCGACCTCATCGAGCGCGGCCGCCAGAATCATTCGCCGCCGAAGGGCGCGGTGCCTGAGGGGCTGCCGCGCGGCCCGAACTGGATCTGCTCGATCTTCGCCTGGGCCGCCGCGAGCCGCGCTTCGCATTGCTGCTTGAGCCGGTCGCCCTCGCCGTAAAGCGCGATCGCCTCGTCGAGCGGAGCCTCGCCGCTCTCGAGCTTGCGCACGATCTCCTCGAGCCGCTTCAACGCCGCTTCGAAAGTGAGCTCGGCGACGTCTTGTGCCTGTTCGTCAGCCATGGCGCCGCAATGGCTTTCACCTGGCTACGGGTCAAGCACAAGCGTCGATTCCGCTCAGCGGAATACGACGACTCGGACTTCTTTCGCCGAGATGAGAGGCTTTCCGTCACAGAGCTTCTTCTTTCCGTCGGGCGCATTGCCCGTCGACGTCTCCGCGAGTTCGGCGGGAACCGTCGGCTTCGGATTCTGCGGATTGTTCCAGTCGAAGGTGCCGCCGGTCGTCGTTCCGTCATTGCCGATTTTCAGGATCGGTCCCCAGGCTGCTTCCATGGTTCGCACCCAATCCCGAACATCGTTCAGTGACTTGGCCGGCGTCTTCATTCCGCGCGTCTTCTCTGTCATAGTCCAAGGTCCACTCCATGCTGTGCTTTTAGATTCTCCACCAGCGTTTGAAGCGCTCCGGCGGTCGCGGAGAGCTCGACCGCAGCGTCGATCGCATCGTCCACTTGTTGTGCCTGGGGACGGCTGGAGTCGACCTGAAGCGCATCTGCAACGCGCCGGAAATTCTGTGCCGCTTGCGGGTCAGTTGCGATGCGGTTCGACAAGTCGGTGATATTGCTGGTCACCCGTGTGAGAAGCGGAATATTCGCGGGCAGGGCGGTGGAAGATACCCGTTCGATTCGCTGGAACGCATGCTGCTGGGCGGCCACATCGACCGCCGCGCTCACCGTCACGCGCTGAATCGCCTGGTCGAGGCTGGCAGCGCGCTCGTAGGCGAGCACGTCGGTGAGCGCGCGTTCCAGCGGATATTCATTGACCTGCTTCGTCAACCCGGTGTGGATTCGAGTCGCCACCTC
>Ga0190265_10003858_pt1 | contig 10302 bp, 9 predicted proteins | sample Popmic124T_FD_133135 | JGI IMG/M metagenome (GOLD analysis project Ga0190265, IMG submission 133135) | Populus adjacent soil microbial communities from riparian zone of Indian Creek, Utah, USA - 124 T | ecosystem: Environmental > Terrestrial > Soil > Riparian zone | place: USA: Utah | collected...
CTCGTGGTAGTCGGCGTGCTCTTCCTCGGATGTGTCCTCGGTGCGATCAACGGCAGCCTGATCGTGCTCACCCGCGTGCCCGACATCGTGGTCACCTTGGCGATGCTCTTCGTCTGGGCGGGCTCGGCACTGTTGGTCCTCAACACCCCAGGAGGCGGCTCGGCCGTCTGGCTGCGCGGCCTCACCCAGGGTTCTCTTCTCAGCGCCTGGGTCCCCAAGGCGGCGGTGCTCCTCCTGGTGGTGGTCGCCGTGATCTGGGTGCCGCTGCAGCGGACCCGGCTCGGCCTGTCGCTCTATGCCATCGGCAGCGATCCACTGGCTGCTTACCGCAGCGGAATCTCGGTGGCCCGCACCAAGATCTTCGCCTACACGCTGACCGGCCTGTTCTCTGCCCTGGCCGGCCTCAGCCTCACCGCCAGCACCGGGATCGGCACCCCGGTCCCCGGGCCCTACACGCTGATGAGCGTGGCGGCCATCGTGCTCGGGGGTGTGAGCCTGGCCGGCGGGCGAGGCGGGCTCTTCGGGCCGGTGATCGCGGTGATCATCCTCTCGCTGCTGCGAACGGACATGACCTTCCTCAACATCAACACCAACCTCGCCACCGTCGCCCAGGGAGTGATCCTCGTTGTCGTGGTGATGGTCGGCAGCCTTCTCCAACTCCGCAGGAGGGAAGGGTGAGCGGGAGCACCGACACCGCCACTCCCCGGAAGCGACGGCTGACCGTCGCTGGTGTCGGCGCACTCTTCCGGGAGCGCCCGATAATCCCCCTCCTCGGGATGCTCGCCGTCCTCGTGCTCCTCAGCGAAGTGATCCGGCCCGGCATCGTCAGCCTCAACTGGGCCGGCGTGATGCTGCGGGCAGCGGTCCCTCTCGCAATCCTCGCCGGGTGCCAGACGATGACCATGCTCACCGGGGGCATCGACCTCTCAGTGGGGGCCGTGGCGTCGATGTCGGGATTCGTGGTGGCGACCCTGGTCGGGGGCCCCGGTCTCGGCGTGGCGATCTTGGTCGCGCTGGGAGTGGCCGCGCTCGTTGGGCTCGTGAGCGGCGTGGGTGTGGGCATCTTCCGTGTTCACCCGCTGATCATGACCCTTGGCATGAGCCTCGTGGTCCTCGGATTCGCCAACGTCTGGCAACTCCAGATGGTGCAGACGGGGTCGGGCGTCCCCACCCAGTTCCGGACTCTCGGCGCCGGGATGTTCGCCAGCTTCGTCCCCAACAGCCTCCTGTTGTTCGTCCCACTGGCGATCCTCATCGTCTATGCGCTGAACCGCACCGGCTATGGGCGGCTGCTCTACGCCATCGGGGACAACCCGGTGGCATCACGGCTGTCCGGGGCGAAGTCGTGGCAGGTCTTGTTGACGCTCTATGTGATCTCGGCGCTTCTCGCCGGGCTCGCCGGCTTCCTCTACTCGGGCCTGACCAATGTGGCCAGCGTGACCCTCGCCGACTCGGCGCTCCTTCCCTCGGTGGCGGCAGCGGTCATCGGAGGCACATCGATCCTCGGGGGCAGGGGCGGGTACGGGGGCACCATCATCGGGGCCCTGATCCTCACCGTGATCTCCTCGATCCTGTCCTCGCTGGGCTACCCGGAGGCAGTTCGCCAGATCCTCTACGGGGCGATCATCGTCTTCGTCGCCGCCGCCTACACCCGGGTGACGGGGGAGACCTGATCCTCCGGGCCTGTCGGCCCCGCAAGGGACCGGCTCGCCGGGATCTCGTAGATGTGCTCCCAGGGCCGGGCGCGCTCGAACGCCGCTGCAGCGGCCATGACGTCGAGATCCGCCCCTCGCCCCCCGATGACCTGGAGGCCCACGGGGAGTCTTCCCGACAGCCCGGCGGGCAGCGAGACGGCGGGGTAGCCGGTGAAGTTCGTGAAGTAGGTCATGCACCAACCGATCACCGGATCGACCTCGACACCTTCTCTCTCCGTAGGCCCCCTGGTCTCCCCAGTGGCGAGGTTCTCCGTGGGCAGGCAGGCCAACGTCGGCGACACGAGGACACGGTGCCCGCTCATGACCTCCTGGAGAGCGTCGTAGACCCTGCTGCGACTGGAATTGTCGTCGAAGTAGTCCATGACCGACATCGTCGCCACGTGGTCGGCCCACCGAAGGAACTCGGGAGGCAGGTCGGACCGGTGCTCCCCGAGTATGTCGAGCCCTCCCGCCTTCAGGTTGGCGAAAGCATCCAAGCTGAGCGGCATGATCAGGCGACACCAGAGGTCTGCCAACTCGCGCTGGTCGAGGTCGATATCGATGTCCACCTCCACGACCTCGGCGCCGGCGTCCTCGAACGCCCGCATCGCCTCCTCGACCACCCTGGCCACCTCGGACTGGACCGGGTAGACGCCGAGGTCGGGGCTATAGGCGATCTTCCACCCTTCGACACCACTGTCGAGACTCGATGCGAAGTCGGGGGTGTCCAAGGCACAGAAGGGGTCCCCCGGGTGGGGCCCGGCGAGCGCGCTCATGGCCAGGGCGGCATCGGCGATGCTCCTCGTGATCGGTCCTTCGTAGACGAACGGTGACACGCCGGAGAAGGCGTTCGGCCTGAGGAGCGAGGGCACCCGGCCGGCAGACGGTTGGTACCCCACCACACCGCACCAGGACGCGGGGATGCGGATCGACCCGCCGCCATCGGTGCCCTCCGCAATGGGGAGGAGCCCGTCGGCGACCACGGCGGCGGATCCTCCCGAGGAGCCTCCGCTGTTCCGGGTGGTGTCGAACGGGTTGGCAGTCGGCCCGAAGAGATAGTTGTCACACGTTCCCCTGAACCCGAGGGCGGGGCTGTTGCCCTTGCCGACGATGATCGCCCCGGCACCCTCCATGCGCTCCGCCCAAACGCAATAGCCGTCGATGGAGAAGTCGGCCATTGCCGGGATGCCTCCGAATGTGGCCGGCCAGCCGGGCTTGAAGTCGAACAGGTCCTTCATGAGCACGGGAACGCCGCGCAACGGCCCGCCCGGCTCTCCCCGTACGACCGATTCCTCGGCGGCACGGGCCGAATCCATCGCCTCATCGAATCCCCGGTAGACGATGGCGTTGAGGCTCGGCTCCCTCTCCTCGATGAGCCGGATGGTCTCCTCCATCACCTCCACGGGCGAGACCGATGCCTCTGCGATGGCATCGGCCATCTCGACCGCCGAGCGATAGGCGACCTCGGTGCCTCCCATGACGTCCTCCTGGTGGTCTGTCGGCTCCTGAGCCCAATACTGGCCCTCGTGGCAAACGTTTACAAGGCAGTCTGCACCGGAATACGCTGCCACCCGTGTCATCGAAGATCTCGGGCTCCGCGGCGGCATCGGGGGGTGAGTCACACTCGCTGCGGCACGTCGCCCAACTGGCGGGGGTGTCCGTGGCCACCGCCTCCCGTGTCATGTCCGGCTCCAGCCACCCCGTGAGCGAGAGGACCCGCCAGCGGGTCCTCTCCGCCGCCGACCGTCTCTCCTTCGAGCCCAACCGGCTCGCCCGGGCGCTGGTCACTGCGCGGTCACAGACAGTCGGCGTGATCGTCCACGACATCTCCGACCCATATTTCGGGGACATAGTCAAGGGTCTCGAGGACGGCATCCACTCTGCGGATTACCGGCTCTTCGTGGCGAGCTCGGACCGCGACCCGGAGAAAGAGCTCACCTATGTCCGGGCATTCCACGCCCACCAGGTCGATGCGATCGTCTTCGCGGCCAGCGCGATCAGCGATCCCGGGTATGTCGCCACGCTCCACGAGCTCATGGGTCGTTTCCGGGCCCGGGGTGGCGTGGTGGTGACGCTCTCCGACCACGTGCTCGAAGGGTATCGCGTCATCTTCGACAACCGCCGTGCGGTCGCCGAGATGGTGGGCTACCTGGCCGAGCACGGGCACAGGAGCATCGGCTACATCGGTGGACCTCCCGACCTCGAGGTGTCCCATGCGAGGCTCGCAGGCTTCACCTCCGCTGTGGCCGAGTTGGGCATCGTCTCCGGCCCCGATCACATCGCCGAAGGCGGTTTCACCGTGACGGGTGGTGGCACCGCGATGGCCGAGCTGCTGGCTCGCGTCGACCTCACCGCGGTCTTCGCCGCGAGCGACCTGATGGCCATCGGGGCGACACGTCATCTCCTGGCGTCGGGCATCGGGGTCCCCGACCAGGTCTCCGTTGCCGGACTCGACGACATCGCCATCGCCGAGTACGGACCGGTCCCACTGACGACGATGCGGGTCCCCACCTACGAGATGGGGAGACAGGGGGCAGCCCTCCTGCTCGATGCCCTGGGGGGAGGCGCGCCGGAGGACGTCCGACTCGGTGGGCAGATCATCGAGAGGGACTCTGTGGGCCCGGTCGGGAAGGCGGGGTGAGCGACCGGCTCCGCGCCGACCTCGCCTGTCGTCTCGGCGACGCCTGGACCAGCGCTTTCGCCATCCCCGCTCCCTCGACGGTCGAGCCCTCGCTGACAGCTGACGACGCCTATGCCATTCAGGAGATGATCATCGCCGGGCGCGTCCGGCAGGGCAGGCGCCGCGCTGGGTGGAAGCTGGGGCTCACTTCGGCGGGGCCGGAAGCGACACCCATCGTCGGCACCCTCCTCGACGACATGGTCGTCCCCTCCGGCACCGAGCTGGCAATGGCCGGCATGGTGGCCCCGATGGTCGAGGCCGAGGTGGTGGTGCGGATCGGTGAGGACGTCGCCGGTCCCCGCAGCGTCGAAGAGCTGGCGGTCGGGCCCCACATGGTGGGCCCGGGCATCGAGGTGATCGACTACCGGACCACCGACAGCACCGGTCCCATCGACTGGATAGCCGACAACTCCACGGTCGCCTACGCCGTGGTGGGCACCTTCGTGCCGTTAGCCGACGTCGATCCGGCCGCCATCGAGGCGTCACTCTCCGCCGATAGCCGTCACCTCGCCACCGGGCGCGGCGCCAAGGTCATGGGCAACCCGCTGGCCGCCGTCGCCTGGCTGACGAGGCACCTCTCCGAACGCGGCCATCTCCTCGAGGAGGGCCATGTCGTGCTGACCGGGTCGCTCACGGGCCACCATCGGGTCGAGACCCCCGACCAGGTCGACTTTGCCGGCGACTTCGGGGACCTGGGCACCGTCACAGTGACGTTTCGTCCCTGACGTGTCACCTCTGTTGACGCACCCGCGTCCGCTGGTTACGGTGCCGCTCACCACAGCGACGGCAATCGTTTGCCCTCCCCCAGCGCAAGCCAGAGGCAGGTTCCCTTGAGCGTGTTCGCCCCCGATGCCCTCGACGACCGTGTGATCCTGGTGACGGGGGCAAGCCGTGGCATCGGTGCCGCCATCGCCGAGGCCTGCGCCAGTGCCGGGGCCAACGTGGCCGTCGGCTTCCTCGACGGGGAGGAGGGCGCCAATGCAACCGTGGAGAGGGTGCGGGCCCTGGGCAAAGAGGCAGACGCGTTCTCGGCCGACGTGCGTGACGAGGGTCAGGTGGAGAGGATGGTGGAGGCGGCGCTCTCCCGGTTCGGCCGGATCGATGGGCTGGTGAACAATGCAGGCGTGATGCCGGAGAGCCGCGTCGTCGACATGACCGCCGAGGATTGGAAGCACGTGATCGACGTCGATCTCACCGGGGCGTTCCTGTGCAGTCGCGCCGTGCTGCCCGACATGCTGGACAGGGGCTCGGGGGCCATAGTGATGATCGCCTCTCGCCTGGGCCAGATCGGGTTCGCCGGAGTCGCCCACTATGCCGCGGCCAAAGCCGGGCTCCTCGGGTTCGTCAAGTCCCTGGCCAAGGAGGTCGGGCCACACGGTGTCCGGGTCAACGCCGTCGCGCCAGGGGTCACGATCACAGACATGACGTCGGACATCGTCTCGGGCGAGGTGGGGCAGCGCCGTCTGGCCGAGCTGCCCGCCGGGCGCTTTGCCACCGCCCAGGAGGTCGCTCTATCGGTCGTCTTCCTGCTCACCGATGCGGCGGCGCTGTATCACGGGCAGACTCTGTGCCCCAATGGCGGCGGTCACATGCCATGAGGCGCACCAAGAGGTCGACGGCATGAGGCTCGTCGCCGCGGCTGACGCAGTCAGGAGGATCCCTGACGGCGCGACCGTGATCGTCGGAGGATCCGGGGCCGGTCATGCCCTTCCCCAGATGTTCATCGACACCCTGGCCGACGTGTTCCGCGCCGAGGGGTCGCCACGGGACTTGACGACGGTGCGCGTGGTCGGGATCGGTGATTTCGCCGACCGGGGCTTCTCCCAGCTGGCCCTGCCCGGCCTGATGCGCCGGACCATCGGATCCAACATAGGCAACGAGCCCCGGCTCGGGGAGCTGATCGAGAGCGGCGCGGTCGAGGCGTACTCCTTCCCACAGGGGGTCCTCTCCCAACTGTGCCGGGAGATCGCCGCGGGCAGGCCCGGCCTCGTCACCGCCGTCGGGCTCGACACCTACGTCGATCCCCGACACACCGGCGGCAAGCAGGGATCCGCTCACGAGGACCTGGTGGAGCTCGTCGAGCTCGCCGGACAGGAATGGCTCTTCTACCGGGCCTTCCCGATAGACGTCGCCGTGATACGGGGCTCGACCATCGACGAGGACGGCAACCTGACCATGGAGGACGAGGCGGTGCGAGGCGAGATGCTGGCCATGGCGATGGCCGCCCGGAACTCCGGCGGGATCGTAATCGCCCAGGCGAAACGGCTCGCCGCGGCAAAGAGCCTCGCGGCCCGCTCGGTCGTCGTGCCCGGTGCCCTCATCGACGTGGCGTACCTCGACCCCGCCCAAACCCAGACCTACATCACCGAGTACTCCCCCTACTACTCCGGCGCATTGCGCCGTCCCGCCACCGACCCCGGTGACCCCCCTCCCCTCGACGTCCGCAAGGTCATCGCCCGCCGCTCACTCCTCGAGTTCCGACCCGGCGACATCTGCAACCTCGGGTTCGGGATCAGCCAGATGATCGGGGCGATCGCCTGGGAGGAGGGCATCGAGGATCGGCTCGTCCTCACGGTGGAGCAGGGCATCTTCGGTGGTGTCCCGGTCGCGGGCAACGAAGGAGGAGCCGGGTTCAACTATCAGGCGATAATCGACCAGCCGTACATGTTCGACTTCTACGACGGGGGCGGCCTCGACATCGCCAGCCTCTCCTTCGCCCAGATCGACTCCCATGGCAACGTGAACGTGCACAGGTTCCCAGGCCGCCTGCGCGGGCCTGGTGGGTTTCCCAACATCAGCTCTCGGACCGGGCGGATCTGCTTCGTCGGGACGCTCACCACAACGGGCCTTCGGGTGGGAGTGGAGAGCGGGCGGCTCCAGATCGAGAGCGAAGGGACACTCCCCAAGTTCGTCGACGAGGTCGACGAGGTGAGCTTCAGCGGGGCCATGGCCGCCCGTCGCGACCAAAAGGTGCGCTACATCACCGAGCGAGCTGTGTTCGAGCTGGACGATGGCAAGGTCCGGCTCATCGAGGTGGCCGATGGGCTCGACCCTGAGGCCGACGTGATCGCCCACATGGGGTTCGTCCCCGAGGTGTCCGACCAACTGACCACGATGGACCCCCGGGTGTTCGCCGACGGCCCGATGGGTCTCGCCGCCGACTTCGGCGAGGAGAGATGAACATGCCTGGCGAGCCCCGTCTAGTGGTCGTCGAGAGCGGTCCGATCACGACGATCACGCTGGAGAACCCCCCGCTCAACCTGGTGACCGTCGAGCTCACCCGTCGTCTCGACACCGCCCTCTCGGGAATCGAGGCCGACGACGACGTGCGTTGCGTCCTGGTCACGGGGACCGGGGAGCGGGCATTCTGCGCCGGCTCGGACGTGAAGGAGTTCGAGGCGCTGCGGGGAAGGGTCGGCGAGGGCAAGCTGCTCCTCGAGAAGGCGGTGTACCGCAGGCTGGCGCGTCTACCGGTGCCGACGATCGCCGCGATCCAGGCCGACGCTCTCGGCGGAGGTCTCGAGCTCGCACTGTGCTGTGACCTGCGAGTGGCCGACGAAAGGGCCAAGCTCGGGCTTCCCGAGGTCCGCCTCGGCGTGATGCCGGGATCAGGGGGCACCCAGAGGCTGCCTCGGGTGGTTGGGATCGCCCGTGCCAAGGAGCTCATCCTCATGGGCGAGATCGTCGACGCTGCCGAGGCTGCCTCGATGGGGCTGGTCAACCGGGTGACCCCCAGCGGCGAAGCGTTGGCCACGGCCCGGGACATGGCCGAGTCGATCGCGACGCGCGGCCCGCTCGCGGTCCGGGAGGCCAAGCGGGCCCTCGACATCGCGGGTGACGTGCCATTGGACGAGGGCATGGCCGCAGAGCTAGACGCCTCGGAGCGCATTTTCACCTCCGACGACATGCTGGAGGGAGCGCAGGCGTTCTTCGATAAGAGAGAGCCCCGGTTCACCGGCAGGTGAGCACGGGCCCAGGAGAGGTACCCATGACAACGACTGACCAAAAGGCGGCGAACATCGAGAGGTTCGGAGTGTTCCTCCCCTCCTTCGTCTGGCCGGGCGACGGGCCGGAGCGCGCCCGGGGAATCGTCGATTTCGCCCGTCAGGTGGAGGAAATCGGGTTCGACTCGATCTTCATCACCGACCACCTTCTGGCGGCAAAGCAGTTCTACTCGGTGTCCTTCATGGAGCCGCTCACCACCTTGTCACTGGTGGCGGGAGTCACGGAGAGGGTCAGGCTGGGCACCTCGGTCATGGTCATGCCGATTCGCGAGCCGGTGCTTCTCGCCAAACAGCTCGCCACTCTGCAATTCCTCTCCAACAACAGGTTCGTGCTCGGCGCCGGGATCGGCTGGTACCCCCCTGAGTACCCCGCCACCGGGGTGAAGAAGTCCGATCGGGGCCCGCGCACCGACGAGATCCTCGACATAATCGTGCCCCTTCTCGAGGGTGAGACCGTGAGCTACCACGGGCAGTTCTACTCGATCGACGAGGTGCTTATCGAGCCCCTGCCCAGCCGTCGGCCCGAGGTCTGGATCGGAGGCGGCTCCCAGCTCGCCGACCCGGGCTCGCCCGACCTCCCCCGGTTCGTCGACGCCGTGAAGCGCCGGATCCTGACCGCCGAGGGATGGGTGCCACGGCCGACCTGTCCTCCCGAGGACATCGCCTCGGACTGGGAGGAGCTGCAGGCCTACCTGAGGGAGAACGGCCGCGATCCCGGCGAGCTGGTCGTCGCCCACGAGAACTTCTACCACTTCGTCGGCACCGAAGACCCAGCCAAGGCGCGCGAGGAGCAGCACCAGGCGATGCTCAGGGTGATGAGCGAAGCCCGGGGCCCCGACTACCTCGAGCGCGTCTACCTCTTCGGCACCCCCGACGAGGTGGTCCAGTCGCTGCAGGCGCGTGTCGACGCAGGTGTTCAGAGTTTCATGCTCCACACCATGACGCCCGACCCGGCACAGCTCGAGCAGTGGGCGACCCACATCATCCCTCACGTCCGCTTCCCCACCGACCGGTGACGCTGCGGGTCGCCCTCATCGGCAACCCGCTGCAGCGGCGGCACTCGGCCGTCATGCAGAATGCCGCCTTCGCCGCCAACGACATCGACGCCACCTACGAGCTGAGGCCGATCCAGCCCGGCGATGTCCCCGGCTTCTTCATTGAGGCCCGCGGCCCCGGCTGGCTCGGTTTCGGGGTGACCTCTCCGTACAAGCAGGAGGCGATGCACCACTTGGACGAGGTCGAGCCCGGGGCTCGGGCCATCGGGGCGGTCAACAACGGGGTCCGTCGCGACGACGGCTCCCTGGTCGGGTTCAACACCGACGCCTCGGGGTTCATCTCGGCGGTCGAAGCCATGGGCATGTCGGTCAGTGGCCGCCGAGCCGTGGTCGTAGGGGCGGGCGGGGCGGCCCGAGCTGTGGTCTGGGCACTCCTCGACGCCGGCGCTGAGGAGGTCTTCGTCGCCAACCGCACTCCGGAGCGGGCCCGCGACCTCGCCATGAGCCTCGCCGAATTCGGTTCGATCGTGTCCGGCTCACTCGACGACCCCGCACTCATGACGGCCCTCGACTCAGCGGCGGTCGCGGTGAACGCGACCACGATGGGCATGACGACGGACGACAGGGCGTTCGACGTGATCGCGCTGCCAGACGACGCCCTGGTGTTCGACCTCGTTTACGTCCCGCCGGACACGCCGCTGGTGAAGGCGGCGAAGACGAGAGGGCTGGCCGTCTGTAACGGCATGGAGATGCTGGTCCGCCAGGGCGAGGTGGCCTTCGAGCGCTGGACCGGCGTCGGCGGCACCGCCGATACCATGCGTGCCGCTCTCGAGGAATGGCTTGCGGGGCCAGACTCGAAGGCCTGATTTGCCCCGCCGCATCGACACTGCACTCGCCGAGGCCGGCCTCCCACCCCTACAACGGTCGAC
>Ga0190265_10003859_pt1 | contig 10300 bp, 7 predicted proteins | sample Popmic124T_FD_133135 | JGI IMG/M metagenome (GOLD analysis project Ga0190265, IMG submission 133135) | Populus adjacent soil microbial communities from riparian zone of Indian Creek, Utah, USA - 124 T | ecosystem: Environmental > Terrestrial > Soil > Riparian zone | place: USA: Utah | collected...
GGTCGTGCCGTCGTTGCGGAGGGAGCCTTCGCTCACCAGCAGGTCGCCGGGGCGGATGCCGGGCTGCAGACCAGCCGAAGAACCGACCCGAATGAATGACGTCACCCCGACACGAACGAGCTCTTCCACAGCGATCGCGGTCGAGGGACATCCCATACCCGTCGAGGTGGCGGTGATCTGCCGGCCTTTGTACGTGCCCGTCATCGTGAGGTGTTCCCGCTGATGCGCGACCGTGCGCACATCGGAGAGGAACTCCGCGATGAGCGGCACTCGGAATGGGTCACCAGGCAGGAGCGCGACGGTGGACACCTCTCCGGGCGCGATGCCGATGTGGTATTGGCGTTCGCCGAGTCCGGCGCTGGCCTTGTCAACGGGCGTGAGCGTGGTCGTCATGTGATGCTTCCTTCATGTTCCGTTGCGGGTCGATTGTTCAGTCGCGTGGCGATGAGGTGGAGTCGATGGTGATCTCGCCCGAGATGATGCCCTGCTTGAGCTCCTCCACCTCGGTGAGAAGAGCCGGATCGATGCGCGATTCCCAATCGTGGGTCGGCGCGATATCGACGCCGCCGTTCTCTAGCGTGCCGATATAAGGTGCGTTCGAGTAGCTGCCGTCGGCTGAGGCCAGTGTGACCTCGTCGGCCGCCGTCGTGAGGTTCTTCAGCACCGATGTCAGGTAGTACTCGCGAAACTCGGGCGTGCTCTCGTAGGCGTCCCCGTTGACCCCGATGATCGCGAGGTCGAGACCGCGTTCCCTCGCCACCGATGCCGACGACTGGAACAACGTGCCAGCCACCGGCATGATCACGTCGACTCCCTGGTCGAGCAGAGCTTCGGTGATCGTGCCTGCCTTGATCTGGTCGTCGAAACTCCCCACGAACAATCCGTCCTGCGCGGCCCTGTCCCAGCCGAGCAGCTCCACGGATGTCCCGTGGGCCTCGTTGTAGCGCTCGATGCCGTCAGCGAAACCATCCATGAAGACCGTGACGGAGGGGAAGGGCATCCCTCCGTACGTACCGACAACACCCGTCGTGCTGACGCCGGCCGCGAGATACCCCGCCAGCGCGGCGGCCTGGGCGGTATCGAAGAGCACTGGCTTGACGTTGTCGAGCTCGATCGGCTGGAAGTCATCGTCGGTGACGACGCTGTCGATGAGGGCGAAGCGCACGTCGGGCTCGAGCTGGGCTGCATCGCGCGTGGCGTTCGCCAAGGCGAAACCGACCGTGACGATGAAGTCGCAGCCTTCGGCGATCAACCCCTCGATGTTGCCTGAGTACTGATCTTCTGACGTGGACTCCGCCCGCAATGGCTCAACGCCGAGCTCATCGGACGCGGCCGCCACCCCCTCCCAGGTCAGCTGGTTGAAGTCCTTGTCGTCGAATCCGGTCAGGTCGGAGACAGCGCAGGGGAGGAAGTCGTTCTCGACCGCTGCCGCATCGTCGTCAGATGGTGCGGCTGCGCATCCGCCGAGTAATAACGCGGCACTCATTGCGGCGGCGCCAGCGGCAGTGGCGGATCGGGTGGTCCAACGCATCATGACGTCCTTGTCGGTTGCTGTGGATAAAGGTTGTATGAAGTTATACCTCTTCCACCACGAGACTTCAAGAGACCTCCGCATCCGCGAGCGTGTTCTCCACTGCGGCTGCGGCGCCGACCTACGTCCGCCAGCTAGGCTCACCGCATGCCCGCCGCTGCCATCGCGCTCTGCGTGATCCTCGCCATCCTCGCCGTCCTCCAGCTCGCGCTCATCTTCGGCGCACCGATCGGACGCTTCGCCTGGGGCGGCCAGCATCGGGTGCTCCCGATGAAGCTGCGCATCGGCAGCGCCGTCTCCATCGTCATCTACGCGATCATCGCCCTGCTCGCCCTCGATCGCGCAGGTGTCGTCGATGTCGTGCCCGATGTCGTGTCGACAGTGGCCATGTGGGTGGTGTTCGCGTACTTCGTGCTCGGCATCGGCATGAATGCGATCTCGCGAAGCAAGCCCGAGCGGTACACGATGGTGCCGGTATCACTCGTGCTAGCGGTGCTGAGCCTGTTGGTCGCACTCGGCTAGAGAATCCGCGAGCACGGAAGAACCATCGCCGTCCCCGCGTTGGCTCTCAGCATGAGAGCTATGGTGTACTCGCAGACCGGAGACCCGTCGGTCCTGGCACTGGTCGACCGCGACATTCCCGATCCCGGGCCCGGCGAGGTGCGTGTCAAGGTCATGGTGTCGGGCGTGAACCCGACCGACTGGAAGTCGCGGGCCGGTTCGGGGCCCGGCAATCGGGCACCGTTCCCCGAGGTCGTGCCGAACCAGGACGGCGCGGGGCTCGTCGACGCCGTCGGCGAGGGTGTCGACGGTATCAGCGTCGGCGATCGCGTCTGGCTCTTCCTCGCCGCGCACGAACGACCCACGGGCACCGCGCAGGAGTTCACGGTGCTGCCGGCCGAGCGAGCCGTGCAGCTTCCGGATGCCGCGAGCTTCGACATCGGCGCATCCATCGGCGTTCCCGCCATGACGGCGCATCGCGCGCTCACCGTGTCGGAGCACGGGCCGTCCCGGCTCGGCCCGGGAGCCCTCGAGGGACGCACCGTGCTCGTGGCCGGAGGCGCGGGCGCCGTGGGGCACGCGGCGATCCAGCTCGCACGCTGGTCAGGTGCGCGCGTGATCACGACGGTGAGCTCACCCGAGAAGGCAGCTCTCGCCTCTGCGGCAGGCGCCCACCACGTCGTGAACTATCGCGAGGGCGCCGCCGCCGACGCCATCCGCGCCGTCGCCCCCGACGGGGTCGACATCGTGGTCGAGGTCTCACCTGCGCGGAACGCCGAGCTCAACGCGAGCGTCATCGCGAACCACGGAACGATCGCCGTCTACGCGACCGACGGCGGCAGTGCGATGTCACTCGACGTGCGGCGGCACTTCGCGCTCAACGTGCGATACCAGTTCCTGCTGCTCTACACCGTCGGCGCGGCCGCCCTCGCCGCGGCGGCCGACGACATCGGGCGCGCGCTCGTCGACGGCGTGCTCGAGGTGGGCGAGGGGGCCGGGCTGCCCGTCACGCGTTTCCCGCTCGAACGCACCGCCGACGCGCACGAGGCCGTGGAGGCCGGCGCCGTCGGCAAGGTGCTCATCGACGTCGCGGCACCCACCGACTCAGACGCGTGACCGAGCTGCGTCGCCGCTTCAGCATCCCCGCATCGGACTGACGACCGAGCAGATCTGCTTCAGCACCAGCGCCGGATTCTCGTTCTCCACGAAATGACCGCTGTGCGTCTGCGTGACGTGCGTCGCGCCGAGCGAGGCGGCGAGAAGCGCATGGGCCTCGATCCACTCGGGCCAGTGCGCCTGGGCGTCGCCGATACCGAGGTAGTCGAAGGGAGTGTCGGCACTCATGACGACGGCCGGGATCGCGGGCAGGGCCGGCGTTGCCTCGAGCGCCGCGATGCTGGCGGGATAGTCGGGAGCCTCGAGATCGGGATGCTCGAGGCCGGTCCCTGCGATGAGCTGCATCCACTGCGTCCACACGTCCTGCGGCAGCACTGTCTGCAGGTATTGGGATCCTGGGTCCACGAGCACGATGCCCGAGATCTCGTCGGGATAGGTCCTCGCGAACGACGTCGCGATCAGCCCGCCCCAGGAGTGTCCGACGATCACGTAGGGTCCTGCGACATCCGCCACCATCAGCAGTGCGTGCAGGTCGGCCGCGTCGCCTTGGGCCGTCGTCGGTTGCGGCACCGTCGTCGACCGGCTCGGCGCGCCCTGCCACTGCTTTGTCCCCGGCCGGTCGTACGCGCACACCCTCGTGAACTGCGCCGTCTGCGAGTAGACGGCCGAGTCGTCGGGCTCCTCCGATGCCAGGTCGGCATACTGCCAGTTGTCTGCCGCAACCCCGGCGCCCGAGATGAACACCACGGTCGGATCACCGGTGCCGCTGCACTCGAGATACATCTCGCGGCCGTTGCCGATCTCGACCACACCGGCGCGGTCGCCCTCCCCCGGTTCGAAGACTCCGGATGCCGCGGGCGTGCTGGCTGCGGCGGAAGCGGGCATCGGCGTCGATGCGTTCGGTCCGGCACATGCCAGCATCGCGGCGGGAAGGAGCAATGCCACCGCCGCTCCGACACCCGCGCGGGCAACGGTCCTGGAATCGCGTGCTCGTCGTTGCGTGACCATGTCGGGCTCCGTACGTACGACGGCTCGAGGCGCGAGTCACCTCGGTCGAAGGCTACGCTCTCCCGTCGGCCGCCGCGATCGCGACTTCACCCTTGTGACCCACTCGAGCAGGCATCGGGCCGGCATTCGCGGCGCTCAGCGCGTCGCGCGTTCCAACAGCTCGAGGATGTGCACGTACTCGTGCCCGGTCGCACGCGACATACCGATCTCGCACGTGCGGTTGCACGACGCGTACGCGTCGAAGTCGCGGCCGACGACCTCAGCAGCCTCGGCTGCGGTGGCCGACGCGGTGAGCTCGGGATGCAGCATCCCCCGGTCACCGGCGAAGCCGCAGCATCCCCATGCGTCTGGCACGACCGGCTCGGACGACACTGCGGCGGCGATCGACATGAACCCCGCGTTGGATCCCAGCCGGGTGCTCGAGCAGGTCGGATGCAGCGCGACGGAGTCGAGCCGGTCGGCCACGCGCAGTTTCGGCAGCAGGTGCTCGGCGGCGAAGTCGACGGCATCGACGATGCGCAGGGCGTCGACCCCGAGCTCACCGGCACGGTGGCCCACCGCGAGCAGCAGCCCCTCCGTGCATGACGAGTTGTCGCAGACGATGGGCAGGCGGCCGCCATCGGATGCCTCGAGCAGCGCACCAACCGTGCGGTCGATCGCCGTGGCGTACCCGCCGGTGTAGCCTTTCGACTTCCACGGCGTGCCGCAGCACAGCCCATCGATGCCGGTGGGCGTCACCAGCTCGATCCCGGCCCGCTCGCACAGCGCACGCAACGCGGATGCCGCGCCGTCGCCATCGCCCGACGCGCCGAACATCGAGCCGACGCACGCCGAGAAGAACACCGCATCGCCCGCCGACGCGCTCGGTGCGGTGCGGCGGGGCCCGCCGCCGGGCAGGTCGGGCGTCCACATCGGCACGACGTCGGTGCCCAGCACGGCTCGCCCGGCACGGGTCATCGAGCCGACCAGCGGCGGCGGCATCCGCTTCGCCGCCGACAGCGCCAGCGACGCCCCGCGTGAGACCGGACCCCAGGCGTGCGCCAGCCCTGCGGCGACCGTGCGGTGCGAGGCCGGCGCGTCGGCCTCACGCAGGCGGCGCACGAGGTCGCCCGTGTTGATCAGCACGGGGCACGCCGTCTCGCACATGCCATCGGCGGCGCAGGTCTCGACCGAGGCGTAGCGCTCGGCGTCGGCGAGCTCGCGATCGAGCGCGTCATCGCCGAGCGCTCGCGCGGCGGCGCGGGCGCGGCGCACCGCGATGCGCTGTCGGGGTGTGAGCGTGAGGTCCTTGCTCGGGCACACCGGCTCGCAGTACCCGCACTCGACACAGCGGTCGACCTCGGATTCGACCGGTGGCGTCGACTTGAGATGCTCGAGATGCCCGCTCGGCGCATCCGAGAGCAGTACGCCGGGATTCAGGATGCCGGTGGGGTCGAACAGCCGCTTCACCTCGCGCATGATCGCGTACAGCTCGGCGCCGAACTGCCGTTCGACGAACGGGGCCATGATGCGGCCCGTGCCGTGCTCGGCCTTCAGCGTGCCACTTGCATCGAGCACGAGCGTGACGAGGTCTTCGGTGAACGCCCGCTGGCGTTCGATCGCGGCGTCGTCGCTGAAGTCCTCGGTCAGCAGGAAGTGGATGTTGCCGTCCTTCGCATGCCCGAAGATCACGGCATCGTCGTACCCGTACCGGGCGAAGAGGTCCTGCAGGGCGGCGCAGGTGTCGGCGAGCGAGGCCACCGGCACGGCGATGTCCTCGAGCAGCGCCGTGGTGCCTGGTCGTCGGGCGCCGGCGACCGCGGCATAGAGACCCTTGCGGGTATGCCAGAGCCGAGCGCGCTGCGCCGGATCGCGTGTGGCGTCGATCTCGGGGGCATCTGTGCTCGCGAGCGCGCGCGCCGCCTCCTCGAGCAGCCGGGCAAGGTGCTGGTCGTCGGGCGCCTGGTACTCGACGAGCAGCGCCGCGTGGTCATCGATGACCATGTCGGGCACCACGCCGACAGAGGCGGGATCGGCCTGGATCACGCGCAGCGAGGCGGCATCCATCAGCTCGACGGTCGCGGCATCCGTCGCGACGAGCGTCGGCAGGGCACGGGTGGCCGCATCGAGGGTCGGGAACAGCAGGAGCGCCGTGGCGATGCTCGGCGCGATCGGCACCGTCTCGAACTCGGCAGCCGCGACGAATCCGAGCGTGCCCTCCGAGCCGACGAGCAGGTGGGCGAGGATGTCGACCGGTTCCCTGAAGTCGAGGAACGAGTTGAGCCCGTAGCCCATCGTGTTCTTGCCGCGGTACTGGCGCTCGATCTCGGCTCGGAGGTCGTCCCGCGCTGCGATGCGGTCGCGGATGTCGCCGAGGCCGGCGTGGAGCGCGGGCTCGGCGGCGGCCAGCGTGGCGTCCGCGTCAGGCGTCGTCGTATCGATCAGCGTGCCGCTCGGCAGCACGACCGTGAGTCCGCGGAGCGTGCGATAACTGTTCGCGTGCGTGCCGCACGCCATGCCGCTCGAGTTGTTCGCGATCACGCCGCCGATCGTCGCGGCGATCTCACTCGCCGGGTCGGGGCCGAGCTTGCGCCGCCTCCGCAGCAGCCGGGCGTTCACCTGTCGCACGGTTGCGCCCGGTTCGACGCGCACGCGCGACCCGTCGGAGTTCGGCGTGATCGTGCGAAAGGCCGACCGGGTATCGAGCAGGATGCCACTGCCGGCCGCCTGCCCCGAAAGGCTCGTGCCACCCGAACGCAGCGTCACGTGCGCGCCGTTCTCGCTCGCGTAGCGGAACACGGCAGCGACGTCATCGATGGACGTCGCTGTCACGACGGCATCGGGGGTCAGCAGGAAGTGGGATGCATCGACCCCGGCGACGATGCGATCGAACGCCGAGACGCGCACCCGTTCGCCGCCGCCGTCGTCAGCCGCGAGCGCCTCGGTGAGCCCGCTCGCGAGGAGGGCGTCGCCGTGCGCGACGCGAGCTCGGTCGGCAATGGCGGCCGGGGCAGCGCGGCCATCGAGCGTGGAGCGGTCGGATTCGATCACTGTTGGACCCCTTCGGCGGTGCGAGGTGACGAGACGGCCGTCGCTGTCACTCGTGAGACCAGCGCGGCGAGCACGAGAAGCAGGATTGCGCAGATGACGAAGGTCGCCGGCGACGCCGGGTCGGAGGTGATCATCAGCACTGCCGCGGGAACGGCCACGCCGCCGAGTGCTCCACATGCGACCAACGCACCCATCGCATCGCCGGCCGCCGCGTCGCTGAGGCGGTCGAGTGCCAGCCCCACGATGATCCCGTAGCTCGGCGCGATGGCGAGCACCGCGACGGCGATCGCCGCCAGGCCGACCGCCTCGTTCCAACCGGATGCGGCCGCTGCGGCGGCGAGCGCGATGGCTCCGATGACGGCGCCCCCGACGACGAGGTGCGAGGCGGAACCACCGTGTTGCGAGCGCACCACCGCGAGGTATCGACCGGCGGCCATGAACGCCCAGAATGCCGAGGTGCCGAGGCCGGCGAGCGCCGGATCGATCTCGAGCATCGCCGCAGGCAATACGGCCGACCACCCGGCGAAGACCGTTTCGACGCCGACGTAGATCGGCAGGGCGATCGCGAACGGCACGATGCCCGCGAGGCGTCGCACCTGAAGCCCACGGGGAATGTCCGTTCGGGCGGGTCGTATCGCACGGGTGCGCCTCCCGTTGATCCCCAGCATCAGCCCGGCCGCGAGCGGTAGGGCGGCGACCAGCAGGACGATCACGTTGTGGGCGACGAGCGACGATCCCACGAGCAGCACCACCGGAGTGAGCGCGGCCATGACGGCCACCGTGCCCGTGAGCGCACTGAGCCGAATCGCCGTCGAACCGGCACCGGTCACCGACTTCGCAGCCACGCTGCCGGCCGCCTCGACCAGTCCGAAGCCGAGACCGGCGAACGCGCTCGCGAGCACAAACACCTCGGCACCGATCGCGAGTGACACGACGACCAGCCCGCCTGCTTGCACCAGGCAGCCCGTCGCGGCGACGAGCACCGGGGAGAGCACCCGCATCGCCGGGCCCGACAGCAGCACACCCACGAGCAGGCCGCCGAACAGCGCGGGGATCGCCTGGAGCAACGGCGCGCCGATCGCCTGCCCGGCCGCCGGCAGCACGGCGGGAATGACGGCGGCCGTCGCGCCGAGACTCGCGAACGCGACGAACAGACCGCGCACTGCCGCGGTCATGTTCCGTTGACCCGCAGGTGGTGCACCGCGGCGTAGGTGTTTCGGATCGCCGACATCGAGTCGTCGTAGTTGGCCTGTGCGACGCCGATGAACACGCAGTCCACGATCATGAGCTGCGCGATCCGGCTGCCGAGCGCACCGGAACGGAAGCCGGTCTCGCGTGCTGCCGTCGTGAGCACGACATCGGCGCGTTTCGCGAGCGGGGAATGGTCGTGATTCGTGATCGCGATCGTCGCAGCGCCGGCCGCGCGGGCGATCGCGAGGAACTCCACGGTGTCGACGGTCATGCCGCTGTGCGAGACGGCGATGGCCACGGCGCCCGGCCGCAGGGTTGCGGCAGAGGTCCATGCAGCGTGGGAGTCCGACCAGTTGAGCGCCGTACGGCCGATGCGGGTGAGCTTCTGCTGCAGGTCGAGCCCCACGAACGAGCTCGCGCCGACGCCGAAGATGTCGACCCGGTCGGCCCCGACCACCGTCTCGACCGCTGCTCCGAGCGAGTCGATATCGAGCATCTTCGCGGTGTCGGCGATCGAGAGCGTCTCGGCGAGCGAGACCTTGGCGACGATATCGGTGAGGCTGTCGTTCCGGTCGATGTCGCCGGAGACCTCAGGCAGGGCCGACGTCTCGAAGCTCTCCCGCGCGACGTCGCGGAGCACGTCCATGCGCAGGCCCTTCAGGTGCTCGTATCCCAGGCGCTTCGAGAAGCGGATGACCGACGTGGTGGAGGTGTCGCAACGTGCGGCGAGGTTCGCGATCGACAACTCTGCCGCTTCGATCGGGTCGGCGAGGAAGAGCTCGGCGATGCGACGCTCACTCGGTCGCAGTTCAGGGAGCAGGGCCCGCATGCGAACGAGGAGTGGACGCTGGGGCGGGTCTTCGAGGCGGAACTCGGATGCGGGCATGACCCTCCTCGTCGATGGCGTCACGCGCCCACGAAGCGCGTGCAGACCACTATAGAAGGAACTTTGTTACCTTCACGCCGTTCATGATGTACTTTTGTGACCTACACGATCATCGATGCTCGACCATCCGGCTCCCACAGCACCACGGTTCCCGCCCGGAAGCGGCATCACCAGCCCTGAGGAGTTCCCATGCATGAAGGCAATCGCGCCCGACGCGTCGGCCTCGGCGCGTTCAGCATCGCTGCCGCCGTTGCGCTGACCATCACCGGATGCACCGCCTCCGAGCCGTCCGCCAGCGATGACGCCGGCGCTGCCGGCGGCTCGCTCGTGGTCGGGGTCACGAGCGACCCTGACACGCTGTTCCCGTGGAAGGCCACGCAGTTCCAGGCCGTCAACGTGCTGCAGAACATCTACGGCACGCTCACCGAGTTCGACGAGGAGCTCAACGTCGTGCCCGGGCTGGCCGAATCGTGGGAGGCGTCGGAAGACGGCCTCACGGTGACCTTCCACCTCCGCGAGGGCGTCACCTACGCCGACGGCAGCACCTTCGGCTCCGAAGACGTGAAGTACTCGCTCGAGGCGATCAAGGACGAGGCGACCGCCGCGGTCGCCGCGACATCCCTCGCCTCGGTCACCGCGGTCGACGCGCCCGATGAGAACACGGTCGTGCTCACGCTGAGCGCTCCCGACGCCGCGCTTCCCGCGAACCTCGCCGTCGTCAACCTGGCCATCCTCTCGTCGGACGACACGGAGGAGGCGCTGAACACGACGCCCAACGGCACCGGCCCGTTCATGTTCGAAGAGCGCTCCGCAAGCCAGTCGATCACCCTCGCCAAGAATGAGTCCTACTGGGGCGACGCCGCCAAGCTCGACAGCGTCGAGTTCCGGGTGATCCCCGACGAGTCGTCGATCGTCTCCGCGATGCAGGCGGGCAACGTGCAGCTCGCGGTCTTCGACGACCCGGTGGTCGCGCAGACGGCGGAAGGCGGCAACGTCACCGTCGAGTCGACACCGCAGCTCAGCTACCACGTGCTGCA
>Ga0190265_10003860_pt1 | contig 10299 bp, 9 predicted proteins | sample Popmic124T_FD_133135 | JGI IMG/M metagenome (GOLD analysis project Ga0190265, IMG submission 133135) | Populus adjacent soil microbial communities from riparian zone of Indian Creek, Utah, USA - 124 T | ecosystem: Environmental > Terrestrial > Soil > Riparian zone | place: USA: Utah | collected...
AGCTGCGCTACGACGTCGAGGCGATCCTGCGCGAGATGTACGAGCAGAACGCCGAGCGCTGGGCGGTGGCCGCGGCGTGAAGCTCTCGGTCGTGATGCCGGCCCAGAACGAGGAGGGCTCGGTCGGCCGCACCGTCGAGGGCATCGTCGCGGTGCTGGAGCGCGAGAGCGTCGAGTACGAGGTGGTGGTCGTCGACGACGGCAGCGAGGACCGCACGGCCGCGGTGGTCGAGGCGATCGGCGCCACCAACCCGCGCGTCCGCTGCCATCCCTCCCACTACGAAAAAGGCTTCGGGATGGCGATCCGGGCGGGTCTCGACGTCTTCGAGGGCGACGCGGTGGTGATCGCGATGGCCGACGCCTCCGACGACCCCGAGGACCTGATCCGCTACCACCGCATCCTCGAGGAAGGCTGGGACTGCGCCTTCGGCTCGCGCTTCATGGCGGGCGCGAAGGTCCACGACTACCCGCGGCTGAAGCTCGTCATCAACCGGCTCGCCAACCAGTTCATCCGGATCCTCTTCCGCCACCGCTACAACGACACCACCAACGCCTTCAAGGGCTACCGGCGGGAGACGATCGAGACGATCCAGCCGTTGCTGTCCAAGCACTTCAACCTGACCGTGGAGATGCCACTGAAGGCAATCGTCCGGGGCCACAACTACGAGGTGATCCCGACCTCCTGGACCAACCGCACCGCCGGCGTGCCGAAGCTGGCAATGAAAGAGATGGGCAGCCGCTACCTCTTCATCGTCCTCTACGTGTGGCTGGAGGCGACGCTCAGCCGCGGGGACTACCGCGTTCGCCGGCCGGCTCCCCGCGAGCGGGAGACGATCGGCGACTGAGCGTGGTGTCGGGCGGCTCGGGCGCCCTTCTCACCCAGAGCCGCAGCTGGCGCCCGTCCGGCAGGGCCATCGTCTGCTCGCGGCGGAAGCCGACCCGCCGCGCCGCGGCCTCGGCCTTGGCCTGAGTCACCAGGGGATCGAAGTCGTCGGTGTTGCGGTTCATCGTCACCAGCAGCGACGGCAGGCCTTTTTCGGGGTCGGTCAGCTGATGCTCGTAGTTGGCCACCGTGTCGCCGCCCGGCTCGGACTCGAGCTGGGTGAGCGGGAGCGAGGTGCGGTGGTACAGCAGGGCCGCCACCTGCAGGCTGTTGGTGCTGATCGCCCGGTGGCGCGAGGCGAAGACCGTCAGGCCGTTGGGAAGGGTGCCGGTGTAGATCCGGTCGAGGAGCATCCGGCTCAGCTCCGCGTCCGCCTCGAGCCAGCCGCCGTCGCGCTCGGTGAACTGCGTCGACGGCCCCGGAACCTGGGCGCGGACGGCGCCGACGGAGCGCGGCGTCCCGTTCAGCCAAGCCTGGTAGTCGAAGCCCGGGACCTCGACGCTGCGGAACTTGGCGAGGTCCTGCCAGAGGTTGGAGGTGGCGGCGAGGTTGAGCAGCCCGATCGCCGCCAGCAGCGCTGCGGCCGGCAGCGCCACCGCCCTGTAGAAGCGCAGCGCCACCACGGCGAGGGGCGGCATCAGCATCGCGATCGGCAGCGTGAAGCCGTTGCCGCCGTTCTGAGACGTCATCAGCGCGGCGAAGCCGGCGGCGATCACGATCCCGACCGCGACCGCGTCGCTGGCCGCCAGGCGCAGCACGGCCTCGCGGCGGTCCTCGGCGGCGAGCACGCGCCGCACCGCGACGACCGCGAGGGCGATGAAGGCGACCACCACCAGAGCCGCCAGCGGGACCAGGAGGTCGTCGGTGATGACCCGGTCGGCGACAGCTCTGAAGCGGCCCCAGGAGACGGTCGAGGTCTCGGCCCCGTAATAGTCGCTGCGCGCGCCGTAGCCGTAGTTGGTCAGGTAGTCGAGGACGGGCTGGAGGTTGTTCCAGTACCAGGCGGCCGCGACGAGGGCGGCGCTGAGGGCGGCCAGGCCGAGGTTGAGGAAACGGCGGGGCAGGTCGGTGCGCTCGACCGCCAGCATCGCGATCAGCGCGGCCGCGAAGAGGCCGGGGACGAAGGCGATCGCCATCGTCCGCGCCAGCAGCATCAGCCCGATCGACGCCCCGCAGGCGATCGCCCAGGGGGTGCTGCGCATCCGCTCGCTGCGCAGCAGGGCGTAGACCGCGCAGGCGAGCATCGCCGCGGTCGGTATCGCGAAGACGAATTCGCGGCTGAAGAGCAGCGCTCCCTCGCTGGTGGCGACGACGAAGGCGCCGAGGGCGCCGAGGCGCGGGCCCGCCAGGCGCTCGCCGATCCCGTAGGCGGCGGCGATCAGCAGCGCGAAGAAGCCGATCAGGACGACGTAGCCCTCCATCAACCCCGTCTTCACGACCATCAGGACCGAGGTCAGCGCGGGCAGCAGCGGGGCGTTCGGGGTCTGCGTCTGCACGCTCGACCACCAGCCGCGCACCCCGAAGTTCTCGAAGGCCAGGTGGTTGTTGAGCGCGATCGAGGTGTAGCCCGCCTCGTCGACGTTCATCGGGTAGCCATCGCGGTAGGTCAGCACCCACCAGAGGTCCATCGCGACAAAGGCGACGATTCCGACGGCGACGATCAGCGCCCAGCGGGCGCGTTCGCTAGCCGGTAGCCGCATGGGAAGGGGTTTGGGGGGCGTTGCCGGCGACCGCTTCCTCGATCAGGCGCCCTACGTCTCGCCCGTAGGCCTCGAGCGAGTGACGCCGCACGACCAGCTCGCGCGCCGCTTTGCCGATTCGCTCGCGCTCCTCGGCGGAGGAGCTCAGCGCCCGGTCGAGCGCGGCGGCCAGGGTGCGCATGTCGCGTGGCTCGCAGAGCCACCCGGTCTCACCGTCGTCGATCAGCTCCGGCAGCCCGAAGACGTCCGTCGCCAGCACCGGCGTCTCGAACGCCATCGCCTCCAGCACGGTGCGCGGCAGGGACTCGATGTCGGAGGCACAGACCAGCAGGTCGGCCAGCTGGTACCAGGGGTGCACGTCGGGGGTGACGTGGATCACCTCGATCCTGTCGCCGGTCCCGCTGGCCTCGACGAAGTCGGTCAGCGCCTCGGTGTCGGCGTCGTCGCGCCCGCCGACGAAGACGAGCTTGGCCTTGGGGTGTCGCGCGGCGATCGAGCCGAACGCCTGCGCCAGCGGCAGCTGCGCCTTGCGGGGCTCGACCGTGCCGACGCAGAGCGCCACCTCGGCGTCCTCCGGGATGCCCGCCTTGCGCCGGGCGTCGGCGCGGTCGAACTTGGCGCGTGCCGCCTCGATCGGCTCCAGGTCGAGCCCGTAGGGAAGGACCAACCCGCGTCCCTGCGGCAGCGGCGGCTCGAACAGGCGGCGGGTCGCGTCCGCCTCGAAGATCGCCACGGCCGCTCCCGAGAGCGTGCTTTCCGCCCGCGCCCTTACCTTCGGCGAGAGGTTGCTCCAGAGCACCGGCGGCGGGAAGCTCTCGTGGATCGCCCAGATCGCCGGGATCCCCAGCTCCGTGGCGGCCTCGGCGCCGGGAAAGGCGAAGGCGGTGGCGGTGTTGACGAGGACCGCCTCGAAATCGCGGCCCTCCGCCCAGGCGGCAAGCTCCTCGACCCGGCCGATATGAGAGCTGAGGTCCTCGAGCGGCACCAGGCTCGAGATGTGAACGGGAATGCCGAGCTCTTCGAGGTCGCCGCGCAACTCGCCGTCGAGCGCGCTGACCACCGTCGGTTCGGCCGCGCCCTGGCGGACCAGCTCGCGCAACAGGTCGAGCAGGTAGAGCTGGGCGCCGCCGAGGTTGAGCTGGTGCGTGCAGACCATCAACCGCCGCCCCTTGCCGCCCGAGGAGCGGGGCGTGCGCGGCGCCGGGGGCGGCATCTTCTCCTCGCCTTCCTCCTCCGCCACCAGGTCGACGACGACCGGGGGCAGTTCGTGCTGCTCGCCCGCGGCGCTGGTGGCGACCGCGCGCAGGGTCGTCTCGCCTGCTCCGGCGTGGCCGTCGGTGAGGTCGGCGATCAGGTCGAAGCCCGAGACCCCGGCCAGGGCGTCGCCGGTCCGCGCTTCGATGTCCGGCCGGCGGGCGCCGACGCGGGCAGGCCCGAGCGGTCGCTCGCCGAGCCATAGCTCGAGGCGGGCCGGTGGGCCGGAGGGGAACAGTGCCCAGCCGCGGACGTAGAGGGTGTTCCCGCTCACCTCCGTGCCGGGGGTGGGTTCGTCGATCTGGCCCTGCGCGCCCGGACCGAGCGGGCCGGGGGGCAGGAAGGGCATGTCCGGCGTCACGCCGAGGCCCCAGAGGCGACGGGTCGCCTGCAGGCGCCAGCGCAGGCCGATCACTCGTTGCTGCAGCCCGCTCACACTCGCTCCGGCCGGCCGCTCGTCAACCAGGCATGGGTCCGCTCGATCCCGGCCTCGAGCGGAGTCGGCTCGAAGCCGGTCAGCTCGCGCAGGCGGGTCGTGTCGAGGACGATCCTGTGCACGTCGAAGCCCCGCTCGGGATGCTGCTCTACCACGGCGGGGCGGCCGACCCGCCTCTCGGCGAGGCGGAGGAGGTCGATCAGCGAGGTGCCCTCACCGGAGGCGACGTTGAGGATCGACGGGCCGTCCTCGCGCTGGGTCAGGTCCACCGCAACCGCCGCCACGTCGCCCGCGTAGACGTAGTCGCGGGTGGTCTCGCCGCCGCCATAGAGATGGATCGTCTCGCCCTCGGCGATCCGGTGCAGGAAGGTCACCACCGCCCCCTGGCCCCGATCCGGCTGCTGGTGCTCGCCGTAGACGGTGGAGCAGCGCAGGACGCGGGCGCGCAGGCCGTGCTCGGAGCGGTGCCGCTCGATCTCCTCCTCGCAGACAAGGTGCAGCTTGCCGTAGGAGCCGACCGGGCGGGTTGGCGCCGTCTCGGGCACCGGCACGGTCTCGGGCTCGCCGTAGACGGTGCCGCCCGAGGAGACGTAGGTCAGGTCCGCGCCCGGCCGCGACCGCAGTGCCTCCAGCACGGCCCGCAACGGCCGCAGGGTGAGCTCGGCGTCGCGCTCGGGGTCCTCCTCGGAGGCGGCCGGAAGGAGGCCACCGGCGCAGTAGAGGACGTGGGCCACCCCGTCGAGCGCCGCCTCGAGCGCGGCAGGGTCGCCGGCGTCCCCGAGGTGCAGGTCGCCTGCCTCGACGGCATCGACGACCGCGTCCACTGGGCGCGAACGGGTGAGCACGACAGGCGGCCGGTCTTTGGCGGCTAGCTCTGCGACGACGTGTGAGCCGATGAAGCCGCTACCGATGACAAGAGCGCGAGTGCCTTGCCTGCCCCCAGCCGCGCGACCTTTCCAGGCGGGCGCGTTTGGCACAAGGGCAGCATAGCGTTCGCTCCTGCGTCATTCTGGTCCTCCACGTGGAGCGAGTCCGCCACGGCAACCGCTGCGGCGTGTCCCTCGCCGAGGTCGACGTCGCGGATGGACATCGGCCGCTTCGGCGCCGGGGAGCCCAGCCCGGAGCCAGCGCACTTGACCGCGGCCTCGTGGCGGACCCAGGCCGCGTAGAAGACGTCCCCGCGCTCTTCCGGCGGCGCGTCGCGAACCGCGGTGGCGGCCTCGGCGTCGAGACCTAGTTCGGCCAGCCGCAGGAAGTCGCGGCCACTCTCCTTGGCCTCGACGTCCACTCCGACCTCTCGCCCGGCCGTGACGGCCACCAGGGCGAGACCGCCGGAGTGGGAGAGGTTGAAGCGGATGGGCGGGTGGCGCCTGGCCAGCACCGGCTTGCCCCGCCCCTCCAGCACCAGCTCGATCCGCTCGGGCTTTTCGTCGAGGTAGCGGGCCAGCACCCGCCGCAGCGCCACACGTCCGGCGAGCCAGCGCGCCCGGTCGAGGGGCAGGAGCAGTCGTGCCGCGCGCTCGCGCTCGGCCGGCGGAAGGGCGGCGGGGTCGAGTGCGGGGGGTGCGTCGAGGTCGACTCGCCAGACATGCACCCCGCTCGACACAGCCCCTGTGGCGTGGATGGCCATCGAAGACGAACGAGGGTAGCGGCCGGCATGTCGAAACTCCTCGGTGCGGACCGACCGCCTGGGAACGCTTAAGATCCCGGCCGGGATGCGGCGATGGATAGGCAGCCGGATGCGGCGCCAGACCGATCGGGTCGCGGCGCCGTACATGGCGGACCTGAGCGCGCACCTTGCGCACCAGGACGCGCGGATGCTCGAGCTGCAGGAATCGGTCGGCCTGCTGCAGCGGGACCTCGGGCTTGCTCGGCAGAGCCTGCAGGAGGCCGCCGCCCGCGGCGACGGGCTTGCCTTCGAGCTGGCCCGCACGCAGGAGATGCTGCGTCATGTCTCCGAGGAAGAAGCCGTGCAGCGGCAGCGGCTCTACGCCCTGCGGCGCAGCGAGAAGTACGAGCTCGCCTTCGCCGAACCCGAACCGCTGGTCTCCTTCATCGTCCCGACTTACACACGCTTCGAGAGCCTGCGGGACACGTCGCTGCCCTCGATCCTGGCCCAGACCTACGCCAACATCGAGGTCGTCGTAGCCGGCGACTGCTCGCCGCCCGAGACCGAGGAGGTCATCGCCGAGCTCGGCGACCCGCGGATCCGCTTCCACAACCGCTCGGTCCGCGGCCCATATCCCGACGACAGGGCCGTGCGCTGGTACATGATCGGGACGCCGCCCTTCAACGACGGCCTGGCGCTGGCGCGCGGGCGCTGGATCGCCGCGCTCGGCGACGACGACGCGGTGCGTCCCGAGCACACCGAGGTGCTCCTGGCGGCGGCGCGGGAACACCGCTACGAGCACTGCTACGGCCGCCACGCGGTCCACTACCGCGGCGGCGAGACGCTCGAGGTCGGAGCCTTCCCGCCGGTCAAGGGCGAGTTCGTCCTGCAGACGGCGCTCTACCACGCCGGGCTCGGCTTCTTCCAGATGGAGCCGGCGGACCACCTCTACGCCGAACCGAACGACTGGTCCCTCTGCCGCCGCATGATGCAGGCTGGGGTCAGGTTCGGCATGGTCGACGCGATCCTCGCCGACAAGTACGAGAGCAGGTACGAGTCCCATGCCGACTGGGGCGTCCACGGCGTTCCGAGCGTCGACTGACGGTCCCCGGATGACGGCCGGGATCCCGTTCTTCGACCTGAACGCCGTGCACGCCGAGATCGGGGCGGAGTTGGAGGCCGCCACGGCCCGCGTCGTCGCCTCGGGTCGCTACCTGCTCGGGCCCGAGCTGGAGCGCTTCGAGGGGGAGTTCGCCGCCTACTGCGGCAGCGAGCACTGCGTCGGCGTGGCCAGCGGCCTCAGCGCGATCGAGCTGGCGCTGCGGGCGGCCGGCATCGGGCCGGGCGACGAGGTGATCGTTCCCGCCTACACCTTCGTCGCCACCTGGCTCGCGGTCTCCCGGGTAGGCGCGGTGCCGGTCGCGGTCGACGTCGAGGAGGCGACCTACAACCTCGACCCGGAGGCCGTCGCCGATGCCGTCGGCCCGAGGACGGCGGCGATCGTCCCGGTCCACCTGCGCGGCCAGGTGGCCGACGTCGAGGCGATCGGTGCTATCGCCCGCGAGCACGACCTGCTCGTCGTCGAGGACGCGGCCCAGGCCCACGGCGCCCGGCTCGGGGATCGCCGCGCCGGCAGCCTCGGCGACGCCGCGGCCTTCTCCTTCTATCCCTCCAAGAACCTCGGTGCCCTCGGCGACGGCGGCGCGATCGTGACCGGCGACGCCGAGATCGCCGCCCGCGCCCGCCTGCTGCGCAACTACGGGATGCGCAACCGCTACGAGATCGAGGAGGCGGGGGTGAACTCGCGGCTGGGCGAGATCCAGGCGGCGCTGCTGCGGGTCAAGCTGCCCCGTCTCGACAGCTGGAACGAGCGGCGCGCGCGGGCGGCCGAGACCTACGTCGAGCGCCTCGCCGGCCATCCCTCGCTCGCGATCCCGGCGACGCCGCCCGGCACCACGCCGGTCTGGCACCTGTTCGTGCTCGGCCATCCCGACCGCGACGCCTGCGCCGCGGCGCTGGCGGAGCGGGGGATCGAGACCTTGGTCCATTACCCGGTGCTCCCGCACCGCACCCCGCCGTATCGAGACGAGTGGCCGGCGGGCAGCATGCCCGTCGCCGAGCGCCTTGCCGACGCCGCGATCAGCCTGCCGATGCACCCCGCTTTGACGCCGGCCGAGTGCGAGGCCGTCGCCGACGCGGTCCTGGCGACCGTGTCCTGAGGTCAGCCGACCTCGGCGGCCTGCCTGAAGTCCTCGTAGTCGCGGATGTAGTCGGCCTCTTCGTAGGGCTTCGAGGCCAGCACCATGCAGACCGAGCCGGAGGAGAAGTCGACCAGCTCGCGCCAGATCATCGACGGCATGTAGAGGCCGACGTAGGAGCGGTTGAGGCGGATGCCGCGGCGCTTGGCGCCGTCGTCGACGACGATTTCGAAGCTGCCCGACATCGCGACGAGGAGCTGCTGGAGGTCCTTGTGCGCGTGACCGCCCCGCTCGGCGCCGCCGGGGACGTCGTAGAGGTAGTAGACGCGGGCGATGTCGAAGGGAACGTGCGTCTGCCCCTCGATGAAGGTTAGGTTTCCCTGCGGGTTGTGAATAACCGGCAGGTCTATGAGCCTGCAATCGTCGACGCCCAAGGCGGCCGGAGCCTACCCAATGTCAATTCATCCCACCGCCAGTGTCGAAACCGACTCGATCGGGGCTCGGGTATCGATCGCGGAGTACGTGGTGGTACGGCCCGGCGTGACGATCGGCGACGACGTCGAGATACTGCCGGGCTCCTACATCGGGCGGGAGCCGCGTGCCGTGGGTGCGGTTTCGCGTACGCCCACCTTCAGACGGCAGGTGACGATCGGCGCCGGTTGCGCGATCGGCGCGGGCGCCGTCGTCTACTGCGACGTCGAGATCGGCGAGGAGAACCTGATCGGCGACGGCGCCTCGATCAGGGAGCTGAGCCGGATCGGCGACGGCAACGTCGTCGGCCGGCAGGTGACGCTCGACCGCGACGTCGCCATCGGCAACGGCACCCGGATCATGGACAAGTCTCACCTGACCGGCGGCATGAGGATCGGCGACGGCGTCTTCGTCGCGGCGATGGTGGTCACCACCAACGACAACTCCTTCGGCGGTCGCGGAAACGGCGACGAGGAGCTGCGCGGCCCCGTGATCGAGGACGGGGCGATGATCGGCGGCGGCGCCTCCCTGCTGCCCGGCGTGGTCGTCGGCCGGGAGGCCGTCGTCGGCTCCGGCGCCGTGGTGACGAGGGACGTCGAGCCCGGCTCGACGGTGCTCGGCGTTCCGGCCCGCCCGGTCGGCTAGCCGCGACCCGCCGGCAGCATCTGGCGCACGGCCGCCATCAGGGTGGCCCCGAGCCGCGGCTCCCCGGCTCGCAGGTTGGGGTTCGAGTAGGGGTCGGTCGCGGTGGCCGGGAGCCAGCGGTCCTTCAACCAGTCCTTCTCCCAGTCCTCCACCTCGGAGGAGCGGCTCGAGGACTCGAAGTGGATCAGCTCGACGTCGGGGTCGTAGACGATCCGCCGCCCGCCCGACCACGCCTTCAGGCAGTAGTCGACGTCGTTGTAGTTGAGCGGCAGCTCCGTGGCGAAACCGCCCAGCTCCTCGAAGACCCCGCGCCGGGTCATCAGGCAGGCTCCGGTCACCGCGAGGCAGTTGCGGGCGATGCGGACGTTGTTCGAGTAGCCGGGGAAGTCGCCGGCAAAGCCGCGGTAGGGATGGCCGGGCAGGCCGCCCTCGAAGCCGATGCCGACGTGCTGCAGGCGGCCGTCTTCCCAGAGCAGTCGGGCGCCGACGGCGCCGATCTCCTCCATGCCCGAGTACATGACCATCCGCTCGATCCAGTCCGGGGTGACGACCTCGATGTCGTCGTTGAGCAGCAGCAGGTGCTTGCCCTCGCTCGCGGCGGCGCCGGCATTGATCTTGGCGGAGAAGTTGAAGGCCCCTTCGTAGGGGGCGACGCGGAGGCGCTCGCCGGCGATCTCGCGCAGCTCGTCGAGCAGGTCGGCGCCGGTGTCCTCGTCGGGGACGACGACGATCTCGTAGTTCCCGTAGGTGGAGGTCCCGACGATGCTGCGCAGGCAGTGGGTGACGAGGACGAGGTTCTCGTAGCGGATTTCGCGCGAGGTGCCGGCGGTCGGGATGACGATGCTGACCAGCGGCTCCTCTGTCAGGGCCGGCTCGAGGTGGTAGACGCCCGGGTCCGACTCGTCGCGCTCGACCCGGGCGGGCAGGCCGATCCGCTCGCACTGGGCCTGGACGACCCGCTTGCCGGCCTCGAAGGCCCAGGGCTTCGCCGCCTCGCCGCCGCCGGCGGCCGAGGTCGCGAGCATCCGCCAGTGGTAGAGGACCTTCGGCACGTGGACGACCTCGCGGGCGCGCTCGGTCACCTTCAGCACCAGGTCCCAGTCC
>Ga0190265_10003861_pt1 | contig 10298 bp, 9 predicted proteins | sample Popmic124T_FD_133135 | JGI IMG/M metagenome (GOLD analysis project Ga0190265, IMG submission 133135) | Populus adjacent soil microbial communities from riparian zone of Indian Creek, Utah, USA - 124 T | ecosystem: Environmental > Terrestrial > Soil > Riparian zone | place: USA: Utah | collected...
GACGTGCACGGCCTCGCCGGAGGGTCTCCGCAGCTCGTCAAGACCGTGCTTCCGGTCGAGGCGTGGGCGAACGTCTCGATCCGGCTCGCGCCGGGGCAGAGCGTCTCCGAGATCAGCGCCGCCTTCGAGCGGCTCCTGCGCGAGTCCGCGCCCGAGGGCGCGACGGTCGAGATCGAGCTGCAGTCGAGGGGCGAGGCCGCCCTCGTCTCGCCGGACGCGCCCGCGGTCACCTACGCTCGCGAGGCGTTCGAGCACGTGCTCGGCGGGAGCTCGATGCTGGTGCGAGTGGGTGGCTCGATTCCCGTCGCCGAGAGGATCGTCTCCCGCGGGATCCCGGCGATCATCACGGGGATCGCGACGCGGGACGCCAATGCGCACTCGCCCAACGAGAAGTTCCCGAGCGAGCACCTGACACTCGGCGTCGAGGCCGTGGCCGAGACCTACCGCCGGCTCGGGCAGCTTGGCTAGCGCACATGGTTAGGGGCACGACGTGAGAGCGCAGCCACCGCGGCCGCGAAGCGGACGCCTTCAGGGGTTGTCTGCGCGATCAGAATCCGCGCAAGCGGATTCTGATCTTGCGCCAGGTTCCAGGGCAGCCTTCGCGAGCTCGCTCGCCGAGGAGCTCGCATCCGAGGTGCTCGAGCGATTCCTCCGCTACGTCAGGGTGGACACGCAGGGCGCGTACCGCACCGCCCGTCGGCCGAGCACCGAGAAGCAGCTCGATCTCTCTCGGATGCTCGTCGAGGAGCTGCGCGAGCTCGGTCTCGAGGACGTCGAGCTGACCCCGGGTTCCGCCGTCTTCGGGCGGCTGCCTGGCGTGGAGGGCGCACCCGTGGTCGGGCTCATCGCGCACGTCGACACGACCCCGGACGTGGCCGGAGCGGGCGTAAAGCCGCTCGTGCACGAGGCCTGGGAGGGCGACGCGATCGAGCTCCCGGGCGACAGCCGCCAGGTCCTCGACCCCGCGAACCTCCCCGAGCTCGCGGCGCGGGTCGGGCACGACATCGTCACGAGCGACGGCACGACGCTGCTCGGGGCGGACGACAAGGCGGGCATTGCGGAGATCATGGCCGCGGTCGCGCACCTCGTCCGGCATCCCGAGCTCCCGCGGGCGCCGATCCGGGTGGGCTTCACGGTGGACGAGGAGGTCGGCCGCGGCGCGGAGGACTTCGACCTGGAGCGGTTCGGCGCCGACGTCGCGTACACGCTCGACGGCTCTGGTCTCGGCGAGCTCGAGGTGGAGACCTTCTCGGCGAAGTCGATCCGCGTGATCATCCGCGGTCGGGCCGTGCATCCCGGGAGCGCGAAGGGAAAGCTGGTGAACTCGGTCAAGCTGGCGGCAGAGCTCGTCTCGTCGCTGCCGGCCGACCGGCTGTCGCCCGAGACGACCGAGGGCCGCGAGGGGTACGTCCATCCCCACCGGACCTCCGGCAGCGCCGAGCAGGCGATCGTCGACTTCATCGCGCGCGACCACGACAACGACCTGCTCGAGGAGCACGTCCGGCTACTGCGCGATCTCGCCGAAGCGATCGTCGAGAGCGAGCCGCGCGCGCACGTCGAGGTTGAGGTGCTCGACTCGTACCGCAACATGCGCCCGTACATCGAGCAGAACCCCCGCGTGGTCGAGGCTGCGCTCGAGGCGATCCGCCGCGTCGGCGTCGAGCCGAAGCTAGCGATCACGCGCGGCGGGACGGACGGCGCCGTCCTCTCGTCGCAGGGGCTTCCCACCCCGAACCTCTTCACGGGCGGCCAGGAGTACCACTCCGTCCGCGAGTGGGCGAGCGTGCAGGACATGGCCGCCGCCGCCGCGACGATCGTCGAGCTCGCGGGGGTCTGGGCAGAGCCGGAATAGCCTCGGCGGTTAGTGTGCTGGCGTATGGCCCGGCTCGTCGGCATGAACCACATCGCGGTCGAGGTGGGCGACATCGACGAAGCGGTCGCCTTCTTCGAGCGGATCTTCGACGACGTCCAGCTGCGCGGGCGCTCGGGCGGGATGGCGTTCGTCGATCTGGGCGACCAGTTCATCGCCTTCGCGAAGGGCGTGACGCACGTTCCCGACCACGACCGCCACATCGGACTCGTCGTCGACGACATCGAGGAGACGGTGCGACGGCTGCGCGAGGCCGGCGTCGAGGTGATCGGGAGCCATGACTTTCGCGATCCGTGGGGAAACCGGTACCAGCTCGTGGACTACCGCGAGATCCAGTTCACGAAGTCGCCGCGGGTCCTCGAAGGGATGGGGCTCGGGAGCCTCGAGAAGTCGGAGCGCGCGCTCGAGGAGCTGCGCGCGAAGGACCTCGCGGACTAACAGCACTGCCTTCCCTGCGTGGCGGCCGCGAAGCGGCCGGAGGCTCTTCGCGCGCCAGTTCTCGCGCGATCGGAATCCGCGCTAGCGGATTCCGATCATGCGCTGAAGCCGGGATCCGCGCTCGCGGATCCCGGTCTTGCGCAAAGTCAGGCGTGGTGCACGCCGCAGCCGAGCCACTCGTGGCCGAAGCGCCGCATCTCGTGCACGACCGGGAGCAGTGCCTCGCCCTTGGGCGTCAGCGCGTACTCGACGCGGGGCGGGGACTCCGGGTAACTCTGCCGCACGACGATCTCCTCAGTCTCCAGCCAGCGCAGCCGCTCGGCCAGGGTCCGCGGGCTGATGCCGGCGCAGGAGCGCTCCAGCTCGGTGAAGCGGCGGGGGCCCTCGGAGAGGTCGTGGACGATCAGCACCGTCCACTTCGAGCCGACGATCTCGGCCGCGCCGGCGACGGAGCACGTCGGCGCCTCGTGCGTGGGAAGCATCGTCCGGCTCGTGATCTCGCTGGCCACGTACGGATTGTACGAGCCGCGCGGTTGGATCCCTAGTCGGGCAGGTGCGCCGTATAGACGGACGTCGTCAGCGCGCGGCCGACGCGGCCCGCGAAGTCTCGCTCCGCGATGAGTGCGATCTCGTCGAGGATCTCCGTTCGCCGTTCCTCGTCGAGCCGCAAGATGGGGGAGAAGGTGCCGTAGAGCGCACGGATCCCGGCGGTGTCCCAGCTTGCCTCCCAGCCGACGAGCTCGTGCTCGACGCCCTCGAACCCCGCCGCCGTGAGCGCCGCGACCCGCGCCTCGCGATCGCGTGCGTACGCCGGGCGGCCTTCCTCGCCCTTCGTGGGGCTGGAGTGGAGGTGCTCGAGCAGCGGGCTGGTGGCCTCGATGAACGTGTCCGGCTTCCCGCCGTCTCCGAAGAGAGTCCACCACATCGCGAACCAGCCGCCGGGCCGCAGCGTCGCGGCGATCCTCGCGAGGCCGGCGTCCTCCTCGACCCAGTGGAAGGACGACGCCGCAGCCGCGAGGTCGAACGACGCCTCCGGAAGCATGGCGTCCTCCAGCGTGCTGCGGACGATCTGGATGCGATCGCCGAGTGCCGACTCGAGATGGTCGGCGAGGGCGTCGTTCGGCTCGAGCGCGACGAGGGGACTCGCGCCGAGATCGAGCAGGCGGCGCGTCGCCTGGCCCGTCCCCGGCCCGATCTCGAGCACGCTCGTCCCAGGAGCGAGGCCGCAGCGCTCGACCAGCAGATCGTAGACACGGTCGGCGTGACCTGGCCGCGCCGCGTCGTAGGCAGCCGGGTCCGCGCCGAAGAGTCGGCGCCCCTCGCTGCGTTCGATCCGCGGCACGGCTCAGTCCCAGGGCGGCGGGTTGTGCACCCAGCGCCCGCCGACCATGGTCGCGACCACCTCGACCGAGCCGAGCTCGTCCGGGGGGCACGCTACCGGGTCGCGCGAGAGGACCACGAGGTCGGCGAAGAAGCCCGGCACGAGCGTGCCCCGCGAGCGCTCGTCACCTGCGAGCCACGCCGGAGCGACCGTGGTCGCATGGAGCGCCTCCTCGACCGTGAGCGCCTCCTCCACCCTCCAGCCGGGCCGCTCGTCGATCGTGCGGGTGACGGCTGCGCGGATGCCCGCCAGCGGATCGAGCTCCTCGATCGGAGCGTCGGAGCCGTTTGCGAGGACCGCGCCGGACGTCAGGAGCGAGCGGAACGCGTAGGCGCCCTCGAGCCGGGCGGGCCAGAAGCGCTCGGCGAGATCGCGATCCGAGGGCGCGTGCGAGAACTGCACCGAGCACGCGACGCCGAGCTCGGCGAAACGAGGGAGATCCGCGGGATCGAGACACTGCGTGTGCTCGATGCGCTGGCGGAGCCCGAGCGGCCGCCATTCGTCCCTCGTCGCCTCGAAGGCGTCGAGCGCTTCGCGGTTCGCGCGGTCCCCGATCGCGTGCACCCCGACCGGCCAGCCGGCGCGCGCGGCGCGGCGTACGATGTCCGCCAGCTCCTCGCCGCTCGTGATCTGGACGCCGGAGCCGTCGAGCATCCACGCGGTCTGTGAGCCGAGCGTCCCGTCCATGAAGACCTTGAGGTAGCCGAGGCGCAGGAACGCGTCGCCGAATCGCGAGCGCAGGCCCAGCGACTCGAGCTCGGGGAGCTTCTTCCACGGCAGCGACTGCCAGACGCGCAACGTGAGACCGTCGCGCTCCTTCAGGCGGTGGAAGATCTCGGGCGCGCCGATCCAGCCGTCCTTGTCGTGCACAGCTGTGACCCCGCGGCTGTGGGCGAGCTCGACGCCGGATCGCGTAACCCGGAGCCACTCCTCCTCCGAGACCGAGGGGACGCGCTCACGGAAGCGCCAGGCCGCCTCCTCGCGCAGGACGCCCGTCGGCTCGCCCTGCGCGTCTCGCTCGACCACGCCGCCCTCGACCTCGAGCTCACCGTTCGCGAGGGCGAGCGCCGCGGAGTTGAGCCAGAGCGAGTGGAGATCCTTCGCCCACAACGCGGCAGGCGTCTCCCCGGTCGCCTCGTCGAGCGCCTCCTTCGACGGCTTGGCCTCCCAGCCGGCGTCGCGCCAGCCCTGGCCGCGGATCCAGCCTCCGTCGCCGGGGTTCGCGCGCACGAGCTCGAGCGCTTCCGCCAGCGAGCCGACGCCGTCGAGATCGAGGTCGCGCAGTCCCAGCGACCAGGTCGGGAAGTGCACGTGCGAGTCCGTGAACCCGGGAACGACGCAGCGCCCGCGAAGGTCGACGACGCCGGGCGTCGGGAGCGCGGTCTCGTGGGTGCCGACCCCACCCGCCACTCGATCGCCTGCGATCGCGAGCGCGCGGGCGAGCGGCAGGGAGGCGTCCATGGTGCGGACGACGCCGTTATCGAGGATCATCGACGGCGACTGTAACGACGAGCCGGCGCTCCGCCACGAGGACGGGGAGACCACCAGCCCGAAGGCCTAAGATCAGGACGTGCCCTGGGAGCCGCTCAGCGACGAGCAGCTCGAGGTGCGTGACCTCGTGCGGACGATCGCACACGAGAGGATCGCGCCTCGTGCCGCCGAGATCGACGCTTCGCACGAGTTCCCGTGGGACGTCGTCGAGCTCTTCCGCGAGCACGGGATCTTCAGCCTCTTCTTCGAGGAGCGCTTCGGCGGAACGGGCACCGGGACTCTCCTCTCGCTGGTTGCGATCGAGGAGGTCTCGAAAGTCTGTGCGACGAGCGGGCTGATCCTCGCGGTGCAGGAGCTCGGCTCGCTCGCGCTCAAGCTCGCGGGCGACGAGGAGCAGCAGGGTCGCTTCCTGCCCAGGCTGGTGTCGGGCGAGTGGCTTGCCGCCTACGCGCTCACCGAGGCCGGCTCCGGCTCCGACTCGGCAGCCATGCGCACGACCGCACGCCGCGACGGCGACGAGTACGTCCTCGACGGCTCGAAGCGGTTCATCACGAACGCGTCGGTTGCGGGCCTGTACACGGTCTTCGCGAAGACCGATCCGAGCGCGGGACACTCGGGGATCTCCGCGTTCGTCGTCGAGGCCGGCACACCGGGATTCGAGGTCGCGCGCCTCGAGCCGAAGATGGGGATCTCCGGCTCGACGACCGGCGAGCTCCTCTTCGAGGGCTGCCGGATTCCGGCGACGAACCTGCTCGGGGAGGAGGGCGAGGGCTTCAAGATCGCGATGCGCGTGCTCGACCGCTCCCGGCCGGGCGTCGCAGCGCAAGGCCTCGGGATCGCACAGGGCGCGACCGACTACGCGCTCGACTACGCACGGACGCGCGAGACCATGGGCAAGCCGATCGCCGAGCACCAGCTCGTCGCTGCCAAGCTCGCCGACATGGAGACGGCGTGCGAGGCGGCGCGCGGGCTCCTCTACCGCTTCGGGCGCATGGTCGACGAGGGCGCCCCTGACGCCGAGCTGACGAAGGCCTCCGCGATGGCGAAGCTCCACTGCACGGACACCGCGATGTGGGTCGCGACCGAGGCCGTCCAGATCCTCGGCGGGTACGGCTACATCAAGGAGTACCCGGTCGAGCGCATGATGCGCGATGCCAAGATCACGCAGATCTACGAGGGGACGAACGAGATCCAGCGGCTCGTGATCGCGCGCGAGATGCTGAAGGAGTCGCGAGCCTTCCTGCTCGCGGGCGTCGCTTAGCTACGGCAGAAGCGGTTCCGCGGCGTGCGGCCGTCCCACTTGAACCCGGCCGCGCGGACCGTCGTCACGGTGACCGTGAAGCAGCCCTGGCCGCGCGTACGAATCGCGTAGCGCGTACGGCCAGACGCGCCCGTCGCCTTGCGGCCCGTGAAGTGCCGCTCGCCATCCCGCCGGACGAGAACCGCGACGAGGGCACGCGACACCGGCCGCCGGGCGCCGTCACGCGCGGTGACCGTGACCTCGACGCCGCTGCGGATCCGGCGATACGCGACCGAGCCGATCCGAAGCCGTGCCGACGTCACGGTGACGTGGGCGCTGCCCTCGATCGTCCCTGCCGCCGTTCCTGCGGACACGTCGACGATGCCGCGACGGACGAGCCGGCCGGCAGTGAACGTCGCCGTGCCTGCCGGGCCGGGAACGATCTTCCCGAGCGTCGGAGGCGTCACTCTCCACGTGAAGGACGCCGGGACGGCGTTCCCGTACGGATCGGTCGCGGTCGCCGTGAGCCGGCGCAAACCGCGCACGCGCATCTCGCCGGCCGGAGGCGCGACCCGCACCGCCGCCGGCGCGGCAGGCGCCACGGTCACCGTCTGGGTCCCGTTCGTCGCCCCCGCGGCGGACGCGGTCAGAATGTGTTGGCCTGCACGCGTGTCGAGGTAGTGGAAGCTCGCTGCGCTCGTCCCGATCGGCAGGCTCAGGGTCAGCGTCGGCGTCCAAGGACCCGCCGGGCTCGGCGACAAGCGCCCCTGCGCCGAGCTCGAGCCGAGTGTCACCGTGAGCGCGGTCCGGTTGGGGACGGGAAGCCCTGTGCTCGTGGAGAGCGAGAGGCTGATCGGTCCCGACGGCGCGCCTGCGGTGATCGCCTGCGCCGGCGCGGCGACGGTGAGCACCGCCTGCGTCCAACCTCTGAACGACTTCCAGGCCTCGTTCGGACGCCCCTCCGCGTGGTCGCCGACGCACCAGACGTTCTGCCCCGGCGGCCCGCAGGCCGCGCTTCCGGGGTCGGCCGGGTCGACGGCGTCGCCGGAGTCGCGCACGGCTGCGGCGAGGCGGTCGAGAACGGCGCCCGTCTGGGCGCCAAAGTCCGCGTTCGGGAGTCCTGTCGTGTTCCGCGGCGCCCAGGCGAAGCCCCAGTGGTCTCGGGCCTGTCCGGCTGTCGCGCTGAAGTAGCGCATCGCGTGGACTTGCGCCGAGACGTAGGCGCTCATCTGCTCCACGGAGACCATCGTCCAGCCCCACCCGCCCTCCCGCGGCCAGGCGGCGTTCGCCAGCGGGCTGTACGCCTCTCGCAGGTACGCGCGCGCGGGCTCGATCGTCTCCGGCCCGGCGCCCGCGAGCACGAGCTTGTGCTGGAGGTAGTCGTTCAGGTAGTCGCGGCGGGCCGATTGCGGAGTGCCCGGAATCGCGTAGCTGCGGACGTCGCCGTACACCTCCTGCGACCAGTCGCTGACGTACGTCGCCATGTCCGTCCAGAACGCCGAGTCCCCGAGCCAGTTCTGCAAGGTGTTCTGGTACGCGGAGACATCGCCGGTCCGCTGGCCGAAGCCGATGACGAAGACGGCTCCCTTCGTAGGCCGGGTCCCGTCGCCCTCGTACAGCCCGCGGAGGAACTCGCGGACGTTCGCTCGCGCGTTTCCGTCTCCGCGCCGGACCGCCGAGGTGAGCTCGTTGAGCACCCACGAGTCGCCCTGCGCGACGTCGTAGCCCGCGGTGGCCATGCGCTCGCGTGCCGTGACCCCCGCGGTGTGCCAAGAGCTCCCGGTACTCGCGACCCAGCGCGTCCATGTCGCAAAGTGAATCTCTGCCAGGGCATGGAAATTGGGCCCGAGCGCGCGGATGCGCGAGGCCTGGTTTCCGCGCGGCTGCGTCTTGTCGGCGACGAGCGGCGGGACGGAGATGTAGTACTCGGTGCAAGTCGAGCGGCGCTCCGCGAGCTTCGTCGCCAGACGAAGCCAGTCCGAGGCTGCGTAGAAGACCGCGCGAAGCGGCCGGCACTCGGCGGCGGCGTCCGAGCGCAGCATCCGCGTCTCGACGAGCCGGCTCCACAGCGCTGCTGTTCGCGCCGGCTCGAGCGACGCGACCGGCCCGGGCTCGGCCGCAGGGCCGACGCGAGGGCCGCCGTCGGCGCTACCGGCGCTCGCGACGGCAGCTGCGAGCGTGGCGGCGGAGGCAAGAGCGACGCCCAGGTGCAGGAGCCCACGCATGGCGTCGGACGGTAGCGGCGCGGTGTGAGGGTGCCGTTAACGCCGAGCGCAGTGGACGAGCGCGTTCAGGCAGTTGTCGACGCGCTCCCGCAGTGCCCTGGGACGCCACGCGTTCACGAAGTCCGCATGCGCGCTGAACTGGCCGCCCGACGCGAGGGCGAATCCGTCGCCGCCGCGGGTCGGGTACCGGTAGATCTGCGTGATCGCGGGCACCGGGACCGGGTGCGTCGACGGGCAGCGCCTGCCCATCGCGTACGCCATGTGGCTCTTGTGGTCGGCGCTGTCGAGGCTGGCTCCGTCCCAGCAGCTCGGGAAGCGGACGTGCAGGCGGAGGAAGGAGCCGCGCGAATCGGGGCAGGTCGGAACGGTGCTCGAGGGCGGAACGCCCGAAAGTGCGCCGCAGCTCCAGAAGGTGACTCGCATGCCCTGGGGAGTCATGGCCGTTGCATCGCCCGCGATCATGCGGAGGTTGTTCGGGAACGTCCGGACCGCGGCGAGCGTGCCGCGGCGGTAGTAGATCGTCGCGCTCTCCGGGAACACGGGCGTCCCGTTCTGGAGGAGCGTCGGCACCCAGTAGCCGGCGGTGTCGGCGGCACGCCGGCAGCTCGTGCGGGCGGCGCGGAGCGAGGCGTAGGTCGACGAGGCGTTCGTCGAGCGGTTGCCGACGAAGGTGTGGTCGTGCGAGGCGCCCGCCTTCCCGGGGAAGACGATGGGGTCGTCCGGGGCGCTGTGGCTGAAGCGGCAGCTCTCGACGAAGTTCACGCCGCGGAGATCGGCCCGCGAGACGCGCCTCTCGGGATCGCCGCCCGCGAGCGCGGCGGGGCCGAAGAACGAGGCGAGGAACGTGAGCACGCCCGCCGCGGCGATCAGAATCAGTGGTCTCACGTAAGGAGCCTCCCCGAAGCCGGATAACAAGTCGTAGTCAGACACCGGATCGTTGGGTTTCCTTGAGCGGAATGTGACGTGGCCGTAAGCATTCCGTACGGATGACGATGGCTGGCATAGTCGTCGCCATGGAGTTCCATCGTGGACGGCTGGTCGACCACGTTCATCTGCGGGTGCGAGACCTCGAGCAGAGCCGCCGCTTCTACGGGGCCGCGCTCGGCTCGCTCGGGCTCGAGCTTCAGGGCGGCGAGGACTTCTTCTGGTCGGACGAGCTCTTCGTGAGCGCGGACGGGCCCCCGACCGAGCACCTGCATCTCGCGTTCACGGCGGAGGACGAGGAGACGGTGGGTCGCTTCCACGCCGCCGTGATCGCCGCTGGAGGGAAAGACAACGGCGCACCGGGCGAGCGGGACTACCATCCGGGCTACTACGCGGCGTACGTCCTCGACCCGGACGGGAACAACATCGAGGCCGTGTACCACGGTCCCGTCCGCCGCTCCGCCCCGTCGGTCGTCATAGAGGCGATCGAGTCGACCTAGCCAGGGGGCGTCGCGCGCGGATAGCGCTCGCGCAGTTCGTCGACGTAGGCGGCGAGGCGGTCGGCGAGTCCGCGGTCCCGGATCTCGAGCACGTTCTCGGCGTTCCTCTCGCCCGAGCGGGAGAAGTTGAAGCTGCCCGCGAACGACGTGTCGTCGGCGACGACGACCTTCGCGTGCATGAAGTTGTGCAGCGACTCGGGCGTCCAGGGGATCGAGTCCTTGCCGCTGA
>Ga0190265_10003862_pt1 | contig 10297 bp, 10 predicted proteins | sample Popmic124T_FD_133135 | JGI IMG/M metagenome (GOLD analysis project Ga0190265, IMG submission 133135) | Populus adjacent soil microbial communities from riparian zone of Indian Creek, Utah, USA - 124 T | ecosystem: Environmental > Terrestrial > Soil > Riparian zone | place: USA: Utah | collected...
GTGGCGTGCACGGTGCGGGACACGCGCGGCCAGGAGATCGCCGCCGCCTGCGGGCAGCTCGCCGCCGAAGGCTGACACCGGCAGATCGGCGCGCGGACACCGCTTTGTCCGGTACGGCTCAGTACCCGGCCCTGCGGCAAGCTATCGCTCCTTCTTTCGGCAGCTTGTTGATTCGATGCCCTCTGGACCATCCGGACACGGGGCACTCCTGGCGAGTCTGAGTGACGGGTTGCGCGGACCCGTGGCCCGTCGTGTATCAGCATCTCTTCAGATCAACTGCCAAAACGACCTGGCTCAAGACCGGTTTCCGGGGAGTCTCACGATTTCACGGCCACCACTCCCGAGGATGGAGTCAGTCGCGCCCGGCCCTCCTGGCTACCGGCTGACGGCCAGTGCGAGCAACGCCGCGGCGGGGCCGACCAGCTTCCGGCCGGGCGGCCCGACGGCACGCAGGATGCGACCGAGGTCCACGCCGTCCACCGGGACCCGCACCAGCTTGCCGTCGCTGAGGTCGCGTGCGACGGCCAACTCGCTGATCACGGCAGGACCGGCGCCGGTGACGACGGCGTTGCGTACCGCGGAGGCGGAACCGAGTTCCAGCAACGGTTCCACCGCCTCGACCCCCGCCCGGCGCAGCGCAGTGTCCATCGTCTCCCTGGTGCCGGAACCCTGCTCCCGCACCACGAGCGGTGTCGCCGCGAGCTCCGCGGGCGTCAACGCCCGCTTACGCCGCGCCCAGGGGTGCGCCGGGGGCGCGACGACCACGAGATGGTCTGTCGCCACGCGCCTGGCGCTCAGTCCGCGCGGCTCTCCCGGCGACTCGACGAACCCGATGTCGATGGCGCCTTCCCTTGCCGACTCGGCCACCTGGTCGGAGTTCGCGACCTCAAGGCCGACGTAGAGCTGGGGCAGTGAGCGTTTCAGCTCACCGATCCACGCGGGTACCAGATGCTCGGCGAGCGTCATGCTCGCGGCGATGCGGAGCTGGGCCCGGTGCTGGCCGCGCAACGCTTCGGCACCGGTCATCAGGCCGTCGAGCTCATCGAGTACCCGCCGCGCCCAGCCCGCGATGGCCTGGCCGTCCGGCGTGAGTACCGAGCCCCTGCGGGTGCGGTCGACGAGCACGAGGCCGAACTTGCGCTCCATGACCGAAAGGCGCTTGCTGGCGGACGGTTGCGCGATGGTGAGCGCGCCGGCGGCCTGGCCGATGCTGCCCAGTTCGTCGACGAGCACGAGCAGTCGCAGCGACTCCAGATCCGGCGTACTCATAGCCCTAGGGTATGACCTCGGGGGTGGTTTGCCCGCTACCGGCCGGGGAAAGTCCGGAACACACTCGGTCATATGACGATCACGCCGCTCAGGCCTGCCAGCCCGCTCCGCTCGGCGTTGGCGATCACCGGCCTGGGTGTCGCTCTCGCATACCTGACGAGTTCGGTCTTTCCCGTGGTCAGCGCGCTCACCGCGGCGGTAGTACTCGGGGTGCTGACCGGTTCGGTCCCCGCACTGCCCGAAGCGACCCGGTGCTCGATCGGCAAGATCACCAAACGGCTGCTGCGGGCCGGAGTGGTGCTCCTGGGCCTCCAGCTCGCGCTCCCCGCTGTTCTCGATCTGGGGCCGGGAACCCTGCTCGCGGTACTTCTCACGGTCGCGATCAGCTTCCTCGGAACCATCGGGCTCGGCAGGCTGGTCGGGGTACCCCGTGGACTGGCGATGCTGGTCGCCACGGGTTTCTCGATCTGCGGCGCGTCGGCCATCGCGGCGATGGAGGGTGTGGTCGAGCGTGAGGATTCCGATGTGGCCACCGCCATCGCGTTGGTGACGTTCTACGGCGGCCTCGCCATCGCCGCCATCCCGCTGATCGGCGGGTGGGTCGGTCTCGCCGGGGAAGATCTCGGTAGCTGGGCCGGGATGGGTGTGCACGAGGTCGCGCAGGTCGTCGCCGCGGCCACTCCAGCCGGGGCCGCGGCCCTCGCCGTGGCCGTCGTCGTCAAGCTCAGCCGGGTGGTCCTCCTCGCCCCGATGGTCGCCGCCGTTAGCGTCTACGAGCGCAGGCGCAGGCCCGCCGTTCAGGGCAAGCGTGCCCCGATGGTCCCGCTGTTCGTGCTCGGCTTCCTCGCCATGGTCGCGTTGCGCAGCGCCGGAATCCTCCCTTCGGGAGTACTCGACGTGGCCAAGCTCCTGTGCACGCTGCTGCTGGCCGGTGCGCTGTTCGGTCTCGGCTGTGCCGTCCGGATCGGCAAGCTCGTGCGGACGGGCGGACGCGCGTTGCTGCTGGGGCTGCTGTCCACGCTGCTGGTCGGCGGTGTCGCCTACGGCACGTTGGCGCTGCTCGGCTGATACCCGGTTGACGCTGCCCCGTGGGCCTCCTCCCGGGTGCCCCTCGCGTGTCCGTCCGGGTTGCTCATCTCGTGTGTCCATTGTGGTCAGAGTGTGAAACGTCGCGCCCTGCCGCGCTCCGCGGCGAGCCCACCCCGCATGGGGCCGTGCACCGCGCGGCAAGGACTTCATTGATATGTAAGGAGAGTCGCGTATAGACGGCTATCCACGCATCGGCATGCTGTTCCATACTGCCGAAGTGAATTCTCGAAGCCGTCGTCGGCAGCACCCGCGATGAAACCGTGAGCGTGGCCGCGCTGATTCTGATCGCGGTGACGGTGCTGGTCGCGAGTGTCCTGCAACGGGTGAGCGGCATCGGTTTCGCCCTTGTCGCCGGACCGGTGCTCCTCGCCGTGGTGGGTCCGGACGAGGCCGTACGGCTCGTCAGCGTCACCGGGCTCGCCTCGTGTGCGGTCGGCATCGCCTCCACGTGGCGCGAGTCCCGCCCCGCCGAGATGCTCACCCTGCTGCCGTTCACCTACCTCGCGATCGTGCCTGCGGGGTTGTTCGCGGACGCGGTCGGCGACGGGGTGGCCTCGTTGCTCGCGGGGCTTGTGGTGCTTCCGGCACTGGCCGTGGCCCTGCGCCCGCCACGCCGAATCGAAGCGGTACCCCGGTGGGCGCGGGCGTCGGTGGCGGGCGCTCTGTCCGGGGCGATGAACGCCGTCGCCGGGCTCGGTGGTCCGATGGCGGCGACCTACGGGATCAGCCGCCGCTGGGACGCGGCTCTCGTCCCGAACATGCAGTTGTTCCTCTTCTTGAGCGCGCCCGGCGTTCTCGCGGTGCGGGGCTGGCCGGAGCTTGTCGGCGGCGGCGCGCTTTTCCTGCTGTCGCTGGCGGCGGGGGCCGGCGTCGCCGCCGGCGGGCTGGTGTCGGCGAGGATGAGCCTCAGAACGGCCGGCCGGATAACCGTCACAGTCGCGGTCGTGGGTGCCGGTGTGGCGATCGTCCGCGGGATCGCGGCAGTCTGATGACGGGTACGTCCAGCCGCACGCTCACGGCCGGATTCGGCGGAAACCCGACTCAGCGGCGCCATGCGGTGCGGCGGCGGCGCATGCCGACCAGTAGCGCGATCACCAGCGCCGAGCCGAGCCCGATCAGCCACAGGTCTTCCATCATGGTCTTGTGATTGCCGATCAGCATGATGAACAGCGCGAACGCGCTGAACCAACCGGCGATGCGGGAGCCCTTGGGGAAGGAACCGTGCCAGCCCCACTCGGCGGAGGGCTCGTCCCGGGGATCCACGGCGCTGACGTCCGCCCGCTGCTGCTTCTCGACGGCCTTGCCTGCCACGATCTCTCCTCACGACCCGGTGCGTGCTGTCGTCGGCAATGATTTCACATCCGAGGGGGTGGCTCACCGATGACCCGGCCAGGCACTACGGGACAATGACCGCGATGACTCCTTCCAGCTCGGCTCCCGCCTCAGGCCGGACCGTCCTCGTACTCGGTTCCACGGGATCGATCGGTACGCAGGCTCTCGACGTCGCGGCCGCGAACCCGGATCTTTTCCGCATCGCCGGGGTCGCCGCGGGCGGCTCGGATCCGGCGTTGCTCGCCGCGCAGGCCATCGCCCACTCGGTCGACGCGATCGCGGTCATCCGGCCGACCGTGGTGGAGGACCTTCAGTTGGCGCTCTACGCCGAGGCTCAGCGTCGTGGCTACTCCCGCGGCGAATTCCGGTTGCCCCGGATCTTCGCCGGCCGCGACGCGGTGCTGGAGATGATCGACGCCGTGCCCGTGGACGTGGTGCTCAACGGCATGCCCGGCTCCCAGGGCCTCGCGCCGACGCTGCGGGCGCTTTCCACCGGCGCGACGCTCGCGCTGGCGAACAAGGAATCCCTCATCGCCGGCGGGCCGCTGGTGCTCGGCGCCGCGAAGCCAGGGCAGCTCGTACCCGTCGACTCCGAGCATTCCGCGCTGGCGCAGGCGATGCGCGGCGGGCGCGTCGAAGAGGTCGACCGCCTGGTGCTGACGGCCTCCGGGGGCCCGTTCCGCGGCCGCACCCGGGAGGAGATGGCCGAGGTCACCGTCGAGGAGGCCATGGCGCACCCGACCTGGGCGATGGGCCGCGTCATCACCATCAACTCGGCCACCCTGGTCAACAAGGGGCTGGAGCTGATCGAGGCGCAGCTCCTCTTCGACATGCCCGCCGAGCGCATCGACGTCGTGGTGCACCCGCAGTCGATCATCCACTCCATGGTCACCTTCGTCGACGGCTCCACGCTCGCGCAGGCCAGCCCGCCGGACATGCGGCTGCCGATCGCGCTGGCACTGGCCTGGCCGCACCGGGTGCCCGGGGCGGCGCGTCCCTGCACCTGGGACACGGCGGCCTCGTGGACGTTCGAACCTCTCGACGACCAGGCGTTTCCGGCGGTCGGGCTGGCGCGGCACGCCGGTACGGTCGGCGGCTGCCTGCCTGCGGTGTACAACGCGGCGAACGAGGAGATGGTGTCCGCGTTCCTGGCGCAGAACGCCCGCTTCACGTCCATCGTGGACACTGTTGCAGAGGTGGTCGAGGCCGCCGACCAATGGCATCGCGAACCGCGCGATGTCGCAGACGTCCTCGCGGCGGAAGGCTGGGCTCGCGCCCGCGCCGCGACGATCATGGCCGGGAGGAACTAGCGCGTGGCCGCCTACATTTTCGGAGTCGTGCTCTTCGCGCTGGGGATCTGCATCTCGGTCGCCCTGCACGAGGCGGGTCACATGGTGACCGCCCGGATGTTCGGCATGCGGGTCCGGCGTTACTTCGTCGGCTTCGGTCCGACGATCTTCTCGTTCCGCCGCAAGGACACCGAGTACGGCCTCAAGGCCATCCCCCTCGGCGGTTTCTGTGACATAGCCGGGTTCACCGGCATGGACGAGGTCACGCCCGAGGAAGCGCCGAAGGCGATGTGGCGGTTCAAGACCTGGAAGCGCACCGTCGTGCTCTCCGCCGGGTCGATCACCCACTTCATCCTCGGCTTCATCATCCTGTACGCGATGGCCGCCACCATGGGCCTGCCGAACCTGGCCGGCACTCCACAGGTCGCGGCCGTCTCGAACTGCGTCGTGGACGCCCGCACCGACCAGGAACTGCGCGCCCCGAACTGCGGGCCGGACGCGGCCGCCCCGGCCCTGCGGGGTGGCATGCAACCCGGGGACGAGATCGTCTCCGTCTCCGGTGCCGAGACGCCCACCTTCGCCGACGTCACGGCGAAGGTCGAGCCCCTGTCGGGCCCCACCCAGGTCGAGGTCGAGCGCGACGGGGACGTCGTCCCGCTGACCATCGACGTCCAGCGCGTGCAACGTCCGGTGTACGACCCGAAGAACCCGGATGCGCCGCCGCAGGTCGTCGAGAAGGGCGCGATCGGCGTCACCTTCCCGAAGATGTTCGAGTACAACGCGGGTACGGCGGTCGGCGGCGCCGTCGCGTTCACCGGTGACATGTTCGTGCAGACCGCGCAGCGGCTTGTCGAGTTCCCGGAGAAGATCCCGGCCGTGGTCGACGCGATCTTCGGCGGCGAGCGTGATCCGGAGACGCCGGTGAGCGTCGTCGGCGCCAGCCGGATCGGTGGCGAAGCCGTCGAACAGGGGTTGTGGGAACTGTTCCTTCTGCTCCTGGCGAGCCTGAACTTCTTCGTCGGGGTGTTCAACCTGCTGCCGTTGCTGCCGCTGGACGGCGGTCACATCGCGATCACCTGGTACGAGCGGGTCCGTGACGCGATCCGCAAGATGCGCGGCAAGGCGGCGGGCGGCCCGGTCGACTACTCGAAGCTGTCGGCGGTGACCATGGTGCTCGTCTTCGTCGGTGGCGCCGTGGTGCTGCTCACCGTGACGGCCGACATCGTCAACCCCATCCGCATCTCGCCGTAGCGTTTCCCCAGGTCACCCGCCGTGTGTTCGGAACGGGAGCGGATGCGTTCCGACCACGGGCGGCGGGGGCCCGGACGGGCAGCGGTACCGTTGGGGTGACGCACTCGCAACCAGCAGCAGAGGACCCGATGACCGTCGCGCTCGGTATGCCCGCCACCCCGCCCCCCGTGCTAGCCGACCGTCGCAAGACGCGTCAGCTCCAGGTCGGGCCGGTCGGTGTCGGCAGTGACCACCCCGTCTCGGTGCAGTCGATGACCACCACGGTCACCTCCGATGTCAACGCCACCCTGCAGCAGATCGCCGAGCTCACCGCCGCGGGATGCGACATCGTCCGCGTCGCCTGCCCGACCCAGGACGACGCGGAGGCGCTGGCGGTGATCGCGAGGAAGTCGCAGATCCCGGTGATCGCCGACATCCACTTCCAGCCCAAGTACGTCTTCGCCGCGATCGAGGCAGGCTGCGCGGCGGTGCGGGTGAATCCGGGCAACATCCGCAAGTTCGACGACCAGGTCGCCGAGATCGCCCGCGCCGCCAAGGACCACGGCACCCCGATCCGCATCGGCGTCAACGCCGGTTCGCTGGACAGGCGGTTGATGGAGAAGTACGGCAAGGCGACGCCGGAGGCTCTCGCCGAGTCGGCCATGTGGGAGGCGTCCCTGTTCGCCGAGCACGGTTTCCACGACATCAAGATCTCGGTCAAGCACAACGACCCGGTTGTCATGGTGCGTGCCTACGAGCTGCTGGCCGAGCAGTGCGACTACCCCCTGCACCTCGGCGTGACCGAGGCGGGTCCGGCGTTCCAGGGCACCATCAAGTCCGCCGTCGCGTTCGGTGCGCTGCTGCGCCAGGGCATCGGCGACACGATCCGGGTCTCGCTCTCGGCCCCGCCGGTCGAGGAGATCAAGGTCGGCACGCAGATCCTCCAGTCCCTCAACCTCCGCCCGCGCAAGCTGGAGATCGTCTCCTGCCCGTCCTGCGGGCGGGCCCAGGTGGACGTCTACAAACTCGCCGACGAGGTGACCGCCGGGCTGGAGGGCATGGAGGTGCCGCTGCGGGTGGCTGTCATGGGTTGTGTCGTCAACGGTCCGGGTGAGGCACGCGAGGCCGACCTGGGTGTGGCGTCCGGCAACGGCAAGGGCCAGATCTTCGTCAAGGGCGAGGTCATCAAGACCGTCCCCGAAGCGCAGATCGTCGAGACGCTGATCGAGGAAGCCATGCGGATCGCCGAGGAGACCGGCGAGCTCGCCGAATCGGCCGAGGCCGGCGCTCCCACCGTCACCGTCGGCTGATCGGCCTACGCTGGTCTTGTGAGCGGGGCCGACGAATGGATCGGGCGCGCGCCGCACCCGGCGCTGCGTCGCATGATCACGCGCTACATCGGCTACACGCAGCACGACTGCACGCTCGGTCTGCACCGCGGGCTCCCGTCGCGGCACGTGACCCTGGTCATCAGCCTCGGAGCACCGGTGCGCATCGTCGGCATGCCGGGGGACCAGTCGCCGGCCGAGTTGCACGGCTTCGTGGGCGGGATGCACACGAGTAGTGCCGTGATCGCGCAGGACGCCAAGCAGAGCGGTATCCACATCGAACTACATCCGCTCGGCGTGCGGAGCCTGCTCGGCCTGCCGTCGGCGGAGCTCTCCGGTTACGTTGTCGGTCTCGGCGAGCTCGGTAGTGCGCGCCTCGCCGCACTGCCGGAGCGGTTGCGTGAGGCGAAGACGTGGGCGGGCCGCTTCGCCATTCTCGACCGGGTCTTCCTGACCGAAGCCGTCGACGCCGCGGGGCCGCCCCGGGAGATCGGCTGGGCGTGGCAGCGGATGCTGGCCGACGGCGGTACCGGCACGGTGTCGGCGCTGGCGGATGAGATCGGCTGGAGCCGCCGTCACTTCTCCGAACGTTTCCGCGGGGAACTCGGGCTGTCCCCGAAACAGGCCGCGCGGGTGCTGCGTTTCGAACGGGCCTGCAACGCGCTTCGGAGGCGGCCGGGAACGGATCTCGCGGAGCTCGCCGTGTCGTGCGGGTACTACGACCAGCCGCACCTGACCAACGAGTGGCGCGCTCTCGCCGGCTGCTCGCCCGGTGTCTGGATCGCTGAGGAGCTGCCATCTCTCCAGTACGAGGACATCGGGCCCGGCGCGCATTCGAGGGCATGAACAATCCGGGAGGGCGGCCTGTCCGGTGCTTCCCCGGGCGTGCCGAGCGTCCTTCTCGAAGTGTTTTGTCGCAGTGAAACGGTGCTCTACGAGCGGGTGTCCGGCGATGCGCCTGGGGGGCGCACTGCCGGACCAATCCGGCCCACGCGCCGGCGGGGGAGGGGGCGATCGGCGCGCCGATCGGACTGTGGAACCCAGCCGGCGCGTTCGGGGAGGCGCGCGCCGACCGGGGGCAGGGGGTGTTCAAGCAGCAGCAGAATCTCGCGTCGACAACGCCGCATCCGTTGCAGGTCCGCATCGCTGCCAGCGCGCGGTCGTCGGTGGGCACGCACCAGGTGTCACAGACCGCCCGGTATGCGGTTGGCAGAGTGCCGTTTCCCGGTTTGGGTTCGGCCCCGGACGGTACGAAGTGTCTTTCAGTCGCCGGGCTCGTCCCCGGCACCGCCCGCATCCAGTGGCCGTGCAGTGGTCGCCGCACGTCACGTGGCCGCGTCATCGCCGCACCATCTCGGTGTGCGTGCGTAGGGCGTATTCCAATCTTCGGTAATAGGCCGCTTCCTGCTTTCGCGTCCGTCTCCGCGCGACCCGCCCAATTCGGGGGTGGTTGCCGGCGCAAACTGCGTGGTGAGCGAGCCACAGGCCGACGGCCAGCACTGCAATCGGAAGAAGTAGCGTCCACGACATAACGATTTCCCCGAGCGTCGGCGAGTTGGTACGTACCATCATCTACCAGGAGTACCATGCATTCAAGTGGCGTAGCTCGAATGGGTGGTAGGGCCGTATTCGGGGTCTCGGTCTACGCTTTGGTACATGGGAGGTACCAGCAGAGCCGTTACGACTCGGGCGCTGACATTGTCGGGCCTGCTGAAGCAAGAGGTCGAGAAGTCACAGCATTCGGTGCGGGCCATCGCGCAACTCATGGGCGTCTCCCACCCGACGATCCTTCGGTGGACTGATGTCGACAGCAATAACGTTCCGGACGCCGAGACCGTCGCGACAATGCTCGCGCACCTCGGTGTTCACGGTGAGGCGCGGGAGGACATCCTCGCCATCGCGCGGAAGAGCGGCGAGCCGGACTGGCTCACCACAGGCAAGGCGGGCATCTCCCAGCAGCTCGCGGGAGTCATGGAACTTGAGCGCACGGCAACGGGGATGATCGACTGGTCGCCGTTGTTCGTGCCGGGCATGCTCCAAACCGCAAACTATGCGCGAGCGATCCTCTCGAAGAACCCGCACCGCTCGGAAGTCGATGTTGAACATATCGTCAACGTCCGGCTCGGCCGGCAGAATGCGATCGTCCGGGAGCAGCCCATCAAGCTGACCGCGATTCTCGGCGAGTCCGCGATCCATGGGCTGGTCGGTGGTCCTTTGGTAATGGTCGAGCAGTTGCGGCACCTCCGGAAGGTTTCGAAGCTTGCATCGGTCCGAATGGTGATCGTGCCTCGCGATGGTGACTGGCATGGCGGGCTTATGGGGCCGTACCTCATGTACGAGCGGCCCAATCTGCCAACAGTGCTGCACTGTGAGCACCACTCGACAGGCACGTTCGTGACTGACCGAAGTGATGTCGCACGGTACGAGGAATTGACGTCGCACCTGCTCAGCAGCGCATGGAACGAGACCGATTCCCGGGCTCAGATCGAGGAACAGTTGAAGATCAGGGAGACAAAGTGATGGAGCAAGCTCCGGTCATCTGGCGGACTTCAAGCCACAGCGGCGATCAAGGCAACTGTGTCGAAGTCGCACCCGCCTCCGTCGATGCGTGGCGAGTGCGTGACACGAAGGCTCGCGCGGGCGGGGAACTCACGTACGACGCGACGGCGTGGGCAGCGTTTATCGCGCAGATCGTCCGCTGAACCCGAGTCACCTACCGGACCCCGGCACCGTTGGTTGGTGTCGGGGTCTGCATTGTCA
>Ga0190265_10003863_pt1 | contig 10295 bp, 7 predicted proteins | sample Popmic124T_FD_133135 | JGI IMG/M metagenome (GOLD analysis project Ga0190265, IMG submission 133135) | Populus adjacent soil microbial communities from riparian zone of Indian Creek, Utah, USA - 124 T | ecosystem: Environmental > Terrestrial > Soil > Riparian zone | place: USA: Utah | collected...
GCGGACCATCGCCATCGCCACGACGCCACCGGCTGCCGCACCGAACCCCTGCAGGAGCCGGAACGCCATGAGCCACGCGATGTCGGGCGCGAGCGCCGCCGCGACGGATGCCGCGATGTGCAGCGTCGTGGCGAGGATGAGCGGCAGCCGGCGACCGACCTTGTCGCTCCACGGGCCGACGATCAGCTGGCCGAGGCCGAAGCCGATCATCGTGCCGGTGAGCGTGAGCTGCACGGCGGCGGCCGAGACGCCGAGCTCGTCCTGCAGCACCGGGAACGCAGGCAGGTAGAGGTCGATGGTGAACGGGCCGAGCGCCGTCAGCGCGCCGAGCACGAGCACGTACACGAGGCGCTGCCTGCGGCTCAGCAGGTCGCCGGGATGCGCGGGCGCGGAGTAGTCATCGGGCCGGATGATGGGAATGGAGGACGTGGACGACATGCAGGATCCTGGGAGTGGTGGGATGCGGCGGCGCACGTCCTCGGGCGCTGGGAAAACGAACGACGGCGCCCGTGGGGCGCCGCCTGAGACGATCTCGGCCAGAGCGGCTTCGAATCGATTCGACTGTCGTTCAGTCTAGCGGGTCACCCCGGGTGCAGATCAAGCGCGAATCCGTCGGCCGATGGCTTCGAGCGACGGATGCCGCGGCATCCTCAGTCGCCGCCGGCGATGAGTGGATCGGCGAGAAGCGGCGAGAATGCCGCCTCGGCGGCGCCGATCATGAGCCGGTCCTCGCCGAGGGCGGCCACCCTGATGCTCACGCCCTCGAACGCCGCGGCGACGGTCTGCGACCCCACCTCCCGTTCGAGGTCGGCGGCGTCGCTCGTGGCGACCGTCGCGAGGAATCCGCCGAGTACGACCAGTGACGGGTTCAGCACGTTGATCGCGTTCGACAGGGCCGTCGCGAGAATGCGTCGCTGACGAGCGAGTTCGGCCAGCACGTCGGGGTCGTCCGAACCGATGAGGGAACGGGCGAGTGTCGGCTCGTCGGCGGTCGTCAGGCCGGCCACGCCGAGCAGGTGCGCACGGCTGACTTCGTCTTCAAGCACGCTTCGACCGGCACGGCGATCATCGTCTGAGGCGATGCCCGGCCTGTTCTGCCCGAACTCACCGGCGTAGCCTCCGGTGCCTCCGACCAGCCGTCCGTGCACGATGAGTCCACCACCGATGCCGCTCGCGCCGCCGTTGAGGTACACGAGATCGTCGACGCCGCGCCCTGCACCGAACAGGTGCTCGGCGTGCGCGCCGAAGCTGGCGTCGTTGCCGACGGCCGCGCGCAACCCGGTAGCCTCTTCGACGAGCGCGCGCAGCGGGGCATCCGTCCACTCGAGGTGGGGCGCCCACCGCACCAGGCCGTCGGACGCTCGCACGAGTCCCGGCACCGCGAGGCCCACGCCGACGAGCCTGGCCTTCTCGAGCGGGCCCGCCGTCCAGCGATCCCGGGTGGCGGCGACGAGTTCGGCGGTCTCCTCGGGGGTGGGCAGATGGTCGATCTCGATGCGCTCGCGCTTCGGGATGCGGCCGTCGAGGCCCACCGCGGCGATGGTGACGGCGTCGACCTCGGGGTTGACGGCGAGTGCAAGCACGTGCGGATCCGCAGACACCACAGGAGACGGGCGTCCGACCCGGTTCGTCGGGTCGGGTGGTTGCTCGATCGCGAGCCCGAATTCGACCAGTTCGCCGACGAGCGTCGCCACGGTCGATCGATTGAGTCCGGTGAGCGAGGTCAGGCGCGCCCGTGACATGGCACCCTCGAGGTGCACGAGTCGCAGGACTTTCGAGAGGTTTCGACGGTGCACTCCGTCGAATGTGCCGTTCCGGTCGCTCACGGGTCAACTCTAGGCGCGGCGCGTGACGCACCCCACGCGCGGCACGCCGGATTTGTTGCGCTTGACCCCATATCGGAACCGACGTATATTCGACACCGTCCAGATCACTTTCGACGTGGTTGTCGAAACTTTCGAGAGGTTCAAAGATGAACAGACGCAGCACAACGCGGCTCGTCGCGCTCACCACCGCCGCGGGCCTCGCCGTCGCCGCGCTCAGTGGGTGTGCGACCGGCTCCAGCGGCCCCGAAGAGACCGGCGGCGACGTCACGCTCACCTGGTGGCACAACGGCACCGGCGAACCGCTGAAGTCGTTCTGGCAGGAGGTGGCGGCCGAGTTCGAGGCCGACCACGCCGGAGTCACCGTCGAGGTCGAGGCATTCCAGAACGAGGATCTCCAGCGCACCCTCATTCCGAACGCGCTGCAGTCGGGCGGCGACGCCGCCCCCGATCTGTTCATGGTCTGGGCCGAGGGCGAGATCAAGTCCCAGGTGGAAGCCGGCTACCTCAAGGACCTCAGCGGCCTCACCGACGTCGTCGAGAGCGTCGGCGGTGCTGGCACCGGCTGGAATGTCGACGGCAAACAGTACGGCATCCCCTTCCGCTTCGGCATCGAGGGCATCTGGTACAACTCCGACCAGTTCGACAAGGCGGGGGTCACCGAGACTCCTACCACCTTCGACGAGTTCGGCGAAGCGATCGGCAAGCTCGCCGATTCGGGCGTCTCGCCGATCGGCGTCGGCGCGGGCGACGGCTGGCCGGCCGCCCACTGGTGGTACCAGTTCGCCATCAAGACCTGCTCGGGCGACTCGCTCAAGAAGGCGGCTGAGACGCTCGACTTCAGCGACGCCTGCTTCGTCGAGGCCGGCACGAATTTGAAGACGTGGATGGATGGGTTCGACGGCGACCTGCCGTTCCAGTCGAACCCCACCAGCACCCCGGCCCAGAGCGTGCCGAACAGCTCGGCGGGCCTGCTCGCCGCGCAGACGACGTCGATGGAGCTCATGGGCACCTGGCACCGCGGCGAGGTCGCGAAGCTCGTTCCCGGCGCCCCCGCCGAGGACCCGCCGGCACCCGAATGGCTCTCGTGGATGCCCGTGCCCGACATCGAGGGCGCCGCGGGTGAGCCCGGGGCGGCACTCGGCTCCGGCGACGCGTGGGGCGTCTACGTGGACGCTCCCGATGAGACGCTCGAGCTGCTCGAGTACGTCATGAGCGAAGACGTGCAGACGCGCTTCGCCGCCACGGGTGAGATCCCGACGGTCGCAGGCGCCGAAGCGGGCATCACCGACCCTGTGCTGAAGCAGATCGCCGAAGGCACGGTCAACGCCTCGCTCGTCGTGACCTGGCTCGACACGCAGTACGGCCCCGTCATCGGCCAGGCGATGAACGACGCCATCGTCAACCTGATGTTCGGCAACGGCACGCCGGAGCAGATCCCCGAGGCGATGAACGCCGCGGCTGCCACGCTCTAGCTGATGTCGGCAATCGATACGACCGGGCCCGCGGTTTCCGCGGGCCCGGCCCCTGCACCGGACACGAAGCGCCGCAACCGAGCCCGCGCCGGTCAGCGACGCGAGATCGCCCTCTTCGTCGGGCCGGCCGTGATCGTCTACGTCGTCTTCGTCCTGCTTCCCGTGCTGCTGGCGGCGTACTACAGCTTCTTCAACTGGAACGGCCTCGGACCACTCGACCGATTCATCGGCCTCGACAACTACGTCAGGCTGCTGACCGATCCGGTGTTCCACACCTCGGTGTTCAACAACTTCTTCATCATCGTGTTGTCCCTGCTCATCCAGGGGCCGATCGCGATCCTCGTCGCGCTGCTCATGAATCGGCGCCTTCGCTTCCGTGGCCTGCTGCGCGCCCTCATCTTCGTGCCCTACGTGCTCAGCGAGGTCACCGCCGGCCTCGCGTGGCAGATCCTGCTGCAGTCGGTGCCCCCCACGCGCTGGGGCCCATTCGACACCATGCTGCAGGCGATCGGCATCCAGGACCCTCCGGCGTGGCTGGCCGACCCGAACGTGGTGATGTGGACGATGTTCGGCATCCTCACCTGGAAGTACCTGGGTCTCGCGATCATCCTCATGCTCGCCGGCCTCGCGGGCGTGCCCGAAGAGCTCTACGAAGCGGCGTCCCTCGACGGCGCCGGCTGGTGGAAGACCCAGTGGTACATCACTGTGCCGCTGCTTGGGCCCACCATCCGCATCTGGGCGTTCCTGTCGATCATCGGCTCGCTGCAGCTCTTCGACATGGTGTGGATCGTGACCGGCGGCGGACCCCTCAATGCGTCGTCCACCATGGCGGTCTACATGGTCAAGTACGGCCTGAACGTCTCGCAGATCGGCTTCGGCAGCGCGGTCGCCGTCGTCCTGTTCTTCATCTCCCTCTTCATCGCGCTCGGCTACCAGCGCTTCGCGCTGCGACGCGACCTCGAGGGTTCACTCACGGGAGGGGAACGCAAGTGACCGTCACCACCGCCACTCCGCCCGTATCGAGGGCACCCGCCCCGAAGCGCCGAGCCGGCCGGAGCCGCATCGACTGGAGCCAGCCGGTCGTCTACGTGGTCGCGCTCGCCGTCGTGGCTGTCGCGATCGGCCCCGTCATCTACGTCTTCATCTCGGGCTTCCGCACCAATCCTGACTTCTTCACCGATCCGGCCGGCTTGCCGAATCCGTGGACGGTCGAGAACTACGCACGGGTGCTGGGTGACTCCAGCTTCTGGAACCAGGTGCTCGCGAGCACCGTGACGGCCTTGGGAACGACCATCGGCGTCATGCTCCTCGGCGTCATGGCCGCGTTCGTGATCGCACGTTACGAGTTCAGGGGCCGCGGGCTCCTGTACGCGCTGTTCACGACCGGGCTCCTGTTCCCGCTCACGATCTCGATTCTCCCGCTGACCGTGCTGCTGCGGCAGATGAACCTCTTCGGCAACTGGTGGGGGCTCATCATCCCCCAGGTGGCTTTCGCGCTTCCGTTGACGATCATCATCCTCACCCCGTTCCTGCGAGCCATCCCGGTCGAGCTCGAAGACGCCGCGCTGGTCGACGGCGCCAGTCGTGTCGGGTTCTTCTGGCGTATCCTCCTGCCGCTGTCGATGCCGGGGCTCATGACGGTCGGCGTGCTCGCCTTCGTCGGAAGCTGGAATGCCTATCTCCTGCCGCTGTTCGTGCTGCAGGCCGGCGGTGCCGGCATCGACAACTACACCCTGCCGCTCGGCGTGCAGTTCTACTCGACGGCGTATGGGCAGGACACCACGGGGGTGCTTGCATACACGGCGCTCGCGATGCTCCCCGCGATCCTGTTCTTCACGTTGGCCGAGCGACGCATCGTCGGCGGCCTGCAGGGGGCGGTGAAGGGATGACGACGTTGAACCATCGAATGACGGATGCCCCGTGGGCAGACCCTGCGCGCGGCCTCGACGAGCGCGTCGAAACGCTCGTGACCGAGATGACGCTCGACGAGAAGCTCGCGCAGCTGTACGGCGTGTGGGTGGGGGCATCCGACGATGGTGAAGACGTCGCCCCGCACCAGCACGAGATGGACGATGCGATCGACCTCGACGCGCTGCTGCCTTCGGGCCTCGGCCAGCTCACGCGCCAGTTCGGCACTGCGCCGGTCGACGCGGCATCCGGTGCGCTCTCGCTCGTGCGCACCCAGGAGCGCATCGTCGCGGCCGGCCGCTTCGGCATCCCGGCCGTGGCGCACGAGGAGTGCCTCGCCGGCTTCGCCGCCTGGGGCGCCACTGCGTACCCCGTTCCGCTGTCGTGGGGCGCCTCGTTCGACCCCGACCTCGTCGAGCGGATGTCGCGACGCATCGGCGACGACATGCGCTCGGTCGGCGTGCACCAGGGCCTCGCCCCTGTGCTCGACGTCGTGCGCGACGCCCGCTGGGGGCGAGTCGAAGAGACCATCGGCGAAGACCCGTACCTCGTGGGCACGATCGGCACGGCGTACGTGCGCGGCCTCGAGTCGGCGGGCATCATCGCGACGCTCAAGCACTTCGTGGGCTACTCGGCGTCGAAGGCCGGTCGCAACCTCGCGCCGGTCTCGATCGGACCGCGCGAGCTCGCCGACGTGCTGCTGCCTCCGTTCGAGATGGCGGTGCGCGAGGGCCGTGCACGCAGCGTCATGAACGCGTACACCGACCTCGACGGCGTGCCGTCTGCGGCAGACCGCAGCCTGCTCACCGAACTGCTCCGCGAGACGTGGGGCTTCGACGGCACGGTGGTCGCCGACTACTTCACGGTCGCGTTCCTGAAGCTGCTGCACGGCACTGCAGAGACCTGGGCGGATGCCGCCGCCGCCGCCCTCGAGGCGGGTATCGACGTCGAGCTGCCGACCGTGAAGACCTTCGGCGAGCCGCTGCGGCGCGCCATCGAGGACGGCATCGTCGACGAGTCGCTCATCGACACCGCGCTTCGCCGGGTGCTGCGCCAGAAGGGCGAACTCGGCCTGCTCGATGCCGGCTGGTCGCCGGTGCCTCCGGCGCTCGCAGACGTCGACCTCTCCGACCCCGACGCGCTGCGCGGCACGATCGACCTCGATCCGGCCGGCAACCGCGCGCTCGCCGGCCGGCTCGCGGAGCAGGCGGTCGTGCTCGTGCGCAACGACGGCACGCTCCCGCTTGCCGCACCCTCCACCATCGCGGTGATCGGTCCGAACGCCGACGACCCGTACGCCATGCTCGGCTGCTACTCCTTCCCCGCGCACGTGGTGACGCAGCACCCCGGAGTGGCGATGGGCATCGAGATCCCCACCGTGCTCGAGTCGCTGCAGACCGAGTTCCCCGGCAGCGACATCCGGTACGCGCTGGGCACTTCGGTCGACGGCGGAGAGACCGAGGGCATCGCGGATGCCGCATCGCTCGCGGCATCCGCTGACGTCGTGATCCTCGCACTCGGCGACCGTGCAGGGCTCTTCGGTCGCGGCACCAGCGGCGAAGGCTGCGACGTGGAGTCGCTGAGGCTTCCGGGCGCCCAGCAGGAGCTGGTCGACGCGGTGCTCGCCACCGGAACACCGACTGTCGTGACCCTGCTCACCGGGCGCCCCTACGCCCTCGGTCGCGCAACGAAGGAGGCCGCGGCGATCGTGCAGTCGTTCTTCGCCGGGGAAGAGGGTGGGCCCGCCATCGCCGGCATCCTGAGCGGGCGCGTGAACCCGAGCGGGCGCCTGCCCGTGTCGATGCCCGCCACGGCGGGTTCGCAACCGTCGACGTACCTCGCCCCGCCGCTCGCCAGGGCGAACGGCGTCTCGAACGTCGACCCGACGCCGGCATTCCCGTTCGGCCATGGGCTCGGGTACACGAGCTTCGAGTGGGATGACCTGCAGGGCGATGGCCCCGAGGCGTCGGTCGACGACTCCGTCGCGATGTCGATCCGAGTGCGGAACACCGGCGATCGCCGGGGCGCCGATGTCGTGCAGCTCTACCTGCACGACCCGGTGGCCACGGTGGTGCGGCCCGTGCAGCGGCTCGTCGGCTTCGTTCGGATCGAGCTGGATGCCGGTGCAGAGACCCAGGTCCGCGTGCGCGTGCCCGCCGACCTGACCTCGTTCACGTCACGGTCGGGTTCTCGCATCGTCGAGGCGGGCGTGGTCGATTTCGGGTTCGGGAGGTCGAGCGGCGACATCCCGCTCGTGCACCGCGTCACGCTCGTCGGTGCGACGCGTGTGGTCGACCACACGCGGGCGCTGCACCCGACCTTCGAGGTCGGCTGAGGCCGCCCCACCCATCGGGTCGCTCTGGGGGTCGTTTTCGGCCATCGGCACGCGTTCATCGCCGTGCGCGTGGCCGAAAACGACCCCGGAAATTCGGGTGCGCGCCAGGCGGCGTGCGCAGGGGGCGCTTGGTCAGGCCGCGTGCGCCGGGGGCGCCGTGCTCTCGCGCACCACGAGGTTCGTCGCGAGATCCATTCGCGGGGTGGTGCTCATCCCCTCTTCGCTCAGCCGGATCGCGAGCCTGGCGGCCTCCGCTCCCATGCGCTTGAGCGGCTGGTGCACCGTGGTCAGGCGCGGGGTCACCCACCGCGCGAGCGGGATGTCGTCGTAGCCCACGATCGAGATGTCGTGTGGGATCCGCAGGCCGGCCGCGCGCACCGCGTCGAGCGCGCCGAGCGCCTGCAGGTCACTGCCCGCGAAGATCGCCGTCGGCGGTTCGGGCAGCGCGAGCAGCTCGGTCGCCCGATCGCGTCCGCCGGTCACGTGGAAGTCGCCGAACCGGATCCACTCGGGGCGGATCTCGAGGCTCGCGGAGTTCATCGCGGAGCGATAGCCGTCGACCCTGGCGAGCGAGCACATCATGTCTTCGGGCCCGGTGATGGCCGCGATGCGCCGGTGACCGAGCTCGATGAGGTGCCGGGTGGCGAGAAGTCCACCCGACCAGTTCGCCGAGCCGACCGAGGGTGCGTCGGGCGACGGATCGCCTGCTGGATCGACGATGACGAACGGGATCGCCCTGGATCGCAGGCGCTCTCGGTACTCGGGCGCGAGATCGGAGAAGACGAGTACGACGCCCACCGGTCGACGCCGCATGACGCCCTCGATCCAGTCAGGCGCGGGGGCGTGCCGGCTTCCGCTCACGGTCAGCACGACACTGAGCCCGTGCTCTTTCGCCACCTCCTCCACCCCGCCGATCAGCTCCATCGACCAGATGCTCTCGAGCTCGTGGAAGACGAGCTCGATGAACTCGCCCTTCCGTGGCGTGCGCGCGCCCCGGCGCTCGTAACCGCGCTCGTGCAGGAGGCCCTCCACCCGCGCGCGAGTGGCGGCCGAGACATCCGCCCGGCCGTTCAGCACCTTCGAGATCGTCGAGAGCGAGACGCCCGCCTCGGCTGCGACCAAAGAGAGCGTCACGCGTTCGGCTGCGGCATCCGAGTCCATGTTTCGATGGTAATGGCGAAACTGTCGCAGCGCGGCAGGCGCAGAGATCGACTGGCGATCCGAGTCGCGATGCGATAGGTTGTAGACGACAACATTTCTGTTCGACGAGGAACCGGTGACCATGCCCACGCCCACTCCCACCCGTGATGACAAGTTCTCCTTCGGCCTGTGGACCGTGGGTTACAACGGCACCGACCCGTTCGGCGGACCGACCCGTGACCCACTCGATGTCGTGCACGTCGTGGAGAAGCTCGACGAAGTCGGCGCGTACGGCCTCACCTTCCACGACGACGACCTGTTCGCGTTCGGGTCGACGGATGCCGCGCGCCAGACGCAGATCGACCGACTGAAGGGTGCACTCGACGCCACCGGCATCATCGTGCCGATGGTCACCACGAACCTGTTCAGCGCCCCCGTCTTCAAGGACGGCGGATTCACCTCGAACGACCGGGCGGTGCGCCGCTTCGCACTCCGCAAGGTGCTGCGCAACATCGACCTCGCCGCCGAGCTCGGCGCGAAGACGTTCGTGATGTGGGGTGGCCGCGAGGGCGCGGAATACGACGCGGCGAAGGACATCCGCCAGGCCCTCGAGCGCTATCGCGAAGCCGTGAACCTGCTCGGCGACTACGTCACCGACAAGGGTTACGACCTTCGGTTCGCGATCGAACCGAAGCCGAACGAGCCGCGGGGCGACATCCTGCTGCCGACCCTCGGTCATGCGCTCGCCTTCATCGAGACGCTTGAGCGTCCGGAGCTCGTGGGCATCAACCCCGAGGTCGGTCATGAGCAGATGGCAGGGCTCAACTTCGCGGCCGGCATCGCACAGGCGCTCTACCAGGGCAAGCTCTTCCACATCGACCTCAACGGACAGCGCGGCATCAAGTACGACCAAGACCTCGTGTTCGGCCACGGCGACCTCTACAACGCGTTCGCCCTCGTCGACCTGCTCGAGAACGGCGGCCCCGGCGGCGGCCCGACCTACGACGGCCCGCGCCACTTCGACTACAAGCCGTCGCGCACCGAGGACGAGAGCGGCGTCTGGGAGTCGGCCAAGGCGAACATGGCCAACTACCTGCTGCTCAAGCAGCGGGCCGCGGCGTTCCGCGCCGATCCCGAGGTGCAGGAGGCGCTCGAAGCGGCTCGCGTCCCTGAGCTCGGCGTGAACACGCTCGGCGACGGCGAGAGCTACGACGACCTCATCGCCGACCGCTCAGCGTTCGAGGACTTCGACGCACAGGCCTACCTCGGCGGCAACGGGTTCGGGTTCGTGCGCCTGCAGCAGCTCGTGACCGAGCACCTGCTCGGCGCCCGCTGACGCGAGCCCGTCGGAAATGTAGGAACTTTCGGCCGACACGCCGGCCACCGCGGGTTGACGCGCCGTCGGCAGCGGAGATGTTCCTGCATTTCGAAGAGAGAACATGTGGAGAGGAAGCCCTGCAGCATGAGCAGAACCGAGGTTGCGCCATGACGCTCGTCGCCGGCGTCGACTCGTCGACGCAGTCGTGCAAGGTCGTGATCCGGGATGCCGCGAGCGGGGCGCTCGTGCGCTCGGGCCGCGCGCCGCACCCCGACGGCACCGAGGTCGACCCCGCC
>Ga0190265_10003864_pt1 | contig 10294 bp, 8 predicted proteins | sample Popmic124T_FD_133135 | JGI IMG/M metagenome (GOLD analysis project Ga0190265, IMG submission 133135) | Populus adjacent soil microbial communities from riparian zone of Indian Creek, Utah, USA - 124 T | ecosystem: Environmental > Terrestrial > Soil > Riparian zone | place: USA: Utah | collected...
AGGGTCAGGCCGAACGCAGCCGCGGTCCTGGCGTTGATCGTGAGGTCGATCTTCGCCGGCCGCTCGATGGCGAGCTCCGCGGCCTTCGCGCCCTTGAGGAGACGGTCGACGTAGTGGGCGCCACGGCGGTAGCTCTCCGCCATGTCGGGTCCGTAGCTCATCAGCCCGCCGGCTTCCACGTGCTCGACCTGGGTGAAGAGCGCAGGCATCTTCTGTGCCGCCAGCGCCTGCACTAGGCCCGCGCGGCTCTGGAAGAAAATGCCGTCGGCCTGCACCACGAGCGCCTGCACGCGGTTCGAACGCGCCGCGCCGACTGAGCCGAGCAGGGTCTCGCCGGTGCCGGCCTGGATCACGACGAGGTCGAGGCCGAGCTTTGCGGCCGCCTCCTCGTAGCGGCCGCGCAACTGCGGCGTGGCGCGATTGCGCGGATTCAGCACCACGCCGATGCGTCTTGCGTTCGGCACCGCAGCCGTCACCAGCTCGAGCTGGCGCGGCGCGATGTTCGCGGAATTGCTCGCCACGCCGGTCAGGTTGAGGCCCGGGCGCGCCAGGCTCTTCGCGTATCCCATGCCGACGGGGTCCTGCGCCGCCACGAAGACGATCGGCACCGTGGAGGTGTGCCTGCGGGCGGTCTCGATTGCGCCCGTCATCGTCGCGACGATCACCTCGGCCCTGCGCTCGAGCAGGTCGCTGACCAGCGTCGGCAGGCGCTCGGGATGGTCGTCGGTGTGGAGCCAGTCGATGAGGATGCTTTTCCCCTCGACATGGCCGAGCGCGGCGAGCGCGCGCTCGAATTCATCGAGGCGCGGATCCGCGTCGCGCGCGACCAGGCTGAGCACGCCGATGCGGCGCATGGCGGCGGCGGGCTGGGCGAGGGCCGCGCCGGTGAGGACAGCGGGCAGCGCGGCGAGCAGGCGTCGCCGCGAGATCTTCACCGCAGCCGCTCCACGTCCGCGTCGACGTCGAATGCGTCGTCTGCGAGGAAGCCGCCCGACTGGTGGCGCCAGAGCTTCTCGTAGTGGCCGCCGAGGCGCAGCAGCTCCTCGTGCGTGCCGTTCTCCACGATGCGGCCCTGCTCGAGGACCACCAGCCGGTCCATGCGCGCGATGGTCGAGAGGCGGTGCGCGATCGCGATCACCGTCTTGCCCTCCATCAGCTCGAGGAGCTGCTCCTGGATCGCGAGCTCGACCTCGCTGTCGAGCGACGAAGTGGCCTCGTCGAGCACCAGGATCGGCGCGTCCTTCAGGATCACCCGCGCCAGGGCGATCCTTTGCCGCTGCCCGCCCGAGAGCTTCACGCCGCGCTCGCCCACATGAGCCGCGTAGCCGGAACTGCCTTTCCAATCTTTCAAACCCAACACAAAATCGTGCGCCTGAGCCTGTTTCGCCGCCGCCACCACCTCGGCGTCGCTCGCGTGCGGCCGGCCATAGCGGATGTTCGCCGCGATCGAGCGGTGCAGGAGCGAGGTGTCCTGCGTCACCATGCCGATCGCCGCGCGCAGGCTCTCCTGCGTCACGTGCGCGATGTTCTGCTCGTCGACCCGGATGCTTCCGCCTTCCACCTCGTGGAAGCGCAGCAGCAGATTGACCAGCGTCGACTTGCCTACGCCCGAGCGACCCACCAAGCCGACTCTTTCTCCAGGCTTTATCTCGAGATTCAGCTGATCCAGTACCGGCGCGGTATCCCGGCGCCCATAGCCGAAGCTCACGTTCTCGAAGCGGATCTCGCCGCGCGAGACTTCCAGCGGCCGCGCACCCGGCCGGTCGATGCCCGAGTGCGGCAGCGCGATCGACTGCATGCCTTCCTGCACCACGCCGACGTTCTCGAAGATCGCGGTCACCTCCCAGCTCACCCAGCCGGCGACGTTGGAAAGCTGCCACGCGAGCGGCAGGGCCGCCGCGACGATGCCCGCGCCGACTGCGCCGTTCGCCCACAGCCAGATGCCGATCGCCGCGGTGGCGACGAGCAGCCCCGCGTTCATCGCCGTGAGCAGAAAGTGGAAGCGGGTCATGACGCGCATGTGGCGCCGCATCGCCTCGCCGTGCTCGTCGATCGACTCGCGCACGTAGGCGTCCTCGTCGGCGGCGCGCGCGAAGAGCTTTACCGTGAGGACGTTGGTGTAGCTGTCGACCACGCGCGCCATCACCAGCGAGCGCGCCTCCGAGCTCATGCGCGAGAGGTCCCGCATGCGCGGCACGTAGAGCCAGAGCAGCGCGGCGTAGCCGGCGAACCACGCCAGTGTAGGCAGGCCGAGCCGCCAGTCGGCCGCCGCCATCAGGGTCAGGGCGATGGCGCCGTACGCGCCGATGTACCAGACCGCGCGGATACTCGCCATCACGCTGTCGCGCAGCGCGTGCGCGGTCTGCATCACGCGGTTGGCGATGCGGCCGGCGAAGTCGTTCTGGAAGAACGGCCAGCTCTGCCGGATTACGTGCCAGTGGCTCTGCCAGCGGATCAGGCAGGTCGCGCCGGGAATGAGGATCATGTGCCGGATCGCGATGTCCGCGAGCAGCACGAGCGGGCGCACCACCAGCACGAGCAGCACCATGCCCGCGAGCAGCGGCAACTGCTCCTGCAATGCCGCCATGCGGTCCGTCGCTTCCATCAACGACACCAGCCGCCCGATGAAGAGCGGGATCACCGTATCGAGCGCCGCTACCGCCAGGCTCGCCGCGAACATCGCCGCGTACCAGCCTTTCGTCTGGCGCACGAAATGCCAATAAAAGGCGAGCAGGCCCGCGGGAGGCGCACCCGCACCGGGGCTGGCGGTCGCTTGAATTTGCGGCGGAAGGAGCTTCAGTTGGCTATCGACTTCCTAAAGCAGAACAATATCATGCGACGGCGTCTTGATGTTGTTCCACGAAGCGGAATCAACCCTCGCTTGTCGACGTTTATTCCTTACACGGCTAGCATCGCCGGGCATCACCCTGGAGACCCGAGATGACCGCAATCACCCAGCCTGAAATCGACCAGCAGGTCTTCGATCTTTATGACGAGTACTGCCACGGCCGCATCGACCGCCGAGAATTCCTCAAGCGCGCCGGGGCCTTGGGTGCCGCGGCGCTGGTGGCGGCGCAAGGGCTGCTGCCCAATTACGCCAGGGCGCAGACGATTTCCTTCACCGACACGCGCATCAAGGCGAGCTACGTCACCTACGCGTCGCCGGGCGGCAACGGCGACAAGATCCGCGGCTACCTGGTGCAGCCCGCGGGCAACGGGCCCTGGCCGGCGGTGCTGGTGATCCACGAAAACCGCGGCCTGAATCCCTACATCGAGGATGTGGCGCGGCGCGCAGCGGTGGATGGGTTCCTGGCGCTCGCGCCTGACGGGTTATCGCCGCTCGGCGGCTATCCGGGCAACGACGACGACGGGCGCGCGATGCAGGCCAAGCTCGACCAGGCCAAGCTGCGCACCGATATGCTGAACGGCGCCAGGTTCATCAAGCAACATCCTTTGTCCACAAAGAAACTGGGCGCTACCGGTTTCTGCTGGGGTGGCGGCACTACGAACTTCCTCGCGGCTGCGCTCGGCGCGGACCTGCAGGCCGGCGCGCCTTACTACGGCGCGGCGGCGGACACGGCGTCGGTGCCGAAGATCAAGGCGCCGCTGCTGGTTCACCTCGCGGAGCAGGATCCGCGCATCAACGAGATGTACCCGACCTATGAGCAGGAGCTGAAGAAGGCCGGCGTGCGCTACGAGATCCACTCGTACCCGGGCACGCAGCACGGCTTCCACAACAACTCGACGCCGCGCTTCAGCGAGGCGGCGGCTAAGCTCTCCTGGGAGCGCACCATTGCGTTCTTCAAGAAGAACCTGGCTTAAGCTTCTCGCGGTTGCGGCGGCATGGCCTGAGAAGGGGTTTTCTCAGGCCTACCCCAGTAAGCCGGTCAAGATCATCGTCCCCGCGCAGCCGGGCGGCGGCCTGGATCTCATCGGCCGCACGATCGGCGACCAGCTCAGCCGCGCGCTCGACCAGTCGTTCATCATCGAGAACATCGGCGGCGGCGGCGGCTCGATCGCCTGCCAGACCACGGCGCGCGCCGCACCGGACGGCTACACCCTGATGGTGGGCTACGTGGCGACGCATGCCACCAGCCCCGCGGTGCGCAAGGTGCCCTACGACGCGGTCAAGGACTTCACGCCGATCGCGATGGTCGGCGGCACCCGCAACATGCTGGTGGTCCATCCGAACGTGCCGGTGTCGGACTTGAAGGGATTCATCGAATACGCGAAGGCCAAGGCCAACAAGGTGACGTTCGGCGCCGGCGGCATCGGTACGCTGAACCACCTCCTCATCGAGCAGCTCAAGGGCGCGGCGGGCTTCGATGCGGTGGTGGTGCAGTACAAGGGCATCGGCCCGTCGTTCGCCGACATGCTGGGCGGTCAGCTCGAGGCGATGACGCCGGGCGTGGCCGCGGCGCTGCCGCATATCCGCTCGAAGAAAGTGAAGCCGATCGCGGTCACCGGGCTTTCGCGCCACGCGCTGCTGCCCGACGTGCCGACGTTCGAGGAGTCCGGCTTCAAGGGCTTTGACGGCGTGCAGTGGTATGGCATCGTCGGCCCCGCGAAGATGCGCCCGGAGATCACGCAGCGCCTCAACGCGGAGATCGGCAAGGTGCTTGCCTCGCCGGCGCTGCAGCAGCGCCTGGTGGCCGAGGCGATCGAGCCGATGCCGATGTCGCCCGGCGAGTTCGGCGCCTTCATCCAGGCCGAGCTTGCGCGCTACGTCGCACTTGCGAAGGAGCGCAACATCCGGCTCGACGAGTAGAAGCGGCTAGGGGGGTAGCACGGCGTCGACAGAATTAGTTCACAGTAGCGCGGGCGACTGACAAAGCCTCACACCCGGGGAACAAACCCTCACACCCCCGAGCGGCCGCAGCGAAGATGATTGGGCCGATGGCAGATAACGCTCCTCGGCTCCGGGTTCTCGTCGTAGGTGAGCGGCACGACACGGTCGTGACCCTCGGCATCCTGCTGCGCAGCGAGGGCGTCGAGGTCCGGCTCGCGACCGGCGGGAGCCAGGTGCCGGATGCGGTGGCGCAATTCGATCCGGACGCGGTGCTGCTCGATCCCGCGATGCCCACGCAAAGCGGGCTGGCCGTGGCGAAGGAACTGATGAAGTCCTGCGGCGATCGCATTCCCTTCCTGCATCACGTCACCAAGCCGATCGACCCCGACGCGCTGCTCAAGCTCGTCCTCGCAGTCAAGCCGAAGTAGACGCGCGAAGTAGTCACGAAGTCAGCATTATCACGGGCGCGTGGTCGCTCGTGCCGACGTCGGCCAGCACCGCGCAGCTCTCGGCGCGCGCCGCGACCCCGGGTGAGGCGAGGATGTAGTCGAGGCGCCAGCCGATGTTGCGCTGGCGCAGGTTTCTCCACGGCGCCCACCATGTGAACATGTTCGCGTTGTCCGGCTGGAGCTTGCGGCCGACGTCGACCAGATTTTCGAGCAGGCGCGAAAGCAGCTCGCGCTCCTCGGGCCGCTGGCCGACGATGCCCGGCTTGCGCTCCTTCGGATGCACGTCCATGTCGCTGCGCGTGATGTTCATGTCGCCGCACAGGACGAGCTCCTTCCCCTGTCCTGAAACCTCCTGGCTCCAGGCGATGAGCCGCTGCACGAATGCGACCTTGGCGGGGTAGTCCTTGTTGCCGTTCGGCACGTAGACCGACGCGAGCACCAGGTTGCCGAACGTCGCCTGCACGATGCGCGACTCCATGTCGAAGTCGGGGTGGCTGAATACCGGCGGCGTTTCAAACGCGTCTTTCCTGACATGGAGAGAAACCCCGGAGTAGGCGCGCATGCCGTGCCAGAAACTGTGGTAATCCGCGACCTTGCATTGCTCCGGGATCTGCGCCGGCTCCGCTTTCAGCTCCTGCAGGCACACCACGTCCGGGCGATCGCGCGCCAGCCAGTCGCAAAACTGCGCCTGGCGCGCGCGGATGCCGTTGACGTTCCAGGTTGCGATCTTCACGGGAAATCCATTGTAGGATTTCTCGAGTGCAGACCCGAAGCATTGCGGATCTCCCGGGCCCCCGCGGGCTGCCGATTCTCGGCAATGCGCTGCAGCTCGAGACCTCGCGCATGCATCTCATCGCCGAGGAATGGAGCCGCAGGTACGGTGAATGCTTCCGCTTCCGCATCGGCCCGCGGCAGGTCGTGGGGCTCGCCAACCCGGAAACCATCGCCGCGCTGCTGCGCGAGCGACCCGACGGTTTCCAGCGCAGCACGCGCCTCGGCGAGATCGCCGAGGACATGGGCTTCAACGGCTTGTTCGCCGCGGAGGGCGATGCGTGGCGGCGCCAGCGTCCGATGGTGATGGCGAGCTTCGACCCGAAGCACATCAAGACGTATTTCCCCGCGCTGCTGAAGGTCACGCAGCGCTTCGAGCGGCGCTGGCGGCGCACCGCGGCGGCCGGGGAGAGCCTCGATCTTCAGGCCGATCTGATGCGCTATACCGTCGACGTCACCGCGGGGCTCGCCTTTGGGACCGACATCAACACGCTCGAGTCCGACGAGGAAGTGATCCAGACCCACCTCGACAAGGTGTTCCCGGCGCTCTTCAAGCGCCTGTTCGCCCCGTTTCCGTTTTGGCGCTGGTTCAGGGACAGGAAGCTGGAGTTTCATCTGCAGGCGCTGCAACGCGCGGTCGGCGATTTCATCGCCCAGGCGCGGACACGCATGGAAGCGAAGCCCGAGCTGCGCGAGCATCCGACCAATCTCATCGAGGCGATGATCGCGGCGCGCGATAACCCCGGCAGCGGGCTCACCGATTCGGACGTCGCCGGTAACGTACTGACCATGCTGCTGGCGGGCGAGGACACCACCGCCAACACGCTCGCCTGGATGATCTATCTGCTCTACCGCCATCCCGAGGCCCTGCGGCGCGCGCGCGAGGAGATTTCCTCAAGAGGAAACGCCATGCCGCAGAGATATGAGGACATGACCTCCCTGCCGTTTGTCGATGCGTGCATCAACGAAACCATGCGGCTCAAGCCGGTGGCGCCGATCATCGTGCTGCAACCCAAGCGCGATACCGTGGTCTCGGACATCGAGGTGCCGAAAGGCACGCTGCTCATGTGCCTGATGCGCGCCGGCGCGACCGACGAGCGGCGCTTTCCTGGCGCGCGCAGCTTCGATCCGGAGCGCTGGATGGATGGTCAGATGAGGGGCGCCTCGGCAAATTCGCCCAAGCGCGTCTCCATGCCCTTCGGCGCCGGGCCGCGCCTGTGCCCGGGGCGCTACCTCGCGATCCTCGAGATGAAGATGGTGATCGCCATGCTGCTCTCGGGCTTCGACATCGAGAGCGTGACCACGCCGGACGGGCGCGAGGCGCAGGAGCACCTGGCCTTTACCATGTTCCCGGTCGGGCTGCGACTTAAGCTAGCACCGAGGGCGAAGGCTTAAGCTCGCCGCGCTCGATCCGCGTCACGATCCCGGCGAGCTTCACATGGCTCGGCGCGGGCACGCCGACTTCCGCGCCTTTGCGCGCGATGAAGCCGTTCATCGCGTCGATCTCGGTGCGCCGGCCCTTGAGGATGTCCTGCGCCATCGACGGGCGCTGGATATCGCCGCGCGGATTGGATCCGGCCTTGGGCACGATCAGGGCTTCGATCTCGGAGAAGGCCTGCGAATCTCCGTCAGTGGCCCGCAGATAGAGCTCGGGCGCGGCGCCGCGGATCTTCTCGAGCTGGTAGCCGAGCGCCTGGCCGACACGGATCCCTTCGCCCGCGAGCGCGATCTGGAATCGCCGGATGCGCTCGTTGCGCAGGCAGTCGCCGCCGCTCAGGCCGGTGGCCGCGCTCACGCCGTTGCCCATTCCGTTCTGCACCAGCTTCGACCAGCGCTCGCCCCAGAGATTGGGCGTTGCCTTCGCGCTGTCGATGCCGCTGAACCACGCGACCAGCTCCTGGACGCGCGGCGTGATGCCGCCGTGCGGCTCGCCGATGCGGAATACCGTGTGCTGGTCGCCGCCTTTGGCCGCGGTCTTTCGGATACGGCCGGCCTCGTACAGGTCGACCGAGATCATCGCGGCGATCGCGCCGACCACGCGCCCCCAGCCGACCACGCCGGCGATCGTCTCCTCGTTCATGCAGTTCTGCAGCGACACGACGAAGCCGCGCTCCGAGAGATAGGGCGCGATCAGCGCGGTCGCCCAGAGCGTGTCGTACGACTTGACCGCGACCATCGCCACGTCGACCGGCGTCTTCATCAGCGACTGGACTTCCATCAGATGAAGAATCTTCGGCCGCGCGGTGAACTTCTCTTCAGGGGTGAGCCCGTCGAGCTCGAGCCCGCGCGCGCGGATGGTCTCCACGTGCTCCGGCCAGGGATCGATGAGCGTGACGTCGTGTCCGAGATGGGCGAGGTTGCCGCCGACATACCCGCCGAGCGCGCCGGCGCCGACGATCGCGATGCGTTTTTTCATGGGCAGAATCATAAGCGTTAGACTTGCCGGGTGGACATCCAACCTCTCGCGGGAGCCCTTGGCGCCGAGATCCGGGGGGTTGATTTGAAGAAGGACTTCTCCAAAGCGGTCCATGACGCCTTCCTGAAGTACTCGGTGCTCGTGATCCGCGACCAGCAGCTCGAGCCCGCCGACCTGATGCGCGTCGGCGCGCGTTTCGGCGAGCCGTGCCACTACCCCTTCGTCACGGGCCTGGAGGGCTATCCCTTCATCTTCGAGGTGGTGAAGGAGGAGAGCGAGACGGTCAATTTCGGCGGCAACTGGCATTCCGACACCACCTACCTTCCGCAGCCGCCGCTCGCCACGCTGCTCTATGCGCTCGAGACGCCCTCACATGGCGGCGATACGCTATTTGCGAATACTCAAAAAGCTTATGAAGCATTGTCCGAGGGCATGCGCGCGCTCGTGGACGGGCTCGTCGGCGTGAACAGCGCGAGCCTCAAGGTCACTGGCGGGCGCCGCAAGATGCACGCGCCCGGGAATGTCGGCGCCATGAAGATTCACGACATCGAGAACGCCGATGGGTATGAAGCCGAGCATCCGGTAGTGCGCACGCATCCTGACACCGGCCGCAAGGCGCTCTATGTCTCGCGCAGCCACACCATCTGCTTCCGCGACATGAGCGAGGAGGAGAGCCGCCCGCTCATCGATTTTCTCCAGGCGCACCAGACCCGTCCCGAATTCACCTGCCGCGTGCGCTGGTCGCCGGACACGCTGACGATCTGGGACAACCGCTGCACCCAGCACAGCGCGGTCAACGACTACCACGGCCAGCGCCGCCGCATGCGCCGCCTAACCGTGGGAGCGCAAACCCCGCGCTGAACGGCAGGCGCGCAAGCACCTCGCTGATCCGTCTGTAGGGAAAAGCCTCTCATGGCGCATGGAAACGCGCGGCGCTCGAGCGTCATCTAATTGGCACTCGAAATCTCTGCGGAGCGTCGCCATGAAATTCCCTTCAGTCGGTATCACTCTGGCGGCGCTCGCTGTCGGCGTCGGATTCGCGATCGCACAGCCGCTTTCGGAGAACGACAAGCAGATCAGCGCGCACGCCCAGCACATGCTCACTGAAGGGCGACGCATCTTCCGTTTCGATACCATGGGCTCGGAGTCGTTCTGGGGCGACGCGTTGCAGTTGCACCGCGCCATCGCTGGCGAAAAAAACGGCGGCGTCGGCGGCGGCGTGAGCCCGAAGACCGCGCTTTCGGTGGGGCTCAAGGTCGACGCCGATGCGCTTCCGGCCGAGCTCGTTGCGCAGATCAAGGCGGGCAAGGTCGATCTCGAGGATCCCGCCACCACGCTTGCGCTGCTCAAGCTGAACGCCGTGGTCGGGGTTACGGGCATGTTCGACAGCGCCGGGCGCATACGCTCCATGGGGGTGCAGTGCGCCTTGTGCCATTCCACCGTCGACGATTCCTTCGCGCCCTGCATCGGCAGGCGGCTCGACGGCTGGGCGAATCGCGACCTGAATGTCGGCGCGATCGTCTCGCTCGCGCCAAACTTGAAGCCGTTCACCGAGCTCCTGAAGGTCGACGAAGCGACGGTGAAGAAGGTTCTCGCGAGCTGGGGACCCGGCCGCTACGACGCGCTTCTCGACAAGGACGGCAAGGCCTTCCGCCCCGATGGCAAGCAGGCCGGGACGCTCATTCCGCCGGCGTTCGGCCTCGCCGGCGTGAGCCTGAATACCTGGACCGGCTTCGGCTCGGTGCCGTACTGGAACGCCTATGTCGGCACTACGCAGATGCACGGCGCTGGCACCTTCATCGACCGCCGACTGAGCGACAGCAAGCAGTATCCGGTGGCCGCGAAGAGCCGCTCAGCCGAGACGCGCAC
>Ga0190265_10003865_pt1 | contig 10293 bp, 8 predicted proteins | sample Popmic124T_FD_133135 | JGI IMG/M metagenome (GOLD analysis project Ga0190265, IMG submission 133135) | Populus adjacent soil microbial communities from riparian zone of Indian Creek, Utah, USA - 124 T | ecosystem: Environmental > Terrestrial > Soil > Riparian zone | place: USA: Utah | collected...
GATCGGAATCGAGTCCTGGGTGTGCGAATTGATGATGATCAGGTAGTTGAGCGCCTGGATCGTCTTCACGTAGCCCGAGGTGGCGCTCTGCTCTTCCGCCGACAGCTCGCTGGCGGTCGGCAGCACGGCGACAATGAGGTTTCCGCCCCGGATCGCGGCGTACTGGTCGGCCCAGTGGTCGCCGCCGAAGGCGTCGCTTCCCGGGTCGAGCGGGCCCAGCAGCAGCTCGCCGGTGAACCGCGGGTCGGAGCCGTCGAAGCGCAGCACCTCGCGGCCGATGATCCCCATGTCGAGCGGGAAGTCGGCAAAGTCGGTACGGAACGCGATGAGCACCCCGTTGGTCGCCGCGGCAAGTTCGGCCCGCGTCGGATTCTCCGAGATCGGATCCGGGCTGTTCGGATTGGTACTCAGATCGAAGCTGCACCCTGCCGAGGTGAGGACGCCCAGCAGGATCAGCGAACGCAATGGTCGCATGGTCGGCCTCATGGTCAGAATCCCAGATCGACGGCGAAGAAGAAGCTGCGGCTGGGCGGGAACGGCGCCACGTCGATGTTCCGCACGATGGCCTGGTTGCCGAAGTTGCTGACTTCGGGATCCAGTCCGCGGTAGCCGGTGAAGCGCAGCAGGTTCCGACCGCTGAGGGAGAGCCGCGCGTGCCGGACGCTGGAGCCGAAAATCCCCCGCGTGACGCTCTCCGGCAGGTTATAGGCGAGCGTGACCTCGCGCAGCTTCAGGTACGACCCGTCCTGCACGTACACCTGGGTGATGCCGGTGTTGAACTGCTCCTGGCGCGCCTGGCCGGGCCCGACGAAGTCCGCGCTGTTCTGGCCGGCGTCATAGAGGAACTCGGTCAGGTTGATGATGTCCCCGCCCTGCTTCCAGTCCCACAGCATCCCCACCGTGAACCGCTTGAAGTCGATATCGTTGGAGAACGACATCTGGAAGTCGGGTGTGGCATCGCCGACCTTCCCCTCGGACCCGAAGATCTGGGTGGCCGAGCTGTCCTGCTCGATCTGGTACGTGCCCAGCGCCAGTGCGAAGCCGCCGGTCTGGAACGTGGGCACCGAGAGCCGGGTGATGATGGACTTGTTCTTGGAGAACGTTGTCCGGAAGACCCAGTTCTCCTCCCTGGACTGCAGCGGGAGCAGCGTGAGCGCGACCGCGACGCCCCGGTTCCGGAGCTTGCTGTCCGAGCTGAAGATCCGGGTCTCCTGGCCGCTGCTCGGCGCCAGCGTCTGCTCCAGCAGCAGGTCGCTGATGATCCGCTGGTACACCGAGAAGTTGATCTCGGCCCGGCCGCCGGCGAGCTGGGCGTCGAACCCGCCCTCGAACTCGGTCTGGCGCTCGGGCTTGATAAAGGGATCGCCCGCCCGGTTGCCCGGGAGCACGCCGAAGATTCCGCCGATGGTGCCGGTCGTGTCGGGCGAGAACTTCGCGCCGAAGAGCGGCTGGTTGCCGGTCATGCCGAAGGCGCCGCGGAACTTGATCTCGTCCAGGCCGCCGAACGGACGAATCACCCGGTAGGATGCCGCCGCCTTGGGATAGAAGAAGTACTTGCCGGTGTTGCCGTTGCTGCTGCTGCGGTCGGCGCGAAGTCCCGCGGTGAGGAGGAGCTTGCGGTCCATCAGCAGCAGCTCTTCCTGGCCGTAGATGCCGAGGTCGCGCACCGGCCGGTCGTCCTGCAGCACGCTGACGCTGGCCGCCTGGTCGGGATTCTCCTGCCCCGAGAGCAGCGTCCGGGCCAGGATCCGCGTGGCGTCGAGCTGGCGATCCTCGTACTGCACGCCGAACGAGCTCGTGGACTGGAAGCTTCCCGAGGCCGGCGTAAAGGTGTAGTTGCCGTTGAGCGCGAGGTTGAGGTTCAGGTTGGACGACTTGCCCAGCACCACCGTGCCCGGCTGCCCGTCGTTGGGCTCGTACTCGAGCTCCGGCGGCGAGACGAAGTCGTTCTCCTGGTTGAAGTAGTCAACGCCGCCGATGGCGATGAGGTTGAAGTTGTGCCGCTCGGTGGTCACCAGGTTCATCCGCGCCGTCAGCGTGCCCAGCGCCCGCCAGGTGTCCTCGTCGTTCTTGAGGAAGCTGAAGGTCTGGATCGGGTTGCTGCGCTCGAACGGATTGAGCGGGAAGTCGGTGATCTCGTCGCCGGTGGCGGAGAGATTCACGAAGTTCGGCGTAAAGGGGAAGACGAGGTAGGGGCTGGTACCGGCGTTGTCGTTGTTCGAGAGCCCCCGGTTGGACTTGCTATGGATCAGGTTGGTGTTGACGGACAGGTTGAACCAGTCGGACAGCTCCTGATCGATATTCGCCCGCAGCGACTGCTTCTCGTAATCGGTGTTGATCGCGATGCCTTCGTCGTTCTTGATCAGGCCCGATACGTAGTACCGGGTCTGGTCGGTCCCGCCGCTGACGCTGGCGGAGGTTTCGTACGAGAGAGCCTTCCGGCCGTAGATCTCGTCTTCGATGTCGTAGGTGACGCCCGGCTGGAATATCGAGGTGACGAGCGCAGTGTCGGTGTAGACCGACAGGGCCTCGCCCAGGTTGTCGAAGGTCCGCCGCCCCAGCTCGTTCGACCGGCTGAACATGCCGAGCCGCTGCGTCATGTTGAACTGCGGCTTGCCGGCGCTGCCCCGCTTGGTGGTGATGATCACCACGCCGTTGGTCGCCTTGGAGCCGTAGATGGCCGCCGCCGACCCGCCCTTGAGGACCTCGATCCGCTCGATGTCCTCGGGGTTGAGGTCCGCGATGCGGTTGGTCGGGTTGTCCTGGTTGCGCGGGTTGCCGCCCGCCTGCGCCTGCGTCACGGCGTCGGCGCCGTTCGGAATCGCGTCGTTGCTGATCACGATGCCGTCCACCACGAAGAGCGGGTCGGTCTGCGCGTTGATGGTGGACACGCCACGCAGATTGACCTGCATGCCGCCACCCGGCGCGCCCGAGTTGGCCTGCATCAGCGCGCCCGGGATCTTGCCCTGGAGCGCGCTTTCCAGCGTGCCGCTGGGCGCGCGGTTCAGCTCGCTCCCGCTGACGGTCGCCACCGCATTCGGCAGATTCTGCTTCTCGATGCCGGTGGACTGACCGGTGACAACGACTTCCTCGAGCTTGAACGCGTCCGGCTCGAGGCTGACCGTCACCGTCTGCGCCAGGTCGGGCACCGTATCGGTGGACGATCGGAAGCCGATCGCGCGGGTGACGAGGGTGAGCGACCCGGCCGGCGCGTTGAGGCTGAACCGGCCGTCAGTGCTGGTCCGAGTCTCGATGCGAGTGCCTTGGACCGTGATCGTTGCCTCGGCCACGCCCTGCCCCGTCTGCGAGTTCGTCACCGACCCGGTGACCTGGCGCACCTGCGCCACCGCCGACGAGGAAACCAGGGTGCCAAGGGCTATGACCATCCCCCACCAGCGATGTGCCATGGCGCCTCCGTGATGCTGTGTGATACCTGGGTTCTCGTGTTTGAAAGGGTTCTGCCAGGAGCGTCAACACTGCAATTGGCTGCAGCTTCACGCAAGCTCTCGGTTGGCACTCCGGCCTGCCGATCGCCAAACGACTTGGCCCCCGCTCACCGTCAGGCGGCAGGCATTGGGGCGGAGATGGTAGAGCCAGGTCTCGACGTCGGGCGCGTCGATCAGGGCGAAATCGGCAGCCTTGCCGCGCTCCAGGGTGCCGGTCCGCTGCCCCAACCCTAAAGCCTTGGCGGCAAAGAATGTAGCACCCTTGAGCGCCTCGGCCGGGGTCATCCGCTGGAGGGTGCATGCCAGGGTCAGCGCGAAGGGGAGATGATAGCTAGGCGCGGAGCCGGGATTGAAGTCGGTAGCCACCGCGACACCGACCCCGGCGCCCATGAGCCGGCGGGCGGGGACCGGCGGTTGGCCCAGGTACAGGCTGGCGATCGGCAGGCTCACCGCCACGACCCCGGCCTCGGCCATCGCCGCGATGCCTCGCTCGGAAACGTGCTCCAGGTGATCGGCGGAGAGGGCACCCACTTCGGCGGCGAGCTCGGCGCCGCCGCTGGAGGAGAGCTGATCCGCATGGAGCTTGGGCGCGAGCCCGGCATTCCTGCCCGCGAGCAGGATCCGGCGCGCCTCGTCCACCGTGAATGCCGATGCTTCCACGAACGCGTCGCAGCACGTCGCCAGCCGCTCGGCTGCCACCGCGGGAATCAGCTCATCCACCAGCAGCGAAACGTAGGCCTCGCGCCGCTCGCGATACTCGGCCGGCACGATGTGCGCCCCGAGGAACGTCGGCACAATCCGGATGGGCTCCGACTCGGCGAGCCTGGCATAGACCCGCAGGAGCTTGAGCTCGTTCTCGCGGTCGAGCCCATATCCGCTCTTGCATTCGATCGTGGTGACGCCGAGAGCCAGCATCTCCCGGACGAAGCCGCGAGCGCGCTGATAGAGGGCGTCCTCGCTGGCCTCGCGTGTCAGCTTGACCGTCCTGGCGATCCCGCCCCCGGCCTTGGCGATATCGAGGTAACTCTCCCCGGCGATCCGCCGGCTGAACTCGTCGGCGCGCCACCCACCGAAGGCGAGGTGGGTGTGGCAGTCGATCAACCCGGGCACGACGAGCCCGCGCTGCCCGTCGAGCCGCTCCGCGGTCTGATAGTCCGCCGGCAGCTCCCGCCTCGGCCCGACCCACCGGATGGTCGTCCCCGCCCACACCATCGCCGCGTCGGCGATCGGATGGATCTCACCCTGGCCGCCGTCGCCGGCGCAGGTCACGAGCTGGGCGATGTTCTCGATGATCTTCATGCGGAGATCGGTTGCTCGCTTGCATCGGTGGGAGGGAACAGAGGCACGGAGGCCACGGAGAAAGGATTCACCACGAAGGCACGAAGAGCACGAAGGGCAGGAAGCCCCACCCATCAACCCACAAAAAACATTGTGGTGGTCTCTGTGACGAGCAATCGGAAAGCGATGTCATGGATCGACTGAATCCTCCGTGCCCTTCGTGCCTTCGTGGTGATTTTTGACAGTTTCGACCGATCAGCGATCTAGGATCGAGGGCAGATCCACCCCCCGCTCCCGCGCGGTATCGATCGCCAGCTCATACCCGGCGTCAGCGTGCCGCATGACCCCGGTCCCGGGATCCGCCGTGAGCACCCGCTCGAGCCGCCGGTCCCCGGCATCGGTCCCGTCCGCCACGGCCACCATCCCGGCGTGGATCGAGTACCCGATCCCGACGCCGCCGCCGTGGTGCAGCGAGACCCAGCTCGCGCCGCAGGCGGTGTTGAGCAGCGCATTGAGGAGCGGCCAGTCGGCGATGGCGTCCGAGCCGTCGCGCATGGCCTCGGTCTCCCGGTTGGGCGATGCGACCGAGCCGGTGTCCAGGTGGTCGCGGCCGATGACGATCGGCGCGGCCACCTTGCCGTGTCGGACCAGCCAGTTGAACCGGAGGCCCATCTCCGCCCGTTCGCCGTACTCGAGCCAGCAGATGCGGGCGGGCAAGCCCTGGAAGTGGACGCGCTCCTGCGCCTGCCGGATCCAGCGGGCGAGCGATTCCTTCTTCGGGAACGTCTCCAGCACCGCCTTGTCGGTCGTCGCGATGTCGGCCGGATCGCCGGAGAGCGCGGCCCAGCGGAACGGCCCCGCGCCCTTGCAGAAGAGTGGCCGGATGTACTCGGGCACGAACCCCGGTATATCGAATGCCTCGCGCATGCCTCGGTGATCCGACACCTGCCCGCGGAGATTGTTGCCGTAGTCGAAGACGACCGAGCCGCGGGCCTTGAGATCGAGCATGGCGCGGACGTGGGTGCACATCGAGTCGAGCACCCGCGCCTCGTACCCCGCAGGATCCCGCTCCCGTAGGACCGCGGCCTCCTCCAGCGAGCAGCCCGCGGGGATGTAGCCCAGGCGGAGATCGTGTGCCGACGTCTGGTCGGTGACCACGTCCGGCACCACGCCGCGGCGAACGAGCTCGGGAATCACCTCCGCGACGTTCCCCACCAGTCCGACCGAGAGACCGCGCCGCGCCTTCCGCGCCTCGTCGAGGAGGCGGAGCGCACGGTCGAGATCCGTCTCCAGCCGGTCACAATACCCGGAGTCCACCCGGCGCTGGATCCGCGTCGCGTCCACATCCACGCCGAGGAAGGTGGCGCCGTTCATCGTCGCCGCGAGCGGCTGGGCGCCGCCCATGCCGCCGAGACCGCCTGTTACCACCAGCCGCCCCTCGAGGGTGCCGCCGAAGCGCTGCCGTGCGCACTCGGCGAACGTCTCGTAGGTGCCCTGGAGGATCCCCTGCGTCCCGATGTAAATCCAGGAGCCGGCAGTCATCTGGCCGTACATCGTGAGCCCCAGCGCCTCGAGGCGGCGGAATTCGTCCCAGGTGGCCCAGCGCGGGACGAGGTGGGCGTTCGCGATCAGGACCCGCGGCGCCTCCTCGTGAGTCCGGAACACCCCGACGGGCTTCCCGCTCTGGACCAGCAGGGTCTCGTCGTTCTCGAGGCGGCGGAGCGTCGCGACGATCCGCTCGTAGGAGACCCAGTCCCGAGCGGCCTTCCCGCTGCCACCGTAGACGACCAGGTCTTCCGGTCGCTCGGCGACGGCCGGATCGAGATTGTTCATCAGCATCCGGAGGGCCGCTTCCTGGTGCCAACCCTTGCAGGAGCGGGTGGGTCCGGTGGGCGCATGGATGGGGGCGAGGGCGGGAGTCGTGGCCATGGCGAGAAGATGACAACCGCCCCTCGGCGCTGCAACCTTTCCCCCCGGTTTACGATCCAATACCTCGCAATGACCCGAACCCGTCCAGGACCGGTGACGCTGCGGCGCGAACTGACTTCCAAATCCGATTCCGACGCCGTGGATGCCGCTCTGGCCGCCAGCGGGGACGCCCATGCCTTTGAGCGGCTTTACCGGGGGCATCTGGCTCGGGTGCACAGTCTCGCCCGGCGCATGCTGGACGACGACGATGCCGACGAGGCCACCCAGGATGTCTTTGTGCGAGCCTGGGAAAAGCTGGGGACCTTTCGGGGTGAGTCGGCCTTCGGCACCTGGCTGCACCGGTTGGCCATCAACGTGATCCTGGGCCGGCGCGAGCGGCGAGGAATCCAGCGGCAACGATTCCTGGAGGGCGAGGGAATCATGGAGACGGTGCCGGGTCGGCGCACCCAACCGGAGACGTCGATGGACATGGAGACCGCGATCGCGCGGCTTCCCGAGGGCGCCCGGCAGATCTTCGTGCTCCACGATGTCGAAGGGTACCGGCACGAGGAGATCGCCGACATGCTGGGCCTCGCGACGGGGACGTCGAAGTCGCAGCTGCACCGGGCCCGCCTGGCCCTGCGGCAGCACCTGGACCGATAGGAGTGACGCGCATGAGCGATCAGTGGAGCGACCGGCTGTCCGAGTATCTCGACGGCGACCTGACCGAAGCGGAGCACCTCGCGATGGAGGCGCACGTCGAGGGCTGCCGCGAGTGCGCCGAGACGCTCGCGGGCCTGCGCCGGACCGTCATGCGGGCGCGCTCCCTCGAAGACCGGCCGCCAGCCCACGACCTCTGGTCCGGCATCGCGGAGCGGATCGGGACGCCGGCGCGGATCGCGGCGGCGCCACGCCGGCGGCGGATCGCCTTCTCCGTGCCCCAGCTCCTCGCCGCCGGGATCGCGCTCGCCGTCCTTTCGGGCGGCAGCGTGTGGCTGCTGCAGCCGAGCCCGCTGACGATCGCCAGGCCGCTCGTCGAAGTGCCGGGCGACGCGCCGGTCACCCAGGTGGGCGTCGGGACCGTGAAGGGCTACGACGCCGCCGTGGACGACCTCGAACGAGTCCTGGCGCAGGGCCGTGGCAAGCTCGATTCGGCCACGGTGCGGATCCTGGAGCAGAACCTCGCGATCATCGACCGCGCGCTCGCGCAGGCCCGTCAGGCGGTGGCGGCCGACTCCGCCAACCTGTACCTCAATTCCCATCTGGCCGAGACCATGCGGCGCAAGATCGACCTGCTTCGCCAGGCGGCGACGCTGGTCTCCGCCGCGAGCTGAAAGGATCCCGACGTGTTTCTCCTCCTGGCCCTGCTCCAGCAGATCGACTCCACCGTTCCGGTAGAACGCGGACAGCGGCTCGAGGTCAGCACCTACGCCGGCGAGATCGCGGTGAAAACCTGGAATCGGAACGCGGTGCGCGTCGTCGCCGACCCCGACAGCCGGGCGACAGTCGAGATCGATCGCTCCGCGACCGTCGTGACGGTGCGGACCCAGCGCCGCCGCGGGGGTCCCTCGATGGTGGATCTGCAGATCACCGCGCCCGCCTGGATGGCGCTGGATCTCTCCGGGGTCTATACCGACGTGACCGTCGTCGGCGCGCGCGGTCCCATCGCGGTCGAGACGGTGCAGGGGGAAGTGAGCGTGGAGGGCGGCGACGGCCTGGTGTCGCTGCAGTCGGTCCACGGAAGCGTGAGTCTGCGGGGCGCCAAGGGGAGCCTGGAGGTGCATTCCGTGAACGAGGATGTAAGCGTGACCGGCAGCTCGGGCGAGGTGACGGCGGAAACCGTGAACGGCAGCGTGACGCTGAGCAAGGTGGATGGCACCAGCGTGACCGCCACGTCGGTCAACGGCGACCTCGACTACGATGGACCGATCCGGGACGGCGGCCGCTACACCTTCTCGACCCACAACGGCGACATCACGTTGAGCGTCGCCGAAGCGTCCAACGCTTCAGTGTCGGTCTCCACCTTCAACGGGGAGTTCGAATCCTCCTTCCCCGTCACCCTGACCGAGACCCGGAAGGGCAAGCGCTTCAGCTTCCGCCTCGGCACCGGCAGCGCCCAGGTGACGCTGGAGTCCTTCCAGGGGACGATACAACTCGTGCGCCCCGGAGCTGCCCGGAGCGCACGAGATGAGGACCACGACGAAGACTGGGAGTAGCGTCTAGTCGGCCAGCGACACCTGATCGGTCGCGACCGCCGCGTGATCGATCACCAGCGCCACGCGGCGGTTTTCGATCCCCTGATCACCCGGGCCTTTGGCACCCGCCACCACCTGCCGGTTCCGAGCCTCGCCGTAGCTCACCGACTTGAGATGATCGGACGTGAATCCGCCCGACGTGGCGAGGTACTCGGACACCGCCTGCGCGCGCCGCTTGCCGAGCTGCAGGTTGTAGGCGGCGCCGCCGGAGGGATCCGTGAAGCCTTCCACGGTCACCAGCGCGCCGGGATAGTACTCGGTCACCACGGACGCGAACCGGTCGAGCACCGGACGGTCGGCCTCGCGCAGCTCGGCGCTGTCGTACTCGAAGTGAACCGGGACGTTGAATATGAGCATCCCGCGGACCTTCTCGATGCTCACCGTGTACTCGCTGCGGAACGCCTGGAGCTCCTGTTCGAGGGCGTCGATGCGGGCGTTCTGGGCGGCCACCGCCTGATTCGTCGAATCGAGCCGGGTTGCCATCTGCTGGTCACCCGCCTGCATCTCCTGCCGGAGCTTTGCCATCTCGTTGTTGAAGTCGTCCTGCTTCACCTTGGCGGCGCACCCGGCCAACCCGACCACCATCGCGAGCGCACCCACCGTCAGCGCGGTTCGACGACCGTGACGAGGAAACATCGACTCCCCCTTTCGCTGGGCTGATGATCCGCGGACGCGACCGTGACAGGACCCCTGAGGGCCCCCGGTGGCGGCTGCGGATAGTGAACGGAAGACGCGCCCAGTATGTGGCCGGAGCCGCACGCGGGCTGTGATCCATCTCACTTGAGCTCGAGCAGCTCCACGTCGAAGACCAGGGTCGCTGAGGCGGGAATGACCGGCGGCATGCCGTTGGGCCCGTATCCCAAGTCGGGAGGGATGACGAGCTTACGCCGTCCACCGACCTTCATGCCGGCCACGCCCTGATCCCACCCGGCGATCACCTGCCCGCCGCCCAGCGGGAACGAGAACGGCGCGCCGCGGTCCCGGCTGCTGTCGAACTTGGTCCCGTCGGTCAGCCACCCGGTGTAATGCACCACGGCCAACTGCCCTTGCTTGGCCTCCTCGCCGGTCCCGACGACGAGGTCCTGATAGCCCAGGCCCGACGGCGTTTTGGTGAGGGCGGCCTCATCGACCGCGAACTCGGCGCCGGCGGCGCCGGCGGCGCCGCTCTTCGCATCGTCACCGCCGCAGGCTGAGAGAACGAACGCCAGGAAAACCAGTGTCGAACGACGCATGGTGAACCTCGATCAGGGTGATCAATCGGAGGAAGGACCCGTCACGACGAAGCCGACCAGTGAGGTCGGCTTCGTACCCATCGGGACGGCGGGATTTGAACCCGCGACCCCTGCAACCCCATTGCAGTGCGCTACCGGACTGCGCCACGTCCCGTCATGCGGGACGGAATTGTA
>Ga0190265_10003866_pt1 | contig 10292 bp, 13 predicted proteins | sample Popmic124T_FD_133135 | JGI IMG/M metagenome (GOLD analysis project Ga0190265, IMG submission 133135) | Populus adjacent soil microbial communities from riparian zone of Indian Creek, Utah, USA - 124 T | ecosystem: Environmental > Terrestrial > Soil > Riparian zone | place: USA: Utah | collected...
CGCGGGCGGGCAACCCCGGTCCTCGTGTCCGACCACGAGGCAGGTGGCCTCGCCGAGGGCCAGCTCGTGCAGCGGGACGGCGCTGTCGGCGAGCTCGATGGCCACGACCTGATACCCCGCGGCCTGCGCAGCGGCCGCCGCGGCGGGGCCGTCCTCGACACGGTGGAAGGTGAGGTAGCGGTCCGTGCCGAGCGCGGTCTTGGCCACCTTGGCGTCGTCCGGCTCGGGCGTGCGGCCGGCCAGCCACACGTCGTCCACTCGCAGCGCGGCGGCCGTGCGGATGATGGCGCCGACGTTGAACGGGCCCTGGACGTCGTCGAGCACCACTGCGAGGCGACCCACCGTGCGCCGTCGCCAACCCCGGTGCAGCCGCTTCATGCCCGTGCCGTCGAGCTGCTTCACGGCCGTCCCACCTCGAGGAGCCGGTTCCCGTCGCGCGCGGCCAGACGTTCCGCCGACCAGCCCACGGTCTCGAACCAGCGTTGGAGCGAGTCGGAGCCGAGGTGCTTGTGCACGACGAGGACCGCACGCCCGTCTGGCGCCAGGCGGCCCAGCCACGTGAGGAGCAGCTCGTGCAGTGCGGCCTTGCCGATCCGGATCGGAGGGTTCGACCAGATCAGGTCGACGGCGAGGTCGAGCGGAACCTCGTCGGGCGGCACCGTCGTGACGTTGGCGAGGCCCAGTGCCTCGGCGTTGGTGCGGCAGAGGTCCAGGGCCCGCCGGTTCACGTCGACGGCCCACACCTCGGCTGCGGGGCGCCGAGCGGCCAACGTGCAGGCGATGGGTCCGTAGCCGCAGCCGAGGTCGACGAACGTGCCCGACTCCGGCGCCTCGGGGGCCTCGAGGAGGAGCAGCTTCGTGGCGGGGTCGACCCGGTCCGCCGAGAACACGCCCCGGTCGGTCCGCAGCTGCAGGGTCCGGTCGGGCAGGTCGAGGCGGACGGCCCGGGGAGCCGACGGAACCGCCGGATCCGCTTCGAAGTAGTGGCCAGCGGCGTCGCCCATCGACCCTGAACCTACAAGCGGGCCCAGTCGGTGTCGCGGCCGCCCTCCGGTAACCTGCACGCCATGGCCACGCCGTACGAGATCCGCCTCATCGGCGACCCCGTCCTGCGGCAGCGCGCCAGCGAGATCACCGACGTCACGGGCAACCTCGTGCAGCTGGCCGAGGACATGCTCGTCACGATGTACGAGGCGCCCGGTCTCGGTCTGGCCGGCCCGCAGGTCGGCGTCGAGAAGCGGATCTTCGTCTATGACATCGGCGAGGGCCCCCAGGTCGTCATCAACCCGGAGGTGCGCGAGTCGCGAGGCGAGTGGGGGTTCGACGAGGGCTGCCTCTCCATCCCCGACCTGACCTTCGAGCTGGTCCGGCCGAAGGAGGTCCACCTGGTGGGGTACGACCTCGACGGCAACGAGCTGTCCATCGAGGCCGACGAGCTCCTGGCCCGCTGCTTCCAGCACGAGCTCGACCACCTCGACGGTGTGCTCTTCATCGAGCGCCTCGATGCCGACGCCCGCAAGCTGGCCATGAAGGTGATCCGAGAGCGCCGCCTGACTGCCGCCGACCTGGCCGACGCCGAGGTCGCCGCCCCGAACCTCGCGGGTGGCTTCAGCCTCCGCTGAGCCTTGAGCAACACAGCCCCCACCCGGTGAGCCTCGCCATCCCGCCGAGCACGCCGCCGCGCCGGCTGGTGTACCTCGGCACCCCGGAGCTGGCCGTCCCGCCCCTCCGAGCGCTCGTCGACGCCGGCTTCGACATCCCGCTCGTCGTGTCGCAGCCCGATCGGCGCCGCGGCCGCGGCAGTGCCGTCCAGCCATCTCCCGTGAAGGCAGCGGCGCAGGAGCTCGGCCTGCCGGTCGGCGATCGGGTGGCCGACGTCCTCGACACCGGCGCCGACCTCGGGGTGGTGGTGGCCTTCGGGCGCATCATCAAGCCGGAGGTCCTCGCCGGGGTGCCGATGGTCAACCTCCACTTCTCCCTCCTCCCACGTTGGCGCGGCGCCGCACCGGTGGAGCGGGCGATCCTCGCCGGCGACGACCGCACCGGCGTCGACCTCATGGCCGTCGAGGAGGAGCTCGACACCGGCGGCATCTTCCGCCGGGCGGAGGTGGAGATCGGGCCCGACGACACCCTGGAGGACCTCCGTGGCCGCCTCGTCGAGGTGGGCACCGACCTGCTCGTCTCCGCGCTGCAGCAGGGACTCGGCGCCCCGGCGCCGCAGGAGGGCCAGCCGACCTACGCCGAGAAGATCGATCCGGCCGAGCTGGAGATCGACTGGGGTCGGCCCGCCCTCGCGATCCACCGTCTGGTGCGCGTCGGCGGGGCCTGGACCACCCACGAAGGACGGCGGCTCAAGATCTGGCGCACGAACGCCCCGCCGCGCGGGGACGGGCCGACGGTGGACGCGGTCGACGGGCCCGTCGAGCTGGTCGAGGTGCAGCCCGAGGGCAAGCCCCGGATGAGCGGGACGGCGTGGGCCAACGGCGCGAGGTGGCGCCCGGGAGAGGCCCTGGGCACGTGACGGTCACGGCCCGTCAGCTCTCGTTGGACGCGCTCGACCGCATCGAGCGCGACGGCGCGTACGCCAACCTCGTCCTCCCCGAGCTGCTCGGTCGCACGGGGTTGGCGCCACGGGACCGCCACTTCGCCACCGAGCTCGTGTACGGCACGACGCGGATGCGACGGGCCTGCGACTACCTCGTCGACCGCTTCCTCACGCGGGACCTCGAGCCCCGTGTGCGCAACGCCCTCCGGCTGGGTGCGTACCAGCTCCACTTCCTCTCCATGGCACCGCACGCCGCTGTGGGGGAGACGGTGGAGGTGGCGCCAAAGGCGGCGCGCGGCCTGGTCAACGCGGTGCTGCGCCGCGTCGCCTCGGCGCCGCCGACGTGGCCCGACGACGCCACCCGCCTCAGCTACCCGGATTGGGTCGTCGACACGGTGGTGGACGACCTCGGCGCGGGCGACGGCATGCGGGCCCTCGAGGTGATGAACACTCCACCGCCCGTCACCGAGCGCGAGGACGGCTACGTGCAGGACCTCGCCTCGCAGTGGGTGGCCGCGGCGGTGGGTGCGCAACCGGGCGATCGGGTGGCCGACCTCTGCGCGGCCCCGGGTGGCAAGGCGCTGCTCCTCGCCGCCACCGGCGCGCGTGTGGTGGCCGCGGACATCCGCCCGCGTCGCGCGGGGCTCATGGCGTCCAACGCCTTGGGGCGCGCCGAGCTGCCGGTGATCGTGGCCGACGGCGTGCACCCCCCGCTCCGCCCGCGATCGTTCGACCGGGTGCTCGTCGACGCTCCCTGCTCCGGCCTCGGCGTGCTCCGCCGGCGCCCCGATGCCCGCTGGCGCATCGATGCCGATGCCCCGGCCCGCCTCGGCGCGGTGCAACGCGCCCTCGTCGACGCCGCGGCAGAGCTGGTGCGCCCGGGGGGCCGGCTCGTCTACTCCGTGTGCACCCTGACCGACGCCGAGAGCGTCGCCGTCGACGACCACCTGGCCGACCGTGCCGACTTCACGGCCGAACCGCCCCCGGACGGGCCGTGGCGACCACGGGGCCGCGGTGCGGTGCTGCTGCCCCAGGTCGCCGACACCGACGGCATGTACCTGCTCCGCCTCCGCCGCGACGGCTGACGCCCCCACGCCCACCACGAACCCGTCGACCGTTCTGTTCGGAACTGACGGGTTTGGTCGACGGGTTCGTGGTGGGCGTGGGCCAGACTCTGCGGATGGCGCTGCTGGCGAAGGTGATCACCGTCTCCGACGGCGTCGTGGACGGGGTCCGGGAGGACCGATCCGGCGCCGCGCTCGCCGAGCACCTCACCGGCGCCGGCTTCGAGGTCGTGGAGCGGATGGTCGTGGCCGACGGCGTCGACTCGGTGCGCGATGCCATCCGCTCGGCCGCAGACGGCTTCGGCGGCCTCGTCGTGACCACCGGTGGCACGGGGTTCGGCCCGCGGGACCTGACCCCCGAGGGCACCCGGGCGGCCATCGAGCGTGACGCGCCGGGGCTGGCCGAGGCCATGCGCCTGGTCAGCCCGCTGGGTCGCCTCTCCCGCGGTGTGGCGGGCACCATCGGCGGGACACTCGTGCTCAACACGCCTGGCTCCACCAAGGGCTGCGTGGAGTGCGTCGACGCCGTCCTCGACGTCGTCCCCCACGCGTTGGACCTCCTTGCCGGAGGGCAGCCACACTGAGGCCGAGTTGGCTAGAATTAGAACGTGTTCTAGTTTTGGGCCAGCAGCCCACGGAGGGGCAGGACGAGCATGAGCGCTGCCGACGACACCGACCGCATGACACGAGCCCTCGAGCTCGGCGCGTCGGTGCGGGCGGCCACACCGCCCAACCCGTGGGTCGGCTGCGTGGTCGAGACGGTCGACGGCCGCCGGTTCGAGGGGGCCACCCAGCCGGTCGGGGGGCTCCACGCCGAAGCCGTGGCCCTGGCCGCAGCCGGTGCCGCGGGCGCGGACACGACCGGAGCCACGGCGTGGGTCACCCTGGAGCCCTGCGGCCACCACGGCCGCACGCCACCCTGCGCGGATGCCTTCATCGACGCCGGCGTGGCGCGGGTCGTGGTGGCCCTCGAGGACCCCGACCCCAAGGTCGCCGGCGGGGGCTTGGCCCGGCTGCGAGAGGCCGGTGTCGAGGTGGAGGTCGGGATCGAGGCCGAGGCGGCCGCCGACCTCCTCGCGCCGTACCTCGTGCACCGCCGCACGGGCCGCCCGTACGTCGTCCTCAAGCTGGCCGCCACGCTCGACGGCCGGACAGCCGCGCCGGATGGCACCAGCCGGTGGATCACGGGACCCGAGGCGCGAGCCGACGCCCACGCGCTGCGGGCCGAGAGCGACGCCGTCCTCGTCGGGGCCGGCACCGTTCGGACCGACGACCCCGCCCTCACCGTGCGCGATGCGCCGGCCCCGCGCGGCGATCCGTTGCGCGTCGTGCTCGGGCACGCTCCAGAGGGCGCCAGCGTGCACCCCTGCCTCGAGCGGTCGGGTGACCTCGGCGGCGTGCTCGACGAGCTCGGCCAGCGCGAGTGCATCCAGCTGCTCGTCGAGGGCGGCCCGCGCGTGGCCCACGCCTTCCACGCCGCTGGCCTGGTCGACCGCTACGTCACCTATCTCGCTCCGGCCCTGCTCGGCGGTGACGACGGCTCCGGTCTGTTCGTGGGGCCGGGCGCACCCACCATCGATCGCCTGGCGCGTGGCCGCTTCCGCTCCGTGGCCCGTCTCGGCGACGACCTCCGCATCGACCTCGACCCGGCGCGCGCCGCGCAGGAGGACTGACGTGTTCACGGGCATCGTCGAAGAGCTCGGCACGGTCGTGTCGCGCGAGGGGCCCCGCCTCCGCATCGGAGCGACCCTGGTGCTGGAGGACGTCACGATGGGCGCGTCGATCGCCGTCAACGGCTGCTGTCTCACGGTCGTGGGCTGGGATGCCGAGGCCGGCTGGTGGGAGGCCGACGTCGTCGAGGAGTCCTATGCCCGCACCGCGCTCGGCGCGCTCGAGCCGGGCCACCGCGTGAACCTCGAGCGGCCCGTGCGCCTCAGCGATCGGCTGGGCGGGCACCTCGTGCAGGGTCATGTCGACGGCGTCGGCGAGATCGTCACCGGTGCACCCGACCTGCGCATCCGCACGGACCGCGACCTGCTCCGCTACATCGTCGAGAAGGGCTCGATCACGATCGACGGCATCAGCCTCACGGTCGTGCAGCCGCTCGACGACGGTTTCACCGTGGCCGTCATCCCCCACACGACCGAGGTCACCACGCTCGGGCACAAGGGCCCCGGCGACCGCGTGAACCTCGAGGTCGACATCACGGCCAAGTACGTCGAGCGCCTGCTCGCCTGGAAGGATGTGTGACATGCCCTTCGCCAAGATCGAAGACGCAGTCGCGGCGTACGCGCGAGGCGAGATCCTCGTGGTCGTCGACGACGAGGACCGTGAGAACGAGGGCGACCTCATCATGGCGGCGGAGTTCGCGACGCCCGAGAAGGTGGCGTTCTTCCTCCACCACACCTCGGGCTACCTGTGTGCACCGATCACCGAGCAGCGCGCCGAGGAGCTCGAGCTGCCGCTGATGGTCGTGCAGAACACCGAGGCCCAGCGGACGGCGTTCCTGATCACCGTCGACTTCCGGCACGGCACCTCCACCGGCATCTCCTCCCACGACCGCTGCGCCACGGTGCGCTCGCTGTGCGACCCGGCCACCCGCCCCGGTGACCTCGCCCGACCGGGCCACATCAACCCGTTGATGGCGCGCGACGGTGGCGTGCTGAAGCGGGCCGGCCACACGGAGGCCACCATCGACCTCTGCACCATGGCCGGCCTCTACCCGGCCGGTCTCCTCTGCGAGATCGTCGACGACGACAAGCGCGACATGGCCCGCGTCCCCGAGCTCGAGAAGTTCGCGAAGAAGCACGGGCTGCTCATGATCTCGATCGCGGACCTGGTGCGCTACCGGCGCCAGAACGAGAAGCTCGTCCGCCGCATCGCCGAGGCCCGCATCCCCACCCGCTGGGGCGACTTCACCTGCTACGCGTACGAGTCGCTCCTCGACGGGGAGCAGCACGTCGCGCTGGTCAAGGGCTCGGTGGCGGGGGAGGACGACGTCCTCGTGCGGGTGCACAGCGAGTGCCTCACCGGCGACGTGTTCGGCTCCCTGCGCTGCGACTGTGGCGTCCAGCTCGACTCGGCCATGCAGCTCATGGCGGAGGAGGGGCGCGGCGCCCTCGTGTACCTCCGGGGCCACGAGGGCCGCGGGGTCGGCATCGGCCACAAGATCCGCGCCTACAGCCTTCAGGAACGTGGGCGGGACACCGTCGACGCGAACCTCGAGCTCGGCCTTCCCGAGGACAGCCGCGAGTACGGCATCGGCGCGCAGATCCTCGTCGACCTCGGCATCACCACGATGCGGGTGATCACGAACAACCCGTCCAAGTACGGCGGCCTCGAGGGCTTCGGTCTCGAGATCACCGAGCGGATCCCCACGATCGTGGCGGTCAACCCGGAGAACATCGCCTACCTCCGCACCAAGCGCGACCGCATGGGCCACCTCGTCGACGGCCTGGACGAGGTCCTCGGCGCCATCGACGACGTCCCGTGACGGCCGAGCAGGACAAGGCCGGCCCTCCCGCCGGCCTCGACGGCACTGGCCTGCGGGTCGGGGTGGTCCGAGCCCGGTGGAACCCCCACATCGTCGAACGGCTCGCCGACGGGGTCCGACGCGGCCTCGCAGCGCTCGGCGTGGCGGACGCGGACGTCGTGGAGGTCAGCGTGCCGGGCAGCTTCGAGCTGCCGATGGGCGCGCGGATCCTCGCCAGCTCGGGCCAGGTCGACGCGGTCGTGTGCCTCGGGACCGTGATCCGGGGCGAGACGACGCACTACGAGCTGGTGGCAGGGGAGTCGGCGGCCGGGATCCAGCACGTGCAGCTGCGCACCGGTGTGCCGGTGGCCTTCGGTGTGCTCACCACGGAGGACGAGGATCAGGCGCTCGCCCGCTCCGAGGGCCCTGGCGGCCACAACGTCGGCGAGGACGCCGCGATGGTCGCCGTGGAGATGGCTCGGCTCGCGGCCAGGTACCCCGAGGCCTGATCGAGTCCCGTCGGATCGGGTTTCGGACCGCTCCCACCCACCGCCTACCCTCGCCCACGTGCTGCGCCTCGTCCTGCCCAAGGGTTCCCTCGAGAAGGCCACCCTCGAGCTGTTCGAGGCGGCCGACCTCCGGGTCGAGCGCTCGTCCACCGTCGACTACAAGGCGACCATCGACGATCCCCGCATCGACGAGGTGCGGATCCTGCGGCCGCAGGAGATCCCGATGTACGTGGCCGAGGGCCTCTTCGATCTCGGCATCACCGGGCGCGACTGGGTGGAGGAGACGGCCAGCGACGTCGTCACGCTCGGTGAGCTGCGCTACTCGAAGGCCACCAGCCGTCCGATCCGCATGGTCGTCGCCGTCCCCCAGGACAGCCCGATCGATCGCGTCGAGGATCTGCCCCAGGGCCTGCGGGTGTCCACGGAGTACCCCGGGCTGACCCGCCGGTTCTTCGAGGGGCGCGGGATCGAGGCGGACATCCGCCTCTCGTACGGGGCGACTGAGGCGAAGGTCCCCGACATCGTCGACTGCATCGTCGAGATCACCGAGACCGGCCGGGCCCTGCGGGCCGCGGGCCTGAAGATCATCGACGAGGTGCTCACCAGCTACACGGAGCTCATCGCCCACCCTGCGTCCGTCGACGACCCGGCCAAGCGCCACGCGATGGACCAGATCAAGACGCTCCTCGACGGCGTGATGGAGGCGCGGGGCAAGGTCCTCGTGAAGCTGAACGTCGGCGACGACGACCTCGACGCGGTCATCGCCCTCCTGCCGTCGATGAAGTCGCCCACCGTGTCGAAGCTGTTCGGCGATGGCGGTTACGCCGTGGAGACGGTGGTGGCCAAGGCGACCATCAACACCCTCATCCCCGACCTCAAGGACGCCGGCGCGAGCGACATCATCGAGCTCCCCCTCGCCAAGATCGTCCACTGAGCGATGGACGAGCTGGGCACCGTCGTCGAGTTCGACGAGGCGCGGGGCTGGGGGACGATCGAGGCGGGGGCCCGCTCGCTGCCGTTCCACTGCACCCAGATCAGCGACGGCACTCGCACGATCGCGGTCGGCACTGCCGTGGCGTTCGAGGTCCGGCCCGGCGGGATGGGCCGCTGGGAGGCCGGCGCCGTCACGCCCACTGGCTAGTCGCTCGGCTTCGACACCTGGAGGTAGGCGGTGCGCAGCTGGCCGAGGGCCTCGCGCAAGGTGGCTTCGGCCTCCCCGAGCCGGCCGTCGAGCCCGTCGACGAGCGCGGTCAGCGCGTCGATGGCCAGCACGGCCTCCGGGAGGCGGGGCTCCGGTGCGGTGAGGTGGATCGCCGCCAGCTCGTAGATGCCCATCGCGTGGTTGGCGATCACGACCGACGCCGGCGCCGCGAGCAGCTGGTGGCGCACCTGCTCCATCTCGGCCTGCATCGCCGCCAGCTGGGCCCGCTCGTCCTCGGTGAGGTCTTCGGGACGCAGGTCCTCGGGCCCGATCGGAGGGCCAGGATCCGCCCCTGGAGCCTCCGCACGGCCCACGGGGCGCTCCCCGTCAGGGGTCCACAGGCTCATCGAGCGTTCGGCCGGGTTGTCGCCGTCACAGACATGGCTGGTACCCTACGCGCCACAACTTCATTCGGAAGCGGGGCTTGCCCCCACCCGGCCACCCACGTTCGTGGCAGTGCGCCGGGTCGACCATGACCTCCGCAGCGCTCGCGCTGCGTCAGGCGGACGTCGGCATCCTCGACGTCCGCCGTCGTCGTTTTCGGCAGCGGTCGTCACCTGACACATCCCGCGTACAGAGAGGTAGCTGCGCCTACATGAAGAGGATTTGGCGATAGCCACGCCCCCGGCCAACAGCGAGCCACGGATCAACGACAGGATCCGGGCCCGAGAGGTACGACTGGTGGGGCACGACGGCCAACAGATCGGCATCAAGCCCCTGCCTGAAGCACTGGCCATCGCCCGGGAGCTCGACCTCGACCTGGTCGAGGTCGCCGCCCAGGCGAACCCACCGGTGTGCCGGGTCATGGACTACGGCAAGTACAAGTACGAGGCGGCCCAGAAGGCCAAGGAGTCTCGTCGCAAGACCACCAACGTCGTCATCAAGGAGATGAAGTACCGGCCCAAGATCTCGAAGGGCGATTTCGACACCAAGACCCGCAAGGTCAAGGGGTTCCTCGGCGAAGGCCACAAGGTGAAGGTCACGCTGACCTTCCGGGGCCGTGAGGTGTACCACCCCGATCTCGGCAAGAAGATCCTCGACCAGGTCGAGGAAGCCGTGAAGGACGTGGGTCGGGTCGAGATCTTCCCCAGGATCGACGGGCGCAACATGACCATGGTCCTCACGCCGGACAAGCGGGCCCAGGCGGCAGCGCAGAAGGCAGCCGCGGCGGCAGCAGCCGAGGCGGCCGAGGCCGATGCCCCGGCGGCCACGCCGGTGGCCACCGGCGATCCGATCGCCCCCGAAGCCCCGGTCGCCGAAGCACCCGTGATCGAAGAACCGGTCATCGAAGAACCGGTCATCGACGAACCCGCCATCACCGACGACACCACGACGAGCAGCTGAAGAGAGACCCAGATGCCCAAGATGAAGACGCACCGAGGCGCCGCCAAGCGCTTCAAGATCACCGGCACCGGCAAGCTCCGGCGTCTCCAGGCCAACAACAACCACATCCTCGAGAAGAAGCCCTCCAAGCGCATGCGCCGCTTGAAGGGTGAGACCA
>Ga0190265_10003867_pt1 | contig 10292 bp, 8 predicted proteins | sample Popmic124T_FD_133135 | JGI IMG/M metagenome (GOLD analysis project Ga0190265, IMG submission 133135) | Populus adjacent soil microbial communities from riparian zone of Indian Creek, Utah, USA - 124 T | ecosystem: Environmental > Terrestrial > Soil > Riparian zone | place: USA: Utah | collected...
CGTCGTGCTCGGGCGCGGTGTGTCCGCCGTGCAGGTGCACCACGGTCGGCACCGGCAGCTCGTTGCGGTGCCGGACCACGATCGGCCGGTCGCGCCGGGCCTCAATCGTGGGCCCGGGGAAGATCCCGTCGTAGCCCAGGATGGGCGTGCGCACGCCGGGCAGGATCTCCACCTGCGCGACCCGCTGGGTCACGATGTACAACTCGGCCCCGGCGGCGTCCCGACCGATCGGACGGGCCACCGGCGGCACCGGCAGCGGCACCCGGAACGGTGCGGGCAGCGGCACCCCGCTGCGCAGCTGCTCGCCGGTCTGCCCGGTCCCCGGGCCGGAGCCGCAGCCGGCCAGGGCCGCGCCCGCGGCGCAGCCGAGCAGCCCGAGGAACCCACGGCGCGACACGCTCCCGCCGCGCGAGGGCGGTGCTGCGCCAGGGCGCTGTGACACCGGTTCGCTCGCAAGCTCGCTCATCGGGTCCGCCCGGCGGCCGGCGTCCACGCCCAGGCCGCGAACAGCACGGACGCGACGGCGATGCCCACCCCGAGCGGGACGTGGACCTGCAGCGCGCGCTCGAAGCCCTGGTCGATCTGCACCCCGTCGGCCAGGAAGACCCCGACCGCGGCCGGCAGCACCTCCCAGCGCCCGCGCCCGGCCACCACGTGGACCAGCGCGGCGGCGACCAGCGCCAGCCCGACCGCGGCCAGCAGTGATCCGGTGGTGGCATGCCAGGCGATCGCGTCGACGTCCCCGGTGAGGTACCGGCCGGCGGTGAGCGGCTGCCCGAGCACCACCAGCAGGTGCACGACGAGCACGGCCCGCAGCGCGCGCAGCGGCCACCGGCGGCGGTCGGTGACGGGGGACAGCGGTGTCTCCATGCCGAGGACGCTAGGAACTCGCTACCCGCCCGGCATCGGGGATGGCCCCGACCCGATCCTGATGTTGCCCGGAGTCGACTCCCGCGTGGCGAACGGACCGTGAGCAGCGATAATGTCGGCGGCCAGCCGGTGACGATCGGGGGGATTGGGCCGTGCTCCAGGAGCATGCAGGCTCCCGCACGGCGGGAACGGGGACCCGCTCATGACCGGTGTCGACGAGCTGCTGGCGCAGGTCGAGCACGACCTGCGCGGCTCCCGGCAACCCAGCCTGGCCACCTGCCGGGCCTGCGACCTGCTCCCGCACGAGCTGCGCACGGCGCTCGCCCCCGCACTGTCCTTCCTCGGCTTCGTCAACGCGCGGTCCGACACCCCGACCGCGTCCGCCTCCGCGCCGCTGCCGCGGCACCTGCGGATGACGGTGGCCCGGCTGATGCTGCTGCGGGTGGCCGTCGAGACCGGGAACCCGCAGTGGTCGACCGGGGTGCTCGAGGACATCCTCGCGATCACGGCCGCACTGCCCGGCGGCGACGTCGGCGACGTGCTGGACGCGCTGTCGACGCTGCTGGTCGAGGCGCCGCTGACGCAGCAGCTGTCGGACTTCCTCACCGAGGCCGTCGAGCTGTGGCGACACCGCTACCGCACCGACCACGCCCGCTACGACTTCGCGCTGCTGACCTCCCGGCTGGTCCGCTCCGGCGCGCCCGCGCTGGCCTGCCTGGCCGCGCTCTGCCTGCCGCCGGCGCTGCTGTACGAGCACCGCGCCCACATCCTCAGCGCGCTCCCCCGCGGCCCGCACCGCTACCTCGCGGCCAGCCTGATCGAGAGCCGCGGTCCGGCCGCCACCAACGGCTGACCGGTGCGGTCAACCGGCCAGCACCGCCGGGTCTCCCGGCCGGATCCGGCCGGGCGTGACCACCTCGGCGTACACCCCGACGCACGGCAGCACCCCGAAGCCGGGCACCTCGACCCGGTTGTGCTCGAGCGGCACCCGCAGCGCATGCGGGGCCCGCGGCAGCTCGCCGTGCACCAGGGTGGGCACCGAGCAGCGCGGGGTGGGCAGCGTGACCCGCAGCCGCACCGCGCCGATGGTCAGCTCCCGCTCCAGCCAACCGTTCTCGGCGAAGGGCCGGCCCGCGGAGGAGATCACGATGTTCGGCCGGTAGCGCAGCGCCTCGGCGCCGATCCGGTCCAGGGTAGCGGTGGTGATCAGGTGCACCGAGGCGTAGTCAACGAACGATCCGCCCGGCGTGCCCTGCGCGATCTCCAGCGTCTCGAACGGAACCTCTGCGGTCACCCCGTGCTCCAACACGTCCTCCGGAGCCGGCCGTTCCACGATCGCCCCGGCCGGGCGTACCCCGGCCAGCCGTACCGGGCGACCGAGCAGCGCGGACAGCACGTCGTGCGCGCCGGCGTCGGCCGTGTCGACCGCCCGGCCGTCGGGCAGCGTGATCAGTACGGCGGCGCCGTCCCGGCGGGCGCGCAGCCGCAACAGCTCCCGCCACAGCCGCGGGTGCTTGGCCGTGGCCACCACGCCGGTCCCGGTGTCCAGCACGGCCAGCGCACGATCGCCCTCGACCCCGCCGACGGTCAGCACGGCCTCGTCGAGATCCTCGCCGAGCATCGACTTGACCGGGTACCGGTGCAGCGACGCCACGGCGCCCAGCGGTGCGTCCGCCATCAACTGGTCCTCCGGGTCACAGGTCGTTGGAGGCGAGCCACTCCTTGGCCACCGACGCCACGTCCGGCTTGTCGGGGGAGTTGAGCTGGCGGTTCAGGTCGATCAGACCGTCGGTGGTGAGCTTGGCCGACACCGCGTTCAACGCGGCGCTCACCTCGGGAGTGGCCTTCGCCTTGTTGATCAGGGGCACCACGTTCTGCGCGGCGAAGTTGCTCTTCGGGTCCTCGAGCACCACGAAGCCCTCGTCCTCGATGGTCGGGTCCGTGGTGAACAGGTCGGCCGCCTGCACCGTGCCGTCCTTCAGCGCGGTCACGGTCAGCGGGCCACCGGTGTCCAGTGCCTTGAACTCCTTGAACGTGCAGCCGTAGGTCTCGGCGATGCCGGGCAGGCCGTCCGGGCGGGTCTGGAACTCCGACGGGCCGCCGAAGACCAGCTGGCCGCAGGCCGGGCCGTAGTTCTCCAGCGAGGTGCCGTACTGCTGGGCGGTGGCCGCGGTGACCACGACCGCGTCCTTGTTCTCCGCGGCCGACTGGTCCAGCACCGTCAGCGGCTCGGGCACCTTGCCCTGCAGCGCGGTGTACACCGCCTGGGACTCGGTCTCGGCGGCCGCCTTGTCGATGAACTGCAGCAGCACGCCGGTGTAGTCGGGCACCAGGTCGATCGAGCCGTCGGTCAGGCCGGGGAAGTACACCTCGCGGCTGCCGATGCCGAAGTTGCGCTCGACCTTGGCACCGGCCTTCTCCAGGGCCTGCGAGTAGATCTCGGCGAGCAGCCGGTTCTCCGGGAAGTCCGCGGAGCCGACCCGGATGGTGTCCGACGCGGCCGGGGCCGAGCCGCCGGAGGCCAACGGATCGCCGCCGCCCCCGCCGCCGCATGCGGACAGCAGCAACAGGAGGCCGGCGCCGAGTCCGGCGAAGAGGGTGCGGGTGCGCTTCATCGTTTCGCTCCAGCGAGTTCGGGGTTCGTGGTCGAAGTGTTCGTGGGAGGTGCCGAGGCGCCGCCGTCGGGGTCGACGCGGGGCAGGTCGGCGGTCGGGGAACGGCGCGCGCCACCACGGGCGCGCAGGCCGGGCGAGACCACCTGGCGCTGCACGAGCGCCAGCACGGCCTCCACGGCCAGGGCGAGCACGGCCACCAGCACGGCACCGGCGGCCATCTGCGGGTAGTCCCGGGTGCGCAGGCCGTCGATGAGCAGCCGGCCCAGGCCCCCGAAGCTGACGTACGCGGCCACCGCCGCGGTGGCGATCACCTGGAGCGCGGCCGCCCGCAGCCCGCCCAGGATCAGCGGCAGCGCGTTCGGCAGCTCGACCTGCAGCAGCACCTGCGATTCGCGCATCCCCACCCCGCGTGCGGCATCGACCACCGACCGGTCGACGTTGCGCACCCCGGAGTAGGTGCCGGCCAGCAGCGGCGGGATGGCCAGCACGGCCAGCGCGATGGTCACCGGGACCAGCCCGATGCCCATGGCCAGCACCAGCAGCGTGAGCAGGCCCAGCTCGGGCAGCGAGCGCAGCCCGTTGGCCAGACCGACGATCAGGAAGCCGCCGCGGCCGCTGTGCCCGATCAGCACGCCCACCGGCAGCGCGATCACCACCGCGACCAGCAGCGCGACCCCCGAGTAGTAGAGGTGCTCGGCCAGCCGCACCGGGATCCCGGCGGTGCCCGACCAGTGCGCCGGGTCGGTCAGCCACGCCGCGATGGAGCTGATCAGGTTCATCGCCCGGTCCTCGCTCCGGTCCGCTCCCACGGGGTGACCAGCCGCCCGATGCCCAGCAGCACCGCGTCCGCGGCCAGCGCCAGCAGCACGGTCAGCAGCACCCCGGTGAGGATCTCGGTCGGGAAGTTGCGCTGGTAGCCATCGGTGAACAGCTCGCCTAGCCCCCCGACACCGATCAGCGCGCCCACGCTGACCAGGCTGATGTTGGACACGGTGGCCACCCGCAACCCGGCGATCAGCACCGGCACCGACAGCGGCAGCTCCACCTCCATGAACCGGCGTGCCGGCCGGAAGCCCATCGCGGTGGCCGCGGCGACCACCATCCCCGGCACGGCGGCCAGCGCGTCGGCGATCGAGCGGACCAGCAGCGCCACCGTGTAGACGGTCAGCGCCACGATCACGTTGAGCGGATCCAGGATCTGGGTGCCGAGGATGCCGGGCAGCACGATGAACAGGGCCAGCGACGGGATGGTGTACAGCAGGCCGGCGGACGGGATGAGCACGGCCCTGGCCACCGGGCTGCGGTTGGCCAGCCAGCCCAACGGCACCGCCAGCACCAGCCCGACCAGCACCGGGATCAGCGACAGCACCAGGTGCTCGCCGAGCAGCCCGATGATGAGGTCACTGTTGCGCGGGATCCAGTCCCAGACCACGACGGTCGTACCCCTCAGGCCGCGGCCGTGTCGTCGCCGTCGCGGCGGGCGTCGTCCAGCACCCGCAGCACGTCATCGGCGCTCACCGCGCCGGTCACCCGGCCCTCGGCGTCGACGGCCACCCCGGTGCCCGACGGCGACGACAGCGCGGCGTCCAGTGCGCTGCGCAGCGATCCGGAGGTCGGGTCGTAGAGCGAGCCGCCGGGGATCAGGTGTTCGTGGCCGACCACCGACCCGTTGCGCTGCTCCGGGTTGGTGTCGGTCGGGCTGAGCCAGCCCTGCGGCCGGCCCTCGCCGTCCACGACCAGGACCCACTCCCCATCGCCCGGCACCGGCTCGCCGACCGCGACCGTGCGCAGCTCGCCCACCGGGATCGCGTCCGAGGACAGGAAGCCCAACCCGCGGTAGCCGCGGTCGCGCCCGACGAAGCCGTCCACGAAGTCGTCGACCGGGCGGGCCAGCAGCTCCCCCGGCTCGGCGTACTGGGCGAGCTTGCCGCCCACCCGCAGCACCGCGACCTTGTCGCCCAGCTTGACCGCCTCGTCGATGTCGTGGGTGACGAACACGATCGTCTTGCCCAGCTCGGACTGCAGCCGCAGCAGCTCGTCCTGCAGGCTCTCCCTGACCACCGGGTCGACCGCGCTGAACGGCTCGTCCATCAGCAGGATCGGCGGGTCCGCGGCCAGCGCCCTGGCCACCCCGACCCGCTGCTGCTGGCCACCCGACAGCTGGGCCGGATACCGCCCACCCATCTCCCGGGCCAGGCCGACGATCTCCATCAGCTCCGCAGCACGGGCCCGGGCCTTGGCCTTGTTCCAGCCCAGCAGCAGCGGCACCGTCGCGATGTTGTCCAGAATGGTCCGGTGCGGGAACAGACCGGCGTGCTGGATCACGTAGCCGATGCCCCGGCGCAGTTCGGGGGCATCGACCGACATGATGTCCTGGCCGTTCACCGTGATCGTGCCCGCGGTGGGCTCGATCATGCGGTTCACCATGCGCAACGACGTGGTCTTGCCACAACCGGACGGACCGACGAAGACCGTGATCTTCCCGTCGTCCACCGTGAGGTCCAGCTCGTCAACCGCCACGGTGCCGTCGGGGAAGCGCTTGGTCACGCCCCGGAACTCGATCATCCGAGGGACCTTTCGTGTTCACCGACGACCCCTTGCCGGTCGCCGCTCGTTGCGAGGCTAGCCGGATACACCGACAAGGGCGAACGGGCGTGATCGGTTAGAGACCGGCGCGGACGTTCTCCGGCGTGGACATGCGATCGCCGGGCAGCAGCTGCCGCAGCTCGGCCGGCGGCAGCGCCTTGGCGAACAGCCAGCCCTGGTAGGCGTCGACGCCGATGCTGCGCAGCCGGTGGAACTGCTCGGCCGTCTCCACGCCCTCGGCCACGGTGCTGCGGCCCATCGCCCTGGCCATGTCCACCACCGCCCTGGCCACCGCGAAGTCGACCGGGTCGTCGGCGATGTCGGTGACGAACGCCCGGTCGACCTTCACCGTCTGCGCCGGCAGCTCCTTGAGCCGGCCCAGCGACGAGTAGCCGGTGCCGAAGTCGTCGACCGCGAACCGGACCCCGCGCGCCACCAGCTGGGCCATCGCCGCCCGGGCGTGCGGGGGCAGCGCGACCAGGCTGGTCTCCACCAGCTCCAGCACCAACCGCTCGAAGGCCAGCCCGCTGGCCAGGACGATGTCGTTGATGATCGGCAGGAAGTCGATGTCGGCGGGCAGCAGCCCGGCCAGGTTCACCGCGATGGACGGCCGCCGGCCCTGGTGCTCCGGCCAGCTCGCGGCCTCCCGGGTCGCGGTGCGCAGCACCCACAGGTCCAGCTCCCGCAGCAGCCCGCTGCGCTGGGCCACCGGCAGGAACTCCGAGGGCGGGATCAGCCCGCGCATCGGATGCGGCCAACGGACCAGGGCCTCCGCGGACAGCACGGTGCCGTCCGGGCCCACCACCGGTTGGTACTCCAGGATCAGGCCGCCGGTGGCGATCGCGGCGCGCAGCTCCGCCTCCAGCTCCAGGGCGTGCAGCGCGGAGTTGACCATGCCGTCGGTGGCCATCCCGATGCCGCCGCGGGACTGCCGCCGCTTCGCGTCGTGCATGGCCGCCTCGGCGAAGCGCAGCAGGTCCGCGGCCCGCACCTCACCCCGGGCGGTGGGGGTGGCCACCCCGACGGACGCGGTGAGCTGCACCGGCCGGCCGGCCACGTTCAGGGTGCTCGAGAGCAGGTCGGCCACGGTGCGGGCGAGCACGTCCGGCCCGCCGACCTCGGCGTGGTCGGAGCAGATGACCATGAACTCGTCACCGGACAGCCGGGCCGCGGTGCAGCCCACCGGCAGGTCCCGCTGCAGCCGCCCGGCCAGCATCACCAGCAGGTCGTCGCCGGCCTCGTGGCCCAGCGAGGAGTTCACCCGCTGGAAGTCGTCGATGTCGCCGCAGACCACGGCCACCCGGTCGCGGGCCGGCCCGGCGAGCATCTTGTCGACCAGGACCACGATGGCCGCCCGGTTCGGCAGCCGGGTCAGCTCGTCGACGGTGCCCGCGCTGCGCAGCAGCTCGGCCGCCCGGCGCCGCTCGGAGACGTCGGTGCAGAGCACCAGCCAGAGCCAGCCGCCGTCGTCGACCGCGGTGGCCGACACCGCCAGCTCGCACCAGACCGGGGTGCCGTCGCGGCGGCGCAACGCCACGTCACCGACCCGGTAACCGTGCCGGGCGCCGATCGGCACCGGCCGCAACCACTCCGGCAGCGCCACCGGCCCGCTGTCGATCGGGCCCAGCGCATCCGGGTAGGGGGTGGCGGAGTCGGAGCCGAGCAGCGCGGCCGACGCCCCGCGCAGCTCCTCGAGCGAGACGTCCAGCAGCGCGCACAGCCCGGGGTTGGCGTCCACGATCCGCCCGGTCGGATCGATCAGCGCGACCCCGCCGGGCACCATGGCCATCAGGTCGGCGAAGCGCTGCCCGGACAGTCCGAGCCCGGCCGCGGGCACCGGGTCGGAATTCAGGTCCCGCACGACGCCGACGATCCGCACCGGGTCGCCGTCGGCGTCGAACTCCACCTCGGCCTGGCAGCTCAGCGTGCCCGCCCCGGACAGCGGCAGCTCCATGTGGTGCCGGCGCGGGCCGTCGACGTGGTTCAGCGCCTGGCGCAGCAGGCCGATCTGCTCGTGCTCGACCACCGGGCCCTGCGGGTCGACCCCGACCGAGCGGTACAGCTGTTCGAGGCTGTCGGTGCGGTGCAGCCGGCCGCTGTCCAGCTCGTAGCTCCAGCGTCCCAGGCGCAGCATCCGCTCCAGCTCGGCGATCCAGCGCGCGTCCACCTCGGAGTGCGGGGCCGGGGCCGGACGCTCGCGCTCGAGCAACAGCACCACGGTCTGCCGGCTCGCCGGCAGGCTCCACCGGACCACCTGCACCGACAACCGGCCGCCGTCCGGCTGCAGCAGCCGGGCGGCGTCGTCGGGACCGGTCACGAGCTGCGCGAACGGCACCCCGGTCAACACGTCGGCGTCGCCGCCGCAGGGGTCGGGGTCCAGCCCGGCCAGCCGCAGCCCCGCCGGGTTGGCCAGCAGGATCCGGTCGTCGGCGTCCAGGACCAGCGTCGGCTCGGCGGGCAGCTCCATCGGCGGCTCGTCCCGCGCCATCGTCGGGACCTGGCCCGCCGGGCGCGTCACCGGACTGCCGAAGGTGGGGTCGTACAGAGCGGGCAACATCGGGGTGCCCCCGTCGGCCGGAGCGGCGGCCGGTGGATCCGGCTCGCCGAGTACTTCGGTGGCGTCGCGTGGTGCGACGTCACCGTGATGCGGCTCGGAGCGGTCCGGATGCTGCACCGGCAGACCGATGGGGTCGGTTGCCGGCTCGGATTCATCGTCGTGGTCCCCCCGGACGTGCGTCGTTCCGTCCGCACGCAGCGAGGTTACCCGGTAACTGTCGGTGTCCTCGGCGGCGTTGCGCTCCGCGGGATCCGACCAGTGGCCGAAAAGCGGAGCGCTGGCGCGCCTGTTGTCGAGGGCGTCGTCATCTTCGTCCGGCGCAGCGTCGGTCATCGCCTTCGCCATCCACTCGGTCAGCTCGTCGGATCCAGCCGAAGGTGGCTCACCGAAGACCAGTCGACGCGATCGCAGCAGCTCATCCCGGTCGACCCCGGTGGGCGCGAGATCATCGGGGATGTCACCGACCAGGCCTCCGTCGAGGCGGTGGCGCAGCTCTGTCACGGTGTCTCCCCCGGCCGGCGGTGTACTCCTTCCCCTGGATCAACGACAGGGTGCGGTCCGCGATCCGCCCGTTCGGCCTACACCAACCCATGTGGGGGAACTACGGATCGTGTCCGGCTTCTGAGGCCGCGTCGGATCGACGGCCCGACCGCTCCCGGCGGGCGGCGAACCGCCGCGCCGGTCAGCTCGAGCGGTGTGCGACGGCCACCGCGGCCGCGACCGCGGGCGCCACCCGGGCGTCGAACGGGCTCGGCACGATGCGATCGGCGGCCAGGTCGTCCCGGGCCACCTCGAAGATCGCCTCGGCGGCGGCCAACTTCATCGCCTCGGTGATCCGCCGCGCGCCGGCGTCCAGCGCCCCGCGGAACACACCGGGAAAGGCCAGCACGTTGTTGATCTGGTTCGGGAAGTCGCTGCGGCCGGTGGCCACGATGTCCGCGTAGTGCGCGGCCACCTCGGGGTGCACCTCCGGGTCGGGGTTGGACAGCGCGAACACCATCCCGCCCGGGGCCAGCGCGCCCAGCAGCTCGGCCGGCAGCCGGGCGCCGGACAGGCCGACGAACACGTCGGCGCCGGCCAGCGCGGCACTCAGATCACCGTGCACCCGGCGCGGGTTGGTGACCGCGGCCAGCGCCGCCTTCTCCTCCCCCTCGACGAGCCCGGGCCGGCCGGGCACCAGCACGCCGCGGGAGTCCAGCACCACCACGTCGGTCGCCCCGGCGGCCAGCAGGATCCGGGCGCACGCGACACCGGCCGCGCCCGCCCCGGAGATCACGATGCGCAGCCCGGCCAGCGGCCGGCCCTGCACCGCGCAGGCCCCGCGCAGCGCGGCGAGCAGCACGATCGCGGTGCCGTGCTGGTCGTCGTGCATGACCGGGCAGTCCAGCGCCTCGATCAGCCGACGCTCGAGCTCGAAGCAGCGCGGCGCGGCCACGTCCTCCAGGTTCACCGCGCCGAAGCTCGGCCGCAGCCGCACCAGCGTCTGGACGATCTCGTCGACGTCGGTGGTGTCCAGCACGATCGGGATCGAGTTCAGCCCGCCGAACGCCTTGAACAGCGCCGACTTGCCCTCCATCACCGGCAGCGCGGCGCGCGGCCCGATGTTGCCGAGCCCGAGCACGGCGGTGCCGTCGCTGACCACCGCGACCAACCGACCGGCCCAG
>Ga0190265_10003868_pt1 | contig 10291 bp, 12 predicted proteins | sample Popmic124T_FD_133135 | JGI IMG/M metagenome (GOLD analysis project Ga0190265, IMG submission 133135) | Populus adjacent soil microbial communities from riparian zone of Indian Creek, Utah, USA - 124 T | ecosystem: Environmental > Terrestrial > Soil > Riparian zone | place: USA: Utah | collected...
CGATCCGGCGCCAGGACCTGGTCCGCTTCCACCAGAAGGGGTTCGACCCGCCGATCATGACCGTGGTGGTGGTCGGCGACCTCATCGAAGACTTCGCGCTCGGCGCGATCACGAAGTTGTTCGGCGACTGGACCTCCGCCTCCGCTAAAGCTTCGGCGGGACAAGGCGCTGCCACGAAGGTCCCGGATCCCGCGCCTCCGGCCGAGCGGACGCTCGTGTCGGTGCCGATGATGAACAAGTCCCAGGCCGACGTGGTCTACGGCTTCGCCGGCGTCCGCCGCTCCGATCCCGAGTACCACGCGATTTCGGTGATGAACAACGCGCTCGGCCAGTACGCAATCGGCGGGCGGCTCGGCGACAGCATTCGCGAGCGCCAGGGGATGGCCTATTACGTCTTCAGCTCGCTCGACGCGACGTTCGGTCCCGGCCCGTTCACGATTCGCGCCGGCGTGGCCGCGTCCAACGTCGAGAAGACGATCAGCTCGATCGATCAGGAGATCGACCTCGTGCTCACCAAGGGCTTCACGGATCAGGAAATCGACGAGTCGAAGAGCTACATGATCGGCTCGCTGCCGCGGCAGCTCGAGACCAACGCGGCCATCGCCTCGTTTCTCCTCAACGTTGAAACGTTTGGTCTGGGTCTGGATTACGACGAGCGGCTGCCCGGCCTGATCGGCGCCGTCACCAAGGAAGCCGCCGAAGCCGCGGCGCGCCGCCTGCTCAATCCTGTCAAGGCCACCATTGGAGTGGCCGGACCGTGGACTCCGCCTGCGCTCGCAGCCACGAAGCCGAGCGTCGGCGCGACCCAGCCGGAACTGCCCGCGGCCGCTGCGGCTGGGGCCCTGAACCCGGCCGGTCCGCCGGCCGCTGACATTCCGTCGCCCTCCGGTCCGCCGCTCGCGAGCGAACCGCCTCCGATCACGGAAGATCCAATGCTCTCCGTTCCGCCCACGGACGCGGCGCCGAGCGCCGTTCTGCCTCCGCCACCCGTCGACGCTGCTCCGCCTTCGCCCGCGGCATCCGCGACGGGCTTCAGCGCGATCCCTCCGGTGGAACCTGCGGCCGGGGCCCTACCGGCGGATCAGCTCAGCGACGTTGCGCCGAGCGACGTTTCGCCGCCGGCGGAACTTCCGGCGAGCGCCATTCGTCGGATGGACGAATTTCTGTCGAGTCTCGCTTCGCCGTCGCCACCGTCGGTCGATGACTCGCCAGCGACCTCCGGCGAGACCCCGCCGGTGGACGCTGAGGCTGAGGCGCCGCCGGACAAGCCAAAGCCAGACGACACGGCGCTGTGACCAAGGCGGTATTTTTCGACGTCGACTTCACGCTGATCTATCCAGGTCCGACGTTTCAGGCTGAAGGGTACCGGCGGGCGTGCGCCGCTCATGGCATCGACGTCGACCCGGCGCGTTTCGACGCGGCTACCGCGTCCTCGTCGTTCATCCTCGACGATGTCGAGGAGCAAATCTATACGCACGACCTGTTCGTGCACTACACGGCGTCGATCATCGAGCACATGGGCGGACGCGGCGAGAAAGTGATCGCGGCGGCGCGGGAGATCTACGATCAGTGGTCGGTGAACCACCACTTCGAGCTGTATGACGATGTGGCGCCGGTGCTGACGCAGTTGGGCAAGTCAGGGCTGATCGTCGGCGCGATCTCGAATTCGCAGCGCAGCCTCGAGGCGTTCTGCGACCACTTCTCGCTGCGCGGCCTGATCACCGTGTCGGTCTCGTCCGCGGAGCACGGCTATATGAAACCGCACCGCAGCATCTTCGACAAAGCGCTGGCCACGGCCGGCGTGCGGCCGGAAGAAGCCGTCATGGTCGGCGACAGCATCAAGCACGACATCGACGGCGCGCTGGCCATCGGCATGCGGGCGGTGCTGTTACGGCGCTCGGGTGAAGTGCCCGCGGATCTGCCGGCGGGCCTGCCCGTGATTACCGCGCTGACCGACTTGCCCGGTCTGCTGGCCTAGCGCGTCCGGCTCAAGTCGGCGAGCGTGATGCCGGCCGCGATACCCGCGTAGTAGTGCGCCAGTTCGCTCGACTCGACCACTTGCAGATGGGCGCTCTCGATTGCGTCGCGCTGATCGATGCTCTCGATACGGTCCACCGCGCGGCGGAACTGCGCCTCGGCCTCGCCGCGATGCAGATAGCGGTTCGCCACCCGCTCGATCTCGTCCCGAAGGTCATCCGCGGGATCGAGCCCGCGCAGCGGCACGATGGTCGTGAACAGCCGCGCGAGATCGTTCAGGGCCAGGGCGCGGTTGCCGGCGGCGCCGGATCCGTCGCGGCGCGAGTCCTTCGCCACGGCGCGAATGATCGACGCGAGCAGCGGCGGCAGGCCGATTGTCCGCCTCGACAAAACGGATGAAGACATCGCAGGAGCCCTCGGCGACGGTAACGAATGTTGACGCGTGCGCAACCGGAAAAGTACCCGACCGCGGCAGCGAAGTCAAAGCGAAAGGCGTGCCAATCATCGTTTCCCAATCACCTCCTCGAGCACAGTCTCAAAGACCGCAAACGAGCGTGCGCCAAGGATGGAATGGCTGATTCGAACGATCCCGTCCTCTGCCTTCCGACCGACGAGAAACGTCGGTGTACTGCCGGCACCTATCTCGCGCGCATCGGCGAGGTCCTTCAACACCTGTTCACGCGCTGACCCTCGCAGACACTGGTCCAGCTGATCAGGCTCGGCGCCCGCGGAAGTAGCTACACCGCGAAGATTCGCGTCCTTCAGGTTTCGCTGATTGAGAAAAAACTGGTCGTGCACCTGCCAGAAGAGTCCTTGTCGTCTGCTGCACTCTGCCACTTCGGCAGCCTCGAACGCTTTCGGATGTCGGTCCTCGAGTGGCAGGTGGCGAAATACGTATCGCACTTTGCCCGTGGCAACGTAGCTGTCATGGATGCGTTGGTACGCGTCCTTGAAGTATCGAGCGCAGAAGGGGCACTCGAAGTCGGAGAATTCCACCAACACCACCGACGCCGCTGGGTCGCCCTTGTAGGCCGCATCTCGAATGCCAAGCTCGGCGTTCAATCGTGTGAACTGCCTCTCGAGACTGGCGCCAGGAGTCACCGTGCCGTCGTCACCGACACCGGCCAAAGGCGGGCCCCCGCCCTCCAATCTGCTGACTCTGTTGGCCAGCTGGCGCGTCTCCAGCCAACCAAATGTAGAGATACCGGTGAGCGCAATAACCGCCAAACCGAGGATCAGACTCCACAGGTCGAAACCGCTTCTCGGGCTCGAGGTGCTCGGTTCCTCAGCGGACATCGCGGACCGGCAATCCGATAGCAGCGGTCGAAATCCCTGAAACAATTGGCGCAGGCAGCAGGTGAACAAAACCCTTCTCATCCTGCCAGCCGGCAACAATCACTCGCTGTTGGTTCGGCTGCGCCTGCGCCGACGTCTCCACCATTCCGGAATCAAGACAAAGCCATACGAGACTTGCCGCGATGATCGTGAGCGTTACCTTGGTGTACCGATCGATTGAGGTCATCCGTGCCATCCTTGACGGTTTCAAACATCAAAACTGAACCCGCGGTTTTGTGAATTTCAACGGCGGGCCAGGAACATCCATCGTTTGCGGGGGAGTAACAGGGGTCGGTCTGTACGAGAACCTCCCTTCAGGCATGCCGACGATCCGGATCGTCGTGGAATTGGCGTCCTCCGTTGCACCGAACGACGTAATGCCAAGCGGAACGGCGCAGGTCGAACCCGGGAGGCCAATGATCTCCCCGATGGGGCCGCTTACCGGCGGCGTGAAGTTGATTTCCACTGCATGCGAACCGCGCGACATCACCACCACGCTGCGATGGAAATCTGCCGCCGTGAGCAGATGACAGACGGGGATCAACCCTGGAGCACTCACCAACACCTCGTTGCCTGGCGACACAGACTTCAATTCGAAGACGCCGGGCTCGCGCTCGTCCAGAATTCGCGAGTTGACTTGCACTCGCGCCCCTTGGATCGGGCCTCCCTCGCTCGCCAGCAAGCGAAGTTCGCCGATGTTGGTCGAGAGCGTCAATACGACAGTCGCCTCTGGCGTGCTCTGTGCGATTGATGCGGCGCCGGGTTGGACCGATACCAATCCTGAATTGGTATCTGCCGTGACCATGTAGCTACCCATCGGGACCCCGGCAAACTCCAAGACATGACCATCTCTCGGGAGCACCAGCCCGCTCCGAGTCTTGGACAGACCATCCAGGTGAACGGAAACGATTTCATCGATGGGCTGACCATCGGCCCGTTGCAGCTTCACGGTCAATCGCGTCGCCGGCAAATTCAGATCGAAGCGGTTCACGCCGTCATTGAGTCGTGCCAGGACCGCTTCGGCCCCCAGCCTCCTGGAAGCCCGAACCTCAACCGAATAGTTCCCGGCCCGATCCAGCGCCAGTCGGTACTCGCCGTTTCGGTCAGTTTCAGCGACCCACAGCCGCTGTGAGCTGTTCGCGCGGGTGAACGCGACCAACAATCCGGGGCCCGGTTTTTCGCCAAGCCGGACTCGGCCCTCAACCACGACACGAGGCTCGCCGATATTTGCCCAGGTCAGTTGGTCTGCGTCGATAGTGAAATCATCAGCCGCCTTGAGATCGTTGTGGTCCGGGTTCGTGATGGTGGCTTCGTAGCGACCCGGCCGCAGGCCTTCCAAATGCCATTCACAACCCTCGGACAGCGATTTCTGGATCGCACGTTCGAAGGTCGCCGAACGCGCCTGTGTCTGAACCTTGATCACCGCCACCCGGTCGGTTGGCCTGCACACTTCCGATCCGATTCCCAGAAGAATGCCCCCCACCGATTCGCGAACCAGGCCGTACACCTCCGACGTTCTGGCTCCGACGATGCCGACCTGTTGCGCTGCCCCTCGAATGCCACCGGTGTAAATAGGTATCGCTTCATAGTCGCCAGGAATCAGCCCGAACGCCGAGAACCGGCCGTCATAATCGATTGGCACCTCGAGTTGTGTGGGCCCGTCCAGCAGCACTCGAACAGGATTGATTCGCTTCTTCTCGATGCGTCCGAACGCCTCACCGCCGCTCTTCGCCCGCTCGATCCGGATTCGGTCACCCGGCACGGCATGGTACGAAACAGGGGACCACCGCCCTCGATGTATCCGGATGATTCGACCGCTGAGAGCTATGGGTAGTTGCGCGGACGACTCGAGATGGCGGGTCGCAATCAGTCGCGTCCCCCTGGCGGTGTCGGCGCGCCATTCGACCGTAGCCGGACCATCACTCTGCAGCGAAACGACACCAGCCTTCTGGAACGAGAGCCTTACTCCAGACATCACACACGAGTGGGCGTCCATATCGATCGGCTCCAGCGACGGCGCATCGCACTGGAGCCGATCACCATGAGTACACGACCACTCAAAGGCGGTAAGGGTGCGGCGTAGCCTCGTTGCTGCAGTCGCATCGGCTTCATTGACCACCCGACAGCTCACAGATTCTATCGGTGCCCCCTGAGCCGTAACGACGATGGCCGGTGGCGCGCTCCTGGCCATTTGAAGCACCGCCCCTGCAACAACGATGAGCTCGACCATGCCGACCACCCTTCTGCCTGCAATCCAAACCGTCTCAGCGGTTCACCAGCACCATTCGCTTCCGCACCACCAGTCACCACCGCCGCCGCCACCGCCACCCGTCGCTCCACACGAAGCCGAACCGGCCGGCTGCAGTTCGCCCGGCTCGCCCTGCATGATGAAGCACGTCACGCTGCAGCCATTACGATCGAAGTACGCTCCCTCGCACGAGGCTTGATGCGGACAGCTCGATCCCTGGTTACAGCTGTAACTCGCGGCTTGCACCTCGGTCGGCGTGCTGATCGCTGCGAACAGCGCGATGGTCGAAACAACCAGCGCCAGCGCCGAGACATAGCGTCTCGTCATTGACAGGTTCATGTGATCCTCCTCACATGGGCCAGTTCGGACGCTGTGGAATGTCAGGGCCCCTCTTCCCACGCCACAGGCTGCTGGCGAACACGATTCCAGCAACGTCGACGTCGTCGCATTCGCTGGTACGAAGCGTCGCTGGTCGAGACTAGTCGAGCGCTCCGGCGTGTGATCACCGAAGGATTGCCACGGCCGGACATCTGTTGCCACTTCAATCGATCCGCGAATCAATCGCGTCCCGAACGGTCAGCGATCCGGTCCCGGGCGCAAGATTCCGCGCCCGGAACTGCCCGGGCGTCAGCCCGACCTCCCGCCAGAAATGCCGATCGAGTGTTCGCGTATCGTTCACCCCAACTCTCGCCGCCACTTCCTTGATGCGTAACGACATTCCATCGGCGAGCAACAGTTGCGCCGCTGCGACGACACGGCGGCGGCGCAGGTACTGGCAGAAGGTCAGGCCGCACGCACTCCGCAGCACCCGCTGCAGGTGACGAGGCGTCACGCCCAACTCGGCCGCGACGGTGGCCACGTTCGTACCGGGATTCGCGAACCGCACATCGATGCGCGCGGCGATCGCACGAAAGAGCTGTTGTCCTCGATCGCTGCGGTCCGACTGGTAATCCATAACGCCCCTCTCCGTGCTGACGACGATGCGGCCGTTCACCGGACGGATACAAGAGGCGTGGCCGCACATTTGATGGCCTAGACGCGCACGCCCCCGCATTCCTGGCGTCAGACGTCGGTTGAACCGGCCCGCTGTGTCCGGTATTCAGTTGGCGACACGCCGAATCGCAGCCGGAAATCGCGGGAGAAGTGGCTGGGATCCGCGAAGCCGACGCGCACCTGGATTTCCTTGACGCGAATGCTGGGGTCCTCGAGCAGCCTGGCGGCCGCCTGCAAACGCAGGTTGCAGAGGACTTGCAGCGGCGACGCTCGCATCGCGCGCGCGAACACCCGGCGCAACTGCGCGTCGGAAACGCCGATGAGCGCCGCCATTCGGGACGCCGTCCACGTGCGCGCGAGGTCAGCCTCGATCGCGCGGATCACCACCCCCACCCGAGGATCCGCATCCGTCCGCTGCGAATTAAGCATGCGACCGCCAACGCAAGGTTCGTGCCGAACGTGGTATCGTTTTGAAGGGATATCATATCAGTCAATTGGCATGACATCACGGTCGCACCGCCGGCGCCGCGTCGTTTATCGCAACCTGTTGATATCATTACGCTTATTGAAGGCCAGACGATCGATGCGCTACAGTGGCGGCGTGCCGAAGAGCCGCTGGGGTCACGCGATCGCGTTCCACCTCGCCGAGCGCGGGTGGAGCCAGCGCGAGCTGGCCGAAAAGGCATCGGTCCGTCCGAATACGCTCACGAATCTCATCAAGCACGGCCGTGATTCGGATACCGCGACGCTATCGCGGATTGCCGCGGCGCTGCAGATCGACGTCGCCGAGCTGTTCCTGACGCGCGAGCAAATCGAGATTCTGCGCGCCCATCGCGAAAACAGCATCGAGCGTCTTCGCGACGCCGTGTTACGTGAACTCTCCGATACCGTCACGACGCTGGTCCGTCGCGAGCTCGCGACGTCCGCCAAATCCGATCGCGAGCCCGGCCCCCGCCGCCGGCCCGCCGCCAAACGCTGAGTCCCGGCAGCCTGTTTCGAACCGCGCATGAGCGATATCCACATTCGAGATCTGACGTCCATCGAGGAATTCCGCCAGGTGGTGGCGCTCGAACAGGCGATCTGGGGCTACACCGACGCCGCCGACCTGGTCACGGTGCCGGTGTTCATCTTCACGGTGCATCGCGGGGCCATCCTGCTCGGCGCGTTCGACCCTTCGACGCAATCGGGTCCGCGGGAAGCCGCCGACCCGCTGTTGCTCAGGCCCGGGCCGGGGAGGATGGTGGGGTTTGCCTACGCGGTGATGGGCATGAAGCACCAGCGGCCGATGCAGTGGTCGCACATGGCGGGCGTGCTGCCCGACTATCGCGGCGGGCTCGGCTACCGGCTCAAGCTGGCGCAACGCGAGCGCGCGCTGTCGCAGGGTCTCGACCTGATCGAGTGGACCTTCGATCCGCTGCAGGCGATGAACGCCCACTTCAACTTCGCGAAGCTGGGCGGGGTCTCGGAGGAATACGCGGTGAACTTCTACGGCGAGTCGACCAGCGCGCTGCATCGTGGCACGCCCACCGATCGACTGGTCTTGAGCTGGCGCATCGCCGAGCCCCACGTGATCCGCAGGCTCGAGCAGGCAGGGTCGCTGAGCGCCCGCGCGCACGACGTCTCCGAAGCGCCGATCGTCAATCCCACCGCGCTCGAGGGCCCATGGCGGCAGGCGGCGTCGATCGATCTGTCGCGCGACGATCGCCGCGTGTGGATCGAGATTCCCACCGGGTTCACCGAGATGCAGCAGCAGGCGCCCGACCGCGCACTGCGGTGGCGCATGGAACTGCGGCAGATGTTCGAAGCGTATTTTGGCCGCGGATATCGCGCCGTGGATTTCGTGTTGCAGCGCGAGAAAGGGTTTGGCCGTTACCTGTTAGCCAGGGGGCCAGCGTAACGCGCGTCCGCCCAGCACGTGCAGGTGGATGTGAAACACCGTCTGTCCCGCATGGGCGTTGCAGTTGAACACGGTCCGGAAGCCGGGACCGTCGTAGCCGTTCTCCTTCGCAATCGTCGCAGCCGTGCGGACCATCGCGCCCACCAGCCCATCGTCGACCGCCGTGAGATCGTTGAGCGTCGCGACGTGCCGCTTCGGCACCACCAGCACGTGCATCGGCGCCTGCGGGTTGATGTCGTTGAAGGCGATCATCCGATCGTCCTCGTAGACTTTCGACGCGGGGATTTCGCCCGCGATGATCTTGCAGAACAAGCAGCTCATGGAAATAAAGAATAACGAATAACGAATAACAAAAACAAAAGGGACGCGTTTCGTCATTCGTTATTCGTTATTTTTCGTTCGATCACCGCCACGCGCGGGATGCGCTGCAGGTCGTTGCTGATCCGCGCCAGCGTCAGCGACGGGAATTCCTTGACGAGCTCGGCGACCGCATCGGCCTGCTGGTGGCCGATCTCCATGAACAGCGTGCCGCCGGGCTTGAGCCGCTCCGCGCTGACGTCGATGATCTGCCGGATGTCGCGCAGCCCGTCCTCGCCGGCCTGCAGGGCGATCTCCGGTTCGTACTCGCGCACTTCCGGCTGGAGATCCTCGTATTCGGCCTCGCTGACATACGGCGGATTCGACAGGATGAAATCGAACGTCCCGGTGGTGCCCGCGAGATAGGCGCATTCCAGGAACTCGATTCGCGGCGAGACGCCGGCGCGCGCCGCGTTCTTGCGCGCCACGTCGAGTGCCAGCCGCGAAATGTCGGTGGCCACCACGTGCACGTGCGCCCGCTCGGCGGCCACCGTCACCGCAATGCAGCCCGAGCCGGTGCCGATGTCGGCCACGCGCCGCGGCAGCGCGGGGGCGTCGACGGGTAGGAGCGCCAGCAGCTCCTCGACGATCAGCTCGCTCTCCGGCCGGGGGATCAACACCTCGGGCGTCACCTCGAAATCGCGGTTCCAGAATTCCTGCACGCCCCGAATGTAGGCGGCCGGTTCACGCCGCGCGCGCCGCTCGATCAGCGCATTGAACGCTTCCTCGAAGCCGCGCGGGGTGGGGTCGTCCTGCCGCAGCAACATCTCCGCGCGGCTATAGCCCAGCACGTGCCGGGCGAGGAGATTCGTGTCGAGCACGGCCTCGTTGTGGTCGACCCCGGCGGCAATCAACCGGGCGCGGGCGGCGAGCAGGCGTTCGCGAAGTGTCATGGGGGGTGGGGGGTGGGTAATCTACGCGGGGCTCTGCGTGGCCTCACGCAGCTTCTCCGCCGTGTAGAAGGTGGTCAGCGCCGAGATCAGTTCGTCGAGGTTGCCGTCGAGCACGGTCTGCAGCTGGTGCGTGGTGAAGTTGATGCGGTGATCGGTCACGCGGCTCTGCGGAAAGTTATAGGTCCGAATCTTCTCGGATCGATCGCCGGTGCCGACCTGGCCTTTTCGCTCCTTGGCGATGGCGTCGTTCTGCTTCTGCAACTCCGCCTCGTAGAGGCGCGACCGCAGGACCTTCATCGCCTTGGCGCGGTTCTTCACCTGTGATTTCTCGTCCTGCTGCGACACTACGATGCCGGACGGGATGTGGGTGATCCGGACCGCGGAGTAGGTGGTGTTGACGCTCTGGCCGCCCGGGCCGCTCGAACAGAACGTGTCGATGCGGATGTCCTTGTCCTGGATCTGGATGTCGATCTCGTCGGCCTCGGGGAGCACGGCAACCGTGGCCGCGGAGGTGTGGATGCGCCCGCTCGCCTCGGTCGCGGGCACGCGCTGCACGCGGTGCACGCCGCTCTCGTACTTGAGCCGGCTGTA
>Ga0190265_10003869_pt1 | contig 10290 bp, 13 predicted proteins | sample Popmic124T_FD_133135 | JGI IMG/M metagenome (GOLD analysis project Ga0190265, IMG submission 133135) | Populus adjacent soil microbial communities from riparian zone of Indian Creek, Utah, USA - 124 T | ecosystem: Environmental > Terrestrial > Soil > Riparian zone | place: USA: Utah | collected...
AGCAGCGCGCATCGCACGCAAGGCCAAGAAGGATGACAAGCGCGAGCCCTTCGAGCGTTACCTCGCCGATGCGTACGCCGCATTGCTGTCCGGTGCGGGCAAGGGCCGTGCCAGACGGCCTGAGCTCGTTGTGCTCGTCAGCCACGAAGTCGCCAAACGCGGCTGGAAAGATGTCAAGAAGGGGGAGGTGTGCAAGATCCCGGGAGTCGGACCAGTGTCACCCACGGTGGCCAAAGGGATCGCCCAAGACGCCTTCCTGTCCGGCCTGTTCTACGACGGCAAGGACCTCACGCTCCTCAAGCGTTGGACGCGTTCGATCCCCGTTGAGGTTGCCCTCGCCTTGGAGTTAGGACCGCCGCCCCAGTTCGACGGGGTCTCATGCGTCGATTGCGGCAAAAGGTTCAGAACTGAGTTCGATCACGTCGAACCGCATGCCGCCCACGGCATGTGCTCTACCGACAACATGGAACCGCGCTGTTGGAGCTGCCATCGCGCTAAAACCGAACGGGATCGACTCGACGGCAAGCTGAAACCTGCCCCGACCTGACTAACGGCGCGAAGCTATGGGTGGGATGACTAAGGCTGCCGCAGGTCTGTTGCTTCTGGTATACCTCGCGGGCTTCGCCTGCGACACCGAATCGAGAACGACTCCGACCCTCGGTCGAACTGATACCGGGGAACAGGAACTCCGTCTCTCCCGCGTGCGAGCTCCATCCATTAGGGGCCTTACCGGGCTGGACCCGGACGCGCGCTTCGTTAAAAACACAACTACGGGTAGCTACAGGATCTACCCTCGCTCGGGGGCGGTTGCAGGGCAGCGTCTTAAGCTCGAAGGAGGGGAGGGGGCATGCCGCGCCTCGGCATCGATCGCCGCTGAATCAGTGATAGTCGTGCTTTCCCGTGTTCAGGTTGTTCCAGGTCAACACGATCCCAAGATGACCTGGATCCTGACTCGAGTTTTCGAGGTTGACCCGTCCGGATGGTCGGGAACGATCCGGCTACCGAAAAGCCCGGAGGTAGCGGAATACGCGGTGGGGGCGATGTGCGAGCTCGGTGGGCACGCCTACTACCCCTCGTCGTACTCCGTGTATGTCGGCAAGAGGTCCGGCTAGCGGCGGAAGCGTTGGGCGGTTCGCCTCAGCGCACCAACCTGCCACTTGCGTCGCTCGAGGGCCACTCCGATCGCAACGCCGGCCCCGAACAGCCCGACCCCGCCCAAACCGGCCGGGATCCCGATCAGCAAGGCCTTGCGGCGGGTACGAAGCTCGTGGATCGGCCACCCTCGGGTAAGAGCGATCCGGCGCAACTCTGGCTCCGGATTGACGGCATGCGGGTAGCCCACGGCCTCGAGCAGGGGGAGGTCGTTGATCGAGTCGGAATATGCGGCACATTCGGCCAGATCGAGCTTGTGTTCGGCAGCCAGATCGGCCGCAGCCTTGGCCTTAGCCGGGCCGTGCATGATGTCGCCGACGAGGCGCCCGGTGTAGCGGCCGAAATCGTCGATCTCGGATTCGGTGCCGATCGCGCCGTCCATCATCAGCTCGTTCGCCAGCGTTCCGGCCAGCTCGATCGGAGCGGCGGTGAGAAGGAATGTCAGATCGCCTCGGTCCCGGTGGCCGTCGATCACTCGCACGATGTCCTCGTAAACGATCGGGAGGATGCGCTCGGTGGCGATCTCACGGCCCCACCGGATCAGCTCTTCCGAATTGCGGCCCTTGACGAATTCCAAGGTCGAATCGCGCCCCTTGGTCATGTCGCGGGCGCTTTCGCCACGCAGCCGGAACAGGAGCTGCCCGACGCCGAAGGCGAGCAGATCGCGCACCCTGAACATGTCTCGGTCGTAGAGGCCCCGCGCCAGTAAGAACAGGCTCGAGCCTGGGATCAGCGTTTTGTCGAGGTCGAAGAATGCACCACGCCGGATGTCACTCATGGTCGCCCCTTGCATCGGTCGGCCGTCTATCGACCGTACCCGAAGCTAGGGACGGAGACGCGTGCTCAGATCGATCGTGTATTCCTGATCACCGGTATCGGCCGTGCAACGGACCCTGACCTCTTCGGCACCGGGGGTTACATCGCAATTCGGGGGATCGATCGTGTCGTCACCTTCGTTGGTGGGGGTCCATGTCACAGCCGCTTTGGTGCCGACCGGGCCTTCCTGGTGCGCCAAGTGGATCTGCTGTGTCTGCGGCTTGTACTCGGTCCGCGGCGCCTTCGCGCGGGTCGGGGCCATCGCCGTCTTCCGGAGGTGCACCCACCCGTCCCGGTCGCTGTGGCGGCCCTCAACGAGCATCGCCTTCTGGGTGTGCGATACAAGCTTGGTCGTCGGCTGACGGTTCGCTACCGCAGGAGTTGCCGCGGTTCCGATCGTGATTGCAGCCGCGGCGACCGCTGCGACCGTGCCGGCGGTTGGAGCCTCGAACGCCACCGAGTAGCGACGGATCACGTGCTGCGTGCGAAGAGAGAAGTCTCGCAAACGAAGACCGAGCACCGCACAGCTTGCACTTGCAGATTCAAGGATGACCGTCAAGCGCTTGCGCGCGCGGTGACGAAGCATCTTGAGTGCGGCCGGCGTCAGCTCGGGGGCCGGAGCGTCTCCGATCTCGGCGAGCAACACGGCCTGGTGGGAGGGGTTCATCTCTTTGAGTGCGGATCGCACCCGAGCAAGTTCCAGACGAGCGATCCCGGCCGCTTCGACGTCGTTGTCGGTCGGAACCTCGGGAAGGTCTTCGACCGGTTCGGGAGAGACGCGTCGGTGATGCTCGTCCCACATGAAGTTGTTGGCGATAGCTAGAGCAAGTGCTCGTGTCGATCGTGTCGCATCGACCCGGTCCCACATGCCGTAGAGCCGGCAACCGGTCTCCTGGACCACGTCATCGATCGCCCCGAAGGGGACGCCCCGCCGTGCTAATGCGCCTTTGAGCCATCTGGCTATCTCAGGCCAGTCGCTCTCGAATGCCCTTGATTCCCGCGCTTCCATGCCCGCTGATGTCCTCCAAGCAGCCCCTTTGTAGGGCCATCAAACCAGAGGTACGCAGATTGGTCGATTTGGTAACGCATCGTTTCAAACCGTTACCTCGCCGACCTTTCGGAGTAATGGTTAGTCAAAGCGACCACTTTTTCCTTTGTCGAAAAATGGCATATGGGTGCCAGGAGCCGGAAACATGGACGAATCGGACGATCGAGAACCCTTCGCGTGGGTTCTGATGGACCCGGAGCAGGTTCCGGAGCGCTGGAAGAGCCGGATCCGGCCTCTGGCGGCCGTTCCACTCCTGCCGGACGAGGCGGCCCGGGTCCTGCAGGACGGAGGCACCTCAGCGGGCGTGGCTCTGAACGAAGAGCCGTTCATAGCGATGGTCGCCTCCGGGCTCTCTCCCGATGCGATCGCCCGGAAGACCGGGATATCGCTCCGGAGCGTCCATCGCCGCCTGGCGGCTCTGAGGGACGACTTCGGAGTGCGCTCGACCGCCGAACTTGTGTCGCAGCTGGCGGCCAGGGGCTTCGGGAATGGCACGAACACGCCTGTTGCCCCTACAGGCGAAGCCGCCTCGGCGGCGAATGAATTCTATGGAGACCAGGAGGGACAGCAATGAAGCGCTCCCCAGTTTTCTTTGTGGCCTTGCTGATCGCAGGGTTGAGCCCCGCGGTCGCTTATGCCGCGCCCACTTGCGACGGCCACAAGGCCACGATCGTGGGGACCGATGAGGCCGACGAGATCCAGGGAACCGACGGCGTCGACGTCATCGCGAGTCTCGGCGGCCAAGACACGGTCAACGCTCTCGAAGGCGACGACATCGTTTGCGGAGGCGCGGGCGACGATGGGTTGGACGGCGGCCCAGGTAACGACATCGTTCTGGGCGGTGCCGGCAGTGAGAGCAACCAGTCGCACGTTTCGGTCGACCCCGGTGGCGACGAAGAGCCGATCTTGCTGACCCTCGACCAGGGTTTCATCCATGGGGGAGCGGGTGACGACGTGCTGTCCGGTGGCCCCGGTGACGACGATCTCGACGGGTTCGAGGGCGCCGACCGACTGGTCGGTGGCGACGGGAACGACTACCTCGACGCGGGCGAGGGAGACGATGACCTGCGCGCCGGCGACGGCGATGACAGCAGTCTCGGAGGCCCCGGGGACGACGTCGCCATCGACACCTCAACGAACCAGAACTACCTCGTGGGAGGGCCGGGCTCGGACAAGATCGTTACCGGCGCCGGCAACGACGACATCTACGGCGAAGAAGGCAACGACATCGTCATCGCTGCCGGGGGGACCAACTACGTCAGCGGCGGCCCCGGCAACGACCGAGTCGTGGCGGCTGATGGCGACGACGACATCTACGGCGGCGATGGCAACGACCGGATCGATGCTGCCGGAGGGAACAACTACGTTCAGGGGGACCAGGGGATCGACCGGCTGTACACCGGCGACGGTAACGACGACCTCTACGGTTCGTCGGGTGACGACCTGCTCATCAGCCTCGGCGGCACCGACTACTTGAACGGTGGGGCCGAGAATGACCGTCTCGAGTCGGGCGACGGCCGGGACGACCTGTACGGCGACATCGGAGCGGATCAACTGTTCGCCGGAGATGGCGACGATTACGTCAACGGAGGGGCCGGGGACGATTACGTCGACGGCGGGGGCGGTAACGACGACTGTCAGGACGCAGAGACCTCCGAACACTGCTAGCGGGCGGTCGCGTCCAGTCACCTAAGCTGGGGCCATGTATGTAGGCGCGATGAATTTCCCCGGGCGGTCTGTTGCTAAAGAAGTGCATCGGATCGCCGAGGATCGCTTCGACTTCGTGGATCTCACGCTCGAGCCTCCCGCCGCATGGCTTCCCGACGCGAAAGACATCGGTCGGCTGATAAAGGAGCTCGGGATGTTCGCGGTCGGGCACACCGCCTGGTATCTCCCGATCGCGTCGCCGTTCCCAGAGCTGCGCGAGACCGCGCACGATCTCTACAAGCGTGGGCTCGATGCGTTCGCCGACGCCGGCGTGAAACTCGTCAACGTCCATCCCGATCAGAAGGTGCCGCTGCACTCGATCGAGCAGATCCGCGACATCAACGCCGAAGCGATCGGGCGACTCGCCAAGGAGGCCTCGCAGCGAGGAATCAGGTTGATGGTTGAGAACCTGGACAGACTGTTCTCGGGTGTCGACGACATCAAGGCCGTTCTCGACGCCGTCCCGGATGCGGGGTTCCATCTCGACATCGGGCATGCCAACCTCAGGCTGGGTCTCGGCGAAGCCAACCGCACCAAGGCGTTGCTGGCCGCGTTCGCCGACAGGCTGGCGCACGTACATGTGTCGGACAACCGCGGGGGAGCTGAGGACCTGCACCTGCCACTGGGCGCGGGAACGATCGACTGGCGGGGCGCGATCAAGTTGCTCAAGAAGACCGGCTACGACGGGACGGTCACGCTCGAGGTGTTCTCGCGCGAGCGCGAGCACCTGCGCACATCACGGGCCCTGTGGTTGAAATGGTGGAGCGACAACTAGCCCCCTAAAACCGGGATCTGAGCCCCCCGCAGCCTTATCTTGGGTGCTATGAGCATCAAGAAGCTCGGCTTCTACGCCCTGGTCGCGTTCGGGATCTTCTTCCTGATCCAGTCGCCCAGGCAGGCGGCCGATGTCGTTCAGGGCGTGGGTCAGAACGCCGGCGAGTGGTTCACGGTCGCCGGACAATCTCTCGCGAGGTTCCTCGAGTCGCTCGGTTGATGCGGGGCGACCGGCGCTATCTGGCGCAGGACGAAGAGATAGTTCTACGGGTTCGCCGGCACCCGGCGGTGATCTTCACGGTCTTGTTCCAGACGGCCGTTGTTGTCGTCGGCGCCCTCGCGATCGGTTTCATGGTTAGTCCCCGCAAGACCGGCGATCTCGTCGACACTCTCGTCGGGTTCGTTGCGCTTGCAGCCGTGGTGCGGCTCGCATGGCGGATGTGGGAATGGCGTGCCGACCGGATCGTCGTCACCGATAGACGCATCTTCGAAGTCTCGGGCGTACTCACGAGGAAGGTTGCCTCGATGCCGCTCGTGAAGATGACCGACATCACTTACCGCCGTTCCGTGCTGGGCAGGCTGCTCGGGTATGGGGAGTTGATCGTCGAGACAGCAGGCCAGGACCAATCGCTCAACCGGATCACGCATCTCCCCCATCCCGACGACTTCTACCGGACGATCACATGGCTCGTGACGGGTGGGCTAACGCCCAGGGCCGAGCCAGAGGACGACTACTACGTGGACGACGACGACACGGGGCCCCTGCCACGGGTCGTCGTGTGAACGCCGCGCACTAGCTACCCTGGAGCCATGGCAAGCGGGATCGTTGCAGCCCTCATAGCCGTCCTCACCCTGGGGTTCGAGGAGGGGATGAGGCGGTTCTATCCATCCAAGGCGACGTGGCTCGGCTTGCGGAGTAAGCACGGGCGACGAGCAGTACGTGCCATGCGCGAGCGGATGGACCACGCGGCCGAGAATCGGCTGACGCGTGCACTCGCGACGCTTCTGGTGGGGCTCGTAATCATCTGGGTCGCGTCGGCCAGCCTCCTAGACAAACGCTGGCAAGAGGTCGTTCTCGATGTTCTTCCGACCGCGCTCGTCGGAATCGCGATGATGCGGACCTCAAGCACTCTCCGCCGGATCGCGGAGCGAATGAAGGATTATGAGCGTGATCTCGGCGAGGACCCGGACCGAGATTACGGAACCGGAGATGGAGGACCGGCCGCGATCGCGCTGTGACTCTCTCCGATGCACGCCTCTATCTGGTGGCTCCGGCCCGGCTCGCGGCCGGACCACTGGATGAGCTCGTGCCGGAACTCGTAGCGGCCGGGGTCGACCTGATCCAGTTACGGGAGAAGAACTTGGAGGCGGGAGATCTGATCGAGCTCGGGCGACCCGTCGCCGCCGCCTGCCAGAGAATTGGTGTCCCCTTCATAGTCAACGACCGCCCGGACGTCGCGATTGCCCTCGATGCCGACGGAGTCCATCTCGGACAGGACGATCTACCCATCGATGTTGCTCGCAGAGTGTTCCCGCAGGCGTTCTACGGCCTTTCGACCCATTCTGCGGAACAGATAACCGGCGCCTTGCTGCACAAGCCCGATTACATCGGGGTTGGTCCCGTCAACGCGACGCCGACCAAGCCGGGGCGCCCCGGCACAGGCATAGGACTGGTCGCCGAGGCGGCCGAGCTTGCGACCGTGCCGTGGTTCATCACCGGTGGGATGAACGAGACGACCATCCCTCAGGCGCTGGCCGCAGGGGGGCGCAGGTTCGTGGTCGTGCGAGCGATCGTGGAGGCTGAGGACCCGGTGGCCGCCACCCAGAAGATCCGCGGGGTCCTGGACGAGGTCCAGCTTTAGTCTCCCCGGCGATGAAACCGAAACTCGAGTGGTTGCTCGTCTTCGTACCGGTTGCCTTCGTGCTGGAGTTCACGCATGCAAACCCGGTGGCGATCTTCGTCACGGCCGCGCTTGCGGTTCTGCCGCTGGCGGTCCTGATGGGTCATGCGACCGAAGAGCTCGCGGTGAGATCGGGTCCTCAGCTGGGCGGTTTCCTCAACGCGACGTTCGGCAACCTCGCCGAGCTGATCATCGCCTACTTCCTGATCGTCGAGGGTCAGCTCGCGATCGTGAAGGCGTCGTTAACGGGGGCGATCATCGGGAACGTCTTGTTGATCCTCGGCTTGTCGTTCCTCGCGGGCGGGTGGAAGCGGCAGCAGCAGACGTTCTCGCTGGCCTCGGCGGAGCTGCATTCGTCGACATTGGTGATCGCTGTGATCGCGTTGATGATGCCGGCGCTGTTCTTCGCTTCGGGTGATGTGACCGAGTTCCGAACCGAAGCCGTCTCGATCGGGGTCTCGGTCGTTCTGATCCTGACCTACGCCTTCAGTCTGATCTTCTCGATGAAGACACACCGCAGCTTGTTCGCGCAGGAGGAGGGTCACGAGGAACCGAAATGGTCCATCAGGCGGTCGGTTACGACGCTCGCGGTTGCGACGATTTTCGTAGCGGTGATGAGCGAGTTCCTCGTGGGAGCCCTCAATCACACTGTTGAGAAGCTGCATCTGTCGCCGTTGTTCGTGGGGCTGATCATCGTGCCGTTGATCAGCAATGCTGCCGAGCACGCGTCCGCGATCCTGCTTGCGATGAAGGACAAGATGAGCGTCTCGATCGAGATAGCGATCGGCTCATCGGTGCAGATCGCTCTCTTCGTGGCGCCGGTTCTGGTGTTCCTATCGCTTCTAACCGCGCATCCCCTCGATCTGATCTTCACGGGCTTCGAGATCGCAGCGGTCGGTTTCTCGTCGGCGATCCTTGCTTTCATCGCGCTCGACGGACGATCGAACTGGTTCGAAGGTGTCTTGCTACTGGCGGCTTACGTCATCATGGCGATCTCATTCTTTTTCCTGTAAAGCCGTAAGGAGGCTCACTTGCCACGAGCGATCGATTTCCACGTCCACGCTTCGACCGAGGAATGGCTCAAGGGCTCTATCGGCCCGATGCTCGAAGTCACTGCGAGGTACTTCCGCTCCGAGGTTCGCGTGCGCACCGTCGAGGAGATGGCCGACGAGTACAAGCAGTGGGATCTCTTGGGCGTCCTGCTCGGGTGGGACGCGGAGACGGCAACCGGCCTGCCGCCGTTGACGAACGACCGCGTTGCGGAGATCTGCAACGCGTATCCCGAGCAGTTCATCGGTTTCGCCGGTGTCGATCCACACAAGCCCGATGCCGTCGAGGAACTCGACCGGGCGATAACCGAGCTGGGTCTCAAGGGGTTGAAGATCCACCCTCAGGTGCAGGCGTTCTATCCCGACGACCCGAAGTTCGATCCACTGTGGGACAAGTGCGAAGAGCACTCGCTCCCGATCGTCGTCCACGTCGGACAGACGGGGCTGGGGGCAGGGGTTCCTGGGGGCTCAGGGATCGCGTACGACTTCGGTCGACCGATGCTGATGGACATGGTCGCGGCCCGCCATCCGGGCCTCACGGTCGTTATGGCGCACTTCGGCTATCCCTGGCACCTGGAGGTGCTGGCGTCGGCCATGCACAAGACGAACGTCTGGGTTGATCTGTCGGGGTGGCGTCCGAAGTACATCCCACCGGAGGTCAAACGCGATTGCCGGGGTCGTCTGTCGGATCGCTTCGTGTGGGGGAGCGACTACCCGATGCTCGACCCGGGACGGATCCTGGACGAGTTTTCCGAGATGGAGCTGGGCGATAAAGAGGACGACGTGCTGAAGAACAACGCCGCGCGCCTCCTAGGGATCGACATCTAGGTTCATGGCGATGTTCTTGGTCGTTCGGGGTCAACGGGGGCCGGATTGGGACCCGTCCCGGTCACTCGAGCAGCAGTCCGGGTGGGCCGCGCATGCTGCATTTATGGACGATCTGGTTCAGCGCGGCAACATCGTTCTCGGAGGGCCGGCAGGTGAGCGGCAGGCGGTGCTTGCTTTCGAAGCCGGGTCCAAGGATGAAGTGGCTGAGCTCCTGGCGGGCGATCCTTGGGAAGGGACGCACCTCATCACCTCTTCCGTGGAGGAGTGGGAGATCCGCCTCGACGGACGGCCCCGAGTCGGGGAATCTCCTGCCTAACTGCACGGTTACCCTGGGTGTATGGCAACTAAGGAAGAGATCCGCAACGAGGTAGAAGCGGCCCTGAAGACCGTCAACGACCCCGAGCTGGGCATCGATATCTGGAACCTCGGGCTCGTCTACGAGATCGCGATCGACGACGCCAACAACGTCAAGATCGACTACACCCTGACGACCATGGGGTGCCCGATCGGGCCCATGATCGAAGAGGAAGTTAAGGGCGTGACCAACGACATCGAGGGCATCGGCGAGTTGAAGATGGAGATGGTCATGTACCCGCCCTGGACCCCCGAAAAGATGTCCCCTCTGGCTAGGTCGGCCCTCGGTTTCGTCTAGAGGTCCAGGCGCAGGAAGCTCTATCTAAACGGCGAATCTCCCCAGCTAGACGGCACTTTTTCTATAAGGGGGATTCCCGATGAACTTCCGCAAAGCAGCGTCGCTCCTGGCGGTCGTGGCCGTACTCGCGACCGCAGCTCTCATGCCCGCATCGGCAGGCGCGAAAGCCAAGCCCGTCGTCGTCGGCACCGACCCCGCAGGTGACTGGGGCAGCAATCAAGATCCGAGCTTGGGCCCCCTCGGTGGACCCCTCGGTCAGGACGTCGTTAAAGCCGAGATCGCCAAGGTCGACGCGAAGACGCTCAACTTCATCGTCACCCTCGCCAGCTTGCCTCCCAATGGGGGGCTTCCTGAGGGCACCCG
>Ga0190265_10003870_pt1 | contig 10289 bp, 10 predicted proteins | sample Popmic124T_FD_133135 | JGI IMG/M metagenome (GOLD analysis project Ga0190265, IMG submission 133135) | Populus adjacent soil microbial communities from riparian zone of Indian Creek, Utah, USA - 124 T | ecosystem: Environmental > Terrestrial > Soil > Riparian zone | place: USA: Utah | collected...
GCGGACGCGCTGCAGGTTCGGGTTGAAGCGGCGGCGCGTGGCGACCATCGAGTGGCTCCGGTTGTTGCCGAAGCCTGGCTTCTTCCCGCAGATGGCACAGACCTTGGACATGCGGCCGCGCATGGTACCGGCTCTGTGCGAGCGAACGCTTCCCCTACGAGACGCTGCGGTCGAGAGGTCGCAGGCGCAGCGGCCGCGAAGCGGACGCCTTCAGGGGTTGCCTTGCGCGCCAGGAATCCGCGCGAGCGGATTCCTGGCTTGCGCAGATTCCGCGCGAGGCTCGCCCTCGCAGTCGCTATCTCGCGGCGGCCGCGCGCAGGTGCGAGAAGACGTCGGCCATCTCGAGGGCGCTTCTGACCGCTTCGGCGCCCTTCTCGATCCTCGGGTCGGCCTGCTCGATCCGCTCCAGCGTGAGCACGCCGAAGGAGACCGGAACTCCGGTCTCGAGGGCGGCGAGCTGGAGGCCGCTCGCAGCCTCGCTCGCGACGTAGTCGAAGTGCGGCGTATCGCCGCGGATCACACAGCCAAGGGCGACGATGCAGGCGAAGCGGCGCGTCTTCGCGAGCGCGGTCGACGCGATCGGAAGCTCGAATGCGCCCGGAACGACCATCACCGTGATCGCCTCTCGACGCACGCCCGCGGTCTCGAGCTCCTCGAGCGCACGGGCGAGCAGCCGCGAGGTCACGTCACCGTTGAACCGCGCGACGACGACGCCCACCGCCCGCCGGCCTCCGTCGGCGACGCCCTCGAGAACGGCGTACCCCTCGGGGATGTCGAGGTCGCCCGCAGCGTGCTCGAGCGAGGGCTCGACCGCGATTCCGGAGCTGTCTCCCTCGTCCGGAAGATCGGTCTCGATCGGATCCGGCTCGTCCTCAAGCTCCTCTTCCAGCTGCTCCTCGACCGAGGGCTGCGGCGCGGCCACCGACTCCACCGAGGCATCGTCGACCGCAGGCTCGGCCACCGTAAGGCTCTCCACGCTGCCGTCGCTCTCGGTCGTTTCGGACATACCCCAGGCATGCGCGTCGGCATCGTCCGCGGGCGGCGGCTCGTCCGGGGCCTCGGCCCGGCCGGCCCACTCGGAGAGCACGTTCTCGCTGGAGTCGTCGATGTCGCGGCTCATCGGGCGCACTCTGCCCGATGAGCGGGGAGGGGCGTGGGGAACCGGGAGGTTCTCCACGCTTTCAAGAAGAAGGGGGCTCGTGGGGGAAACATGGTTTCCCCTACGAACGCGAGCAGTATGCGAGCGTTGTTCATTCGTCCTCTGTCGGCGGTTCGGGCTCGTCCAGTCGCACGCCCTGGTGGTGGAGCTTCGTGATCGTGTGCCCCAGCTTCTCACGCTTGGCGGCCAGATAACGCGCATTTTCGGCCTGAGGCTCGACCTCGATCGGCACCTGCTCGACGACGGTGAGCCCGAAGCCGTCGAGGCCGCTCAGCTTCGCCGGGTTGTTCGTGAGAATGCGAATGGTCGTCAAGCCGAGGTCGGCGAGGATCTGGTTCCCGATCCCCCACTCCCGCGCATCCGCCGGAAAGCCGAGCTCGAGGTTCGCCTCGACGGTGTCGAGCCCGTTCTCCTGGAGCTCGTAGGCCCTGAGCTTGTTGAGGAGCCCGATGCCGCGCCCCTCCTGCGCCATGTACAGGAGCACACCTCGCCCCTCGGCCTCGATCCGGTCGAGCGACTGCTCGAGCTGTTCGCCGCAGTCGCAGAGCAGCGAGTGGAAGACGTCGCCCGTGAGGCACTCCGAGTGGACGCGCACGAGCACGTTCTCGGCGCCCTCGACCTCCCCTTTGACGAGTGCGACGTGCCGCTTCCCGTCCAGGAGCTCGCGATACGCGATCGCGCGGAACTCCCCATGCTCGGTGGGGAGTCGCACCGAGACGACGCGCTCGACGAGCTTCTCGGTGCGGCGCCGGTACTCGATCAGGTCGGCGACGGTGATCATCTTGATGCCGTGCCGCTCGCAGAACGGGGCCAGATCGGTCACGCGAGCCATCGTCCCGTCCTCGTTCATGATCTCGCAGACGACGCCGGCGTGGATCAGGCCGGCCAGCCGCGCGAGGTCGACGGCCGCCTCCGTCTGGCCGGCGCGTTGGAGCACACCGCCCGGCTTCGCGCGGAGCGGAAACACGTGTCCGGGCTGGACGAGGTCGTGCGGCGTCGAGCGCGGATCGATCGCGACCTGGATCGTGCGTGCGCGGTCGGCGGCGGAGATCCCGGTCGAGACGCCCTCGCGCGCCTCGATCGACACCGTGAAGGCCGTGCCGAGCGGAGTCTCGTTGCGGTCGGTCATCGGGCGCAGATCGAGCTCGTCGCAGCGCTCGGGCGTCAGGCAGAGGCAGATGAGCCCGCGCCCGTGTGTCGCCATGAAGTTGACCGCCTCGGGCGTGACGAATTGCGCGGCGATGGTCAGGTCGCCCTCGTTCTCGCGGTCCGCATCGTCGACGACGACGACGAACCTGCCCGAGCGGATGTCCTCGATCGCCGCGTCGATCGCCGCGAAGGGCGAGGTCGTCTCAGCTGTCGTCACTCCGACGCTCACTCCCCGGATCGTAGCCCTCGCGTCTCCAGCAATCGCTCGACGTACTTGGCGAGGACGTCCGCCTCGAGGTTGACCCGCTGCCCGGGCGTAAGGGCGGACAGCGTCGTCGCCTCGAGCGTGTGCGGGACGACCACCACGCCGAACGCGTCCGCAGCGAGCTCGGCCACGGTCAGCGAGACGCCGTCGATCGTAATCGACCCCTTCTCCACGCAGTAGCGCAAGACCTCCGGCGGGGCCTCGACGAACACGCGCAGCCCCTCCCCCTCCGCCTCGACCGACTGGACGCGGCCGACGCCGTCGACGTGACCCTGGACGTAGTGGCCTCCGAGGGGCTCTCCGGCTCGCAACGCGGGCTCGATGTTCACCGCGTCGCCCGCGGCGAGCCTGCCGAGAGTCGAGCGCCCGATGGTCTCCGGGACAGCATGCAGAGTGAACCGCGCGCCGTCGACTGACTCGGCGGTGAGGCAGACGCCGTCGATCGAGACGGAGTCGCCCGGGCCAAGCTGAGCGCCGGTCACGGGAGCCGCGATCGTGAGCGCGACCCCGCCCGCGGCGCCGTTCGCCGACACGACGCGGCCGAGCTCGCGGACGATCCCGGTGAACATGGCTGGACGGTAGATGATTGATGCCACGAGATCGCCTCCTCCGGGGCGTGAGCTGGCCGCTCGGGGGCGCGACGGGAGAGCGGTTGCGAGGCTGGACGCCTCGGGGCCGCTCTCCCGTCGCGAAGCGCACGCTCTGCGCGGGGCCGTGAAACGGCTCCGCGCAGAGCGGAAGCGGCCCAGACGCGCCAGATCGCGCATCCGGACGCGCGAGATCGTGGCATCAATCATCCACCTCAGGGCTCGTGCACGTAGCCCTGGAGCAGGACGTCCTCCCCGATCGAGCGGGCTTCGAGGCGAGCGAGCCCGATCTTCCCTGGGAGTCCCGCGACGAGCCCGGCTCCTTCGCCGGATATCTTCGGCGCGACGAAGACGAGGAGCTTGTCGACGAGGTCTTGCTCGAGGAACGCGGCCGCGAGCGTAGGGCCGCCTTCGAGCAGGAGGGACTGGATGCCCTCCGCGGCCAGCGACTCGAGCTCCTCGGCGAGCGGCCCCGGGCGAAGCTCGAGCTCGGAGCCTTGCGGAAGTGGCCCGCGGCCGAAGGCGATCCGGCGCGGCTGGCCGCGCGGCGTCGGAACGCCGCGGGCGTCGAGGCTTGGGTTGTCCCAGCGCACCGTGCCCATCCCCACCGCGACGGCATCCGAGGCGGCTCGGAGGACGTGCACGAGGCGGCGGGACGCCTCCCCGGTGACCCAGCGCTCGCCGGGGACGGTCACGCGGCCGTCGAGCGTGACAGCGACCTTGTAGGTGACCAACGGCCGGCGCTGCGTGACCCAGGTCCTCCACTCCTCGAGCTGCTGCCGGCACCGGAACGCGAGCTCGCCGTCGGCGAGCTCGACCTCGACACCGGCCTCGCGGAGCCGCTCGAGCCCGCCGCCGGTGACCGCCGGGTTCGGATCGCGCTGACCGGCGACGACCCGCGCGACCCCGGCGGTGAGCAGCGCTTCGGTGCACGGAGGCGTCGAGCCGTGGTGGTTGCAGGGCTCGAGCGTGACGTAGACCGCCGCCCCTCGCGCGCGCTCTCCCGCCGCCTCCAGAGCCACCACCTCGCCGTGCCGGCCGCGGTCGCTCTCCGTCACGCCCTCGCCGACGATCTCGCCGTCGCGCACGACGACCGCACCGACGGTCGGGTTGGGATGAGCGACTCCGAGCGCCTCGCCCGCTAGCGCAACCGCCCGTTCCATGAACTCGTCCGACACACCTCGATCGTAGAGCGGCGCAGCCGCAGGCCGCTTAACCTCGCGCCGTGCGCGTTCCCGCTCGCCTTGCAGAGGTATGGCAGCACGAGCCGGGCTGGCTCGAAGCGCTTCCGCGTCTCGTGGCCGAGTGCGCCGCCGACTGGAACCTCGAGCTCGAAGAGGCGATCGACACCCCACACTCGCTCGTCGTCCCGGCGGGCTCGGCGGTTCTGAAGCTCAACGCGCCGTCGCACTTCGAGGCCGACCACGAGGCCGACGCACTCGAATGGTGGAACGGTCGCGGAGCCGTGCGGTTGCTCGCGCGCGACGACGCGCGCCGCGCATTCCTCATCGAGCGGTGCGTCCCTGGCACGCGGCTCTGGGACTCCGGCGTCGACGAGACGTCGGTCATCGGCGGCCTGCTCACGCGCCTCGAGGTCGAGATCCGAGGCGCACACCCGTTCCGTCTCCTCGCCGACGAGGCGGTGCGATGGGCCGACGAGGTACCGCAACGCTACGACGAAGCGGGCCGGCCCTTCGAGCGAGCGCTCCTCGAGTTCGCGCTCGACGTCTATGCGAGCGTGGACGGTTCGACGACGTACCTGGCCAACCAGGACCTGCACGGCGCGAACGTCCTCCGCTCCGAACGTGAGTCGTGGCTCGTCATCGACCCGAAGCCGCTCGTCGGCGAGCGCGAGCTCGACGCCAGCGGGCTCCTGCGGAACACGGACTCGGTCGAGCGCTGGCTCGACGTCCTGGGCGACATCGGGCTCGATCGTGAGCGCGCCCGCGCGTGGGGTGTCGCACACAACCTCGCGTGGAGCTGGGACGAGAATCGCCGCGTCTGGTTGCCGGAGCACGTGGATGGCGCACGCAGGATCTTCAACGCGCGTTGAGCCGCGCCACGAAGAATCCGGCGGTGCCGTGGACATGCGGCAGGGTCTGCAGGAACTCCGGCCGCCGCTCGTGACGGAAAGCGGGCCACTCGTCCGCGAGCGTCGGATCGACCTCGAGCCCCGAGGCGTCGACGACCGCCTCGGACTCGTCGGCGTTGATCGTGCAGACCGAGTACACGATCGTGCCTCCCGGCTTCACGCGCCCGGCCGCGGCGCGGAGAAGCTCGAGCTGGAGCTCCCGGAGCGGCTCTGACCGCCAGCGCAGGTCCGGCCGCCGGTTGAGAACGCCGAGACCCGAACAGGGCGCGTCCACGAGCGCGCTGTCGAAGCCGGACAACTCCTCCGGCAGCGCGCGGCCGTCCGCAACGACAACCTGTACGTTCGCGGCTCCCAGTCGGCGTACGGTCTCCTCGAGCTCGCGGGCGCGTGCCTCGTTCACGTCGACCGCGACGACCTCGCCCGCGAGCATCGCGGCCTTGCCGCCGGGGGCGGCGCAGAGGTCGAGCGTGCGCTCGCCGTCCTGCGCGCCTACTGCGAGGCCGACGAGCTGGGAGGCGCGGCTCTGGGGCCAGATCCTGCCCTCCGCGAGCGCCGTCTGGTCGATCCGCTCGACGCGCCAGGCGCCCGGAACGACGGGATCCGGTGTCCCCTCGATCTCCCCGCGCACGAGACGCACCGCGACCTCCGCGGGTTCGTTCTGCACCCGCATCAGCGCGCGGGCGTCCTCCGGACCGAGATCGCGCCACCAGATGTCGGCGACCCAGTCCGGATACGAGTGTCTGAGCGCGGCCTGGCGCGCGGTCTCCTCGGGGAGCGCCGCCAGGAGATCGTCGATGCCGTCGGCGAGCCGCCGGAGCACGGCGTTTGTGAACGCGACCGCTCGCGTCAGACCGGCGCGGCGGACGAGCTCGACGGACTCGTTCACGGCCGCGTACCTGGGCACGCCGTCGACGAAGCCGAGCTGATACGCGCCCAGGCGGAGCGCGGCTCGCACAGGCGGATCCAGGCGATGCACGCGGCGGCGGCCGAGCTTCTCGATCGCGTGGTCGAGCGTTCGCACGCGCTGCACCGCTCCGAACGCGAGCCGCTGGGCAAGCGCGCGGTCGCGGTCGTCGAGCCCGGAAGCGACCGCAGGGAAGGCGCGGTCGGCGTAGGCGTCGTCCTCGAAGACGCGGCGAAGGACCTGGAACGCCGCGACGCGTGCGGGGCTTATCGCAGCCCGCGTTGCCATGCCGCGTACTCCATCCGCCGCCCGCCCTCCGGCTGCACCTCGAGCGGCTCGAAGCGGCCGTCCTCGTCGACGCGAGCGCGCCAGACGGTCACGACGCGGCCCTCGAGCTCGGCGCGGGCGCCGATGTGCGGCGAGAGAGCGCGCACCGTGTCGACGAGCTCGCGCGCAGGCTTTCCGAGATCGAGGACGCGATCGTCAGGCTCGATCTTGTTCGCGTATGTGACTCCCTCCTCGGACTGCGGGGTGAAAGCGGGATTCTGGTCTGCGAGAATGTCGTCGAGCAGCTCGGCCGCCAGCGGCGCGGCCCTCGCATAGACCTCGCCGGCATCGTCGTCCTCCTCGATCAGGAACGCCGCCTGAGCCGCAATCGGCCCCGCATCGAGCTCCTTGACCGTCCGATGGATCGTCACACCCGTCTCGACGTCGCCCGCCATCAGCGCCCGCTCGACCGGCGCCGCTCCGCGCCAGCGCGGAAGGAGCGACGGGTGCACGTTCAGCCAGAGGCGCTCCGCGAGCAGCTCCTCGGGGACGAGCCGCCCGTAGGCGACGACCACGGCCGTGGGCGCTCCCAGGTCGAGCCCCGGCTCCGGCTTCTCGGGCTGGAGCACCGGGATCCCGAGCCGCTCGGCGACGAGCTTCGCAGGCGGAGCCGAGAGCCGTCGTCCCCGGCCGGCGCGCGCGTCGGGGCGGGTCAGGACCGAGCTGATCTCGTGGGAGGCCGCGAGCCGCTCGAGGACGTCGGCGCCGAACGGCGCGGTGGCGGCGACGGCGATCCGCACTACCGAGCGCCGAGAACGGGCTGCGGCCGCAGCTTCGCGAACGCGGCGCGGCGCGACTCGTCGTCCGTCCGATCGACGATGAGCACGCCGTCGAGGTGGTCGAGCTCGTGCTGGACGATGCGGGCCGACGGCAGCTGGAGCTCGAGCTTCACGGGCTCGCCTTTCGCATCCATGCCCTCGATCGTGACGGCCGACGACCGCTCCACCGGCACGAGGACCTCTCGGAGCGAGAGACATCCTTCGTCCTCGACCACGGTCTCGTCGGAACGTTTCGTGATCACGGGATTGACGAGAACGCGATCCTCCCCGGCGTCGACGAAGACGAACATCCTGCGGAGGACACCGACCTGGGTGGCGGCGAGGCCGACTCCCTGCGCCTCGTGCATCAGAGCGGTCATCCGCTCTGCGAGCCGCCGCAGGTCGTCGTCGACGGCGTCGACGTCGCGCGCCGTCATCCGCAGCGCAGGATCGCCGTACTGGCGGATCCGCGCGAGCGCGAGCATCCGTCGTGCCTCGAGCTCGAGCTCGCGCTCGTCGTCCGCATGGTCGTGGTCGTGACCTTCGTGATCGTGGTCGTGGTCGTGGTCGTGATCGTGGTCGTGGTCGTGGTCGGGCACCGCGCGAGTCTAGCCCGCGTGAGAACGCGCGACTCACTCCACGAACCCGGTCACCTGCCGTTCGATCTCCCCACCCTTGGTATCCAACGCGACGATGGCAGTCGGCCCGACGCCCCGCTTGAGATCGGACGTCTTGAGTCTGTAGCCGAAGGCGCGGTACGAGCCCGTCAGGCCGGAGAGAGCCGGGGTTCGCTTGGTCACGACGTCCCGTCGACTGCCGTCGCTCATCACGACCTGAACCGTCGCGACGTCGAGCGCTGCCACTCCCACGAGCCGGGCGTCCTTCACATCGCGAATCGCAGGCCCGCGTAGGCGAAGCTGATCATCATCCTCTTTCCAGCCAGCGGATCGTCTGCCGGGTTGCAGCCTCCTTGCCTGGCGAGCGAAACCGCGCTCGGCGCATCCCACAGGCACAGGAACCCCGCCGAGGTCGGCTGCAGGAAGACGCCACGAGCGGCGAGGCCCGGAGCCGCAGACACCTCGGCGACCTTCTGGACCACGACCGCGGCGAGCGCCGCCCATCGCCGGACACTCGGTTTGCGAGGCATCGCCGCTCCCTCCGCTGGTTGTAGACCGTGCAGGGTGGGGATTCAAATCTGTGTCAATTGTTACAAATGGACAGTACCGGCCCCTAACGGCACGTCGTCCGCCGACGCCTAGAGCGACTGCGGATCGACGTCTACGACGGCGGCGAGCCCGTCGCGACGCATCGCCGGAGCGGCGGCTGCGAGGAGGCTTGCGGCGCGGCCGGCGAAGGCGCGCGGCGACGAGGTCTTCGCGATCAGCTGGGCGCGGTGGCGTCCACGCAGACGGAGAAGAGGCGCAGGCCCGATCAAGCGGACGCCGGGCAGTTGCAGGGCTTCCCGCAGCTCGCCGAGCACGCGCAGCGGTGCAGCCTGCTCGGCTCCCGAGACGACGATCGACACCAGGTGGCTGAAGGGTGGATAGGCGAGCTCCTCCCGGCGGGCGAGCTCCTGCGCGAGGAACCCGGAGACGTCGTGGCGCGCGGCGAACGCGAGCGGCGTGGCATCCGGCTGGAAGGTCTGGACGATGACCTTGCCCGGCGCGTCACGTCCGCTCCGGCCGGCGAGCTGGGTCACGAGCTGGAACGTCCGCTCTTCCGCGCGGAAGTCCGGGAAGGCGAGTCCCGTGTCCGCGTCCACGACCGCCGCGACGGCGACGCCGGGGAAGTGGTGCCCCTTCGCGACCATCTGGGTTCCGATGAGCACGGCCGCGCGGGCCTGCGAGAAGCGCCCGAGCGCCTCGCGCAGTGCACCGGTCTTGGCCGCCGTGTCGGCGTCGAGGCGAATGCGCTCGAGCCCCGGGAGCCGTCGCGCGAGCTCGGCCTCCAGCCGCTGCGTCCCGGCGCCGATCCGCGCAAGCTCGACGGAGCCGCACTCCGGGCACTGCTCCGGAAGCTCCTCGGAGAAGCCGCAGTGGTGGCAGTGCAGCCGCCCGTCTCCGTGCAGCGTCAGCGTCACGTCGCAGCTCCGGCACCGGCGCGACACGCCACACGCGCGGCAGTGGATCGCGCCGGAGATGCCGCGGCGGTTGAGGAGGAGGATCGCCCGTCCTCCACGCTCCTCGACCGAGGCGAGCTCCGCCAGCAGCGGCGCCGAGAGCGGATAGCCCGCCTCGCGGCGCAGGTCGACGAGCCGCACGGACGGCATCGGCGCCCCGATCCTCGCCGGAAGCTCGAGCCGGTCGAGCCGCGACCAGCTCTCGACGCGCGGCGTAGCGCTGCCGTAGACGGCGACGGCGCCCTCCAGCGCGGCCCGCTTCGCGGCGACGGTTCGCGCGTCGTACCGCGGATCGGACTCCTGCTTGAAGGACGAGTCGTGCTCCTCGTCGATCACGACGAGGCCGAGGGCGGGCACCTGCGAGAAGACCGCCGAGCGCGCGCCGACGACGACGCGCGCCTCTCCGCTTGCGATGCGCTCGCGTTCGTCGCGGCGCCCCGCCTCCGTCAGCGCCGAGTGGAGGACGGCGACACGATCGCCGAAGCGGGCCGCGAACCTGCCCACGGTCTGTGGGGTGAGCGCGATCTCGGGGACGAGGACGATCGCACCGCGTCCTCGCTCGAGCGCGGCAGCGCAGGCCTGGAGGTAGACCTCGGTTTTGCCGCTCCCCGTCGGGCCGTGCAGCAGTACGTGGCCGCCGCCGGCGTCGAGCGCCGCCACGATCCGGTCGACCGCGCTGCGCTGCGCGGCTGTGAGCTGGGCCGGCTCGGGCTCCCCCGGGAGCGCGTCCCGCAGTGCGGGCGTGCTGCGCTCCCCCCGGCGCTTGCGAGCATGCGGCGCGACGAGAGCGAGCGCCCGGGCGGGGGTCGAGCCGTAGTACTCCGCGATCCAGAGTGCGAGCTCGACGAGCGCCGCGGGCACGTGGTCGACCACAGGCCCCGCGGAAGCGATCTCGACACCCGCTGGTGCCTCGACCCCGAGCTCGACGA
>Ga0190265_10003871_pt1 | contig 10287 bp, 10 predicted proteins | sample Popmic124T_FD_133135 | JGI IMG/M metagenome (GOLD analysis project Ga0190265, IMG submission 133135) | Populus adjacent soil microbial communities from riparian zone of Indian Creek, Utah, USA - 124 T | ecosystem: Environmental > Terrestrial > Soil > Riparian zone | place: USA: Utah | collected...
CCAAGGGCCGACCCTCCTGGCTGATCGCAGCCTGGAGCGTGCTCAGGCTCCTGCCCGACTTGAGGCTCGTCACTTCGACGGTCACCGAGCCGGCACTCGCCGGGTTGAGAAACGTGCCGTTGGCGGAGATCAAGTCGCGGCCCGGTGCCTCGCCCGCCATCGCCCTCGTGGCGATGCTCATCAGGAAGCCGCCGTTGGTCACCCCGAATATGTCCCAGCCGTCGGGGATGTCGGCCGACCAGGTCCCCGGCCCGCCGGAGACGGCGCTCGCTTCGGAGAAGCTCAAGCCAGTGTGACGCCCGAGCCGGGACCAACATGGCCGATGACACGGGGAGAGTGCTCGGCGGCCGATTGCAGGACCGAGCCCACGGCGTCGTCGGCGACCACCAGGCAGAAGCCGATGCCCAGGTTGAAGGTGCGCCGCATCTCGGCATCGGGGACACCGCGGGCGGCTATGGCATCGAAGATCGCCGGCCGGTCCCACGTCGAGGTGTCGAGGACGGCGCCCAGGCCGTCGGGGAGGGCTCTCGCCAGGTTGAGCGCGATGCCACCCCCGGTGACGTGGGCGGCGGCGTGGACCCCACCCACAGCCACCGTCGCCATGACGGCAGGGGAGTAGATGACCGAGGGCGCCAGGAGTGCCTCGGCGTGGGAGAGGACGTCTTCGCCCAGGACGGACCTGATGAGGGAGAAGCCATTGGAGCGAGGGTTCGGTGAAACGAGCCCGACGATGGCGTCACCGGCACCGACCCGCTCCGGGCCCAGCACCGAGTCGGCCTCCACGACACCGAGGGCCGCCCCGGCCAGGTCGACGGCGTCTTGCTCCATGACCCCCGGGTGCTCCGCCGTCTCGCCACCGAGGAGCGGGCAACCGGCCGCCGAGCATGCGTCCGCGATCGACGCGACGATCTCACGGTCACGCTCGGCCCGAAGCGAGCCCACCGCGAGGTAGTCGACGAAGCCGATGGGGCGCGCCCCGACCGTGGCCAGGTCGTCGACGCACATGGCCACCAGGTCGAGCCCGACCCCCTCCCATCTCCCTGTGCGCCGGGCGAGGTCGAGCTTCGTCCCCACGCCGTCGGTGGTCATCATCAGGACGGGATCGGTCATGCCGGCGGGAAGCCGAACCCCGGCGGCGAATCCTCCGAACCCGCCCGTGACCCCCGAGCCCCAGGTGGCGGTGACCGCTCCGGCAATGGAGTCGACGTGGCGGTCGGCCGCCTCGAGGTCGACCCCGGCCTCCAGGTAGGAGGTCATGTCAGGAGCGTTCCAGCTGGAACTTGTCTGCGGTCTCGGGGACCGCGGTGGGGTACTCACCGGAGAGACAGGCGGTGCAGAAGCCGGCGTCGGAGACGCCGGTGGCCTCCAAGAGGCCCTCCAGTGAGAGGTACCCGAGAGAGTCCGCTCCGAGGTGGTCCCTGATCTCCTCGACCTCCATGTGGGAGGCGATGAGCGTGGATCGGTCCGATGTGTCCATGCCGTAGAAGCACGGCCAGCGGTACGGGGGGGATGACACCCGGAGGTGGACTTCGGAGGCGCCGGCCTCCCGGACCATCGTCACCAACTGGCGGGTCGTCGAGCCCCGGACGATCGAGTCGTCGACGAGGACCACTCGCCGACCCTGGAGGCTCTCCGGGATGGCGTTGAGCTTTAGTCGTATCCCCTGATCCCTGAGGAGCTGCGTGGGCTCGATGAACGTGCGTCCCACGTAGCGATTCTTGACCAGGCCGTCGGTGTAGGGGATCCCGCTGGCGGTGGCGAACCCCTGGGCCGCCGGGATCCCGGACTCGGGAACCGGGACCACCACGTCGGCGTCGGCGGGGTGCTCCTCGCTGAGTATGCGGCCCATCGCCTGACGGGCGCCCTGGATGGACCGGCCGTACATGTGGGAGTCGGGACGGGCGAAGTAGACGAACTCGAACAGGCACAGCCCGGGCTGGGTCTCGGGGAATGGGTAGTACGACTTGGGCCCCCCGGCGTCGATCACGACCATCTCCCCCGGCGATACCTCACGGACGAACTTGGCGCCGACCAGGTCGAGTGCCGAAGACTCCGACGCCAGCACCCATCCTCCGTCGGGGAGGGCACCGAGGCACAAGGGGCGAAAGCCATGTGGGTCTCTCAGGCCGACGATCCGGCCCTGGTCCATGATCACCAGTGAGAAAGCCCCCTCCCATGTGGGAGCGACTCTCATCAGGGCCAGCTCGAGCCCTCGAGAGTCGGACCGGTTGTCGTCGATGGCGCGGGCCAGGCTCTCCGCCATCAGGTCCGAGTCGGTGGTGGCGCCGCTCACACCCAGCGACACGGCGAGGGCCTCGGTGTTGGTGAGGTTCCCGTTGTGCCCAAGCGCGACGCTGGTCAGGCCGACTTGGCGATGTGCCGGCTGGGCGTTGGCCCATGTGTTCGAGCCCGTCGTCGAGTACCTGGTGTGGCCGATCCCGAGATGGCCGTCGAGGCCGGCCAGGGCGGGCTCGTCGAACACCTGGGCGACGAGGCCGAGATCCTTGAAGACGGTGACGGTCTCCCCGTTGGAAGTGGCGATGCCGGCGGACTCCTGACCCCGGTGCTGCAGGGCGAACAGGCCGAAATAGAGGATGTGGGAGACTCGCTGGGTGGTCGAGTAGGCGGCTATGACCCCACAGGCCTCGCGGGGCCCTTCCTCGAGTGAAATTATGGCCTCCTGGGGCACCTCGCCGATGGTAGGGGGGAGGCCGCCCGGTTCACAGTCACGGCCTCAGCTTTCAGCCGAAGATTTCGCGCTCGGCCCGCGCCCGGCCCGCTGCGGGCTTGTCCCAACCATGTGCCAATCTGACGGTCGTTGCCATGGCCGACATCAAAGACGTCATCGAAAGGGCCTACCGGGAGTCCTACTCGCTGGTTCTATCCGGGCTCGCTCGCCGGCTGGGTGACATCGACCTCGCCGAGGAGGCAGTCCAGGACGCCTTCGCCGAGGCGGTGCGATCGTGGCCGGTCTCGGGCATCCCGGTCAACCCGGGTGGCTGGATCGCCACAGTGGCGAGACGCCGAGCCATCGACCGGTTGCGTCGGGAGCGCAGCTACGCCCACAAGAAGGAGCTGTTGGCGAGTCTGGAGAAGGTGGAAGCGCAGCGCACGCTGGCGACGGTGGCCGCCGGCATGCGTGACGACCGCCTGGAGATGATCTTCGCCTGCTGTCATCCGTCTCTCGACACCGACAAGCAGGTGGCGCTGACATTGCGCACTCTGGGCGGGCTCACCACCAAGGAGATCGCCGACGCCTTCCTGGTCTCGGAAGCGACCATGGCCCAACGCCTCGTGCGAGCCAAGGCGAAGGTCAGGGATGCCGGTATCCCTTTCACCGTTCCCACCGGGCCCGATGTCACCGACCGTCTCGACGCCGTTCTCTCCGTCGTCTATCTGGTGTTCAACGAGGGCTATTTCGCCAGCTCGGGAGACAGCCTGGTCAGGGACGAGCTGGCGGCCTCGGCGATCGAGCTGGGAAGGATGGTCGTCGGGCTCCTGCCCGGGTCCGACGAGTGCCGGGGCCTGCTCGGCCTCATGCTGCTCCAGCACTCCCGACGGGTGACCCGTGCCGACGAGGGCGGGAACATGATCCTCATCCAGTACCAAGACCGGTCGCGGTGGGATCGGGAAGAGGTCGCCGAGGGCCTCGAGATCGTCACCTCGCTGGGAGACCCGAGTGGTCCCTACGCCATACAGGCGGCCATCGCCGGCTGCCACTCGTCGGCAGCCACCTGGGAGGCCACCGACTGGGAGCGCATCGTCTCCCTGTACGACCGACTGTGGGCGCTGACCGGCTCGCCCGTGGTCGCGCTCAACCGCGCCGTGGCGATTGGCTACGCCGAGACCCCCGAGGCCGGGCTCGCCGCCATGGAAGGGATCGACCTCGTCGGGTATCACGCCTTCCACGCTTCTCGGGGAGAGCTCCTCCGTCGTGCCGGGGACCTCGACGCGGCCGGCGAGGAGCTGGCGAGGGCGCTGCAACTGAGTGCCAATAGCGCGGAGCGCCGGCTCATCGAGACCAGGCTGGCCACTCTGAAGCCGGCAACGACAGGCCACTGACGACAGGCCACTAGACCCCGAATCGGGCCCGGCCTTCTTCCAGAGAGTCCTCCGAGTCGACGCTGAACCAGGATCTCCCGTCCTCGCCCCACGCCCGCCACTCGTCGGGCGCGACGGCACGGAAGGAAACTCGGTCGAGCAAGGTCTGGATCGAGCCGCCTGCCGTCGCCTCCTCGCGCGCGGCTGCGGCGATACCCGTGGGGTAGACGGCACATGTCACCTGACGCACTCCCTCGTCGTCTACCGGGACGACGGCGTGGGTGGACACCATGTCAGCGAGCCGGCCCAGCGTCGACGTGGTCACGTAGGCATGGTCGACGGCCACGACCATCACCCTCGGTTCCACCGCTCTCGCCAGGGCTGTGGCCACCCCGGCGAGCGGCCCGGAGGCGTGTACCGAGTCGGCCCAGCTGTCCCATCCCAAACGGTCAGGGCCGAGGAGGACGAGCCGGTGGCACACGGGGCGGACTGCTGCGGCGACCCGGTCGAGCATGGTCGTGCCCGAGATGAGGACGTCTGCCTTGTCCTGCCCCATCCTGGTGCTCAGCCCGCCGGTGAGGATCGCTCCGAGAAGTCTCACCGATCCGAGGCTAGGACTGGAGCCGGCTCAGCGCGTCAGGTAGCGATCGACTATGGACACCCTGCGTTCCAGCTGCTCGGCGCGGGTGTCCTGGCCCATTCGCCTGTAGGTGGCCGCTGCCTCGGCCAACTCCGCACGCTCCTCCCCGATGACACGGAGCATCGCCTCCGTGGTGAGCTGGAGCCGGGGCACGTCGTGGCCGAGCCCGACCCTCGGTGTGGCGTCGGCGGGCGATTCGACCGCAGCGGCGTTCTCGATGGCCGAGAGCAGAACGCGGATGGTCTTCACCTCGATCCCCGAGCGTTCCCGCATGGCATCGACCAGGTCCTGCTCGAGGCGGTGACGGATACTCAATCGCCCAACGCGATCCCGAGATGGCGGGCGGTGGCCAGCCAGGGGTGATCCATCGGCACGGTCTTCGTCTTCCCGGCCACGTCCTCGAGCGGCACGGCCTCGGTGCCCTCCCCCCGGGCGGCCACCATGACTCCGTGCAAACCCTGGTCGATGTAGTCGGCACAGGCGGTGCCGAGTCGTGTGGCCAGGAGCCGGTCGGCCGGGGTCGGGGTCCCGCCCCGCTGCACGTGGCCGAGGATCGTGATGCGGGACTCGAGCCCGGTCAAAGCGGCGAGCGTGGTCGCCAGTTGCGCGGTCCCGCCTGCCCTCGCTCCCTCGAACGCCCTCAGCCGCTCCTTGATCGCCCGTCGCCGAAACTTGTCCACGTCGCTCATCTCCTGCTCCATCGACTCCCTCGCCTCGGAGTCGCCCCTGGAGATGGCCCCTTCTGCGACGGTGACGATGGAGAAGCTCGAGCCGGCGGTGCGGCGAGTGGAGATCGCCGTCGCCACTGCCTCGACGTCGTAGGGGATCTCTGGGATGAGGATTACGTCGGCGCCACCGGCGAGCCCGGCGCCGAGGGCCAGCCAGCCGACTCCATGACCCATCACCTCGACCACGATGATCCGGTGGTGGGAGTGGGCCGTCGAGTGGAGCCGGTCGATGGCCTCGGTGGCGATGTACATGGCGGTGTCGAACCCGAACGTGACATCGGTCCCCGACACGTCGTTGTCGATGGTCTTGGGGAGAGTCAGGACCGGTATCCCGGCTTCGGCGAGCTTCAGGGCGTTGCGCGCGGTCCCGTCCCCGCCCAGACAGACCAGGGCTTCCAACCGGTGCCTCTCCACGACCTCGCGCATCATCTGCCGCCCGTCGTATCGACGTCTCTCACCAGTCTCGATCTTGTGCACCTTCACCCTCGAGGTCCCGAGGACCGTCCCACCGCGGGTCAGGATTCCTGACAGATCGCCGGAGTCGAGGTGCTCGTAGCGATCCTGCATCAGGCCGAGGAAGCCGTCCTTGAAGCCGAGGACCTCCATGCCGTAGGCCCGCTGTGCCGCCTTGCCCACGGCACGGATGGCCGCGTTCAGCCCCGGGCTGTCGCCACCTGCGGTGAGAATCCCGATCGTCCTGGCCACTCAGGCGATGGTATCCGCTGCCCCATGAGCCGCCATCGGCCCCCGGACCTAGTGGCCTGTCGCTGAAGGACTGGCGGTGTCTCTCCGGCCCTCGACGCCCGTGGCTGCGTCGAAAATGCTCGCAGCAGCTTCCGTGCGAGGCGTGCTTCTTCCGTGCGAGATGCCGTCGATGGCTCGGAGACACCCTTGCCCTATTTCAACGACAGACCACCAGGCGCGGTCAGCCGGCGAGCGCCCTGGAAAGGGCCCCATGCCAGAGGTCGGCGCAGTGATCCAGGGCGACGGAGGCTGCGTTGACCACGAGATCATCACCACCCATCGCGCCGATCCGACGGGTCACCGGGTCGGCGGACAAGGTTCCGGGCGGTACGACGGCGAGGAGGCGGTGGGGGTCCTCGGAGAACGGGTGCTCGCTCTCCACGGTGGCGCCGACTCCGGAGACGATGCATATCTCGGCCAGTGCCACAGCGAGGCCCCCGTCGGATATGTCGTGGAGGACCGGTGCGGTGTGGGCGAGGGCGGCGGCGATGTCGACGATCCTGCGCGCCATCCCGGGGTCGGGCGGCGTGGGCGCGCCACCGAGCTCGCCGTGGAGGCGCTGCACCGTCGAGCCGTCCAGGTTGCCGGTCGCCACCGGCCCGATCTCCCATACCTCCATGCCGGCCCGGGCGCGTCCCAGCCGAGGAGGGTTGGTGGGCATCGGGTCGGAGAGGCCGAGGATGCCGACGACCGGTGTCGGGTTGATGTCGACGCCGTCGGTCTCGTTGTACAGCGAGACGTTGCCGCCGACGACCGGAATTCCCAAGGCCTCACAGGCCTCCGAGATACCCGCGATCGATTCCGCCAACTGCCACATCACCTCCGGCTTCTCGGGATTGCCGAAGTTGAGATTGTCGACCAGGGCGAGGGGGCGCGCCCCTACGACAGCGACGTTGAGAGCCGCCTCGTAGACCAGCCGGGCCGAGCCGATTCGGGGGTCGAGGGCGCACAGCCTGCCATTGCCGTCGGTGGACACTGCCAGGGCTTTCTCGGTCCCCTTGATTCTCAGCAGGTTGCCGTCGGCGCCCGGCCCGACCACCGTGTTGAGGAAGAGCATGTGGTCGTACTGCTCATGGACCCACCCCGAGGAACCGATGGCGGGGTCGGCGAGCAGGTCGCACAGGGTTGCGGCGACATCGAGGTCAGAGCCGTCGAAGCTGCGCGACTGCAGGTCGTCGAGCCCCAGGGGGCGGGCTGCAGGCCGGTCGTACCGCGGGGCGTCGTCGGCGAGTGACGCCGCCGGCACCTCGGCCACGATATCGCCGCCGTGTCGGATCGTCAGTGTGCCTCCTGCCCGGACCGTGCCCACCACCGCCGAGTCGATCTCCCATTTCGATGCGACGGCGAGCACATCGGCGACCATCTCGGGGGAGACGAACGCCATCATCCGTTCCTGGGACTCGGACATGAGAAGCTCGGGCGCCGTCATCCCGGTCTCCCTGGTGTGGACGGCGTCGAGGTCGACGTCGATGCCGACACCCGCGCGGCCTGCCGGCTCGGAGATGGCACACGAGAGCCCGGCCGCCCCCAGGTCCTGCACACCGACGACGAGCCCTCTGTCGTACAACTCGAGGCACGCCTCTATGAGCTTCTTCTCGGCGAAAGGGTCGCCGACCTGGACCGCGGGGCGCTTCTCCCCGGAGCTCTCGTCGAAGGAGGCGGAGGCGAGGACGCTGGCGCCGCCGATCCCGTCGCGGCCGGTTGCGTTTCCCAGGAGGATGGCCACCGCGCCCGGCTCTCCTGCAGTGCCGAGGACGAGCTGGTCACGTCTCATGATGCCGAGACACATCACGTTGACTAGGGGGTTTCCGGAATAGCAGTCGTCGAGCTCGATCTCGCCGCCGACGGTGGGGACCCCGACTGCGTTGCCGTAGCCGGCGATGCCGGCCACCACGCCCTTGAAGAGGTATCGATTCTTGGGCTGGTCGAGGGGGCCGAAGCGGATCTGGTCCCAGAGTGCCACCGGGCGCGCTCCCATGGTGAAGACGTCGCGGAGAATTCCCCCGACTCCGGTGGCAGCGCCCTGGTATGGCTCTACGAACGAGGGGTGGTTGTGGCTCTCGATGCGGATCGCCGCAAGCCACCCGTCACCCAGGTCGACCACGCCTGCGTTCTCCCCGGGCCCCACCACCACCCATGGTGCCTCGGTCGGGAACCTCCCCAGCAGGGATCGGGAGGACTTGTACGAGCAATGCTCCGACCACATCACCGAGTACATCGCCAGCTCGGCGGGGCGGGGATCGCGTCCCAGGATCGCGACCACCGACCGGTACTCGTCGTCGGTCATCCCCAGCCGGCGGTGCACCACTTCGGTTGCCGTGGTCATGCCGGCACGAGAGAGTGGAGGAAGCCCTCCAGGAGGACCTGGCCGTCGCTGGAGCCGAGCAGCTCGTCGAAGGCGCGCTCGGGGTGTGGCATCACACCGACGACGTTTCCCCTCTCGTTGCAGATCGCGGCGGCCCGATCCTGAGACCCGTTGGGGTCTTCGACATAGCGGAGGACCACCCGGGCCTCGCCGGATGGGTCGACCCAGTTTCCCTCGTAGGAGTTGAGCGGGATGCGGAGCACCTGACCCGGCCGTGCCTGCCGCGTCAGGACCGAGTTGGTGTCGATCACCTCGACCTCGACGAATCGGCAGATGAACGAGAGGTCGCGGTTTGCGATGTGAGCCCCTGGCAGGAGACCCGTCTCGCAGAGGACCTGCCATCCATTGCAGATCCCGAGCACGGGAGCGCCCTCGTCGGCGAGGCGGCCGACCTCGCTCATGACCGGGGAGAAACGGGCGATCGCACCCGTGCGGAGGGCGTCGCCGTGCGCGAATCCTCCGGGAAGCACGACCCCGTCGAACCCGGAGAGATTCGTCTCCTTGTGCCAAACCAAGTCGGCGTCGCCACCGAGCGACCGGAGGGCGTGGACGACATCGTGCTCGCAGTTGACTCCGGGGAAGACCACGACAGCGGCCCTCACGCCGTCACCTCCACTTCGAAGTCCTCCAGCACCGGGTTCGCTAGGACCTGGCGGCACATGTCCTCGACCCGCGCCCTGACACCCGCGGCGTCCTCACCCTCGACCTCGAGATGGATCACCCTGTCCATGCGGACTGCCGTCACCTCGCCGAATCCGAGGTCGTGCAGGGCCCGTCGCACCGTTGTGCCCTCGGGATCGGCGATCTCGGGCCTTCGATCGATTGTGACGGTCACTTTCATGATCGGGCCAGATAGTCGGCGAAGCTCCCCCCGGTGATGCGCTCGAACGCCTCCACATAGCGGGAACGGGTGCCGGCGACGATGTCGTCCGGGAGGTCGGGTGCAGGGGCTGTCTTGTCCCACGGCCGGCCCTCGAGCCACTCTCGCACGTACTGCTTGTCGAACGAAGGGACGTCCTCACCGGGCCGGTACTGGTCGGCGGGCCAGTAGCGGGACGAGTCCGGGGTGAGCACCTCGTCGATGAGGAGGAGCTCGCCGTCGGCGTGGCCGAACTCGAACTTGGTGTCGGCGAGGATCACACCTTTGGTCGCCGCGTACTCGTTGGCCCGTTCGTAGATGTCTATCGAGCGGTGGCGGAGGTCTTCGTACAGCTCGTCGCCCAGAACCGTTCGCGTCTGGGCCTCGGTCAGATTCTCGTCGTGACCGGTGACCGCCTTCGTCGCCGGGGTGAAGATCGGCTCGTCGAGCTTGTCGGCGAGTCGCAACCCGGAGGGGAGGTGCTCGGTGGTGGGCCCGCCGCCGTCCCGATACTCCCGCCACGAGCTGCCGTAGAGGTAGCCGCGCACGACGCACTCGACCGGAATCACCTCGGCCCTCCTCACGATCATCGCTCTCCCTTTCAGCTCCTCGAGGTCGGAGTCGCCGAGCCCGTCGACGGCGCCGAGGTCGGTCGTCACCAGGTGGTTCGGGGTGTCGAGGAGATCGAAGAAGTGCAGACTGAGCCCGGTGAGGACCCGTCCCTTGTCCGGGATCGGCTGGTTGAGGATCACGTCGAAGGCGGAGATGCGGTCCGTGGCCACGAAGAGGAGATGCTCGGAGTCGACCTCGTAGATCTCCCTGACCTTGCCCGATGCGATGTGTGGGAGTGCCGGCACGCCGGGGGAGGGTAGCGGCGTGGCGACCGTCCCCTAGCCTGCCCCGGTGAGCG
>Ga0190265_10003872_pt1 | contig 10286 bp, 10 predicted proteins | sample Popmic124T_FD_133135 | JGI IMG/M metagenome (GOLD analysis project Ga0190265, IMG submission 133135) | Populus adjacent soil microbial communities from riparian zone of Indian Creek, Utah, USA - 124 T | ecosystem: Environmental > Terrestrial > Soil > Riparian zone | place: USA: Utah | collected...
CGGGGAGAAAGTCGGCAAGGCGGGTATCTCCGGTCGGCTCACTCCCGGCAGCGACGGCACGGCCGACGCCGGGCTGATGGAGAGGCTGAAGACGTGGCGATTGGGTCAGGCCCGGTCCCAGGGGGTCCCGGCATACGTCGTGTTCAACGACCGGACCCTGGAGGCCCTGGCCGCGCTGCGCCCGAGTACCGAGCAGAGTTTGCTTCAGGTACCTGGCATCGGGCCCGCCAAGCTCGAGGCCTACGGCGACCAGCTCCTCGACCTCCTGGGTAGCGACTAGGGCGAAGCCCGGCCCGGAGCTCCGACGGAGGATCGCGGGTCTCAGATCGTGATGACCAGTTTCCCCCGGGCGTGACCCGTCCCGAGGTAGGTCATCGCCTCCGAGACCTGGTCGATGGGATAGGTCTGCTCGACGAATGGCGTGACCTGTCCCGATTCGATGAGACCAGTCAGTGTGGTCAGGTCGTCGGCGTTCTCCTTGGAGATGAAGAAGGTGGTCTTCTGGCTGGCGAAGATCGAGCCCACGGTCATCTGCAGCATGTGGCCGAGCGGCCCGAGCATGCGGTTGGTCTTGGGGCCGCCGACGATGACGACTGTGGCGCCGGGTCGGAGGGCGCGCTTGATCTCAGACCAGGTTCGGCTGCCCGCGATGTCGATCATGAGGTCGTATCGCCGCGCCCCCTGGGTGAAGTCCTCCTTGGTGTAGTCGACCACCTCGTCCGCACCCAGCGCCGCCACCATCTCCACGTTCCGGCTGCTGCACACCGCAGTCACTTCGGCCCCCGAGGCCTTGGCGATCTGAACCGTGAAGGTGCCCACCCCGCCTGCCGCCCCGTTCACCAGGACCTGCTGGCCGGCCTGAACCGAGCCTTTGTCCCGCAACGCCTGAAGAGCAGTGAGCGCGGCCACCGGGACCGCGGCTGCTTGCTCATGTGAGAGGTTGGCGGGCTTGGGTGACAACGAGACGTCCTCGGCGACGGATACCAACTCGGCGAACGAACCGGAGGTGGTGCCGAAGACCGCGTCACCCGGTTGAAAGCGGGTGACTTTGCTGCCGACTGCCTGAACAACGCCGGCGAGGTCGGCGCCCAGCCTCTTCCCATTTGGCTTGGTAAGCCCGAATCCGGACCGGGCGATGTAGGGCGTGCCGGTGAAGGCGAACCAGTCGAGCGGGTTGGCCGCCGCCGCACGCACAGAAACCAGGACGTCGCTGTCGCCCACTTCGGGCTCATCGATCTCGCGCAGCTGGAGGACGTCAGGCGGGCCGTACTGGTCGTAGACGATCGCCTTCATCCGGGAAGGCTACGGGTCAGGTCAGGTCGGCGGCTGGCCGATCCCGATGATGTTGTCCTCGGTGTCCTTGAACCACGCCATCTTGGTGCCGTCGGGCTGAACCGAAACCCCTTCCACGGTGGTGAAGTCGGGCAGGTCGTACTCCTCGAAGGTCACGCCGCGGTCCCGGAGCTCGTCCATCTCGGTCTCGAGATCGGGAACCATGAAGGCGAGGGCGGTGGCCTGGTTGGTGCCCGCGGTCGGCGAGGGGTGGATGAAGAACCACGTGCCGGCGGCACAGCGGTAGGTGGCCTCACCGGTGTCGGGGTTCACATCGACCGGCTCGAAACCGAGCCCCTCCTCGTAGAACTCGCGGGCACGCCAGATGTCGCTGGCGGGCAATGGTGTGCACGCTTGATGATCGGAAAGCATGGCGGCGAGGCTAGATCCACCGTTGACACAACCGGTCATCCGCTGTAAAAACGTTTTAGGGCCTCCGTAAAACGTTTTTGCTCTAGCGAACCTGTGGCAAGTCATGAGCACTCGAATCACGATCAAAGACGTGAGCCGGGCCACCGGGGTGTCCGTCTCCACAGTCTCCAACGCCCTCAACGCGCCGGAGCGGGTCGCCGAGGAGACCCGACGCAAGGTGGTCGAGGCGGCCGATCGTCTCGGCTACCGCCCCAACCGCGCCGCCCGCTCCCTGCCCAAGGGGCGCTCGTTCACCATCGGGTACTGCATCCCGGCCGGCCGTGACGGTCTCTTTCTCGACACTTTCCTCCACCAGGTCACCGAGCGCGCCTCCGATGCCGGCATGGACATCCACCTCTTCACGCCGTATCGGGGTCAGAGCGAGGTCGACTCCTATCGGGAGATGATGCGACGTGGGGCCGTCGACGGCTTCGTCCTCTCCGGCACGGTCCACGACGACGAGAGGATCCGGGTCCTGCTCGACTCACGAACCTCTTTTGTCACCTTCGGGCGCAGCGATCTCGCAGAGAACCACTCCTGGGTCGACGTCGATGGGCGTGCCGGCACCCGGGCCGCGGTCGACCATCTCGTCGACCAGGGCCACAGCCGTCTCGCCCTGATCGGATGGCCCAAGGGCTCCCTTTCCGGTGACGACCGGGCGTCAGGATTCGTCGAAGGTCTGGAAGCGAGCGGGCTCCCCTTCGACGCCCGGCACCTGATCCGGACCGAGAACGATCTCGCCGCGGGTCGGGAGGCGGCGTCACTCCTCCTCGACGCCGTCCTCCCGCCAACGGCGATCGTCACCGTGCAAGATGTGCTCGCCGCCGGGGTGATCGCCGAGCTCCACGCCAGAGGTCTCCGACCCGGTCGGGACGTCGCGGTCACCGGCTTCGACGACTCCCCGCCTGCCATCTACAGCACCCCCGGCATCACCTCGGTCCGCCAGCCGATCGAGGAGATCGGGCGCCGGATCGTCGAGTTCCTCATGCACGACCTCGAAGACCCCGAACCCATCCGCCGCTCCGACCTGGTCGAGCCCGAGCTGGTGGTCCGGGAGTCATCGACCGGAGCCCAGCAACCGTGAGCGCCACCTGGCTGTTCACCGAGGATCGGGTTTGGCCGGAGCAGGTCCCGTGGAAAGAGTCGCTGTTCAGCATCGCCAACGGGCATCTCGGCACCAGAGGCACCTTCGAGGAGGGTTATGGGGACTCGGTCCCGGCCACGTTCATGCACGGTCTCTTCGTCACCCCGCCCGACGACTTGCCCTATCTGGCCCCGCTACCCGACTGGACGGGAGTCTCCATCACGGTCGATGGGGTGCACTTCCGTCTCGACGACCGAATCCCGCTCGGGTACGAGCGCGTCCTCGACCTCCACACCGGCGTCCTCACCCGGCGGGTTTTGTGGCGGGGGCCGGGCACCGGTGTCATCCGCGCCGAGTTCCGCCGTCTCCTCTCCATGGCCAGCCCTGACCTGGCGGCGATGGAGGTGAAGGTCACCGCTCTGACTGAGGATGTCCAGGTCGGGGTCGAGACCGGGCTCGACGGCTCGATCACCGGACCATTCGGGGCGCCCTGGACTCGGGTCGACTGGGAGCGGACCGGTCCCGACCGGCTCCGGATGCGGGCCCAGTCAGACGATCGTCGGGCATCGGTGACGGCGACCTCAGCGGTCCGTGGTCTCGGCCCGCTCGGGGTCATCCATCACGCCCGTCATCCCCGGCTCAGCGCCACCATCGATCTGGCGCCGGGAGAGTGGCTCGCCTTCACCAAGTACACCAGCTACCAGCGGGCCAACGAGGACGAGCAGATCCCCGACGACACTTTCGATCAGGTCGCCGCCGCCTCGGCCGCCGAATGGGGGCGGCGCTGGGAGACGAGCCAGATCGAAGTCTCCGGTGACACCTACGCCGAGCAGGCCCTCCGCTTTGCCGCCTTCCATCTCATCGGTGGCGCGCCACGGTCCTCAGAGGGGGCGGGAGTGGGGGCCCGCCTCCTCTCCGGCTACGGCTATCGCCACCACGTGTTCTGGGACACCGACATCTTCGTGCTGCCCTATCTCACCATGACCCAACCCGATCTGGCCCGGGCCCATCTCGGCTACCGCCACCGGGGCCTGGACGGGGCGAGGCGGAAGGCGGCCCGGTACGGCAGGGCGGGTGCCTTCTTCGCCTGGGAGTCGGCCGGCACCGGCGACGAGGTGACCCCGGACTGGGGCGAGACGGCCGACGGGGAGCGGGTCCGGATCCGCACCGGGGAGATCGAGGAGCACATCGTCGCCGACGTCGCCTATGCGGTCGACCACTACCTCAGATGGACCGACGACCGTGACTTCATCGCCGAGCAGGGAGCGGAGATGACCCTCGACGGCGCCCGCTATTGGCAGGACCGGGCCGAGGTCGACCGACAGGGGCGAGCCCATCTGCGCAATGTGATCGGGCCCGATGAGTACCACGTCGGGGTCGACGACAACTTCTTTACCAACGCCATGGCCGCTTGGCATCTCCGCACGGCGGTGGACCATGGAGCCGGACGCGACGATCTGATCTCGAGTCTCGGGCTCCCCCCCGGCTGGGAAAAGGCTTTCGTCGCCCTGGCCGAAAAGCTCGAGCCCCGGCCCGGGGACGACGGGGTCTTCGAGCAGCACGGCGGCTATTTCGACCTGGAGGAAGTCGATCTGTCTCGGTTCGAGCCGAGGTTGGCGCCGCTCCATGCCATCTTCGGCGAGAAGCGTCTGGAGCGGAGCCAGATCACCAAGCAGGCCGACGTGGTGATGGGTCTGGTCCTGCTCGACGCCCTGCAGACACGGGAGCTGGTCGAGGCCAATCTCGACTACTACGGGCCGCGTACCGACCACGGCTCCTCGCTGAGCCTGGCCATGCACTCGGTCGCCGCCTCCATCGCGATGCGACCCGGCCAGGCCTACGACTACTTCCGCCAGGCCGCCGCCATAGATCTCGAAGACTCGATGTCGAACTCGCATCACGGGATCCACGCCGCCACCCAGGGCGGTTTGCTCCAGGCGGCACTCATCGGATTCGGCGGTCTTCACCTCTCCGACGACGGACCCCAGACCATCGCCCGGCTCCCGGATCATTGGGATTCCCTGGGCTTCTCCTTCGTGCACCGGGGTACCCGGCACGAGAGGGAAGTCCGCGGAGGCAAGCCGGCCCGTGAGGCACAAACCCCACGGGCCGACCACAACGGAGGAGGATAAGTATGAGATACAGGACTTTCGTGGTCCTTGTGCTCCTGATGGCTCTCATCGCCGCCTGTGGCGACGGTGGGGGAGCGGACACGACAACCGCCGGCGGCGCCGAGACCACCACCGGTGACACCGGGGCGGCCACGACCGTGGCCGGCGCGGCCACGACCATGGCCCCCGAGGAGGGCGGATCGCTGGAGGGGGTCGAGCTCAGCCTTTGGGGCTGGTCGTCCTCGGACGCCGAGAACACGGCCCTCAACGATCTGGTCGCCCAGTTCTCCGAGGAGACCGGGGCGGTGGCCACGTTCCAGCCCCAGGCCGAGTACGACGTCGCCCTCCAGGCGGCATTGACCTCGGGTGACCCGCCCGACGTGTTCTACGTCGACAGCCTGCGTCTACCCGATCTGGCCGATGCCGGTGCCCTGGCTCCGGTGCCCGACGGTGCGGTGTCCAATCCCGATGACATCTTCCCGTCGTTGCGGGAGGCCTTCACCTGGGACGGCACCTGGTATTGCCCGCCCAAAGACTTCTCGACGCTGGGTCTGATCTACGATCCGGACGTCCTGGAGGCGGCGGGAGTTGCAGTCCCGACCACGTGGGAGGAGCTCGCGGCTGCAGCCGAGACCCTGACCACGGGTGATGCGGCGGCGATCGCCGGCGGGACGGCACAGGCCGGCCTGAGCATGGGGGTGGAGTACGCCCGCTGGGGCGCCTTCCTTTTCCAGAACGGCGCTGCCATAACCAACGAGGAAAACACCGCCATGACCCTCGACACCCCCGAGGCCCGGGAGGCGCTCGAGTACGTAGCCGGCCTCTATCAGGACGGCTATGCGGTCAAGCCCGCCGCGGTCGACGCCGGCTGGGCCGGTGAGGCCTTCGGGCAGGGCAAGGCGGCAATGGTGGTCGAGGGCAACTGGCTGCCTCCGGCGATGACGGCAGATTTCCCTGACCGCAACTTCGCCGTCGCCGAGCTGCCCAGTGGTCCGGTGGGCCCTGGCACCTTCGCCTTCACCGTTTGTTACGGAGTCGCGGCGGACGCAGCCAACCCCGAGGCATCCTGGGCCCTGGTCGACGCGCTTACCAACGAGGAGGGATCGCTGGCCTGGACCGAGGCCTTCACCGTGATGCCGGCCCGTGAAGCGGCCGCAACGGAGTGGACCTCGACCCATCCCGACCTCGAGGCGTTCGTGGCCGGGGCCGACTACGCCCAGCGCTGGGGCTTCGTCCCCGGATTCGGCGACGTGCTCGGTGTGCTCAACCCCGGGCTCGAAGGTGTGGTCGACGGCAACATGACCATCGACCAGGTCATCGCCGACACCACCGCCGCCGGGGAGGGGGTCCTGGGCGGTTGAAACCCGTTTTGGCGCGGCGATCCGACCCTATGGGGTCATATCGCCGCGCCAAAACGCGATGTAGGACGAGGACGTGACGGCCGACACCCCGCTCATTGTGGAAGCGGCTCCGCGGGCCGAGACGTTCACGGTGAAGCGGGGGATGCGTCTCAAGGGCGGGTCCAGTCTGGGCTGGCTGTTCAGCGCCCCGGCGCTGATCGGGCTGCTCGTCTTCGTCGCGATCCCCATCGTGGCAACCGCCTGGGTGAGTCTCCGCGACTGGAGCGGTCTGGTCTCGCCATTCGAGACCGAATATGTGGGGTTCGAGAAATACAACGAGCTGCTCTTCGCGGACGGGGTGCGCCGCACCGACTTCGCCCTCAGCATCCGCAACAACTTCTACTACGTGCTCTTCGTGGTCCCGATACAGACCACGCTCGCCTTCGTCCTGGCGGTGATCCTCAACAACAAGTTCCTCAAGGGGAAGGGCTTCTTCCGCACGTCGTACTACTTCCCTTCGATCACCAGCTCGATCGCGGTGACTCTCATCTTCGTCTTCCTGTTCCAGACCTCGGGGGCGATCAACGCCATCCTCCCGTTCGAGACGATCAACTGGCTGGACAATGCCAATGGCCTGTTCCACAACGTCCTGGGGGTGATCGGGATCGAGGACCCGCCGGTTTGGATGGTGGAGAACGAGTTCATGGGAGTGACTTTCTGGCAGTGGATCGCCGGTCCCAGCGTGGCGATGTTCGCCATCATCCTCCTCGTCAGCTGGACCTCGATCGGGACCTTCATGCTGATCTTCCTCGCCGGGCTCCAGTCCATCCCCGAGTCGGTGGAGGAGGCGGCAAAGGTCGACGGAGCCTCCACATTCCAGACCTTCCGACACGTCATCGTCCCGCTGATGAAGCCGACCATCTTCTTCGTGCTCACCATCGGCATCATCTCGACGTGGCAAGTGTTCGACCAGATCTACGCCACCAACTTCGGCGGACCGCAGAAGACGACGATCACCCCGGCGTTTCTCATCTACTTCCAGTCGTTCCGCAACTCCCAGGCCAGCCTGGCCGCGGCGATCGCCGTGCTGTTGCTGGTGGTGATCATGGTGTTCACCTTCACACAGCGCCGGCTAATCAAGTCGACAGGGGACGTCTGATGACGGTGCGAAGGGTTCTCGGCTATGTCGTTCTGATCTTCTTTGCCCTGGTCTTCATCTTTCCCTTCGTCCTGGCGCTGGCCTCTTCTTTCAAGACCCTGCCCGATATCCAGGCCAACCCGGTGCAGCTCTGGGCCGATCCGCAGTACGGGGGCTGGACCCTGGACGGGATCAATGGGCTGAATACCCAGAGCGTCCGCATTCCCCGATGGGCCATCAACTCGACGGTGGTGACGGTGATCGCCACCCTGGGCCGGGTGTTCATGGCGTCGCTGGCCGGTTACGCCCTGGCCAAGATGTCGTATCCCGGTAAGCAAATCCTCTTCGCGTTGGTCATCGTCTTGCTCGCCGTGCCACCGGTGATCCTCTTGATCCCGAAGTTTCTCATCCTCAAGCAGCTGGGGATGCTCAACGCCTACACCGGACTGATCCTCCCGCTCATGTTCGACGCTTTCGCCGTCTTCCTGATGAAGCAATTCTTCGAGCAGCTCCCCGACGAGCTGATCGAGGCGGCCGCCATCGACGGCGCTTCGGCCTGGCAGACCTTCTCGAGGGTGATGCTGCCGCTGGCGGCACCAGGGTTGATCGCGCTGACCATCCTCTCGGTGCAGGGAATCTGGAACGAGTTCCTCCATCCCCTGATCGCGGTGCCCGGCGCTCCGGAGCTGGCCACCCTGCCGCTGGGTCTGGCCAACCTACGGGCGTCGTTCGGTGAGGCGCAGCCCTGGAACACGATCCTGGCCGGCACCCTGATCACCACCATCCCCATCGCCATCGTGTTCTTCATCTTCCAGCGCTACTTCCAGCAGGGGGTGGCCGCCACCGGGGTCAAGGGCTGAGCTCCTTACTCCGGGTCGAAGATGGGAATGTCGTCATCGACACCGAACGATGCCGGGCAGTCATATTCGACATGGACGGGGTGATCACCGACTCGGTCCCCGTGCATCGGAAGGCATGGCAGGAGACCTTCAACTCCTTCCTCGACGAGATCGGGTCCGATGCTCCGCGCTTCGATGAGACCGACTATCTCACCCATGTCGACGGCAAGCCCCGGTACGACGGGGTGCGCGACTTCCTGACGTCGCGGGAGATCGAGCTGCCCGAGGGCACACCGGAGGATCCGCCCGATGCGATGACGGTGAGCGGCGTGGGCAACCGGAAGAACGAGGTGTTTCTGAAGGCTCTGGCCGAGGGCGGGGTGGAGCCGTATCGGTCGACGCTGGATGTGATCGACCAGCTTCGAGCAGCCGGAGTCGGACTGGCTCTGATCACCTCGAGTCGGAATGCGGCGGCGGTTCTGGCGTCTGCAGAGGTAGATCCGGGGATATTCGGCGTCGTTGTCGACGGCAACGAGAGCGCCCGTCTCGGTCTCCCCGGCAAGCCAGACCCGGCCATCTTCCTCGAGGCGGCGTCACGGTTGGGGGTGGAACCGGGGGCTGCCGTTGTGGTCGAGGACGCGGTGTCCGGTGTGGCGGCGGGGCGGACCGGCGGGTTCGGCGGCGTCATTGGCATCGACCGGGGCAGCAACCGGGATGCACTGGAGGAGGCGGGCGCCGATGTGGTGGTGGCCGACCTGTTGGCGGTTGGTCTGTCATAGACCCCGATGACTGTCCATCCCATCGATCGGGTCACTTGTGCCTGTCGCAGATCAGCGGTCAACAAGGGCAAGGTACCTGCTCCTCATCCGGGCAGCCAGATCGGGGACGAATCCTCCGAGGTGAGACGATCCAAGGCAGCCTTCACTGGGTTGCGTCCCAATGACCGCCACCAGTGTTTGACCAGGGTGAGCTCGAATAGTTGGGCCACGTCGGCGACTCTGATCTCCCAGCCGGCGTACTCGCCCTGTACCACCACAGCATCGAAGCCACGTCTTGTGATCCATCTCTCGACCTCCCAGGGCCACATGCCTTCGAACACCTCGCGGATGAATACGGGAATCCCTTCCCGGCGGATCAGCATCGAGCCTTCCCCGCCGACCACCGCCGTCCATCCTTCGTCGTTTTCCTCGATGCGAACCGGCCGACGCCCATGAGGCCATACCCCGATCCCGAGGACAGACCTAGGAGTCTCCCGCTTGTAGACCCGGTCGGCGGCGATGAACTCGGTGTCACAGGCGGCGCAGGCATGGCTGGGATGGATACCGAGCGGGGTGCAACCGGCGATGATCACCCGACCCTCTTCGGCCAGCTGCATCGAGTGTGCGGTCGGCTCGCCCCAGACGATGGGAACTCCGGGGCTCTCACACACCGGGCACCACCTCGTCGTTTCGATCATCGATCTCATCGCTCGGACCCCTGCGATGGTGGGAAGTAATTGAGGGCGGCGTCGATGCCGGCGCCGAGATCGACGAAGGCGTCGGCCCGTCGCTGCTCGTGGGTTCTCGACTCTCCGTGCCCGACATCGATCTGGTCGGCATCGGCCCGAAGCAGTTGCGCTTGGCGGCGCATCACGGCCCGTATGAAGGGAGCGGCGATATCACCGGGGGCATCGGCGCTCAGCCGCACCATCCCGTTGCGCCCTTGGGAGGTCTTGATGTAGCCGAGGAACTGACGCAGAGTCTCGACGGGCTCACCCTGGAGAGTGATCGGTTGACTCATGCCATCGAACGTAGGAGGCCTCTGGGGCAGATTCGCGAAATCAGGCCCGACCCCGCTTCTCACTCCCGTATCCTTGGGGGTGGAGGCGACGCATGGGACGAGCATGACCTTCCCGGCACCGATCGCTGCAGGTGTCGGTCTACCTCTGCTTCAACGCGGCTGGGTGAAGCGGCTGGGTCGAGTCGCCATGGTCCTGGCCGCAGTGGCCGGAGTCCCGGTGCTGGTGATCTTCGTGACCGGCGGGCAGTCGTC
>Ga0190265_10003873_pt1 | contig 10286 bp, 6 predicted proteins | sample Popmic124T_FD_133135 | JGI IMG/M metagenome (GOLD analysis project Ga0190265, IMG submission 133135) | Populus adjacent soil microbial communities from riparian zone of Indian Creek, Utah, USA - 124 T | ecosystem: Environmental > Terrestrial > Soil > Riparian zone | place: USA: Utah | collected...
TCCCGCAGCTCCTGGCGCTCCGCGCGGTGGAGCCGCACCTTCCCGGTCGGGTTGGGGAAGCGACCGTCGGCGTAGAGACGCGGCGATCCGCCGAGGGGAACCCCGGGATCGTCGGCGGGGCAGGGCCACTGGACGCCGCCGGCCTCGTCGATCCGGTCGTAGGTGATGCCGCTGTAGTCGCACAGCCGGCCCTCGGACACCCGCCGCCACTCGGCGAACGCATCGGCCGGTTCGGTCCAGCCGGGGAAGAGCCGTTGTCGCTGCCCCAGGTGGTCGGCCAGCGCGAGGAAGATGTCGAAGTCGGGGCGGGCCTCGCCGGGTGGCAGCACGGCCGCTCGCACCCGGGACACGCGGCGCTCGGAGTTCGTGAAGGTGCCCTCCTTCTCGCCCCAGATCGCGGCCGGCAGCACGACGTCGGCCAGCTCCGTGGTCGGGGTTTCGAACCCGTCCTGGACGACGAACAGGTCGAGCCGGTTCAGCGCGTGCTCGAGGACCTCGCGGTTGGGGAACGACACGACCGGGTTGGTGCCGATCACCCAGAGGGCCTTGATCTTGCCGTTCATCACCGCGTTGATGATGTCGGGGTAGGCCCGGCCCCGTTCGGTGGGGAGCTCGGACTCGTCGATGCCCCAGAGCGACGCCAGCTCGGCTCGCGCCGAGGCGTCGTCGTAGGCCCGGTAGCCGGGCATGGATGCCGTGAACCCGGTCTCCCGCGTGCCCATCGCGTTGCACTGGCCCGTGATCGAGAACGGAGCCGCGCCCGGACGTCCGATGTTGCCGGTGGCGGCCGCGAGGCTGCAGAGCAGGGCGACCGTCTCGGTGCCCTGGACGGAGTGGTTGACGCCCATCGTCCAGGCGATGAGGCACCGCTCAGCGTCCCCGATGGCGCGGGCCGCCCGCACCACGTCCGAGGCCTGCAGCCCGCACTCGACCGCCACGCGCTCCGGGTCGTAGGCGGCGACGTGGTCCCGGAGCTCGTCGACGCCCTCCGTGTGAGCGGTGAGGTAGGCGGTGTCGACGAGCCCTTCCACGAAGAGCACGTGCAAGAGCCCGTTGACGAGGGTGATGTCGGTGCGGGGTCGGAGCGGCAGGTGCTGGTCGGCGATCATCGCCGTCTTCGTGACGCGCGGGTCGATCACGATGACCCGCGGACGGTCGGGGCCCATCAGCCGGGGGGCGATCAGCGGGTGGTTGTCGGCCACGTTGGCGCCGAACAGCACCACGAGGTCGGCGTCGGCGAAGTCGTCGTAGCACCCGGGGGGCCCGTCGCTCCCGAACGCCATCTTGTAGCCCGACGCGGCCGAGGCCATGCAGAGCGTGGTGTTGCCGTCGTAGTGGGCCAGGCGCAGTCCGAGCCTGGCCAGCTTGCCGAGCGCGTAGAACTCCTCGGTCACGAGCTGGCCGGTCGACAGCACGGCGACGCTCTCCGGCCCGTGCTCCTGCAGCAGTCGGGTGAAGGTGCCGGCGACGTGCCCGAGAGCGTCGTCCCACGAGGCCGGGTGCCCGTCGACGCGGGGGACGGTGAGCCGCCCGGGCGCGCCGATCGTGTGGTGCTCCGTCAGCCCCTTCGGGCAGAGGCGGCCCCGGTTGACCGGGTGGTCGGGGTCGCCCTGGACGGCGACGGCCTTGCCGTCCCGCACGCCGAGCAGCATCCCGCAGCCGACCGAGCAGTAGCCGCAGGTGGTGCGCACCCAGTGGTCGGGCCGCCGGCTCGCGCTCATGGTGCCGAAGCGCCCGTCGGTCTCGTAGCGGTAGCGCTCCTCGCCGTGCCCGATGCCCGCACGCGCGAGCAGGGCGTCGAGCGCCTTCACCGGTGCCTTGTCGACGTGCGGGCGAAGGAGCCGGGCATGTCGAGCGGCACCACCGTGACGTAGAAGAGGTACCGGCCCAGGAGCTCGGCCGCGGCGACGAGGGGCAGCGCCACGAGCAGCAGCCCGGCCGACGCGGCGACAGCGCCGGCCACCCAGGCGAGCACCGTCAGGACGAACGGGATGCGGAACCAGCCGAGGGTGAGCCGCACCGAGCCCCACCACTCGATCCGGGGGTCGCGGGCCAGCCGGATCAGGTTGGCTGCGGTGGCGGCCAGCTGCACGCCGATGCCGACGAGCGCCCACCGGGGGTGCCCGGTGAGGAGGGGACCGAGCGCGAACGCCGTCGCGAAGAAGCGCACGATCGTCAAAGGCGTGTGCCAGGCCGGGCGACCGGGCACGACGTAGAGGCGACCGCTCGCGTACACGCCGGCCGCGCCGATGCCCACGGTGAGCGGCGCGAGGCCGGGCACGGCGAGCGTCAGCGCGGCCAGCCCGCCGTACGCGCCGAAGAGGGCCACCTCGCGGGACAGCCAGGAGCGACGCAGGTTGCGGAGCGCCTTCCACGCGTGGGCGGGCCGGCCGAGGTGCAGGAGCGAGGCGCCGAGAGCGACCATCGCGGCGACGGCGGCGATGGCTCGGCTGCCGGTCGACGAGGCCGTCGCGCTCGCGCCGACGGCGGCCTGCGTGAGGAGGGTGAGCCAGACGAGCGGCCAGTGCGGGTGCTCCGGCCGGAGGGACCACGCGCTCCCGCTGTACGTGTCCAGGGGGACGTCGGCGGGCAGGGTGATCCGCGTGGTGGACAGCGTGATGCCGGCGTCCGGCAGGGCGGGGGCGTTGCCCGCGCTGTGGTCGGCCCGCCACTCCTCCACGTTCACCTTCTCCACGGTGATGGCGAAGGTTGGGCAGGCGTCGACGCACGCCGGCATGCGCCCTTCCTCGAGCCGGGGCAGGCACATGTCGCACTTCGTCACGATCTTCCGGTCGGGCTGGAAGGCGGGCACCGAGTACGGGCAGTTCCAGGTGCAGTACTGGCACCCGATGCACTCGTCGGCGAGGTGCTGCACGATCCCGTTGTCCAGCTTGACGTAGGCCTCGGTGGGGCAGCCCTCGAGGCACGCGGGCTCGACGCAGTGGTTGCACGACATCGACAGGTGGAAGCGCTTGGTGTCGGGGAACGTGCCCCCCTCGATCTCACCGACCCGCCGCCATGCCGTGTCGGGTGGCAGGCCGTTCTGCTCGGCGCAGGCCGCCTCGCACGAGTGGCAGCCGATGCACGACTCCATGGAGAACCCGAACCGGTACTGCTCGCCGGCGTCGAGCGGGAGCAGCTCGGGCCGCACACCGTCCGGCTCAGGGGCTCGGACGGGCGGTTGGGGGCGGCGGCGGGTGGGGAGCGGGAGCTCGACGATCGTCAACCGGACTCCGGCACCGCGGTGCCGAGCCGCACGAGCAGCCGGCCGTCGGCGTCCCGCACGTGGTGGACCCGCACGGGCAGCCACGGGTCGTCGAGGCACCGGCCGGTGGCCAGCTCGAAGCACTGCTTGTAGATGGGGGAGGCGACCACCGGCACGCCGGCCCGGTCGCCCACGATCCCCCGGCTGAGCACGTTGGCGCCCGAGATCGGGTCGTGGTTGTCGATGGCGTGGATCGAGCCGTCGCCGAGCCGGAACACGGCGACCTGGTGGCAGCCGACGAGGGCGGCCATCCCGCGGTCGGTCATGAGGTCAGCGGTGAGGCCGACCTCCACCCAGGCGTCGGTGTCGACGAGCGTCATGCCGGCTGCCGCTGTCCGCGCACGCGCACGAAGGTGAGGTCGGGATCAGGCTCGTCGGTGTTGGCGAAGGACCGGAACCTGGCCAGCCGCACGGGATCGTCGAGGGTCGCCTTCCACTCGCACTCGTAGGTGGCGACGTGGCGGGCCATGTCAGCGTCGAGGTCCTTGGCCAGACCGAGCGCGTCGTCGATCACGACCGCCCGCACGTGGTCGATCCCGCCCTCGATCGTCTCGAGCCAGGTCGCGGTCCGCTCGAGGCGATCCGCGGTGCGGATGTAGTACATGAGGAACCGGTCGATCGTGGCGAGCAGCGTGCCCGAGTCGAGGTCCTCGGCGAGGAGCTGCGCATGGCGGGGCCGCATGCCGCCGTTGCCGCCGACGTAGAGGTTCCACCCCCGCTCGGTGGCGATGACGCCGACGTCCTTGCTCTGGGCCTCCGCGCACTCGCGGGCGCAGCCGGACACGGCCAGCTTGATCTTGTGCGGGGCGCGGAGGCCCCGGTAGCGCAGCTCGAGGTCGATGGCGAGCTGCACCGAGTCCTGCACGCCGTAGCGGCACCACACCGAGCCGATGCACGACTTCACCGTGCGCATCGCCTTGCCGTACGCGTGGCCGGACTCGAAGCCGGCGTCGATGAGCCGGGCCCAGATGAGGGGGAGCTGGTCGACGGTCGCGCCGAGCAGGTCCACCCGCTGGCCCCCGGTGATCTTGCAGTAGAGGTCGAAGTCGCGGGCCACCTCCCCGATCGCGATGAGGCCGCCCGCCGTGATCTCCCCGCCGGGGATGCGGGGGATGACGGAGTACGTGCCGTCGCGCTGGATGTTGGCGAGGAAGTGGTCGTTCGTGTCCTGGAGCGACGCCTGCTCGCCGTCGAGGATGTGACCGGACGACAGCGACGCGAACATCGAGGCGACCGCCGGCTTGCAGACGGCGCAGCCGCGTCCCGTGCCGAAGCGACCGGCCAGCTCCGCGAAGGAGCGGATGCCCGTCACCCGGATCACCTCGAACAGCTCCTGGCGGGTCTGGCCGAAGTGCTCGCAGAGCCCCCGTGACACCTCCTTGCCGGCGGCCCGGAGCTCCTCGCCGAGGATCCGGTCGAGCAGGGGCAGGCACGAACCGCAGCCGGTGCCGGCCTTCGTGCAGGCCTTGATGGCGCCGACGTCCTCGAGGCCGCCATCGCAGATCGCCGACCGGACAGCGGCGCCCGTGACGTTGTGGCAGGAGCAGACCGTGCCGGCGTCGCCGGCGTCGGCCACACCCGTGAGCAGGTCGAAGGCGTTGGCCGGTGCGGGCGCCCCCGCGATGGCCAGTCCGGAGAGTGCGGCGAACGGGCCGGCGTCGCCCACGAGCACGAGCCCCACGACCTCGCCCTCGTCGCCGAGGACGAGCTTCCGGTAGGTGCCCGACACGGGGTCGTCGACCACGATGGCCGATGCCCCCTCCGAGGCTCCGGCCACGGCGACGTCGATGCCGAGCAGCTTCAGCTTGGTGGCCGGGGCGGTGGGTGCGAACACGGCGGCGTGGTCGCCGGCGAGCCGCCGGGCGACGACCTCGGCCATCTCGTAGCCGGGGGCGACGAGACCGTGCACGCGCCCGGCGTGGCTCGCCACCTCGCCGATGGCGTGCACCGCGGGGTCGGAGGTGAGGAGCCCATCGTCCACCACCACGCCCCCGCGCTCACCGATCGCGAGCCCCGCGTCGCGGGCCAGCTGGTCCCGCGGCCGGATGCCGGCGGCGAACACGACGAGGTCGACGTCGAGGGGAGGGGCGTCGGCGCCGATGTCGAGGCCGACGGCCCGGCCGTCGGGGCTGGTGCGCACGGCGGTGATCCCCACGCCCGTCCGCACCTCGATGCCGAGCTCCTCCACCTTGCGCCGCAGCACGGCGCCGGCGCCGTCGTCGAGCTGCACGGCCATGAGGCGCGGCGCCAGCTCCACGACGGTGGTGTGGAGCCCGAGCTGGCGCATCGCGTTGGCGGCCTCCAGCCCGAGGAGGCCACCACCGATCACGGCCGCGGTGGAGCACCCCGCCGTGGCCCAGGCCCGCATGGCCTCGAGGTCGTCGATGGTGCGGTACACGAACGCTCCCGCCGCGTCGGTGCCGGGGATCGGCGGCACGAAGGGGTAGCTCCCGGTGGCGAGGATGCAGTGCTCGTACTCGAGCACCTCCCCGCGGTCGTCGACGACCGTCCGAGCGGTGGTGTCGAGGGCAGCGATCCGGCACCCGAGGCGCAGCTCGATGCCGTTGGCCGCGTACCAGCACTCGTCGGCGAGGCCGAGGTCGCCGCCGTCGTCGTCGAAGAACGCGGAGAGGTGGACGCGGTCGTACGCCGGTTGCGGCTCGTCGCCGAACGCGACGATCCGGTACCGCTCGGCCAGCCCCTGCCCCACCGCCTGCTCGAGGAACCGGAGGCCCACCATGCCGTTGCCGATGACAGCGAGGATCGGTCGTTCGGCCATCTGGCTACCCAACCCGAAGGCCGTTGCCCGGGCGTTGCCCCGACGTGAACCACCCACGACGGAACGCGCACAGCGGCCGGACGGCAGTTGTGAGGTCCGGCGTCAGACCGCGATGCGGTAGCCGCGGCGGTTGCTGGTCTCGAGCGCCGCCGCGGCGGGGCCGAGCTTGCGCCGGAGCCGGTTGACCGTCACCTCGACCGTGTGCGCGTCGACCGCGGTGTCCCAGGCGATGCTCGCCAGGCGCTCCTTCGACACGACGGCCCCGTCCGTGGCGAGCATAACCTCGAGCAGACGCCGCTCACGGGGCGTCAGGCGCGCCTCCTCCTCGCCGATCGCCAACCGACTGCCCTGTTGCCGGACCGTCACCCCCGCCACGTGCAGCGAACGACCGCGCGCCTCGAGCCGCTCGCCGAGGACCCGGACCATCGAACCCATGCGGTGGGGTGCGGCGGCCACGATGCCCGGCAGGCCGGCGTCGTGCGCGGCGGCCGCCGTGACCGGGCCGACGCACGCGCACACCACCGCGCTCTGGCGGAGGTCGTCGAGGACGCCGTCCAACGCCGCGAGGCCGGCCACGGCCATAGGCGACGTGAACGTGATGCCGTCGAGCGTCCCCTTGCGGGCGGCGAGGGCCAGCGCGTCCGCCCCGCGGGGCTCGCTCCGGGGCTCGGTCCGGTAGACCTCGACAGGCACGACGGTGGCGCCGGCGGCGGTGAGGACCTCGAGGAACCACGACATGTCGCCGCCGTGGGCTTGCACGCCGATGCGCCGGCCCTCCACCCCTCGCGCCATGAGGTCGCGCAGCACCTCGGACAGCGTCTCGGCCGGGGTCCGCCGCAGGGCGTCGATGCCCTCGCTCAGCAGCGCCCCGGCTGCCTTGCCGCCGCGGGCATGCACCTCGGTGGCGCACAGCGCGTCGGTGAGCTGCTCCCCGAGGCCCCAGGTCCACGCCATGGCCATCCAGGCCCGCAGGCCGACACCGCTGGCGACCACGATCGCGTCGAGCGGACGCTCCAGCAGCGCGGCCGTGGCCGCCCGCACGTCGGCATCGGCTGCCGGCACCGACGCGACGAGCGGCGCGAGCACGACGTCGGCGCCGCGCCGTTGGAGCAGGTCAGCCTGCTCGGGGGCCCGCCGCTCGGCCGTGATCGCGATCGTCCAGCCGGCGAGGGGGTCCACCCCGGCATCATCCCCGGCGATCGTTGCCCGCCTGCTCGTGGGCGGTTACGACCGCGGGAACCGCGACTGACGTCGACCTGTCAGGTGTGACGTGCGCCATGCCCGCTCTCTCAGATGCATCCGGCGCGACGAGAGCCATCCGACGCCGGACGTCAACGAACCGGGAACTGCGGGGAAACGCCCGTGCCCGAGGATCGGCGCCATGCCGTCTCCCAGCCTGCGCTCCCGACTGTCGATGCTGGTCTCCTTCCGAGGCCCCAGCCGCGTCCTCCACCTGACGACGATCGCGTTCTTCCTGAGCTTCGTCGTGTGGTTCGACATGGCGCCGTTCGCCGTGGCGATCCAGGACGACCTCGGCCTCACGAAGGCGCAGCTCGTCACGCTCACGTTGTGCAACCTCGCTCTGACGGTCCCGGCGCGGGTGCTGGTGGGAGCGGTGCTGGACCGCGTGGGCCCGCGGCGCCTCTACGCCGGGCTCCTGATCCTGTCGGCCGTGCCCAACACGATGTTCGCCATGTCGAGCTCGTTCTCCGTGCTCGTCGCCAGCCGACTCCTCCTCGGGGTGGTGGGCGCCGGCTTCGTCGTCGGCATCCGGATGGTGTCGGAGTGGTTCGACCCCGAGGACCTCGGTACAGCCGAGGGCATCTACGGCGGGTGGGGGAACTTCGGGTCGGCCGCCGCCGCGCTCGTGCTGCCCGCGGGTGCGACCCTCGTCGCGGCGGGCGCCGGAGGGTGGCGGTGGGGGATCGGCATGGCCGGGATCGTCGCGGCGGTCTACGGCGTCGTGTACTGGTTCGCGGTGAGCGACACCCCCGAGGGCCGCACCTACGTCGGCGCGCGGCGGAAGGGCGCCCTCCCGGTGTCGACGCGGGGCGCCGTGTGGGGCCTCGTCGCGCTGCAGCTCCCGGTGGCCGGCATCCTCGGCGTCGTCGCCTGGAGGATCCACGCCGTCGGCGTCCTGTCGACCGTCGGCTTCGGCATCGCCATCGCCGTGGTGGCCGCCTACCTGGTGTGGCAGGTCGCCCTCATCCTGCGGGTCAACGCGCCGGTGCTGGCCGGCGAGCCGCCAGAGCACGACTACCCGTTCACCCCGGTCGTGCTGCTCTCCCTCGCCTACGGCGTGACGTTCGGGGCGGAGCTGGCGGTGGTCTCGCTCCTCCCGACGTTCTTCGCCTCCACGTTCGGCCTCGAGATCGGCGCGGCCAGCGCGGCCGGCAGCGCGTTCGCGTTCACGAACCTCGTCACCCGCCCGGCCGGAGGCATCCTGTCGGACGCATCGGCGAGCCGGCGTCGGTGGGTGGTGATCGCCCTGGTCGGCACCGCGTTCTCGTTCGGGTTGATGGCGCTCCTCGACGGCAGCTGGCCGCTGGCCGCGGGCGTCGGTGTCGTGGCCCTGGCCTCGGTGTTCGTGCAGGGGGGCAACGGCGCCGTGTTCGCGATGGTGCCCCAGGTCCACAAGCCGGTCACCGGCCAGATCTCCGGCCTGGCCGGCTCCTACGGCAACATCGGCGGCATCGCCTTCTCGTCAGTCCTGTTCTTCTCCGGCGACGACACCCGCCTGCTCTTCCTGGTGGTGGCCGCGGTCGCCGTGGTGGTGGCGGTCCTCTGCCGCTGGCTGCCCGAGGTCGGCCCCGCCGCGGCGCCGGCGGGCGCGACCCTGGATGACGAGCTGGAGCTCCTCGTGCGCGGCGCTCCCGCCGTGATCTGAGCGACCGGTGGACCCGACCCCCCGCTTCCTCCAGGCCATCCGGGCGTTCGCCGGATCGGGCCTCGACGAGTACCTCGGGTTCGATCCGCCGCTGACCTACCAGGTTCCCGACGGCGCGTCGGCGCAGTGCGTCTACTTCCGCGGTGGCAACAGCGCCGACGAGCTGGTGTGCGTGGTGCTCACCAGGAACGGCGCGCCCATGCGGCTGTTCCCGATCGGCGCGAAGGCGTCCGTCCACATCCCCTTGCGGATCACCGAGGCCCTCCTCACCGACAGCGAGCTGGAGCTCCACGTGTCCGCGCCGGTGGGGGTGGAGGGCTCGGTCGTCGTCGACCTCGGGATCCTGGAGATGTGATCGTGTGCCACCCTTGGTGAGTGGCGACCCCCATCGATCCGGCTGACCACCGCTGGTACCAGCGGGCCGTCTTCTACGAGGTCCTCGTCCGCGGGTTCTACGACTCCACGAACGACGGCACCGGCGACCTGACCGGCCTCACCCAGAAGCTCGACTACCTCGAGTGGCTCGGGATCGACTGCATCTGGCTCCTCCCGTTCTACGACTCGCCGCTCCGTGACGGCGGCTACGACATCAGCGACTTCTTCTCCGTGCTGCCGGCCTACGGCGACATCTCCGATGCCGCCAACCTGATCGAGGAGGCCCACAAGCGGGGCATCCGCGTGGTCGCCGACATGGTGATGAACCACACCTCCGACCAGCACCCCTGGTTCCTGGAGAGCCGCCAGGACGCCACGAACCCGAAGGCCGACTGGTACGTGTGGGGCGACGACGACCAGCGCTGGAGCGAGGCCCGCGTGATCTTCGTCGACACCGAGCCATCCAACTGGACGTTCGACCAGCAGCGCGGCCAGTACTTCTGGCACCGGTTCTTCCACCACCAGCCCGACCTCAACTACGCCAACCCCGAGGTGGCCGAGGCGATGCTCGACGTCGTCCGGTTCTGGCTCAACCTCGGCCTGGACGGCTTCCGCCTCGACGCCGTCCCCTACCTGTTCGAGCGGGACGGCACCAACGGCGAGAACCTGCCGGAGACCCACGAGTACCTGCGACGGCTCCGCAAGATGGTCGATGCCGAGTTCCCCGGACGGGTCCTGCTGGCCGAGGCCAACCAGTGGCCCGAGGACGTCGTCGACTACTTCGGGCCCGACGGCGACGAGTGCCACATGTGCTTCCACTTCCCCCTCATGCCGCGGATGTTCATGGCCGTCCGCCGGGAGCAGCGCCAGCCGATCACCGAGATCCTCGCCCAGACCCCGGAGATCCCCGACGGCTGCCAGTGGGGCATCTTCCTGCGCAACCACGACGAGCTGACCCTCGAGATGGTCACCGACGAGGA
>Ga0190265_10003874_pt1 | contig 10285 bp, 14 predicted proteins | sample Popmic124T_FD_133135 | JGI IMG/M metagenome (GOLD analysis project Ga0190265, IMG submission 133135) | Populus adjacent soil microbial communities from riparian zone of Indian Creek, Utah, USA - 124 T | ecosystem: Environmental > Terrestrial > Soil > Riparian zone | place: USA: Utah | collected...
AAGCTCACTTCTCCAACTCCGGGTCGGGGGGGACGGTCGCGAGCCAGCCCTGGAGACGATCCATGTCGTGGAGCATGTCCCCCATCTGCGTCTCGGAGTACTCGTACTCGGGCGACCAGAACAAGGCGTCGAAAGGGCACACCTCGACGCAGATCCCGCAATACATGCAGAGGGCGTAGTCGATGTCGAAGCGGTCCAGGGTGTTCCGCACCTTGATCCGGCCGCCGGGCTTGTCCGGCTCCTTCTCCTCTTTGTGTCCTTCGATGTAGATGCACCAGTCGGGGCATTGGCGGGCACAGAGCATGCACACGGTGCACGCCTCCTGGTCGAGGGCGATGACCCCGCGCGCCCGGGCCACCGGTGTCTCCTTGACCACGGGGTAATTGATGGTGGCCAGGTACTTCCCGGGACGGAAGATGGTTCGGAACATTGTGTAGATGGTGACCCAGAGGCCCTTGACCATCCCCATGCCGGGAAGGACCCGTCTCTCGGTGGTCTTGGTGGTCACAGGTACACCTTGAATGCTCCGGTGATGAGGATGTTGGCGAGGGCGATCGGGATCAGCCATCTCCAGGCGAGGCTCTGTAGCTGGTCCTCCCGGAAACGGGGAAACGTCCAGCGGAACCAAATCATGGCGAAAACCAGGAGGAAGGTCTTGGCGAGGAGGATGACCGGTCCGGCGTAGGGCAACACGGACTCGGGGATCCCCGGCAGCCAATACCCCCCGAGGAAGAGGGTGACCGCGATCGCCGACAGGGAGAACATGTTGGCGAACTCGGCCAGGAAGAAGAAAAGGAAGCGGAAACCGGAGTACTCGGTCAGATAACCCATGACCAGCTCGGACTCGGCGATCGGCATGTCGAACGGGATCCGGCTCAGCTCGGCCAGGGCGGCGATCATGAAGATCCCGAAGCCGAGGAACTGGAGGATCACGTAGGGATAACCGGCGGCGATTTGGGCCTCGACGATCCCCGACATGCTCATCGTGCCGGCCAGCATCACCGAGCCGATGACGGCCAGGACCAAGGGCAGCTCATAGGCAATGAGCTGACCCGCTGCCCTGAGCCCGCCCATGAGCGAGTACTTGTTGCCCGACGACCATCCGGCCATGAGGACTCCGACGGTGCTCAACGACGAGATGGCCAGTGCATAGAAGATCCCGACCGAGAGGTCGCGGAAGATCAGGTCCGGGCCGAACGGGATCACCACCAGCAAGCCCACGGTGCTCACCAGCACCAGCACCGGTGCGAGCTTGAACACCGGGCGATCGGCCTGGTCGGGGATCAGGTCTTCCTTCTGGAAGAACTTGACCCCGTCTGCGATCAGCTGGGCCCAGCCCCATCGACCGCCGGCAAAATAGGGGCCCATTCGGGCCTGCATCTTGGCCGAGAGTTTTATCTCGGCGAATCCGATCACCATACCCACCAGCGGGATCATCAAGGCCACGATGAGCAGCTTCCCGACCAGGGAAACCCAAAAGTTGGAGAAGAGCTCAGTCAGGAAACTCATCGGTCCACGTCTCCCAGGACGAAATCCAACGAACCCATGATGGCGATGATGTCGGGGATCAGGACCCCTTCCAGGATCCAGGGGAGGATCGAGATGTTGGAGAAGCTGGCGGTGCGGATCTTGAGACGGTACGGGCCTTGGTTCCCGTTGGAGACCAGGTAGTAGCCCATCTCCCCTTTCGGGTTCTCCGCCCGCACATAGGTCTCGCCGAGGGGGACCTTGATGATCTTGGGTACCTTGGCCTGGAGCGGGCCCGAGGGGATCCCGTCGATCGCCTGCTGGACGATTCGGACCGACTGGCGGATCTCGAGTAGCCGCACATGCCAGCGGTCCCAGCAGTCGCCATTCTCCCCGACCGGGATCTCGAAATCGAACAGGTGGTAGGGGAGATAGTCCTCCACTTTGCGCAGATCGAACTTGACCCCCGAGGCACGGAGATTGGGACCGGATACGCCAAAGGACGCCGCTACGTCCGGGGGGAGGATCCCGACTCCCTTGGTCCGGGCGACGATGATCTCGTTGTCGGCAACCAGGGCATCGAGTTCGTCGACCGCATAGAGCACCTTGTCCATCGCCACCCGGGTCTCGGCGAAGAAGCCCGCCGGCAGGTCCTGGATCACCTTCCGGGTGGCCGAGCCCGACCCGTAGGCGGGTTTGACCCCGCCGATCCGGTTGAAGTTGGGGTGGAACCGGCCCCCGGTCACCCCCTCGAGCAGGTCGAGCACCCGCTCCCTCTCCCTCAGGGCGAAGAAGAGCGGTGTGGCCGCCCCCAGCTCCAGGGGATACGAGGCCATGAAGATGAGATGAGACGAGATCCTGGCCATCTCGGTCAGGATCAGCCGGATGAACTGGGCCCGCTCCGGCACCTCTACCCCGAGCAGCTTCTCGGCGGCGACGATGAAGGGGACCTCGTTGGCGTAGCCGGACACCCAGTCGATTCGGTTCACCAGGGTGGTGACCTGGGGGTAGGTCCTCACCTCGGAGATCTTCTCGTAGCCGCGATGCATGTAACCGATGACCGGCTGCACATCGAAGGCGCGCTCGCCGTCGACCCGCGCCACCAGACGGAGCACCCCGTGTGTCGACGGGTGCTGAGGCCCGATGTTGAGCGTCATCTCGGGCGTCTCCAACTCGACCGAGACCGACGCTTCGGAGAGGTGGCGAACCAGATCCTGGTCTAAGACCACGTCATGCCTCCGGATTCTCCTCCGAGGGACCTTCGGGCTCCTCCTCGTCGTCACTCCCGGGCATCGCCTCGACGTCCACCGTCCCCGGCCAGGGCTTGACCTCCCGGCTGAGCAGGGGATAGCTCTTGCGCAGGGGATTGCCCTGGAAGGCGTCGGGCAGATAGAGGTGGATCAGATTGGGATGGCCCTCGAAGTCGATGCCGAACATCTCGTGGGCCTCCCGCTCGTGCCAGTTGGCCCCGGCAAACACCTCGATGAGGCTGGGAATGGCCGGCGACTCCTGGTCGAGGTCGGTGGAGAAGGTGACCCGGCGACCCTCGCTCAGATCGCCCAAGGTGACCAGCAGTTCGAGACGATCCTCCACTTCCTCGGGAAACGGGTCACCGACCGCGACCTCGGAGGACCAGTCGATCGCAGACAGAAAGGAGAAGAAGATGAGGCCGAGGTCATCGCGCGCCGTGGTCAGCGATGAGACCCATTGCTCGGACGGGACCTTGACCTTGATCGTGTCGAAGGTGATCTCCGCCGTTCCACCGACCGCCTCGGCCACCCGATCGGCGTACTCCTGGAGAGGATGGACAGTGGTCTCGGTCTCAGACGGGCTCGAGGTCACGCCTGTTCCACTTCTCTTTGATGTCTTCGCCCTGGATCTTCTTCTGGAGAAGGACGATCCCATCCATCAACGCCTCGGGTCGCGGCGGGCAGCCGGGCACGTACACATCGACCGGGATCACCTGGTCGACCCCCTTGGTCACCGAATACGAGTCCCAATACGGCCCGCCGCAGTTGGCGCAGGAGCCCATCGAGATGACGTATTTCGGGTCGGGCATCTGGTCGTAGAGACGGCGGATGGCCGGCGCCATCTTGTCGGTCACCGTCCCGGCCACGACCATGAGGTCGGCTTGGCGGGGTGAGGCGGGGAGAGGGATGATGCCGAACCGCATGAAGTCGTATCGGGGGCCGGACGCCGCCATCAGCTCGATCGCACAGCAGGCGAGACCGAACTGGAAGAGCCAAAGTGAATACTTCCGGGACCAGTTGAGAAGCCAGCTCACCGGCTTCGGGGCCCCGAACTTCTGGACTACTCCCACCTGAGGACTCCCTTGCGGACGGCGTAGACCAGCCCGAGGATCAGGATGTCGATGAAGATGAACATCTCCACCAACCCGAACGTGCCCAACTGGTCGAGCACGATGGCCCAGGGGAAGATGAAAACCGCTTCGACGTCGAAGATGACGAAGAGCAGTCCGAAGACGTAGTAGCGGATGTAGGTCTGGCTCCACCCGGAACCGACCGGGTCGACTCCGCACTCGTAGGTGAGCCGTTTCGTCGCCGAAGGGTTGGTCGGGCGCAACACCGCGGCCACCCCCAGCATCACCATCACCAGGATGGCGCCCAGCACCGCGAAGGCGCCGACTGTCAGATAGCTCTCAAAGTATGGGCTCATGCCTTATGAGGGTCGAAGGACACCACCGCGGGCGAGTATACGCCCGGGTCCTATCTCGTCGAAGTTTGGGAAAGTCCAACTGCCATCGGCAAAAACGTCGGGGTGGCCCCTAGCCTGCGTCAATGGCCGACTCCCCTTCCTATGACGCTCGGGGTCTGGTCAACCTCGTCTCGGAGGTCGAATCGAGGCTGATCGGCGGTTCTCCCGCCCCTCGCCTCGACCCTGATATCGCCGCTGCGATCCCCGAGGGGCGGACCTACGTGCTGGTCCTGTTCGATGGGCTGGGAGTGGCCCAGCTTCACCACGAGGCAGCCGGGCCATTGCGAGCGTCGCATCGTTCGACCCTCCATGCCCCCTTTCCGACCACCACCAGCGTCTCGCTGGCCACGGTGGCCACCGGCCTCGCCCCATCCCGTCACGGGCTCATCGCCCATCTCAGCTGGCTCCCAGAGTTGGGGCGGGTGGTCAACACCCTTAAGTGGGTCGATCTCTCCGGTCACCCGGTCGCCGCCGACTACGCCTCGTACCTTCCCCGCCCCAACCTCTGGGAGCGGCTCCGGGCGGCCGGGATCGAGCCGATCACGGTCCAGCCGGCGGCCTTTGCCGGGAGCCCGCTCTCCCGGCTCCTCTACCGCGGGGCACGGTTCGAGAGTGCATGGGACGACCACGACCTGGTGGAGGCGACGATCCAACTCGCCTCGGAACCGAACCGCCTCATCTTCACCTACTTCTGGCCAGTCGACTTCGCCGGCCACGTCTACGGGCTCGGGTCGCCGGAGCTGGCCGAGGCGCTGCGCCAGGCGGCCAATCTCTGGGAGGGGATCCTCGCCCGTCTCCCTCCGGCCGTGACCCTTCTAGGAACCGCCGACCATGGCCTGGTCGACTTTGCCGAGGAGGATAAGATCCTGATCCGCGGAAAGCCCCTGGATTCGCTGCGCTTTGGCGGTGACCCGAGAGGGGTACATGTATGGGCGGAGCAGACGTTGCTCGAGGAGCTGGCCGGCTCGACCGGGGGCAGGCTCACCGATTCCCTGGCCCTGCTCGGCCCGGACCCCGGGTCTGAGGCCAGGTCCCGTGCCGGGGACACCCTCCTCCTCGCCCCTCCGACCAAGGTCCTCCTTCCCCCCGGCTTCGACAAGCGGCTTCGCAGCTATCACGGCGGTCTGTCCACCGACGAGCTGGAAATCCCGCTGCTCATAGGTTGATCCGCCTCGGCTCTGCCGGTTTGGTCGCTCTCGTCAGGGGGTAGGTGAGCCGGGTCCCAAGAGGGCACGGTCTACAACAGGAGGCAGACGATGATCCCTGGTGGCTTCACACCTTCGGACAGGCCGCTGATGGACCAGGAGCTCCAGGCTCCCCACGACGTTCAGGTACGGAGGAGCAGCGGCAGGTCGGCCTGGATAACTCTGGCCATAGTTGTCCTGGTGGTCGCGGGAATGATCGTGTTGTTGTCCTTCATGCCGGAGGGCACGGTCACCACCACCACGAACGTCCCACTCCCGCCTGACAACCCGAGCGGCTGATCCATCGTGCATGATCTCAGCGGGACGGTCGTGGCCATCTTCGATGACCACGATTCGGGTCGAGTAGCTCTCGGGGCCCTTGCCGCGGAGGAATTCGCAGCCGAGTTGATGTTCGGGGAGGAGGGTCGCGCCCATCTCGCTCGAGAGGACGAAGGGGGCCTCTCCGCCGTTCTCCAGAAACTGGCCTCAGCCTTTGGCGACGAGGTCCGGATCCTCGATCGGCTGGATCGCGAGCTGGAGGCGGGGTCTGCGGTCATCTCGGTTGATGTCGAGGATGAGGGAGCCGAAAGGGTGTCGCTCATCCTCGAGGAGCACGGGGGCCACGACATGTGGCGTCTGGGCGAATGGACCTTCAATCGGATCGGGTCCGAGGGGTCCGGGGAAGGCTGAGCCAGAATGGCTCACGATCGCCACACTGTCGCCGTCTTCGCCCCCCACCTCTCTCTTACGGTGACGATCGAGAAGGGTCGGGAGGATGGCCCGGATGACATCCACATCCATCCCGGCGGTCAGGGTTTCTGGGTAGCGAGGATGCTGCGACACCTCGGAGAGAGACCGTTGTTGTGCGGCCCCATCGGTGGGGAGTCGGGCGGCGTCCTGCGCGGCCTGATCAAGCAGTGGGGAATCGACTTGAGCCCGGTCGAGGTCCAGGAGGCCTCGCCGGCCACGGTTCAGGACCGCCGATCAGGTGACCGAAGCTCGATCGCCGAAGCCGCCCCGCCAAGCCTTGCCCGTCATGAGCTGGACGACGCTTATGGCAAGATCCTCGATCATGCCCTGAGTGCGCGGGTGGTGGTGATCACCGGTCAGAACAGCGAGATCGTCCCGGTCGACACCTACCGACGTCTCGGCCACGATCTGGCGTCGGCTGATGTTCGGGTAGTCGGCGACCTCCACGGCAAGGAGCTCGCGTCTTTTCTCGAGGGAGGCCCCCTTGACCTGCTCAAGGTCAGCGACGAAGACCTGCGCACGGACGGAAACATCCATGACGATGCCGAGGCGACTGCAATCGACGAGCTGCACCGCCTGATGGAGGCGGGCGCCCGCAGCGTCGTCATCTCGCGTGCCGAACGACCCTCCCTGGCCCATCTCGGGGGCGCCACCTATCGGGTGACCGGGCCAGAGCTGGAACCGGCAGACTTCAGAGGGGCCGGTGACTCTATGACCGCCGGTCTGGCCGCGGCGATGAGCCGGGGCCTCGGCCCCGAAGAGTCACTTCGGCTGGCAACTGGGGCGGGGGCGGCCAATGTGACCCGGCACGGGCTGGGCAGCGCCTCCGACGACCTCATCCCCAAGCTGGCCGAGAGGGTGGAGGTCGAGATCCTCTCCTCGGCGACCGGATGACAGAGCGACGCCGCGTCATAGTGACCAATGACGACGGGATCGATTCGCCTGGCTTGATCAAGCTCGCCGCCAGTCTCGCCGAGGAGTTCGACGTGGTGGTAGCGGCCCCGGAGAGTGACATGTCGGGTAGCGGCACAGGCATCGGCGGATTCGACCCGGTGACCGGGGTCGACCTGACCACGGTGGAGATGGGCGGGATCACCGCATACACGATCGCCGGGCCTCCCGGCCTGGCCGTGATGGCTGCTGCATTGGGCGCTTTCGGCAGGTTTCCGGACCTGATCGTCTCCGGGGTCAATGCCGGGATGAACACCGGCCACTCGATCATCCATTCGGGCACGGTCGGCGCAGCGCTCACCGCTCGCACCTTTCGCAGCCGCGGGATCGCGATCAGCCTGGCCCAGTCCGACCCGTGGCAGTGGGACACCGCCGTGGAGGTCGGGGTCTCGGCGGCGCGTTGGATCCTGGATCGGAGCGGGGGCCCACATGTGCTCAACATCAACGTCCCCGGAGTACCGCACGCCGAGATCAACGGGATCCATTGGGCCGATCTCGACGAATTCGGCTATTTCCGGGTGGCGAATGCAGACGTCGAGGATCGGAAGCTGCAGTTCGTGGTCGGATCATCATCGGCTGGGGCAGACCCGGCCACGGATACCGCCCTATGCGCCAAGAACTTCGTCACCGTGACTCCTTTGTCCACCATCGAGCCCACAGCGTTCCCCGACCTCGACGCGAGCTCGGTCTGGCAGCCCTGAGCGGACACGCAAGAGCCGCGTGCAGGGAGCCACTGCTCACGTGGCCGGTTGAACACGGGTCGGGACACGAGAGAGCCGTGTGCAGGGAGCCACTCCTCACGTGGCCGGTTGCACACGGGTCGGGCAGCCCGGCGGCGTTACGACAGTTTTGGCCACGCCTTCCCGGGGTATGGCCTGTTCACCTGATTCGGAGCTGTGATGGAATGCGCACATGAGCCCTGTACCTGTGTCGTCGTGGAGGGTGGCGAGTTCTGCAGCGAGGCCTGTGAGGTGGGCACCATCTCCGAGGCCTTCTGCGGTTGCGATCATCCGGTGTGTCAGGCGAGCAGGGTTCGGCCACCCGTGTTGGAGTGACCAATGAACCGTCTCAAAATGCTCGAGGGTGCGGCCATCGGAGCTTCGGTGGTCTATCTGCTCGATCCCCGTCAGGGCCGAACGCGGCGCCGACGTCTACTGGTCCGGCTCAGGGCCGCGAGCGAAGCCGCCATGGACGCGTTGTCCTCCAGGGCCGAGAAGCGGGCAATTGCGAAGACAGGTCACATGTCGCGGGCCGTGGCCGTGCAACGTTCCCGGCGTCGGGCCAGACGCCTGATCCTGCGCCGGGCCCGGCGCAAAACCAACGAGTGGGACCTGCCGTTGGCTACCGTGGACATCGACATCGACCAGGGGACGGTGACTCTGCGCGGAGTCTTTCCCCCCAGCGAGATGTCCGAGGTCAGGGCGACGCCACACCGTGGCTTCACCCGAGCCCCGATTCACTTGGTAGGAGACGAGGCGGAGACGCCCTGAGACCGTGGTTTCAGGGTTTGGGCCGGTCCGACCAGGGGTAAATATCACCCCAAGCCAGGAACACTCATGTCTGCCAACGATTCCTTCAACCCCACTCAGTCACGCGACCCCGTCAAAGAGGACCAGGTGAGCACGCTCAGCGCTGCCTATCCCGACTCGTCGGTGGCCCGTGCCGTTGTGGACGACCTGGAGAAGGCGGGTCTTCGCCCCACAGTGATCGCGCCCCTCGGCGACTGGACCGTCTCTTCGCTGCCCGAGCCCGCCAGTGGGCTGTTCGAGCATCCGATCAGGACCGCCCGCACCGGAGCCTTGGCTCTCGGCGTGGTCACCGCCGTCGCGTCGCTGTTCTTGCTCGACGGGAGACATTGGGTGCTCTATGCCGGGATCGGGATGTTTGTCGGGGCCCTCACCGGTTGGATCGGGAGTGCGATGGCAGCCACCGGTCACCCGGCCCGCCAGGAAGACCTCCTTTCTTACCCCGGTGGGGGCTTGACCGTCGAAGTCGAGGCCGACGAGACCCAAAAGGCCCGAGTCGCCGAGATGGTCATGGGTCGTCACGAACCAACTCTCTTCAAATCCCGGACCAGACCCGGCCCCCGGCCACCAACCGAGCGTGTGATGTGGGAGCACGCCGACGGTCTGTCCCCACTCGAGGTGCTCGGGTCATGGCTGGACGACAAGGACCCGAAGCCGCCAGCCGTCCAGAGAGGCCGGCATCTCGAGGCCAACCGTCTCCGTCCCTAAAACCCCATTCTGGCGCGGCGATCCGACCCTATAGGGTCGGATCGTCGCGCCAGAACGAGTTGCCGGACGCGACCACCCCGAGCCAACTCGCCGCGACCTCGAAGAAGGGCTCCTGACGGCGGTGGAGGAGGTCGGCGAGCCGCTCTGTCTCTACCAAGGCCCGCTCGATCAATTCCTGGCTATATCCGAGCTCCTTCTGGTTGACCTCGAATTCGTCCTCGTCCACCAACTCCACCTTCCCGTCACGAAATACCAAGAAGTCGAGATCGAGGTCGATCATCTCGATACGGTCATCTCCGACCTTCGGTTGAGTCGCGATGTCGACGAAGGCGGACACCTCTCGCACAGTCCCGTTGTAGTGGAGCACCCACCACCCGTCGTGAGGGAAACACTGGACCGCATTCTCTCCTGTCGGCCTATGGGGGGTCACTCCCTTCCACCGCTGGCTGCCCTCCGGCAGACCTACCCAATGCCCGAAGTCGTCCTCCCCGATGTGGAACCCGGAGAACCCCCAATGGAGGATGTCCGGGTTCTTGTAGAACTGGACCACAACCGGCGGCATCCCCCCATTCTGGCGCGGAGTTGTCGGGCTACGGACCGATAACTCCGCGCCAAAACGGTTCCCACTCGCCCCATTTGCCCTATGGCGGTAGTGCTAATACATTTCGGGTCGTTTGGTAACTAACGATCTGGAGGATCGGATGAGACGGATGGTCGTCGCCTTCCTCATCGGGGCGAGCCTGTTGACCGCCTGCAGTGGTGGGGGCGAATCGGATGCGGAAGGCCCTCTGGTGTTGTACTCGGGCCGGAGCGAGGAGTTGGTCGCCCCACTGATCGAGCAGTTCGAGGAAGCGTCGGGGCTCGAGGTCGAGGTGCGTTATGCCGGCTCCAGCGAACTGGCGGCCACCCTCCTCGCCGAAGGCGAAGGGACCGAGGCCGATCTCTTCTTCGCCCAGGACCCGGCATCGCTCGGTGCGGTAGCGG
>Ga0190265_10003875_pt1 | contig 10284 bp, 11 predicted proteins | sample Popmic124T_FD_133135 | JGI IMG/M metagenome (GOLD analysis project Ga0190265, IMG submission 133135) | Populus adjacent soil microbial communities from riparian zone of Indian Creek, Utah, USA - 124 T | ecosystem: Environmental > Terrestrial > Soil > Riparian zone | place: USA: Utah | collected...
ACGCGCTACCTCGCCACACCGATCCGTCCTCCAACGCGAGGAGAGCAGGAGGGCCGTTGTCCTTGAAGATCCCGCTCATACGCTCACCGTCCCTCGCACCTCTCCGTTGAGAACCGTGGCTCGACCGTAATAGAAGGTGTGGAGGACCCGCCCAGTCACCCGTCGGCCGGCGAACGGGGTGTTGGTCGACAGCGACCGGAAAGCGTCCGGATCGACGACCCACTCGGCCTCCGGGTCGACCACCGTGAGATTGGCGGGACGCCCCGGCTCGAGTGGTCCTCCGTGAGCCTCCAGCCCGAGGATCCTCGCCGGAGCGGTCGAAAGGCGCTCGATCACTGTCGACAGCGACAGGTGACCCGGAGCCACGAGCTCGGTCATGGCCAGGGCGAATGCGGTCTCGAGCCCGATAAGACCCGGGGGGGCCTGCGTGAGCTCTTGATCCTTCTCCTCCCGGGCATGAGGAGCGTGGTCGGTGGCGATCGCGTCGATCGTGCCGTCGACCAACCCTTCGATCACGGCGAGGCGGTCGGCCTCTTCCCTCAGCGGAGGGTTGACCTTCGCACGCGGGTCGTAGCCCTCAAGGGCGGAATCGGTCAGCGTGAAGTGGTGTGGAGTGGCCTCCGTGGTTACCACGAGGCCGTCGCGCTTCGCCTCCCTGATCGCCTCGATCGCCCCCGTCGTCGATACGTGGAGGATGTGAAGGCGGCACCCGGTCAGGCGCGCCAGTGCGATGTCCCTGACGACCATCAGCTCCTCGGCTGCCGCCGGTATACCGGCCAGACCCAAAGCCAGAGAACGCTCGCCTTCGTGCATATGACCGCCGCGAGCCAGGGACTCGACCTCGCAATGCTCGGCGTAGACGGCGCCGAATCCGGCGATGTATTCCATCAAGCGGCGCACCATCAAGGCGTCCTGGACGCCCTTCCCGTCGTCGGTGAACAACCTGACCCCAGCGCTGCACCGGTGCATCTCGCCGATGTCCGACATCCGCTCGCCGAGCAGACCTTTCGTCAGTGCACCCGCAGGAACGACCTCGACCAGCCCGGTCTCCCGTCCGAGGGCCCAGACCTTCTCGACGATGCTTGCCGTGTCGGCGACCGGATCGGTGTTCGGCATCGCACAGATGGCGGTGTAACCCCCGGCAGCCGCGGCTGCCGAGCCGGAAGCGATCGTTTCCTCGTCCTCTCGGCCGGGCTCACGCAGGTGCGTGTGCAGATCGACGAACCCCGGACAAACGATGTGGCCGGAGACGTCGATCGTCTCGGCATCGGGGTGGGCTACCGACCCCGCGTCCTCGATGAGACCGTTCGATATCGCAACGTCGGCGATCTCGTCGCGACCGGAGGCAGGGTCGACCACGCGTCCGCCTGTGAGGAGGTAGGAGGGGCTCATTGCATCCCCTCCCCGTTCTCGGATCCCAGCATCAGATAGAGGAGGCTCATCCGGACGGCTACTCCGTTGGCGACCTGTTCCACGATGATGGATTTCGGTGATTCGGACACGTCCGCCGCGATCTCGACCCCGCGATTCATCGGGCCGGGATGCATGATCAAAGCGTGTGGTTTCATGCGCGCCGCGCGCCGGGCGTTGAGCCCCCACATCGCTGCGTATTCACGGTTCGTCGGGAAGAACTGATCCGCTTGCCTTTCCTTCTGGACGCGCAGCAGGTAACAGACATCGACTTCCCCGATAACCGAATCGAAGTCGGGTTGCACGTCGGCCCCCGGAAGCTTGGGCACCAACGTCGGAGGGCCCACCAGTACAACTTCGGCACCCATCGTCACCAACCCTTTGACGTTGGACCGGGCCACGCGTGAGTGAAGGATGTCGCCGACGATCGCCACCTTGAGACCCTCGAGGTCTTTGAAGTGCTCGCGCATCGAGTACAGATCGAGGAGCGCCTGCGTCGGGTGCTCGTGCTGGCCGTCGCCCGCGTTCACGACGCTGGCGGCCACCCACTCTGACAACTGCTGGGCGGCGCCGGATGCCCAGTGACGAAGCACGATCACATCGACGCCCATCGCTTCGAGTGTCCACGCGGTGTCTTTCAGCGACTCGCCTTTGGCGACCGAAGACTTCGCGTCTGCGGTGAAGTTGATGACGTCGGCCGAGAGCCGCTTGGCTGCGACCTCGAAAGAGATGCGCGTCCGCGTGGAAGCTTCGTAGAAAAGATTGCAGACGGTGCGGCCCCGAAGCGTCGGGAGTTTCTTCATGCGTCTGTCGGTGACCTGCCGAAGGGACTGTGCGGTCTCCAGGATCGTGTCGATCTGATCCCGATCAAGCTGATCCATCGATAGCAGGTGCTTGATCATCGTTTCTCATCCCCCACCGGCCGCCACTTCCCGATCAACACCGCGTCCTCTCCATCGATCTCGTCGAGATGGACCTTCACCACTTCGTCTGCCGCCGTCGGGAGGTTCTTGCCGACGAAATCGGCTCGGATCGGAAACTCGCGGTGGCCGCGGTCGACCAGAACGGCCAGACAGGTGGCCCGAGGCCGGCCCAGATCGAGGACCGCGTCGAACGCGGCCCGGATCGTGCGGCCGGTGTAGAGCACGTCGTCGACCAGAACAACGATGCGCCCGTCGATGTCGACCGGGATCGTTGTGGATTCGATGCCACGGGGGCCGCGCAGCGCCACATCGTCCCTGTACATCGTCACGTCCAGCGCGCCGGAGGGAAGGTCTCCCCCCTCGAAGGACGCGATCGCGGCGGCCAGTCGCTCGGCCAGCGGCGCGCCTCGGGTCCGGATCCCCACCAGGACCAGATCCTCGGTCCCCTTGTTCCGTTCGACGATCTCGTGTGCGATGCGAGTTAGGGCCCGGCGGACGTCGGAGGCGTCCATCACCTGAGCTTTGAGCGCGAATTCTTGGGCTCTCAAGGCTCCCGCCATCAAAAAACGCCCTCTTCCGGCGAAGAAGGCGTACGCGTCGTACCCAAGCCTGCTCCTTTCCGGCCTCTCAGGGCCGATTTAAAGGGCGTTTCGACACACCTTATCGCGCGCGTTGGCGACCCGCTAGTAGCGAATCGCCTAGCGGACGGGAAGCAGTAGGCGGGATCTCTTCAAGAAAAGGGTGTTGTTGGAGCGCTGCTCGTCGGGGAAAACCCAGCTGTTGCTGGACGAGGCGATGAGCAACTCGAGGTGATGGTCCGGCGCCACGATCCAGTCCTTGTCGATGAACTCGAGGTCGAAGGTGGTGGCCTTGCCCGGCTCGAGGTCTTTGCCCTTGGTGAGGCCGTCCTTGTAACGGCCGTTCAGGAACGCTCGGGAGATCACCTGCGTCTGCCCGGTTTTCGATACATCGAGGAGGACGGCGACGAAGTGGGTGCTGACCTGGGAGGCAGACGCTTCGAGCCTCAGTACCGGCCGCCCCTGCAATCGGATGCCCGAGGTCCGCGGCACCTCTACTCGCACGAAACGGTCGGCGCCGCCCGAACCGACTCGCAACATCTCCGACTCGGTCAGGCTCCCATCGTCCAAGTACTCGAACGTGTCCCCTTCGATCCCGAACGCGGTCAGGTCCGGGTCGCCCCAGTCGTTCTGGGTATGCCACTGCTTGTCGTTCGTCTGCACGTGGACCGAAGGCTCGTCCTCGACCCCGTTATGCACCCCGTATAGCCAGCGCTCCAGCCAGCGTTCGAGCAGGCCGTCCCATTCGGACCAGTAGCTCCGAGGGTTCGCGTGAGGCCACTGGCCGATGACCATCGCCTTCTCGGATCTCAGTGCCTGGTACCAGGCGGTCCCCTCCCACGTCTTGACGTTGAAATCGAGCAACCCGTGAGCGACGAGGACGGGCACCTTCACCTTGTGGGCAAGGCGGAGGTAGTCCCGTTGCCTCCAGAAGGCGTCGTAATCCGGTTCGGTGTCGTAGCCGTGGAGGGTTTGCTCGACGCGCTCGCACGGCGTCCATCTCATGGCTATCTGCTCGGCGTCGGTCAGTGCTCCAGGCTCGGGCGGAGGTAGGAATCCGTAGGCGAACATGAAGTCGGTCGGGGTATCGGAGGGAGGATCGATGTCGGCCGACTCGCCCGAGTAGCTCGAGCGGGTCCCCTGCTGGTACGCGTACCCCCACCATCGGCTGATCGCCGAAACCGGGATGATCGTTGCGAGATGAGGTGGGTTCTCCACGGCCGCCGCGTTCGCGGTAGTCCCGTCGTAAGAACCTCCGGTCATCGCTACCTTCCCGTTGGACCAGTCGCGGGTGCCGAGCCACTCCACGAGGTCGTAACCGTCCTGTCGCTCTTTGAGTCCCCCGTAGTTCCAGCACCCGCCGGAGTTCCACGTCCCGCGGACGTCGGCCTGGGCATACGCGTAGCCCTTTGGCACGAGGAGGCGTGCATCGCCCGAAGGGAGATCCGTCTCCCGGGGATCGAGTGCGTAGTACAGGGAGTGGTAGGGCGTCAGAGTCAGGATGACGGGAACCCTCACATTCTTAGGAGTTACCGGCCGCCAGAGGTCGACCGAGAGGTTCACTCCGTCGCGCATCTCGACCCGCACCCGCTCGAACGTGAATTCCGGGTAGTTCCGTTGCTGGCCGGAGTCCGGCTGGGTCGCCCCGGCGGGGGCCGCGGGTATGAGTGCTCCGGCAAGGCCGAGCGCGAGGAAGAGTCTGACCAGCTTGTGGGTGGGCGGGAAGCGCATGTGGAGAGGTTTCTCCGCAGGCGGCGTCAGCCCTCCACGGACGGGGGGGCCGCAGAGGCCGTACGGGCGGCTTTCTCGGACAGGAGCTTCAGCAGGTCCTGAAGGTCCGTTTTGTTCACGTTCGCGACCGCGCCCGCCTCGAGCATCGCCTCTCTCATGGTCGGATCCTCGAACGCGGTGAATCCGACGACCTCGACCTCCGAAGAGCTCTCCTTGATGACCCGCGTGGCCTCCAGGCCGTCCATGACCGGCATCCTGAAGTCCATGATCACGAGATCGGGCTTGAGGCTCTGGGTTAGCTCGACGGCCTCCTGGCCGTTCGCCGCTTCGCCTACGATCTCGTACTTCCCTTCCCGTTCGAGCCGTTTCCTCAGAACGAAACGTGCGTCGGGAAGGTCGTCCACCAGCAGGATCCTCACGGGCGGAAGAGTAAACCAAGCCCGGCGCTTTTAGAGAGGAAACATTGTGACTGCGCTGATCTTCGGCCTGGGGGCCGCGCTGGCTTACGGCGCAGCCGACTTCATGGGCGGCATCGCATCCAAGCGGGCAGGTGCGGTGAACGTAGTCCTCATCACGCAGCTGCTGGGCACGTCGGTGATCGTCATGATGCTGCCGTTCTTCCCCTACTCCGGGTCGGTCGGTCCGGCGATCGGGTGGGGAGCAGCCGCCGGCGTGGGAGGCGGGGCCGGGGTTCTCCTTCTTTATCGCGGCCTCGCGCGCGGGCGGATGAGCGTCGTTGCGCCGATCACCGGTGTAGAAGCCGCGGGTGTACCGGTCGTTTTCGGACTCGCGATCGGAGAGAGGCCCGGCGTCGGCGCCCTTATCGGCGTGGGCCTCGCGCTGATCGCCGTCGCTCTGGTTTCAACGACCCGCACCGAAGAAGCGGTGCCGGGGAGGTCCGGGGTCCCCGAAGCGATCGGAGCCGGGATCGGTTTCGGGGTGTTCTTCATCTGTCTCGCTCAGGCGGGTGACTCGGCGGGCCTGTGGCCGCTGATCGGAGCTCGGGCGAGTTCGCTTGTGGTCGCCGGTTCAGCGGCAATCGTGTCACGGGTACGGCCTTCGACCCACGGAGCGGGGCGAGAGATCGCTGTCGCCAGCTTGCTCGACGTGGCGGCCAACGTCTTCTATCTGATCGGAGTAAAAGTCGGCCTCCTTTCGTTGGTAGCTGTGCTGACCTCGCTCTATCCGGCCGGCACCGTCGCCCTCGCCAGAATCTTCTTGAAGGAGCGACTCGGGCGGATACAGGTGGTCGGAGTAGGAGTGGCGGCCGCGGCCGTCATACTGATCGGCATCGGATAGGAGGTGCAGATGTCACCCAAGGTCGAGAAGAGCGAGCGCGAGTGGCAGGACGAGCTGACCCCCGAGCAGTTCGAGGTACTTCGCAACAAAGCGACGGAAGCTCCGTTCACCGGGAAGTACGTCCACACGAAGGACGACGGCACATATCGCTGCGCCGGGTGCGGGGCTGAGTTGTTCGCCGCCGATACGAAGTTCGACTCCGGCTCCGGATGGCCTTCATTCACCGAACCGATGAATCGCGCGAACGTCGAGCTCGTCGAGGACCGATCGCACGGGATGGTGAGGACCGAAGTCGTCTGCGGGAACTGCGGGGGCCATCTCGGCCACATGTTCGACGACGGCCCGCGCGACCGGGGGGGCCAGCGCTACTGCATCAACTCGTGCTCCATCGACTTCGAGAAAACCTAGGCTTGCTTCAGGATCACCTCGAAGCGCGCTCCATGCGGTAGGCGCGGCTTGTAGTTGACCTCTCCCTCGAAGGACTTGGCCATCCGCTGACAGAGCGCGAGTCCCAAGCCGGATCCGGCGGGTCGCCACAGGGACCCTCGCCCGAAGGGCTCGAACAGTTGGGGGATCAGCTCTTCCGGGACGCCGGGGCCGTCGTCGGTCACCGACATGAGGATCCGTTCGTCCCCGGCTTCCGCAGCTATCGAGATCGTCTTCCCTCCGTACCGGTAAGCGTTGTTCAAAAAATGGGCTAGGACATGAGTGAGCCGGACGGGATGCGCGGTCGCTTTCAAGTCTTCCTCCAGCATCTGGTCCACATTCTTTCCCTCCGGCGGCGGGGCTAGGTCGAGTGCTTTCTCGACGGTCGCTTGGATGTCGACTGCCTCGAGATCGCCGGAGGAAACATGATCCAGCTTCGTGAACTCGAGGAGTTGGTTCAACAGATGCCCCACCCTTTTGCCGTGCTTCGCGATGAGTGCGATGAGTTCATCGAATCTCTCCGTATCGACTTCGTCTTTGTGTAGCGCCAAAACCTCGGCGGCCCCCGAGATGATCGACATCGGAGTTCGCAACTCGTGGGCTGCGTTGTCAAGGAAGTACCTCTTCGCAGACTCGGTCCTCTGCCGCTCTACCGAGTAAAGGATCGCCCTGCCCAGAACCTCCGTGTCCACCTTGTCCTTCGTGAGGAAATCCTGTGCGCCCTCCTGCAATGCCTCGATCCCGACGTCTTCGTCGTCCAATCCCGTCAGAACGAGAACAGCGGTGTCGGCCGCTGCGCTCTGAACGAGGCGCAGAGCCTCCAGCCCCCGCGCGTCTGGTAGTCCGAGATCGAGCAGAACGCAATCGAACGGATCCTTGTGGAGCGCAGCGCGAGCGGCCGAGACCCTTTCGACTTGGGTCACCTCGGCACTTACCAGTGTGCTTCGCTTGAGCATCTGAGACACGAGTGCAGCGTCGCCTTCGTTGTCCTCCACGAGCAAGACCTTGACCGGACGCGAGCGGAAGGTGATCACGCGGTCACCGCCGGCATCGAGAAGAAGAAGGCGGCGCCGGTCCCCGGGCGTGAATCGCACCAGATGCGGCCACCATGCTGATCGACGATCTTCTTGCAGATCGCAAGGCCTATCCCCGTACCTGCGTACTCGGCCTCGCTGTGAAGGCGCTGGAAGATCTCGAACAGCCGGCCGGATTGCCTGTGATCGAATCCGATGCCGTTGTCCTTGACCTCGAAGATCCACCGACCGTCCTCGGCCGCTGCGGTTACCTGGACGAGCGGGGTCTTATCGCCGGAGAACTTGAGAGCGTTTCCGATCAGGTTCTGCATGAGTTGCATCATCAACGACGAGTTGGCCGGCACGATAGGCAGGTCCTTGTATTCGATCGTTGCTTCCGATTCTTCGATCGCGGCCCCCAGATTGTCGATGGCTTGAGCCATCACCATGTTCATGTCCGTCGGCTCCGGGGACCACGCGCCCGAACCGACCCGAGAGTATTGAAGCAGGGCATCGATCAACCCCTGCATCCGGCCCGCCGACCTCAGCGCCGCCGCTATGTACTCGCGAGCGTCGTCGTCGAGTGTGCCTCCGTATCCGTCCTTCAGTAGCTCTAAGAACCCCGACATCACACGCAGGGGCTCGCGCAGATCGTGCGACGCGATGTATGCGAACTGCTGAAGCTCTTCGTTGGACCGTTCAAGCTCCTCTGCCTGCCGTCGTAACAACTCGTTCTTCTCGTGAAGTTCGACGAAAACGGATACCTTTGCCCGCAACGAGCCGGGGTCATACGGCTTTGCGATGTAATCGACCGCACCCGTCGAGTAGCCCATCAACGCATGTTGGGTGTCCCTGCTGATAGCGGTCAGGAAGATGATCGGGACGTCTCTCGTCTTCTCCCGTTCCTTGATCTGTTTCGCCGTCTCGAAACCGTCCATCCCCGTCATCTGCACGTCCAAGAGGATCACCGAGAACTCCTGGTCCAAGAGATGCTTAAGCGCCGCCTCCCCCGATTGCGCGCTGACGAGGTTGTGGTCGAGAGGTTCCAGAACGGCCTCGAGCGCGACCAGGTTCTCGGGTCTGTCGTCGACCAGAAGGATGTTTGCTCGACCTGCGTTCTTTGTCATGGCTTGATCTCTTCAGCCGGCTGCATCGTCAGTTCGGTGAGGGCCGGAGCGATGTCACCCAGAGCCACAACGCGATCGGCCAGGCCGGTAGCGATCGCGGCCTGCGGCATGTCGGCCTTCTCGGCGCTGCCCGGATGCTGCACGATCACTCGACCACCGGCCTCCTTCACGCGTGCGATACCACCCGACCCATCCTCGTTGAGCCCGGTAAGGACCACGGCTATGACTCTGTTTCCGTATGCGTCTGCTGCCGATTCAAACAGTACGTCTACCGAGGGGCGCGCGTACTGAACGAGTTCGTCTATCGACAAGGAGAAATAGCCCTCCTCCACGAGCAGGTGATAGTCGGGAGGAGCAAGGTAGACACGTCCCGCCTCGATCGCCTGTTTGTCCTCGACCTCGATCACGGGTAGCCGGCAATCCTTCTGAAGTAATGACGTCATCGTGTCGCGAGGAGAGTCGGGGCGCCGATGTTGGGCGATCACCACTGCGGCCGGGAAGCCCTCCGGAAGGCCGGGAAGGATCACATTGAGGGCCCGAAGCCCACCCCACGAAGCGCCGATCACCACCAATTCGCCATCCATCACGACACCTTCTTGAAGATCTTCTCTCGAGCGTCCAACTCGTCGTAGTTGATCTCGAAGGGACTGAACTTCACAGATTCCTTTGCCCCGAGAGCGAGTACTCCGAAGTTCACAAGACTCTTGTGGAACAACTCGTGAACCCGCGTTTGAAGTGGGCGATCGAAGTAGATGAGCACGTTGCGGCAGATGATCAAGTGGAAATCGTTGAAGGCTCCGTCGGACACAAGGTTGTGTTGTGCGAAAACGATGTTGGTTCCAAGGTCTTCGACGAAACGCGCCTGGTTCTGATGGGCAACGTAGTACTCGGAGAAGGCGCGGGTTCCTCCTGCCCGGATGTAGTTCTCGGTGTAGTCACGCATACGGTCGAGTGGGAAGGACGCCTCTCTAGCCTTCGCCAACACGACATCGTTGATGTCCGTCGCGTATACGCGCGTCCGGTCGTACACACCCATCTCCTTCAGGAGGATCGCCAGCGAAAACGTTTCCTCGCCCGTCGAGCAGCCTGCATTCCAGATCCTGATGAAGGGGTAGGTGCGAAGCAGAGGGACGACTTTGTCCCTCAACGCCTGGAAGAAACGCGGGTCACGGAACATCGATGTGACGTTTATGGATAGGTCGTAGAGCAACCTCTCCATCGCGCCGGGATCGTGGAGGATCTTCTCTTGCAGGGCCGAGATCGTCGTCACACTTTCGCCCCACATGCGTCGCTGAATGCGGCGTTTCAGTGACCCGCGCGCGTAACCTCTGAAGTCGAAACCGTAGAGCCGGTAGACGCCCTCAAGGAGCAGGTCTATCTCGACCCGCTCCAGATCGGCCCTGTCTCCATTCGCGCTCACGTCATCTGCCGGACGAGACGGCGAGAACCTCTATTTGTATAGCCACACTCGCATCAAGGATAGGAGTTGATCCGTATCGACAGGCTTGGTGATGTAGTCGGACGCTCCGGCTGCGATGCTCTTCTCACGGTCCCCCTTCATCGCCTTAGCGGTCAAAGCGATTATCGGCAGATCCTTGAACTCCTTCAGTTTTCTGATCGCATTCATGGTCTCGTAGCCGTCCATCTCGGGCATCATGATGTCCATCAGGATCAGGTCGGCGTCGGCGTTCTCTTTCAGGCGGGTGACGCCGTCCTTTCCGTTCTCGGCGTACACGACGTTCATCCCGCGGCCTTCCAGAAGGCTGGTCAGCGCGAA
>Ga0190265_10003876_pt1 | contig 10283 bp, 11 predicted proteins | sample Popmic124T_FD_133135 | JGI IMG/M metagenome (GOLD analysis project Ga0190265, IMG submission 133135) | Populus adjacent soil microbial communities from riparian zone of Indian Creek, Utah, USA - 124 T | ecosystem: Environmental > Terrestrial > Soil > Riparian zone | place: USA: Utah | collected...
ACCGCGTCGATCACGCTGCGCACCGTGGCCGGGTACTGCAAGGTCAGCTCGATGGCCACGTCCACGCTGCCGGCGTCACCGACGCCGGTCACCACCTTGGCCACCGACCCGACCTCGCCGACGTCGATCCCGGCCAGCCGGCGCTCGTGCCGCAGCGTCCCGGGCACCTGGTCCGCCGCGTGCTCCACGATCTTGCGCAGCACCCCGGGGTGGATCTGCAGGCGCCCCCGGTCGGCGGCGGGACGGCGGGCCGCCGGCACCATCGCGGTCACCGGTCCCGGCCCCGGCCGAGCAGTGCGTTCAGATCGAGGTGACCGTCCAGCACCCGGCCGACCAGCAGCCCGAGCGCGCCCAGCACCAGGACGATCAGGAAGGCGTCGAAGCCGCCGAAGGCCCCGGCGACACCGAGGACGAGCCCGGCCAGCAGGCCGGTCTGGGTCGCGTTCATGCCGTTCTCCTCGTGCTCGCTGCCGCTGGTGCTCGAGATGCGTGATCGTCGGGTTTCTACTGCACCCGCCGCCGCCGGCGGCGGTGCCACGTCCGGATCAGGGCGACCCCGACCCGAACCGGGAACGGCAGCGGCCCGACGACCTCGATCGGCGCGTCCCCGCGAGGAGCCCCGTTCCCCTCCCGGGCCGCAGCGAAGCGGGCCATGCCCGCCCGGAACACCTCCGGGTCGCCGCCGCGGTCCGGGTGGTGCTCCCGGACGAAGGCCCGGAACGCCGCGCGCTGCTCCTCGTTCACCGGGCACCGGCCACGGCGTGCGAGGTCGGCTCGGTCAGCACGGCCACTCCCTCAGTGTCGTCGATCGGACGGTCGCCGGTCGGCTTGCGCCGGCGGTCGCGCGCCGTGGAAGCTCACTCGACCCGGGCGGTGGCCACGATCGGCACGGCGTCCGCGGTCTCGACATCAGGCAGGTGGATGTCGTTGACCGCGATGTTGACCTCGATCACCTCGAGGCCGGTCATCTGCTCCACCGCGGCGATGACGTTGCGGCGGACGGCGCGGGCCAGCTCGACGATCGACGCGCCGTACTCGACGACGATGTCGAGGTCGACGGCGGCCTGCTTCTCGCCCACCTCGACCTGCACGCCCGCGATGTTCGCCGCGCCGGCGCCGCCGCCGGGGATGCGCTCCCGGATGGCTCCGAAGGCCCGCGACACCCCGCCGCCCATGGAGTGCACCCCGGAGATCTCGCGGGTGGCGATCCCGGCGATCTTCTGCACCACCGACGCCGCGATCGTGGTCTTGCCCTGGGTGGTGTCGTCGGCGAGCCGGGCCGGCGACGTGACGGTGGCCGTCGGGCTGGCGATGGTCGGGGTAGGGGTCGGGGTGCTCTGCGTCATGCTCCGCTCCTGTTTCTCTGCCGCCCGGCGAACCGGGCCGGCGGGTCGTGGCTTCGTGCTGCTGGTGAGATGCGCCGAGGCCGCCCGGCCTCACGGCGGTTCACCCGATCGGATCAGCTCGGCGGTAGTGCAGCAGCAGGGCGCCGTCCGCCTGCAGCGCTCCGACCAGCGCCAACGGCCGTGGCGGCGAGTCGGCGGGGCCGTGCGCGATGCGCCCGGAGCGGCCCCCGGCCAGCAACGGGGACAGCGTCAGACACAGCTCGTCCACGGCATCGGCGGCGATCAGCGCGCCGTGCAGTGCCGGGCCGCCCTCGCAGAGCACCCGGTGCAGCCCGCGGGCGGCCAGCTCGCGCAGCAGCAGGTCCGGGGTCAACCGCTCCAGCGCGACCACGTCGGCACCGGCCGCGGCCAGCCGCTCCCGCCGCTGCGGCGGGGCCGAGTCCAGGGTCAGCACGATCGGCGGCACCGCGGTGTCGGTGAACAGCCTGCTGGTCGGGTCGAGCTCGGCCGAGCCGGTGACCACCGCGATCGGCGGCGGCGTGTCACGGCCCCGGGTGGGCCGGCGCGCCCCCCGGTAGTCCTCGGTCCGCACCGTGCCGGCGCCGACCAGCACCACGTCGGCCAGCTGCCGCAACAAGCCGAACACCCGCCGATCGGCGTCGGTGCCGAGGCCGCCGGAGCGGCCGTCCACGGTGACCGCCCCGTCCGCGCTGGAGACGAAGTTGACCCGGATACAGGGCGCGGCGAGCTCCTCCGGGTAGGCGTAGCGCGCCGCCAAGGCGTCGTCGTCGAGATCGGTCGGGTCGCCCGCGAGGGGCAGCGGCGAGAGCATTCGGCCATCCCAGCATCTCCCTGGTCCGTGCACATGTTTCTCCCGCGCGGGCCTGGCCCGGGCTACGCTCCGTCGCGGTGCGGCCTGCAGGCGGCCGTGTCCGCTTGTCGATGCCGCCGGCGGCATCGAGGCGACGACCCGAGAGGTGTCGGCTGTGGACCATCCCCTGTTCGACCACGAGGGCCCCTGGACCGAGGACGCCTACCTGGCCCTGCGGGGTAACGACGGCCGGGTGGAGGTGGTGGACGGCACGCTGCTCGTCGGCCCCGCCGCGAGTGCGCACCGCTCGCTGGTGGTCGAGCGGTTGGGTGCCGCGATGCGGGCCGCGTTGCCCGACGGCCTGGTCGTGGTCGGATCGGTCGGTCTGCGACTCGGCCCCGACTGCATCCTGATCCCCGACTACGTGGTCACCAACGCCGCCGTGGCGCCGGAGCCCTTCACCCGTGGTGGCGGGCGCGGCGCGGTGGTGGACGCGGCGGACACGCTGATGGTCATCGAGGTCTTCGGGGCCGACCACGGTGCCACCGACCGGACCTTCAAGCCGCAGCTCTACGCCCGCAGCCGCATCCCCTACTCGCTGCTGGTCGACCACGACGCCCCGTTCGCCGTCGCCGAGATGATCATCAGTGGTCGCTACCACGAGTACGCGACCGCGGGTGCCGGAAGTGTGCTGCGGCTGGAGGAGCCGTTCCGGTTGCAGCTCGACCTCGGGGCGATCACCGCACGCCAGGGACGTCCCGGCGACAGCGCCCCGGCGGCCAGCTGAGCCCCACCGGCTCGCCGCTACTGTGCCGGGCATGGCGAAGAGCGCGTCCACCCCGGGATCCACTTCGCGGTCCACTCCGGTGTCCACATCGGTTCGGGCGGCGTTCCGGGTGACCGCCGACCTCGACCTGGCCGCCGTCGACCCGCGGGGTGGCCCGGCCGGCCCGCGGGACAAGAAGGCCGCGGCCGCCGACATCGGGGCGCTGGCCGAGCGGCTGGACGGGCTGCAGGAGGCGCTGTTCGCGGAGGCCACCGGCGGCGGCTCCCGGTCGGTGCTGCTCGTGCTGCAGGGCATGGACACGTCCGGCAAAGGCGGGGTGATCCGGCACGTCGCCGGGCTGGTCAACCCGCAGGGGCTGCAGATCGCCGCCTTCAAGCGGCCGACCCGCGCGGAGCTGCGCCACGACTTCCTGTGGCGGATCCGCAAGCAGCTGCCGGCGGCCGGGCGGATCGGGGTGTTCGACCGCTCGCACTACGAGGACGTGCTGATCGTGCGCGTGAACGGGCTGGTGCCGGAGCCGGTGTGGCGGCGGCGCTACCAGGCCATCCGGGAGTTCGAGGCCGAGCTGGCGGCGGCCGGGGCGACCGTCGTCAAGTGCATGCTGCACATCTCGCCCGCCGAGCAGGCCGAGCGGCTACTGGCCCGGCTGGACGACCCGACCAAGCGCTGGAAGTACAACCCCGGCGACCTGGACGCCCGTGCGCAGTGGCCGGCCTACCAGCTGGCCTACACCGATGCGCTGACCGAGTGCGACAGCGATCTCGCGCCCTGGTACGTCATCCCGTCCGACCGCAAGTGGTACCGGAACTGGGCGATCGCGAGCCTGCTGGCCGAGACGCTGGCCGAGCTGGATCCGCAGTACCCGACGCCCGACCTCGACGTCGACGCCGAGCGGGCCCGGATCGCCGCGGTGGTGGCCTCGTGACGCCCCGCACCCGGCGCCGAATCGCCGCGACCGTGCTGCCGGGGCTGCTGGCCGGCCTGCTGCTCGGGTGTGCGGCTCCCGAACCGGCCGCTGACACCGGTCCGGCGCCGATGCCGGCCCCGGTGGCCGGCGCCGACGCCGCCGCCGGGCCGACCGACACAGCCGGCCGGGCGGCGGCCGGGGGCGGCATGTGCGCCGACCACGACAACACGGTCAGCACCGTGCGCGGCGTCGCGGACGCGCTGGCCAGCGGTCCCGTGCTGCCGGCCGGGGTCGCGCTGTTCCTGACCACGCCGCGGGCCCGGGCGACGGTGCCGGGCGTCGCGGATCCGGCGCTGATCGCGGCCGGGGCCGAGCTGGTGGCGGCCATCGACGACCTCGACGCCCAGGCCGTGGCGCTGCTGCCCCCCGGCGGGAACATGATCCGCGACCCGGTGCAGCTGGATCCGACCCGCATCCGGGCCGCGGCCGCCGAGCTCGAACGGCTCTGCGCCGCCGGCTGAGCGCCGGTGCGGGTATGAAGGGGCCATGCGCTACCTCGACATCGGCACCGCCAAGCCGTACTCGGTGATCGGCCTCGGTACCTGGCAGTTCGGCTCCCGCGAATGGGGATACGGCGCCGCCTACGACGAGGGCGAGGCGACGCGGATCGTGGTCCGGGCCCGGGAGCTCGGCGTGACCGTGTTCGACACCGCCGAGATCTACGGCTTCGGCCGCAGCGAGCGGATCCTGGGCGCCGCGCTGCGGGGAAGCGGCGGGATGGACGACGTGGTGGTGGCGTCGAAGGTGTTCCCGGTGCTGCCGACCGCGGCCGTCGTGCAGCAGCGCGGGGTGGCCAGCGCGCAGCGCCTCGGCGTGCAGAAGATCGACCTGTACCAGGTGCACCAGCCCAACCCGATGGTGTCGGACCGGACCACGATGCGCGGCATGCGGGCGCTGCGCGATGTCGGTGTGATCGACGAGGTCGGCGTCTCGAACTACCCCTTGCGGCGTTGGCAGCGCAGCGAGGTGGAGCTGGGCGGGCGGGTGCTGTCGAACCAGGTGCAGTTCAGCCTGGTGGCACGGGCGCCGCTGACCCAGATGCTGCCCTGGGCGCAGCGCACCGGGCACATCGTGATGGCCTGGAGCCCGCTGGCCCAGGGGCTGCTGTCCGGCCGGTACACCGAGACGAAGCGGCCCAGCGGCGGGATCCGGGCGGCCAACGCGATGTTCCTGCCCGAGAACATGCGCGCCGCCGGCCCGCTGCTCGGCGTGCTGCGCGAGATCGCGAACGGACACGACGCCAGCCCGGCCCAGATCGCGCTGGCCTGGCTGGTGCACTTCCCGAACGTGGTGGCCATCCCGGGTGCGTCCAGTGTGGCCCAACTGGAGAGCAACGCCGCGGCCGCCGACATCCGGCTCAGCCCCGACGAACACGGGGCGCTGACCGCAGCGGCGGAGGCCTTCCGGCCGCTCACCGGCGTCAGCGCGATCCCGGGGCTGGTCCGCGGTCGGTTGTGAACAGATGATCGGTCCGATGTGACCAATAGAGCGCTGTACTCGCTGGAAAGCGCCCGGGTCGGCGGACTAGCGTTGATCTCATGAGCGTGGCCGGGTACTCGATCGCACCGCCGACGGTCTCACCCACCACGCACGCCGCCGCCGCCGCCGACCTGGTGCGTCGCTACCGGGCCGTGCCCCCGGGCACCCCGGTGCGGCTGGGCAAGCCCTCGTCCAATTTGTTCCGATTCGGCGGCGCCGCCGCGCAACGGTTGGACGCCTCGGCGCTCACCGGCGTGATCGGTGTGGACCCGGTGGCCCGCTCCGCCGAGGTGCAGGGCATGACCACCTACGAGCACCTGGTCGACGCGACGCTCGCGCACGGGATGATGCCGACGGTGGTGCCCCAGCTCAAGACGATCACCCTCGGTGGTGCGGTGACCGGCCTGGGCATCGAGTCCAGCTCCTTCCGGTACGGGCTGCCGCACGAGTCGGTGCGCGAGATGGACGTGCTCACCGCGGCCGGCGAGGTGGTCACGGCGTCCCCGGACGGCCCGCACGCCGACCTCCACCGCGGCTTCGCCAACTCCTACGGCACGCTCGGCTACGCGTTGCGGCTGCTCGTCGATCTGCTCCCGGTCGCGCCGTACGTGCGGCTCGAACACCGCCGGGTGGCCTCGGCCGACCTGGCCGCAGCCATCACCGAGGTCTGCGCGGACGACGCGGTGGACTTCGTCGACGGCACCGTGTTCACCCCCGGCGAGCAGTACCTGACGATCGGCACGTTCACCGAGGACCCCGGCCCGGGCCCCAGCGACTACACCGGGCAGCAGATCTTCTACCGCTCGATCCGGGAGCGGACGGTCGACCACCTGAGCATCCGGGACTACCTGTGGCGCTGGGACACCGACTGGTTCTGGTGCTCCCGCGCGCTCGGCGTGCAGCACCCGGTGGTGCGCGCGCTGTGGCCGCGCCGCTACCGCCGCTCGGACGTCTACCGACGGCTGGTGGCGCTGGACCGGCGGACCGGGCTGTCCGACCGGGTGCGCCGGCTGGCCGGGCAGCCGGGGGAGGAGCCGGTGATCCAGGACGTCGAGCTCCCGGTCGAGCGGCTCGTCGAGTTCCTGGACGCGTTCCACGCCGACATCGGCATCACGCCGGTGTGGCTGTGCCCGCTGCGGCTGCGCAGTGCGCAACCCTGGCCGCTGTACCCGATGCGGCCGGGCGAGCTGTACGTCAATGTCGGCTTCTGGTCCGCCGTTCCGCAGCGGCCCGGAGACCCGGAGGCGCACAACCGGCGGATCGAGGAGCTGGTTGCCGAGCTGGGCGGTCACAAGTCGCTGTACTCAACGGTGCACTACAGCGAAGCGGAGTTCTGGAAGCACTACAACGGGCCGGCCTACCGGGCGCTCAAGCAACGCTACGACCCCAACGGCCGGCTGCCGGATCTCTATCACAAGGTCGCCACGTAGCGCGTGGCGCTGGAAGACAGGCGGTGAGCGGGATGCAGGTCGCGACCATCATCTCTCGAGTCGTCGGGCCCGACGTGCCCGTACGAGTGATCGGCTACGACGGCAGCAAGGCAGGACCGGACAGCTCGGAAGTGGCGATGCGGATCTCCTCGCCGCGCGCGCTGGCCCGGCTGGTCACGGCCCCGGGGACGCTCGGTCTGGCCCGCGGCTACGTCGAGGGCGAGATCGAGGTCGAGGGCGACATCTACCAGTTGCTGGACGCGATGGCCGACGTCGCGCTGAACGGCGTCTCCCGATCGGATCAGCTGCAGCTGGCCGGCCGGCTGCTGCCGTTGTGGGCCCGGTACCGGCCGACGCCGCCGGACCTGGAGTACCGCCCACCGGGCCGGCTGCACTCCAAGGCGCGTGACCGCAAGGCGATCTCGCACCACTACGACGTGTCCAACGCCTTCTACGAGTGGGTGCTCGGCCCGTCGATGGCCTACACCTGCGCGGTGTACCCCAGCGCGACGGCCACGCTGGAGGAGGCGCAGGCGGCCAAGCACGAGCTGGTGGCGCAGAAGCTGGCCCTCGAACCGGGGATGCGGTTGCTCGACGTGGGTTGCGGCTGGGGCGGCATGGTCATGCACGCCGCCGCCGAGCACGGGGTCAGGGCGCTGGGGGTGACGCTCTCGCGCAAGCAGGCCGAGTGGGCGCAGGCCGAGATCACCCGCCGCGGGCTCGGCGGGCTGGCCGAGGTGCGCCACCTCGACTACCGCGACGCGCCCGGGGAGCAGTACGACGCGATCAGCTCGATCGGCCTCACCGAGCACATCGGCAATGACCAGCTGCCCGCGTACTTCACGGCGCTGCGGTCCCGGCTGCGCCCGGGCGGGCGGCTGCTCAACCACTGCATCACCCAGCCGCGGACGCCGGACAAGCGGGAGACCGACCCGTTCATCGACCGTTACGTGTTCCCGGACGGCCAGCTCGAGCCGGTCGGCCGGATCGTGTCGGCGATGAACGACGCCGGGTTCGAGATCCGGCACTCGGAGAACCTGCGCGAGCACTACGCGCGCACCCTGGCCGGCTGGAGCGCCAACCTCGACGAGCACTGGGTGCAGGCGGTGGCCGAGGTCGGCATCGGGCGGGCCAGGGTGTGGCGGCTCTACATGGCCGCCTGCCGGCTCGGGTTCGAGCGCGACAACATCCAGCTCCACCAGGTGCTCGGGGTGCGGCTGGGGGAGCGCGGCGAATCCGGCTTCCCGCTGCGCGGCTGGCGCCGCCCGTGAGTGGCGCGCCGTGCTAGAACACGGCTAGCCACTCACGACCGACGAAGGAGGCGTCTCCGGTGCCGGATCGCCTCTCGCCGCTCGACGCGTCGTTCCTGTTCGCCGAGCACCGTACGGCGGCGATGCACGTCGGCGCGGTGATGACGTTCGCGCCGCCGGCGGACGGGCCCTTCGACGCCGACGCGTTCATCGAGCTCATCGGTCGGCGGCTGGTGCTCGTGCCCCGGTATCGGCAGAAGGTCCGGGACGTGCCCGGCCACCTCGGGCTGCCGGTCTGGGTGGACGACCCGGACTTCGACCTGGCGTTCCACGTCCGCCGCTCGGCGTTGCCGGCGCCGGGCAGCGAGGCCGTGCTGCGCGAGCTGGTCGGGAGGTTGCTGGCCCGGCAGCTGGACCGCTCCCGACCGCTGTGGGAGGTCTACGTCATCGAAGGCCTCGCCGACGACCGGTTCGCGGTGGTCACCAAGACCCACCACGCCATGGTCGACGGGTTGGCCTCGATGGACGTCGGCGCGGTGCTGCTCGATCCCACCCCACAGCCGCGCGACACCCCGCCCGACGACTGGCACCCGGCGCCGGAGCCGTCCGCGCTGGAGCTGGCCGCGGACGCGGCGCTGCACGCGCTGCGCCGGCCCCGGGACGTACTCGACATCGCCGGCCGGGCGGTGTCCGACGTCCAGCAGGCGGTCGCCGCGGTCGGACGCGTCGCGGAGGCGGTCCTCGCCGCCGGCCGCGCGGCGGCCGTGCGCCCGGTGTCACCGCTCACCGCGGCCACCGGCGAGCAGCGCCGCTACGGCATGCAGCGCACCACGCTCGACGATCACCGCGCGGTGCGTAAGGAGCACGGCGGCACGGTCAACGACGTGGTGCTGGCCGTCGTCGCGGGGGCACTGCGCCGGTGGATGATCAGCCGTGGCGAGCCGCTGACCGCCGACGTCGTGGTGCGGGCGCTGGTGCCGGTGAGCGTGCGGGCCCGCAACCGCGACGCCGCCACCGGCAACAGCATCTCGGCCTACTTCGTGGACCTCCCGGTGGCCGAGCCGGACCCGCTGCGCCGGCTGGCGGTGGTGCGCGAGGCGATGCAGGAGCACAAGCGCGGCGGCCGGGCGATCGAGGCCTCCTCGATGATCGGGCTGGTCGGGCTGGCGCCACCGATCGTGCACAGCCTCGGCGCCCGGCTGGCCAGCCAGTTCTCCAGCCGGCTGTACAACGTGCTCGTCACGAACGTGCCCGGGCCGTCGCGGCCGCTGTACGCCATGGGCGCCCAGATGCTCGACATGTTCCCGGTGGTGCCGCTGGCCGGCGGGCAGGCCGTGGCCATCGGCATCACCTCCTACGCCGGCGGCGTGCACTACGGGCTCACCGCCGACCGGGACGCGCTGCCGGACGTCGACGTGCTGGCCTCCGCGATGTCCGCCGCCCTGGCCGAGCTGGTGGCGGCCGGCTGAGGCCGGTGCTCAGCCGCGCGACACCCGTAGCACCGTGCGATGGCCGGCCGGGTCGATCCGGGCGTCGAGCAGGAACGGGCCGGCGCCGACGCGGTCCAGTGCGACGTCCAGGTCGGACACCGAACGGGCGACGGCGGACGGGATTCCCATGCCGGCGGCGACCGCGGCGAAGTTGACCGGGCGGTAGCGGACCGCGCCCGGCCCACCCTGGCCGGCCTGTTGCTTGAGCTCGATCAGGCTCAGGGCCGCGTCGTCGAACACCACCACGGTGACCGGCAGGGCGAGGCGGGCCAGCGTCTCCAGCTCGGCCAGCGTCATGCCCAGCCCGCCGTCGCCGACCAGGCACAGCACCCGCTCGCCGGCGCGGCCGAGTGCGGCCCCGGCCAGCGCGGCGCCGATGGCGGCGGGCACCGCGTACCCCATGGTGGCCAACCCGTTCGAGATCAGCAGCCGGTGCGGCCCGGTGGGCTCGCAGAACGGCATCACGGCCAACATGTGCGCCCCGGCGTCCACAGTGACCTGCATGTCCGGGAGGCGCCGGCACAGCGCATCGGCCAGCGTGACCGGGCCGAACCCGGGGTCGACGCGCAGTGCGTCGAGCAGCCGCTGCCGGTGCCGGGCGGCGCCGCCTTCCGGCCAGACCGGGACCGTGGCCGCGAGCAGCGCGGCCAGCTGGTCGGCCAGTGGGCCCGGTACCGGGAGCGCTCCGTCGTAGTAACCGGGATCCAGCTCCTCCGCGTGCAG
>Ga0190265_10003877_pt1 | contig 10277 bp, 6 predicted proteins | sample Popmic124T_FD_133135 | JGI IMG/M metagenome (GOLD analysis project Ga0190265, IMG submission 133135) | Populus adjacent soil microbial communities from riparian zone of Indian Creek, Utah, USA - 124 T | ecosystem: Environmental > Terrestrial > Soil > Riparian zone | place: USA: Utah | collected...
CCGTTGTCGGCGATCGAGCCCATCCGGCTGGTGATCAGCGCGATCTTCGAGCCGCGCCCGAGGTTGCCGAGCAGCGCATGCACGGTGCGCAGCGGACCGAGCGCGTTGACCTCGAGCTGCGCCTGGACGCTGGCGAAATCGAGCGCGTCGAGCGACTCGTGGCGCAGGATGCCTGCGTTGCACACCAGCCAATCGATGCGCGTACCGGCGAGCGTCTTGGCCAGGGTCGCAAGCGCGCCGTCGGAGGCGACATCGATGCCCGCTTCGACGCGCACGCCGAGCTGATTCAGCTCCGGGGTCGCGCTGCGGCACACCGCGATCACCTCGTGCCCTCGCGCGCGCAGCTGCGCGCACAGCTCGAGCCCGATCCCTCGATTCGCTCCCGTCACCAAGCTCGTCGTCATGGCCCCACGGACTACGCCGGCACGGCTCCCCGCGCAAGCACGGTTCTCACTCCGTCCCGAACAGGGCCGGGCAGACGTTGGCGAGGGCGCGCGGGCAGAGTGGGCCGAGATCGGCCAGCGCGGCGGTCTCGCACACGCGCGATGCCCAGAAGTCGCCCAGCTGGACGGCACACGCGAGCACGTCGCCGAGCGGCGCGTCGCAGCCTGTGATCACCCGCGGCTCGCCCGAGCACGGCAGCTCCAGCTCGAGCCCGTACACCGTCGCGCCGTTGTTCACGCACTGCTTCACGATGCCGTCGCATTCGTCCGCGTCGAACGTGAGCAGGTACGCCTCGACCGTGCACGCTTGGTCGAGGTCGTCGACCAGCGACGTCACGTCGTCGAGCTTGCGGCAGAACTGCTGCGTCTCGTCCGTGCTCAGCTCCGACACCAGCCGGTCGCCTTCGAGCCCGAGCTCTTCGAGCGCGATCCCCGCGTCGAGCGGCCCGGCGTCGAAGCGGCCGGCGTCGACCGGCCGCGGGGGGCGAACGGCGTTGGAGCCCGCAACCGTGTCGTCGGCGTCGGCGTCGCCGTCGTCCTCGCAGGCTACGACGCTGGCCGAGACGCTGCCCCCGAGGACGGCCAACAGGCAGAGCTCCCGGATCCGGCGTGCGCGCATCGCCGCTTCATAGCAGCAGTCGCGCTCCGAGGGCCACGTTTACGCACCCGGCTCAGGCGAGCAATTCGAGCAGCGGCGCGGGGTCGCTCAGGTCTTCCACCACGACGTGGGCTCCCGCGGCGCGCAAGTCCGCGAGGCTCGTCCCGCCCGTGGCGACCGCGACGCACAGGCAGCCGTTCTCGCGCGCGCACTCCACGTCGCGCAGCGTATCGCCGATCACCACCACTTCAGCTGCCGGGACCGCAGTCGCCAGCTGTGCCAGGGCGACCGGCACCAAGCCGGGACGCGTCGGCGCCATGTCGCCCCAGGCCTGCACCGGGAACCAGCTCGGCTCGATGCCGACGCCGCGCAGCTTGAGCGCACCGGTCTCGGCGTAGTTGCCGGTCAAGAGCCCGAGCGTTACGCGCGAATCCGCGCGCAGTTGCTCGAGCACCGCGTGGACTCCCGGCAGCGCGATCGCCGGAGTTGCGGTCATGCGCAGCTCATCGAGCAGCAGCTGCGCGTAATGCACGCGCAGCGCGCCGTGCAGCTCGTCGTCGAGCTCGCGTCCGATGCATTGCGCAAGCTGCCGAAAGAGCCACGGATCGAGCGCACCACCGAAGTTCACGTAGTGCTCGCGAACGCCCGGTCCGAGCAGCGCTTCGGCCGCGCGCCGCAGCGCACGGCCGCCGGCGCCGAAGCCGCGCACCAGGGTCCCGTCGATGTCGAACAACAGCAGCTTCGCGCCCATCGGCGCGGCACGGTATCACGGGCCTGGCCTGCCAGCCGGGCTGCCGAATCGCCTTCTCGAGTGATCTCCCCGGCTTGTGCGCGGCCGGCGCTGCGAGCGGCCTGTGCGCTGATTTCCCCAAGGAATGCGCGGAAGTAGGACTTCACCGCCCTTGCTGCCCGGGGCCGCACCTCTCTACCATCAATACTGAAAACTTTCTGTGGGGGCGGTACGGGAGACATGGAGCAGACGGAAGGGCATGGGGCGTCCCAAGTCGGCTCGGTAGGGGCTCGCTACCGAATCGAGACGCTGCTCGGCCAAGGCGGCATGGCCGAGGTCTATCAAGTGGTCGACACCTCGACCGGCGACCGCCGCGCGCTCAAGCGGCTGATCAAGATCGACGATCCGCGCAAGCTGCAGCGCGCGACCGAGCTGTTCGAGCGCGAGTTTCACACGCTGTCGCAGCTCGCTCATCCCCGGGTGGTCAGCGTGTACGACTACGGCGTCGAGGACGGTGCTCCTTATTACACGATGGAGCTGCTCGACGGCGGTGACCTGCAACAGCGGGCGCCCGTGCCCTGGCAGCTGGCGTGCAAGCTGGCGCGCGACGTGTGCTCCGCGCTGTCGGTGCTGCACTCGCGGCGCATGGTCTACCGCGACCTCAGCCCGCGCAACGTGCGCTGCACGAGCGACGGTCAGGCCAAGCTGATCGACTTCGGCGCGATGGCGCCGATGGGGCCGAGCAAGCAGGTGGTCGGCACCGCGGCGTTCTGCGCGCCCGAGCTCGTGCACTTGCAGACGATCGACGCGCGCACCGATCTGTACTCGCTGGGCGCGACGCTCTACTACACGTTGCTCGGCCGGCGCGCCTATCCCGCGCGCGACTTCCGTCAGCTGCGCGACATGTGGCGCTCGACGCCGCGGCGACCTTCCGAGCTGGTGCCGGAGATCCCGCCGGCGCTCGACCGCCTGGTCCTGGACCTGATGCAGCTCGATACCTCGCTGCGACCGGCCAGCGCGGCCGAGGTGATGGATCGCCTGAGCGCGATCGCCGAGCTGCCCGCCGACGAGCAGATGCTGGTCTCGCAGGCGTACCTGACCACGCCGACCTTGGTCGGGCGCGATCGCGAGCTCGCGCGCGTGCGGAAAAAGGTGCTGCGCGCGCTGCGCGGGCGCGGCGGCGCGGTGCTGATCACCGGCAGCCCCGGAGTCGGTCGCTCGCGCCTGCTCGATGCCTGCGTGCTGGAAGCCAAGCTGGCTGGCTCCACGGTGCTGCGCGCCGACGCCGCCGACGCGCAGGCCGGCGACTACGGCGTGGTGCGCGCGCTCGCCAGCCAGTTGATCGATGCGCTGCCCGAGATCGCGATCGAAGCCGCGTTGCCGCGCCTGCCGATCCTGGGCCACGTGGTGCCCGAGCTGGTCGCGCGCTTTCCGCATGCGGCGCTCGAGGTCTATCCCGACGCGCAGCTGGCGCGTCCCGCCGTGCAGACCGCGCTGCGCGAGTGGCTGTGGGACGTGAGCCGCAAGCGTTCGCTGACGCTCGCGGTCGACGACGTCCACCGCATCGACGAGCCCTCGGCGGCGTTCCTGGCCTTGCTGGCATACGAAGCGGCGCACCATCCGGTGCTGGTCGCCGCGAGCGAAGAGGCGAGCGCAGCCATCGGCAAGCCCGCTCTGCGCTTGCTCGGCGAGTCCGCCATCAAGCTGCTGCTCGAGCCGCTCGACGCTGCGGACACGGAGCGGCTGCTGCGCTCGGTGTTCGGCGACGTGCCGAACCTGCAGCTGCTCGCGCATCGCCTGCACGAGGTCGCGGAGGGCATTCCGGCGAACGTGATGCGGCTCGCGCAGTACCTCGTGGAGCGGGGCGTGGTCCGCTACGAGTCGGGCGCGTGGAGCTTGCCGCAGCACCTCGCCACTGGAGATCTGGCGCCCAGCATGGCGCAGGCGCTGCAGGTGCGGGTCGCAGCCTTGAGCGCCGGTGCGCGCGAGCTGGCGCAGGTGTTCGCGCTCTGCCCCGAGCAGCGCTTCAGCTTCGAGGACTGCGTCGCGCTCACCGCGCATCGCCAGTCGGCGCGGCTCTTGCGCGAGCTCGACGAGCTGTTGATGGCGGACGTGCTGCGGGTCGCCGGCGAACGCTACGAGCTCGCGCAGCAGACCTGGGTCGCCGCGCTGCGTGCGGACTGCGCCGACGAAGCAGCGCTCCACTTGCGCCTCGCCCCGCTGTTCGCGGCGCGCGGCAACGAAGGTTTCCGCGCCGCCCAGCACCTGTTGCGCGGAGGCGACGAAGGCCGCGGTCTCGACCAGCTGGTGCTGCACGCCGAGCAGTCGCAGCAGCTGACCGACCAGAGCCCGGAAGCGTTCAGCGCGCTGATCCAGGCGCTGCCGCCCGATTGGTACGCGACCTACGAGGCGGGGCTGCACCTGTGCGAGCGCGCGGGACGGCCGGGCAAGGACGCGTACACGCTGCTGAGCCGGCTCGCCGGACTGGTCGCGTTCGGTGCCATCGACGACATCACCCATCCACTCGCGCTGATCAAGCAGCTCACGCGCGACAGCGGTCTGCAGCTGCACGCCGAGCTCCCGGCCGACATGAACGCGGGCGAGCGGCTCAAGCGCACGTTCGAGCTGACGCAGCAACGCTACGATCTCGCGCCCGCACAGGACAAAGTGCTCGATCCCCTGACCGCGATCCGCCAGCTGGCGCGCGCGCAGATCCAGACCACGGCCGTGATCGCCATGGGGCACGACCACCACTTCCTCGGCAAGCTGCCCTCGCTCGCGCCCTACGTGCCGCTCTCGCCCGCGCTCGGCGTGGTCGATCAGCTCGTGCTCGGGCTCACCCACCGCTTGCGCGGGCAGGTCGAGCAGGCCCGTCAAGTGTACGGCGCGCTGCTCGATCGCGTGGCGCAGCCCGACCGCGGCGGGCTCGACGAGACGCACCATCGTTACCTGAGCTTCGGCGTGATGAATGGGCTCGGGCTGCTCGAGGCGAGCATGGGCATCCCCATGGCGCTGGAGCGCGCCAACGCGATCGAGACCGACCCGCTCAGCCGCGTCAACGCCATGCTGATCCGCATGCTCTATCACCTGTGGCAAGGACAGGCCGACCAGGCCGAGCGCTGTGACCGCGAGAACGAGCTGCTGCGCACGCAGAACGGGCCGCGCCAGTGGTTCGAGGGCGCGCACTTGCTCGGTCAGGTCACGGCGCACGCGGCGATCGGCGATCTCACGCGCGTGAAGCAGACGCTGGACGGAATCGCGGCGATGGCCGCGCAGTGGCTCGGGTGGGTGCCGATCCACCACTACGCGCGTGGCGAGTACCACCGCATCCGCGGCGATCAGGCGAACGCGCTCCGGCATTTCGACATCGCGCTCAACCTGACCGGACCCGGCAAGCACCAGATCTGGGCCGACGCCGCCGGCGCGAAGCTCAAGACTCTGAACGACCTGGGCGAGTACCAGCAGGCGCGCGACGAGGGTGAGCGCAACTTCGCGGCCGCGCGCGCGGCCGATCTCGGGTATGCCAGCCTCGGGCTGCGCCTGCCGCTCGCGCTGGCTCAAGCGCGGCTCGGGCAGCACGCCGAGGCGGTGGCGAACGCGGATGCGGTGATCGCGTACTTCGAACAGCTCGGCTCGACCGGTCTCAATCTCGGGCTGGCCTACGAGACGCGCGCGCGCGTGGCCAGCATCGCGCAGGACAAGGCGGCCTTCGAGCAGTACGCGGCGAAGTGCGCCGGTCAGTTCGCGTCCGCCGCCAACCGCGCGCTGATGGTCCGCTACGCGATGTTGCTGAGGGAGGCGCGCCAGGCGATCGTCGAGCTCTCATCGGAGATGGAGGCTGCGGCCGACGTCGAGGCGTCGAAGATGCACTCGACGATGGCGTCGCAGGTCACGATGATGCTGCGCTCCTGCCACACGCCGGCCGAGCGCTCGCAGCGCATGCTCGAGCTGCTCGCGCAGCAGAGCGGCGTGCGCCTGGGCTTCCTCTACGGCGTGGTCGGCCAGACGCCGGTGATCTCCGCCAAGCTGGGGCATCACGAGCTGCCCGCGCGCATCGACGCGCTGGCGCGCGAGTACCTGTTCAACGAGATCAACGAGCAGGACGTGACCAAGAGCGGCGAAGAGCTGCAAACCACGGAGACCGTGAACGCGGAGTGGACCGGCGAGCACGGCGAGCGCTACCGCCCGGTGCCGCTCTCCCATCCCACCGACGAGGGCTTCGCGATCGTGGGCCTCGCGCTGCTGGTGATCGAGCGCGAGATGTCGTTCGTGTACCCCGCCCAGCTCGCCTCCGAGCTCAGCCGCTTCGCCTTCGATTCAGGCGACATGAGCGTGCTTCTGGCGCCGGGTTAGCGGGGGGCAAAGCCCTGGGCAAAGGCCCCCTTCGGCGCTACCGCGTCGGGCTCGCTTCGCGTGAGCCGGTCGCGCTCACGAGGAGCTGCGCGAAGGCGCAGTGACCCCGCGGGAGGGTGAGGCCCCAGCGGCTTTGCCGATGGGGCGGGAGGGTCGCGTGACCCTCCCGATGGTTAAAGGGTGCAGGAGCAGACACCTGCCAGCGTGCTGGCTTACGGCTAGGCTGCGGTCGTAAGCCATGGATACCAAGCTCCTCATCGACGCCATCGTGCGCCAGACCACGGTGCTGATCGCGCAGCTGTCCACGGCGGCGGGGATCCGCGCGCCGCTCGCGCACGTCGCGGACCGCATCTTCGTCGAGCTGGCGCAGGAGATCGAGCGCCAGGGGGTGGGCCGCAAGGTGGTCGCCGACATGTTCGGCATGGCCTTGCGCACGTACCAGAAGCGCGTGCAGCGGTTGAGCGAGAGCACCACGACGCGCGGCAAGACGCTGTGGGAAGCGGTGCTCGAGTACCTGGGCGAACAGGAAGTCGTGCGCCGCAAGCAGATCGAGACGCGCTTCCGCAACGACTCCGCCGACGCGCTGGCCGCCGTCCTCACCGATCTGGTCGGTAGCGGCCTGGTCTACGCCACCGGCCGCGGCGCCGGCGCGAGCTACCGCGCGCTCAGTCCCAGTGAACGCCGCTCGGCCGAGGACGCCGAGACGCTCGACGCGCTAACCGACATGACGTGGCTGACGATCTACCGCGCGCGCAAGCTGCGCTTCTCGGAGCTGTGCGCCGCGCTCGGCAGCACGCCCGAGCCGATCTCGCGCGCGCTCGCGCGGCTGGTCGCGGAAGGCATCGTGCGGCGCAGCGGCACGGCCGAAGACCCGGAGCTCGAAGCCGAGAGCTTCGTGATCGAGGTCGCCTCCGCGCGCGGCTGGGAGGCGGCGGTGTTCGATCACTTCAGCACGGTGGCGGCGGCGATCGCGGCCAAGGTGCGGCTCGGCGCCGGATCGCGGCACGGCGAGGCGATCGGCGGCGCGACCTATACATTCGACCTGAACGACGAGCATCCGGCGCGCGAGCGCGTGCTCGGGCTGCTCACGCGCATGCGCGGCGAGGTCGACGCGCTCTGGCAAGAGGTCATCGCGCACAACCGCGCGCATCCGATCCCCGACGAGCACAAGACACGCGTGTCGTTCTACTTCGGCCAGAACGTGCATACCGACGGCAGCGCGATGGACACGGATTCCGAGCACGGCACCACCACGGAGAGGGGCGAATGAAGACCCTGGCAATTGGTTTGGCAACCTATGCGCTGCTCGCGGCCTGCTCGCAGACGCGATCCGCGGAGGACAGTAAGTCCAACTGGCTGCGCAGCTGCAGCGTCGTCGCGGACTGCGGTGGCGAGCTGACCTGTAGCTGCGGTGTGTGCACGCTGCCTTGCGACGAGGCGCTGGCATGCGAGCATGCTGACGGGCCGGCGGTCTGCGCCGATCCCCACGCCGGTGCGCTGGAGAGTGCGTGCGGCGGCGCGGGGTCGACGCGCGACCTCGGTGTGTGCCTGCAGGCCTGCAGTCGCTTCAGCGCGTGTCCTGACGACCTGCAATGCCTCGCGGGCACGTGCGTCGAGCCGCGCGACGAGGAGGATGCGGGTCGCTCGCCGGTCGATCCGGCGGATGCGTCGGCGCCCATCGCCGATGCCGGCGACGCCGGCGTGGACGCAGGCGAGCCCGACGGCTTGCTCGCTTGCGGCAGCGTGCAGCGCGAGTGCTGCACTGCGCTTCGGGGCTGTCCGCCCGGCTTGATCTGCCACATCGACGACACCTGCATCGAGCCTGGAGTCGTCGACGAAAACGGGATCGCGTCGCTGTGGCGGATGACTGGCCACGAGATGCCGTTCACTGCCGCGAACGGGTTCGTATATGGCGCCCGCGCGCTCGACTTGGAGGGTACGGTCGACAATGGGATCGTGCGCTGGCCCGTGACCGGTGGCCCAGGGCAGCTGCTCACGCGCGGGGTACGGGTTTCGTATCGGTTCACCCCGCGTAGGGTCCCCGTGGTCGCCGACGAGCACTACGTCTACTTCGTCGCGAGCGAGGGCACCGATGAGGACATGATCCTGTGGCGGCTGCCGGTCGACGGCAGCTCGCCGCGCGAAGCGAGTGGCAGCGCGGGATTGTCGTTGATCCAGAACGACACCCACCTGTACTTCACGGACGACGGCCACTCGCGCGTGTTCGAGCTGGCGAAGAGCGCGTTCGCCACGCCCGCGTCGCGCTCGGAGGTCTTTGCGGTGGAGCTCGGCGCGGCGGACGAGATCACCGCGCTCGCGCTCAACGCCACCACCCTGTTCGTGGCGTCGACCAACGACCCAGAAGGACCGCGCCCGATCTATGCGATCGACATCGCTTCGCGCGAGCGCATCGTGCTCGCGGAGCCGGAGCGCTTCAGGGGCGAATTCGACACGCTCCATGCGACTGACTCCGAGCTGCTGGTCGGCAATGGCGTGCTCGAACGGCTCGACCTCACCACGTTGGCCGTCGCCGAGTTGGACCTCACCACGCCCGACGGTTCGCGGCCGTTCGCGCGCTGGTCCGCGCTGCACGGCAGCCGGCTGCTGATGTCCGATCAATCTCGCGTCGATGAGTTCGACTTGAACGGGGACGAGCCCATCAACTGGTTGCTGCAACACGGCTGCGATTCGCCGATCGCGAGCGCAGACGGGATGTTCAGCCGGGTGTGGACCGCGGTCGAGGACGGGGAAGGCAACCTGGTCCGCTTCCAGCGCGACGCGCTGGGAGCGCGCTTCTAGCCCGAGAGGGCGCGTCTCGGCTGGTCCGAATCTCACAAACAAACCGATTTGACGGTTTGCGGGGCGTGGGCTACGGTCGCCTGGATGCAGTCGAGTGGTCCCGAGGCTCAGACGCGCGTACGGCGCACCCAACGTGAGCGCCGCGAGTCGACCCGGAGCCGGCTGCTGGACGCGACGATCGAGAGCCTGGTCGAGCTCGGCTACAGCGGCACGACCACGCTCGAGATCGAGCGCCGGGCCGGCGTCTCGCGCGGCGCGCGCATCCATCACTACCCGACCAAGGCCTCGCTGCTGGCCGACGCGGTCGATCATCTCTACCTACAGCTGAGCGCCCACTACGACGAGGCGTTCGGTCGAGGTCCAGGCACGGATGCCGCCGTCGAACGCGACGTCGACCGGCTGCGCACCGGCTTGGTGCTGCTCTGGTCGGTCTACCGCCAGCGCAGCTACACGGCCGTGCTCGAGCTCAACATGGCCGCGCGCACCGATGCCGAGCTGCGTGCGCGGCTGATCGAGGTGGGCAACCACCACCGCCGTCTGGCCGTGCAGGCCGCCACCGACTACTTCGCTTTGCCTACCCAGAGCGCGCTGCGCCTGGTCGAGGCCATCCACGCCGTGCTGATGGGCTTGCTCATGCAGCGCAACGTGGAGTGCGACGAGCAGCGCGAGCGCGAAGTGATCGAAGCGCTGCAAGACATGGTGATCCCGCATCTGCCCGGAACGACCTCTTCACAACCGCCTTCTGCGTGAACCCTGCACGCAAGGAGCCCGCGTCATGGCCCTCAAGTACGTCAAGACCCCGCCCAACGAGGTGACCTTCGTGCCCGACGCGGACGACATCGCCGCGCAGCTGAGCCCTGCCGACGTGGAGCAGATCGCCGAGATCTTCCACACCCCGCTCAACGGCTCGTACGTGTGGAACTACGACGAGGCCGACAAGCGCATCCGCAAGCTCTACCGCCTGGGCAAGGAGCGCAACTGGAACTCCGACTTCGACGTGGACTGGGAGCGGCATTTCCCGCACTCCGAGTCGCCGATCATCGAGGGCGGCGAGAACCCCTACGTCGGCTGGGATTGCTTCGAAGCGCTCAGCGCGGAGCAGCGGGCCGAGTTCGGCTGGCATTGCAGCGCTTGGACCATGAGCCAGTTCCTGCACGGCGAGCAGGGCGCGCTGCTGGTGTCGTCGCAGCTGGTCAGCTGCGCGCCCACTTACGACGCCAAGCTGTACGCGTCCTCGCAGACCTTCGACGAAGCGCGTCACGTGGAGGTCTTCGGACGCTACCTGCACGAGCACGTGGGTATCGTGTATCCGATCAATCGCCACTTGAAGGCGTTGATGGACAAGATCCTGACC
>Ga0190265_10003878_pt1 | contig 10277 bp, 7 predicted proteins | sample Popmic124T_FD_133135 | JGI IMG/M metagenome (GOLD analysis project Ga0190265, IMG submission 133135) | Populus adjacent soil microbial communities from riparian zone of Indian Creek, Utah, USA - 124 T | ecosystem: Environmental > Terrestrial > Soil > Riparian zone | place: USA: Utah | collected...
AGGGCGTCCGCCTTCTCGATCAGGCGCAGGACAGTCGCGATGCCCCTGGGATGCTTGAGGTCGATGGCGACGGAGGGGCGGCCGCGGCGGCGCACGTCGGCCTGGGGGCCGGCGAATTCGAAGCCGAGACCGGTGGGGCTCGGGCGATCGATGCGGATGATGTCGGCGCCCATGTCGGCGAGCAGCGACGAGCACAACGGGCCTGGGCCGATGCCGGCGATCTCCACGATCTTGATGCCGGCCAAGGGGCCGCCCTGGGTGCTGGACGTGCTCATGCTGCGTGATCCCGTGCTGACGGCTGCGCCGGAGTGGCCTATAGCACCGGATCGGCTCAAATGTCGGCGCAGAATCGCCTATGCTGCCGCAGCTTGAAAGGCGTGCCGAAAGGAACCGGAGTGGACGTGCGGACAACGAGCAGGCGTGACGGGTGGAGGATGCTGGCGGCACTGCTTTGCCTTGCGCTTGCCGCGGCCGGCTCAACCGCAAGCGCGCAAGGGAAAGACGCCTTCCGGGTGTTCGTGGAGGGCGTGTGGCCGGAGGCACGGGACAAGGGCGTCTCGCGCGCCACGTTCGACAAGGCGTTCGCGGGCGTTGAGGCAGACTTGTCGCTGCCCGACCTGGTGCTGCCGGGCAAGACCGAGCGCGACGTGAAGGGTCAGGCCGAGTTCACCAAGACGCCGGCGGAGTACATCGACGCCGCCTATCTCGCCAGGCTGGCCGAGCAGGGGCGGAAGCTGGCGGCGGAGCACCGGGCGGTGCTCGATAAGATCGAGCAGAAGATCGGCGTGCCGCGCCAGTACGTGCTGGCGATCTGGGGACGCGAGACGGCGTTCGGCCGTCACAAGGCGACGCACTACGCGATACGGGCGCTGGCGACGCAGGCCTACCTGGGGCGGCGCAAAGAGCTGTTCCGCAACGAGCTGGTGTTTGCGCTGAAGCTGCTGGAGGACGGCATCCGCACGCGCGAGAACCTGACCTCGTCTTGGGGCGGGGCGATGGGGCTCACGCAGTTCATGCCGTCGCAATACTATTCGGTGGCTTATGATCTCGACGGCGACGGGCGCAAGGACATCTGGAATTCGGTGCCCGATGCGCTCGCCTCTACCGCCAGCCAGTTGCGCGACAAGGGCTGGAGCACGGAGCAGCCGTGGGGCTTGGAGGTGAAGTTGCCGGCGGGCAAGACGTGCGAGCTGGAGGGGCCGCCGCAGGCGCGCAAGTTGCGCGAATGGACCAAGCTCGGCATCGCGCGGGTGCGGGGGCAGGCGTTCCCCGATCATCTGCTCGATACGGAAGCGTTTGTGCTGACGCCGGGCGGCGCGCACGGGCCCGCGTTCCTGGCGTTCGAGAACTACATGGTGATCAAGCGCTACAACATGTCGGACCTTTACGCGGTGTTCGTCGGCAACCTCGCCGACCGCATCGCGGGGGGCGAGGCGTTCGGTGCGTCCTGGGGCAAGGTCGTGCAGCTTTCCGCGAGCGGGATTGCGGAGATCCAGCAGCGCCTGCAGGCGCGCGGCTACGCGATCAGCAAGATCGACGGCAAGGCGGGCATGAACACGCGCGCGCTGATCGGCGCCTACCAGGAGGCCAGCCGGCTGCGGGTGGACTGCTGGCCGTCGGCGGCGCTGCTGACGCACCTGCGCGGCGCGCCGGCGGTGAAGGGCGGGCCGGGCGGGCAGAAGAGTTCGCTTGGCGGGAAGTGAAGGCACGGCCACGCGCGTTAGAGTCTTTTTGGGTAGGTGGCCTCGCAGGCTGCCATCCTAGTGGTGAGCTTGCCTGCCCTCGGACTCGTTCCGGGGGTCGAACCACGGCGTTAGCGTGTGGAGCCCGTCCTTCGACAGGCTCAGGACAAGGTTGAGTCTTGCGGCTCGGCGGTTGCATCGAAGGCGGAAAGGACTCTGACTTGCGGGAGCGGACGAAGTCGACGATGGTGTCCCGGCTCCCGCGTGGACGCGAAAACAGAGCACAAGGCGCCAAGCTGGATCGGAGCAGCGGCCGGTGAGGATCATTTGAGGATCATTCGCACCTGTCTGGCGCTTTTGGCGATGCTCGGCGCGTTGGCCGCGCCGACCTCCGCGGCGGCGCAGGACCAGACGGGGGGCAGCTACATCACCCCGTTTCCCGAGGGTGATCTCTACCGCGTGCAGGTCTACGGCGACACCTTCGCGGAAGGGCTGGTGGCGGGCCTCGTCGAAGCCATGACGGACGATACGCGCGTACAGGTGCAGAAGAAGCACCGCCCCATGCCCGGCATCGCGCGGCCCGAGTTCGACGACGATATCAGGATCGAGGAGATCTCGCGCGACACGGTGCACATCGCCGTCGTCATGATCGGGCTGAACGACCGCTTTCACATTCGCTCGGGGCCGCGCGACCGCATCCTGCTTGGCACGGACCCGTGGCGCGACGAGTACGGCAAGCGCGTCGAGCGGCTCATCAAGGCGCTGAAGAAGCGCAACATGGCGATCTACTGGGTGGGACAGCCGATCATGCGCCGGCCGGAGGTCAACGAGCCGGTGCAGGTGATGAACGCGATCGTGCGCGAGAAGGCTTATCTCAACGGCGTCAAGTACATCGACATCATCCCGCATTTCGCCGACGAGGCCGGCAACTATGCCGCCTTCGGGCCTGATATCGCGGGCAAGCCGCGGCAGATGAGGGACGCGGAAGGCGTGCTGTTCAGCTGGCCGGGCTACCGCAAGCTGGCGCATTTCGTCGAGCGCGAGATTCGGCGCGACCTGACGCAGGCGAGGGGCGAGCGCAACATTCCGCTTGCGGGCGCGGAGACCGAGCAGAAGCGCATCGCGCTGCTGCGTCCGACGCCCGAGCAGGAGAACGAGTGGAAGGGTACGGTGTCGGCCGAGCGGCCCGCGCAGGCCAAGTCGGCGGTGCCGTCGGCCATGCCGAGCGGCCCGCGGGGCGAGCAGAAGGCCGACAACGGCCGCATCCAGCTGCGCATGAAGACCGCGGCCGGCCGCGAGGAGAACGTGTCGCTCGACCTGCCGCGGCCCGCGATTCCCGCCGCGGTGATCCAGCTCATCACGCGCAAGGATACCGGCGAGCGCGCTTCGCCCATGGGCGACGTGCTGGCCGACGATGTGGGCGGAGGTCTCGTCGTGCTGAGCTCTGTGACGCCAGTTGCGACGGGCGCAGCCGGCTTGCCGCGCCGCGCGTCCCCGAGCCAGCCCTTCTACCAGGTGTGGATCAAGGGCGAGCGCCTGCCGCCGCGGCCTGGCCGGTCTGACGATTTCACCTGGCCGCGGCCAGATCCGGCGATCGATGTCGGGCCGATGCCGAAGCGGCCAATCCGGCGCCCGGGGCTGCCGGCGAACTAGGACTCGCTGGCGACGTCATCGGCTGGCTTGCGCGGGCGGCGACGGTTGCGTTCGATCTTGGAGCGCTCGCCGATCTTGGAGGCGATACCGTCGACCTTGCGCAACGCCACGTCGAAGGCGTCGCGGATGGCCAGCTGCAGCTCCGCGTTGGCGTGGCTGCCCTTGCGCTCGTGGCTAATGACGATGGGCGCGCGGCGCGGAACGCCGATCTCGATCTTGATCTGGAAGACCTTGGGCTTCTGCGGCGTGCGCTGCGGCGCCTCGATGCCGACGCGGCAGCTGGTCATGCGCCCGAAGTGCTTCTCGAGCTTGGCAACCTTCTGCCGCACCCGCTGCTCGACCGCCTGGCTCTTCTCGATGCCGTGGAAATGCACCTCGACCGGCTCGATCATGTGGTCTGCCCTTTCCGTTGTGAATGAAGGGCCCCCTTCAGGACACGTGGTGTCTCGCGAGGCGAGCATCAAGGCGCTGTCGTGCGCCTCGGGCTCGCATGCAGGTTGGGATGGGGTGGGGTGGCGCGTCAAGCGGCAACGGTCAGGGAGCGGTGTGCATCGTTGGACTAGGCGTGTGCCTCTGAGCGTGGAGCCACTTGATGGTGCCGGATGTCGCGCGAATGTCTGTTGTTGGGGGAACGGATATGCGGGCTCGCCCAAAGCTTTGGTGAACTGACCCTAAATGCCGTCAATCTCCATTGAGCCCTGCTTTACGCATTCCCTCCAGAAAGAGTTCCATCAACTGCTGCGTTTGATAGGGAACGCTGGCTCTTATCCAGTCGACGGACAGCTGCGGCTGCTCACAGACTAGCGTAGCGAAAAGTGACCTCGCTTCATCGATCTGGCCTGCCTGGGCCAGGCTCGCGCACCTCAGCCTCTGCGCTCCTTGAAAGCCAGGGCGCGATCGGAGGGCTTGCGTCGTATATCGGATGGCTTCCGCAAATCTGCCGGCTGTGTAGTGGGCAACCGCGATACCGCCGAGGAAGAACGCCGTTTCCGGGTCCAGGGGACTAAGCCTCATGGCAAGCTCCACATGGTCGATGGCCTCGCGATCCCGCCCCGCAAAGGCAAAGACGTGGCCAAGATACCCGTGCGCGGCTGCGGAATTGGGATTGAGGCTCACCGCCCGTCGGAACGCTGCGATAGACTCCTCCGTGCGTCTTTCCATCATCGCCCAATAGCCGAGCGCCACGTGCCCCCACGGGTCCCGGTCGTCGAGCGCGACGGCACGAGCGGCGTGCCGGCTGCCGACAAGCAGCCCTTGGTCATGGTCGATCCAGCCCATGTGCGCGCCGAAGATGAGGCGAAACCCCAACATGCTCTTGGCAGGGGCGTAGTTTGGAAACTCCTCTACCGCCCGCTTCAGGACGCTGACCGCTGCCTCGTGGTCCGATCGCGACATGCGCCAAATGTGTGCTTGAGCACGGGCCACGAGTTCCCAGGCGCTAAGGTCGTCGGCGGAACGCGACAGGGCTCGGACGCCCTCGGCAGCCATCAGTTCAGGCTCGATGGCCGCGGCGACGCTACGGGTGATCTCGTCCTGAACGACGAAGATGTCGCCGAGCTCCCGGTCGTAACGTTCGGCCCAGCGATAGCCGCCAGTCATTCCATCGACGAGCTGTGCGCTGATGCGCAACCTGCTGCCGGTCCGCCGCACGCTGCCTTCGAGCACGTAGCGGACACCCAGATCGCGTGAGACCTCTCTCACGTCGACTGCCCGCGGCTTGTAGACGAAGCTCGAGTTACGGGCGATCACGAACAACCAGCGGATGCGGGCGAGCCCGGTGATCAGGTCCTCGGAAACGCCATCGGCGAGGTATGCCTGGTCGGAATCGTCAGTCAGGTTTGTGAACGGCAGGACGGCGAGCGATGGCCCGTCCGGCAGCGACGGCACAAATCGCGCCGTGTCATTCCCAATGGCGCTTGAGGTCTCTATGGGCAGGTAGTCCTCCCGCACCGCGCCCACAAATCTGAAACCCTTCCGATGGAGGGTCTTGATGAGGCGCTGCGCCTCGCCGCTGTCTCCGACGGCCGCCCGGGCAGCGTTGATACGAGCACCCAGCGCGGATTCCGACACGATGCGCCCGTGCCAAACAGAGGAGAGGAGGTCGTCCTTACTGATTACGCGCTCTCGGTTCTGAATGAGATACACCAGCACATCAAAAACCTGGGGCTCGACCGCCACGAGGCCCGCTCCGCGATGCAGCTCCCGGCGGTCGGTGTCGAGAACACAATCGTGGAACAGATACCGCAAAGGGTCTTCTCCACTGCCAGATGGCTGCTCCGAAGCTACCACACTGCCCATCGGCAGAAATCAAGACTACCGCAACGGCAAGGCAAGGGTTTCTGAAAGCCTCCAAGCAGGTCCGGCGGCATCCTGATGTGCCGAGGGACGAGAAATCAGTCCGGCAATCGGGTTGGAAGTTCGGGAGGCGGCCATTATGGCGCTAACACGCAAGTGGGCATTGGCATTACCCTTGGGCGCATCGCTCGCTCTTTGTACAGCGTTTAATACAAGTGCCGAGGGCCAGGACTCATCTGCCCAAAGCACCAAGACGGCGGAGGCTGAAGCAAAGATGTTCGCGGCGAGCGCTGGTTACGAGCGCTTCATGGGCCGTTGGAGCCGCCTACTTGCGCCACTCCACATTTCGTTTGCCGGTGTCAAGAACGGCCAGCGCGTGCTCGATGTGGGCACCGGAACCGGATCGGCTGCCGTGGCGGTGGAAGCCGGCATGCCTGCGAGCGAGATCGTCGGCATCGATCCATCAGAGGGATTCATCGCCTACGCGCGAAAGAATGCCAAGTCCACCCGTACGAGCTTTGAAATCGGCGATGCCCAGGCGCTGAAGTTCAAGGGCGCATCATTCGACCAAACATTGGCGTTGCTCGTCATGAACTTCATTCCCGATCACAACAAGGCGATCGCCGAAATGCGCCGCGTGACGCGTGCGCAAGGCGTCGTTAGCGCCTGCGTCTGGGACTACGACGCGGGCATGCAGATGCTCAGATTCTTCTGGGACGAAGCTGTCGCGCTCGATCCCGCGATCGAACCGAAAGACGAGCGTCACATGAAGCTTTCGCGCCAAGGGCAGTTGGGTGATCTCTGGAAGAGTGTTGGGCTCATCAACGTCCAGGAGACACCCCTGGTTATCGACCAAGCCTATTCATCATTCAACGATTATTGGGAGCCATTCACGAAAGGTGCAGGCCCTGGCGGCGCTTACGTCGTATCGCTCTCGCCGGACCGCCGCCAGCAGCTCGAAGCTCGCATACGCAAGAGGTTGCTAGGGGATCGTCAGGATGGCCCGTTCACCCTGACAGCGAGGGCCTGGTGCGTGCGGGGTGAAGTTCCCAAAACCTGAGGTCTGCGCGCAACGACGCTGGGGTCGATCCTCCGGGCGTGCGCTGCTGTAGATGACCGCAGGCGCATGGGCCCAACCTAACGCGGCAAATCGCTCTTGCCCATGAGGAAGCGGTCGATGGCGTGGGCGGCTTGGCGGCCTTCGCGGATGGCCCAGACGACGAGGCTCTGGCCGCGGCGGATGTCGCCGGCGGCGAACAGCTTCCTGTGACCCTTGACGCGGTAGTCCTTGTCGCTGGCGTCGAGGCCTTTGAAGCGGCCGCGCGCAACGACGGGTAGCTCCAGTTCCTGCACGACGTCGGTTTCGATGGGGCCTGAGAAACCCATGGCGAACAGCACGAGGTCGGCCGGCAGCGCGCCCTCGCTGCCGGGCACGGACTTCAGCGCGCCGTCGACGCGCGTGTAGAGCAGCTTCTCCACCTTGCCGTTCTTGCCGGCAAAGCCCGTGGTGGAGATCGAGTATTCGACCTTGGCGCCCTCGGCCTGGCTGGAGGAGACGCGCAGCTTCAAGGGCCAGTGCGGCCAGGAGAGCGACTTGTTCTCCTTCTCGGGCGGCATCGGCATGATCTCGAGCTGGGTCACGGACTTGGCGCCCTGCCGGAAGGAGGTGCCGATGCAGTCGCTGCCGGTGTCGCCGCCGCCGATGACGATGACGTGCTTGTCCTTGGCGGAGATCTGCGGCTCGGCCGTCTGCGGCTCGCCGGAGACGCGACGGTTCTGCTGCGGCAGGAAGGTCATGGCGTAGTGAATGCCGTCGAGGTCGCGGCCGGGCGAGGCGGCGAAGAAGTCGAAGGGGTGCTCGGAGCCGCCGGTGAGCAGCAGCGCGTCGTGCTTGGCCTCCAGCTCCCGGGCCGTGACGTCCTTGCCGACGTGCACGTTGCAGTGGAAGACGACGCCTTCCGCCTCCATCTGCTTCACGCGGCGGGCGATGATGTGCTTCTCCATCTTGAAGTCGGGGATGCCATAGGTGAGGAGGCCGCCGGGCTTGGCGAGCTTCTCGTAGACGTGCACCTCGTGGCCCGCGCGCGCGAGCTGCTGTGCGGCGGCAAGACCGGCGGGGCCGGAGCCGACAACGGCGATCTTCTTGCCGGTCTTGCGCTCGGGCGGCTCGGGCGCGATCCAGCCTTCCGCGAAGGCCTTGTCGGCGATCGCGCACTCGATGGTCTTTATGGTGACCGGGTTGTCGTCGATGTTGAGCGTGCAGGAGGCCTCGCACGGCGCGGGGCAGACGCGGCCGGTGACCTCGGGGAAGTTGTTGGTGGAATGCAGGTTGAGGGCTGCCGTCTTCCACTGGTCGCGGTAGACGAGGTCGTTCCAGTCGGGGATCTGGTTGTTCACCGGGCAGCCGGTGTGACAGTAGGGGATGCCGCAATCCATGCAGCGGGCGGCCTGGGTCTTCACCTCGGCGGGCGGCAGCGGCTCGACGAACTCCTGCCAATGCTTCACGCGTTCGTCCACGGGCCGGTAGTGCCGGTCCTTGCGGTCGAATTCCATGAAGCCCGTGATCTTGCCCATCGTTCGTCTCTAGCTCAGACCAGCGCCTTGTCCAGTCCCAATTGCTTTTCGCAGCGTTCGATCCATGCGCAAAGGCTTTGCCGACCCGACAGGTCGAAGCCGCCTTCGGGCGCGAGCCGCGTGTAGGGCAGCAGGCAGATATCGGCAATGGTCATCGCGTCGCCGGCAAGCCAGTCGCGGCCGGAAAGCGTGCGATCCATGAGATCGAGGGCGGCTTCGGCGCGCTCGACCCGCCAGGGCTCACGGGCGTCCCTGGGGCGGCCGAGGTAAACCATATGGAACCGGCACACCGCGACGTAGGGCTCGTGGCTGTACTGCTCCCAGAATAGCCACTCGTCGATCTTGGCCTGGGCGAAGCCGTCCTCGGGCAGCAGGGAGGAGTCGCGGGCGAGGTAGCGGATGATGGCGTTGGACTCGGCGAGACGGGTGCCGTCCGGGAAGCCGACGGCCGGGATGCGGCCCATCGGGAAGGCGGCGAGGAACTCGGGCGTCTTGGTCTCGCCCTTCATGGTGTCGACCGGCACCCAGGTGTAGTCGAGGCCGAGGTAATCGGCGGTGTACTTCACCTTGAGGCAGTTGCCAGAGCCTAGGTCGCCGAAGATCTTCATGGCGGTTCCGTCCGTTTTCCGCGCGCCGGGCGCGCGGTCGGAACCACGCGCCAGCTCGGCCCTAACCCTTGGTTGCTCGGATGCCGATCTCTAGGACTTCCAGGCCGGTGCCGTGATCCGCCTGATGCCTGGCGATCTCGGCAAGGGCCCGGCGGTACTCGACCGGCATCACTTTCTTGAACTTCCCCTGATAGGCGGCCCAGTTGTCCAGGATGGTCTTGGCGCGCGCCGAGTTGGTGTAGTGCGCGTGCCGGGCGATGAGCTGATGCAGGCGCTCGGCGTCCTGCTTGGTCATATCGGCCATCACATCGACCAAACCATGGCTTTCCAGATCACCGCCCTGGTTGGAGAGCTGGCGCATGACCTGATCCTCGGCCTCGACGGGCTCGAGGTCGATCATGGAGAGGTTGCAGCGCCGCTCGAAGGTGCCGTCCTCGTCGAGCACGTAGGCGATGCCGCCCGACATGCCGGCCGCGAAGTTGCGGCCCGTGGGACCGATGACGACGACGACGCCGCCGGTCATGTACTCGCAGCCGTGGTCGCCGGTGCCTTCGACGACGGCGATGGCGCCGGAGTTGCGGACGGCGAAGCGCTCGCCGGCAACGCCGCGGAAGTAGCACTCCCCGGCGATGGCGCCGTAGAGCACCGTGTTGCCGACGATGATGCTTTCCTCGGGCACGATGCCGGACTTGGGATCTGGCCGCACGATCAGCTTGCCGCCGGAGAGGCCCTTGCCCACGTAGTCGTTGGCTTCGCCGACAAGATCCAGCGTGACGCCATGCGCAAGCCAGGCGCCGAAGCTCTGACCGGCGGTGCCCTTGAAGGAGAGCCAGACGGAGTCCTCGGCGAGGCCGGCGTGGCCGTAGCGCTTGGCGATCTCACCTGACAGCATGGCGCCGGTGGTGCGGTCGCGGTTGCAGATCGTCAGTTCGTACTTGACCGGCTTCTTGTGCTCGAGCGCCGGCTTGGCGAGTTCGATCAGCTTGTTGTCGATCACCTTCTCGAGGCCGTGGTTCTGGCGCTCGGAGTTGTAGATGGCGACGCTGTCAGGGACCTCGATCTTGTGAAACAGCTTGTCGAAGTCGAGCCCGCGCGCCTTCCAGTGGCCGATGGCGCGCTCCTTGTCGAGGCACTGCGACTGGCCGATCAACTCGTTGAAGGTGCGGCAGCCCAGCGCGGCCATGTACTCGCGCACTTCCTCCGCCAGGAAGAAGAAGAAGTTGATGGCGTACTCGGGCTGGCCCGTGAACTTCGCACGCAGGATGGGATCCTGCGTGGCGACGCCGACGGGGCAGGTGTTGAGGTGGCACTTGCGCATCATGATGCAGCCGAGCGCGATCAGCGGCGCGGTTGAGAAACCGAACTCGTCGGCGCCGAGCAGCGCGCCGATGACGACGTCGCGCCCGGTGCGGACGCCGCCGTCGACCTGCACGGCGATGCGGCCGCGCAGACGGTTGGCAACGAG
>Ga0190265_10003879_pt1 | contig 10277 bp, 9 predicted proteins | sample Popmic124T_FD_133135 | JGI IMG/M metagenome (GOLD analysis project Ga0190265, IMG submission 133135) | Populus adjacent soil microbial communities from riparian zone of Indian Creek, Utah, USA - 124 T | ecosystem: Environmental > Terrestrial > Soil > Riparian zone | place: USA: Utah | collected...
GGTCGATGCGCGCGAGCACGCGCCCCTCTTCGATGGCGCGCGCCCAGAATTCCGCGTTGTCGGCGTATTCGGCGCGGATCGATTTGACGACCACCTTCGTCTCGGTGACGACGTCGTGCGCCAGATAGACGATGCCCATGGCGCCTTCGCCGAGCGTCTTCTCGATGGCATATTTGCCGTCGATCATCATGCCGGGCGTCGGGTTGCTCGAGATGCGCGCACCGGGGTTGTTCGAGATGCGGCCGCCCGCCACGCCGCCGGGCGTCGGCGTGGGCCCCGCGGCCACTCCGACGGCCGCGATGGGCGAGCCTTGCATGCCCGCCGGTTGCGACGCGCTGAGCGACGTGCCGCACTGCGTGCAGAAACGCGTCGCGTCGTCGTTGGGGCTAGCACAGGAGGGGCACGACGGCATGGGGCCGCCGCGAGTCTAGTGGGCCGCGGGCCTCTCGTCTCGCGCAAGCGTCGCGCGACGTAGAACCGTCAATATCCCGTGCGTCGGATGGCCTTGAATGCCGTGCCGGCCGTGCGGGTGTTGAACACGCAGCCGGCCGCGCAGCCTTTGCATTCATAGGCATCCATCGATCCCCATCCGTCTCCCGACGCGTAGAGGAAGATGTGGCCGGCACCGCTTTCGTTATAGACGAGGGAATCGCCGAGCTTGAGCTCGTCGCGCGTGATCGTCTTCCAGAGAGAAGTGTCGCTCACGAAGTTGGCCGTCGAGTAGGGGTGCTTGTCCACCGTGATGTCGTTGTTCGAGGCAGGGACCTGCCAGATCTGGCCTACGTAGCCGGAGCAGTCGGCGCCGTAGCTGCCGGTATGGGTGCAATCGGGGCAGCCGCCCGTGCAAGTGCCCTTGTTGGACGCGGTAGGCCCGGTCGGTAGCCATCTGCCGTGGCCCCACCAATACGAGAATCCCACACCGGACTTGGCGCGTTCGATCGCGGCTGCGATCGTACCGGTCGGCGGTTGGCCGGTCCCAGCGTCGGTCGGGGGATTGCCGGCGTCGTTGCTCCCCGCATCGGTCGGGTTCGCGTCGCGGAGGTAGTCGCGGTGCGCCCAGCCGACGAGCCCCTGGTGATCCACATGCAGAAAATTGTTGACCGGTACTGGGTCGAGGAGCAGGACCATGCTGCCCTGCGGGATCACGCGCAAAATGGCATCTCCTGTAGAAGCGCCGGTGCGCAAATTCAAATCCGATGTGGTGATGAGCCACTGCGCTGGCCTCGGTGGGCCCGCGTCGGGCGCTCCGCCACCCGCGTCGGGAACGGTCGGCGGTGGTATTGGAGGCGGCGTCGTCGGCGGGACCGGCGGCTTGGTCGGTGGGATCGATGCGTCGGGAAAGACGGAGCCCGCGTCTTGTCCTCCGGTGCCAGGGGGATCGACGATCACGCTAGCATCGCGCGCCGTGCCCGTCGTTGGACCGCCACCGCCGGAACCAGGTGTCGGCGGCTCTCTGACGCCCGTGATTTGCTTCGAGCCAACCTCCCCGCCGGAGCAGCCGATGCAGGCCAAAAGCGAAGCCAATACCAAGAACAGTATCGAGCTTGCTCGGCACTTGCGGAGAGCGTCGGGAGCACTCATCACGGCCTCCTGAAGTGTCACGCGCTTGAACCAGTGCTCATCATAGGCGCAGAAGGGACGGCGTGTCACGTGCGACCCCGCTCGCCGATGCATATGTCCGCGGTTCTTGCAGTGTATTCCACGAATACGGGAATATGCTGCGACGGTGCCGCGGCGTTCCCTCCGGGCGCTTGCTCGTGCCGCTATCTGAATAGCGGTAGAGTGCAGCGCGATGAGCGCGGCGTCGCGACCTCGGCCAAGACGCTGGATTGCGGCGGGCGTGCTCTTGGCAAGCGCGCTCGTTGCTTGGTATGCGAAGGAGAAAGCCGGCACCGGGCCCGCGCCGAAACTTCCCGCGACGCAAAGACCGCAGACGAACGCCGCGCCAGGAGCGCTCGATCCGACGGTGGAGGGCGGGTCGCAAAACACGCGGCCCGACGCGCCGCTCGCCCTATCGCGCCCGTGGGGGAGCGACGACCGGTCGCTGGGGCGGTCCCGGCCCCAAGAAGGTAACCCCGAAGCACCGATGAGCTTTGCAATGGCGATCGACGGCAACTTGGTCGTTCTCGATCAAGTGAATGCGCGCGTCGTCCGCATCGACCGAACGGGGCGCACCGTCGCCACCACGGAATTGACCGAGCGGGTGCCGCAGGACATTGCGCTCGGGCCGGGCGGCGAGACGGCGATTCTCGATCGCCTTGGCGACCAAACCGTTACCCTGCGGGACCCGAAGGGCAATGTCATTGGTCGCCTGCCCCTGCGAGGTCAGGGTGTGCCGGAGCCCGGCCAGGTGACCGGTGTCTTCATCGACAAGAAGGACGTCTACGTCGAACGGCGGCACGGTCCACTCGTGTTGGTGGGCGATCTCGACGGCCATCCGGCGCGCGAGCGCGCCGAGGTCCCCGGGCGTCCCACGCGGGACGGCGCGCTCTTCATAAGCGCCGGAATCGTCGATCGACGAGCGGGTCGGATGTTCGTGTCGGCGTTCGATCGCAGGTTGGGCGCGCATCGCTTCACACGCGAGATCACGACCGGCGCGCCGCTCCGTGCCATCGCCCTGCTCGACTCCGATCGGCGCGGAACCATTTACGTGGGGGTGGTGCTCGAGACCGCTCCAGGTGATTGGCAGCGTGTGTATTGCATGGCGCCGCAGCAGGGCGAGCCGCAAGGCCAGATGGAGATGCCCGGCAGCAGCATGCCCGAGGAGACGCTGCGCGACATGGCGGTGATGGACGATGGAGGCGTGGTGGTGACGGAGCGGACCGAGCAAGGCATCCAGTACCTCGAGAATCATTGCCAATGATGGCGTTTCTGCTGAGCTTCCGAGGCCCCGTGCTCTTGGCTCTGCTGGTGCGAATCGCGTATTTCGCTACGGCCGACGGAGTCGGTTTCGCCGACCCTTTGATCGATGCCGATTACAACGATGCGCTGGGCGAAGCGCTGAGCCGCGGCGAGGAATTTCCTCCCGGTCCGTTCTGGCAGCCTCCTCTTTATCCGATCCTGCTCGGCGCGCTTTACGCGACGTTCGGTCACTCGCTTTGGGCGCCGCGACTGCTTCAAGCCTTACTCGGCGCGGCGACAGCTGGGATGGCGACGGTTGTCGCCGAGCGCCTCGCTGGCCACCGATGGATGGGGCTTCTCGCCGGCAGCTTGGTGGCCCTGCACGGTCCGCTGGTTTTTTACGACGGGGAACTTTTGGCGACGTCGGTCGCCACCTTCTTGGTGGCGTCTTCAGTGTGGCTCTGCACTTTTCCGAGCCCGGGATGGGCACTCGCTCTCGCTGCGGGACTCGCGGTCGGGCTAGGCGCCTTGGCCGTCGCTCCCGTTCTTTTGCTCGGCGTTCCGATCGCCTGGAGTTTCTCGAGGTGTGGCCGGAGGCTCGGAGCGATCGCTCTCGCCGGCTGTGCCCTCGCCGTTGTTCCCGTCTCGATCGCCAACCGCCTGCGGTCGGGCGAGTGGTTTCTCATTTCAGCCAACGCCGGCGTGAACCTTTGGATTGGCAACAACTCCGACATCGATCGGACGCTCGCCATTCGTCCAGGCAATGAATGGGAAGAGCTCATGGATGAGCCGCGGGCCCACGGTGCCTCGTCGGCCGGCGCCCAAGACGCTTATTTCGTGGACAAGGCGATCCGCGGTTGTGCTGCTGCGCCTGGCGCATGTCTTCTGAACTTGGCCTACAAGGGACGGCTCTTGCTGAGCGCGCACGAGATTCCTCGCAACGAGAGCCTCGCCGTGGCAAGGCAAAAGGCGCCGGTGCTGTGGCTTTTGACCGCGCGCGCTGGCTCGTTCGAGCTTCCATCGGCACTTCTCGTTCCATTGGCGATCGCCGGCGCGGTCGTCATCGCGCGTCGAAAAGAACGGCTCGAGTGGACCGTGCTCGCTTCGACGATCGCGCTCGGTTTGCCGCTCATCGCCTTCTTCGTGACCGGGCGATATCGCGCGCCGCTGTGGCCGATGGTCTGCGTCCTGGCAGCCCTTGGTGCCGTGCATCTGGGTCTCGCCGAGCGGCGAAAACAGGTGCTCGTGCCTGGCATCGCAGCAGCCATGGCGTTCGTGATCGCCCTCTGGCCGGTGCATCTCGCCGTCGATGACATCGATTTCGAGGCGGAGATGCACTATGCGCTCGCCGGCCGGCGCGCTCGGCGGGGTGACGAGGCCGGTGCGGTGGCCGCGCTGCGTGGGGCATTGTCGCACCGACCGTCGTACCTCGAGGCAGGATTCAATCTCGGTCTCACGCTCGAACGGGGAGGGCACCCCGACGAAGCTGCCAGCGTCTACCAAGAGGTGCTCGCGCACCACCCATCCGACGTTGCCACTCGGTTGCGCCTCGGAGGAGCGCTGCTGGCGCTCGGGCGGCGCGACGACGCCGGCGCGCTTTTTCAGAAGCTCCTTTCGGAAAATCCGCAAAATGGCATGGCGGCGAGTGGTCTCGCCAAGGTGCGGATTTCCGAGGGCGCGCTCGACGACGCGATCGGGCTTTTCAAAATTGCCGAACGCGCATTCGGGCCGCGCGATCCCGACGTCCAAGCGCTGCGCCGCGAGCTCGAGCGCGCAAAACGATAGGCCGACCATTTCCCGAGCTTACACCTCGCACATAGCTCGTCTCGGTGACCAGAGACTCCACCAGCGACGCTGGCGCGGTTATGCGAATAAGTTAGAAATTGTTGAGCTATGTCGGGCCCGTCAGGGCGCATAGGGGGTGTGCAGCTTCTCGAACGTGCGTGAGCCTCTCCTCTTCCGAACGCAACACCCCCTCTGAATCCTGCGCCTCCGCGACGGTCCCCCGCGTCTTCTTAAGGATGTCTCTTAGGAAGCGACGGTCCCTATCCCGAGCTCTCAGTTTCGTGGGTCTCGTCTTGAGTACCGTCGCGACAGGAGCATGTTCAGAGGAAACCGGAGACGGCAGCCCCAGGGACGCCGCCGCTTCGGGTGGGACGAGCGGTGCAGCCGGCGCGACAGGTAAGGGGGGCGTCGCCGGTTCGGGTGGGACGAGTGGACGGGGCGGCGCAACCGGCACCGGGGGCGCCGCCGGTTCCGGCGGTGCGAGCGGCAGGGGCGGCGCTGCAGGTTCAGGCGGCATGAGCGACGGTGGCGGTGCCGCAGGCAAGGGGGGCGCTGGCGGTTCGGGCGGCACGAGCGACGGTGGCGGCGCGGCGGGCCAGGGCGGCGCCGCCGGTTCGGGTGGCACGAGTGGTAGTGGCGGCGGCGCCGGTTCGAGCGGCAGCGGCGGGATGGGCAAAGGAGGCGCGGCGGGCAGCGGCGGAACCGGTACCGACGGCGGAGGTGCTGCGGGCGCCGCTGGCACCGCTGGCGCCGCTGGCACTGGAGGATCGTCGGGCGACGCCGGCTCGTGCTCCAACCCACCAGCTGCCGGTCCGGTGATCGGATGGGCCGCCGTCAGCGGCATGGGACAAAATGCGCCAACCACGGGAGGCGGCACCGCCGCGCCGCAGACCGTGACGACGCTGGCCGCGCTGAGGACGGCTGCGGCGGGCAGCACAGCCGCGGTGATCTACGTTAGAGGCATTCTGGCGCCGGGAAGCCTCAGCATCGGATCGAACAAGACCATCGTGGGCCTCTGCGGCGCCGAGATTCACGGTCATGTCAGCGTGAGCGGCTCGAGCAACGTCATCGTCCGCAACATCAAAATCGTCGGATACGGCGTCGGCGATTGCGCCAAGGATCCCGGTTTCGATCCGGCGGTCGGATGCTCGTCGGGCGACGACGCCATCACGATCGGAAACAGTGCCCACCATGTCTGGTTCGATCACTGCGACGTCTCCGACGGCACCGACGGCAATCTCGACGTCACCAGCGGCGCCGACTTCGTGACCATCTCGTGGACCAAGTTCCATTACACGCCGCGCACCGACAGCGTCGGCAACGATTCGACGGGCGCCGCCGGCCACCGCTTCTCGAATCTCATCGGCTCCGCCGACGACGTCCCCGGGGACGTCGGGCATTTGAACGTCACCTGGCATCACAACTGGTGGGCGGACAACGTCAACCAGCGCATGCCACGAACGCGCAACGGCAGGATTCACCTGTTCAACAACCTCTTTACGTCGAAGGGCAACGTCTACTGCACCAATTCAGGCTTCCAGGCGACGCTCCTGGTCGAAAGCAACATCTACGACGGCGTGAACAACCCGCTGCAACCCGACGTCGGCAACATGAAGCAACTGAACAACGTCTACACCAACACGACGGGCACGAAGACAGCGTCGGGAACGGGATTCGCTCCGACGTACGCATATACGCCCGAGGCGACCACCAACCTGGCGGCCGCGATTCAAGCCGGGGTGGGCCCGCATTGATAGGGCGGTCGCCGCGAGCGGGGGGTGGCACGCAGATTCGCCATCGCGCTCGCTGAGCCTGGATGGCTCGGTGCAACAGGCTGTTTCGATCGCGAGCCACCTGCTGCGCTAACATTGCGGCAATCTGCCGCCGGCACTGTTTCGGTAGAGCCGTTGCGTCGGAGAGAGAAAACTAGTAGTTGCAAACGGTTACACGTTCGCGCCCGTAGCTCAGTTGGATAGAGCAGCGGCCTTCTAAGCCGCGGGTCGCAGGTTCGAGTCCTGCCGGGCGCGCCGCTGGAATCACTTAGGATTTTGGCGGAAACGGCACTGGTTTTTGGGCGCGAATTGCCACGATCTGTGGCAATTGGAAGCGCCGCAATCTTCGGAACCACCGTTTCGGGGATGCGTCGCATGGCGGCGGTTCGCATCACGTAGCGCATGTGCGTCTTCTCGTCTGCGTGGCTCGCGAGGCGCATGGCTGTCTGCGCGTTCACACCGGTCTCGGCGAGGGCGGTTGAAAACGCTCGCCGGAATGAATGGAAGTCGACACGCAACGTGGTTGCGGTGTCGGAGAAGATCGGATCGTGCACCATGTTCGGACAACACGCCTCACGTATCTTCATGGCCGGTGCGTCGGGCGGTCGCGTGCACTCGTGGCGCCTCACGCCGGCGCGCAAGAGATCGCGTCGAAGTGCTTTCGCGAAGGAGCTCCCGAGCTTTCGAAAGTCGCCGGCGCGTTTGCCGACGCGTACGGGAAACGGGTCCGCTCTCCGGTCGGCCCATTTTCTCTTGAGCCTCTGCGCTCGCGCCGCGGGGCTGAGCATCACGCCCATACCCCGCGGCGCAAGGAAGGCTACTTCGATTTCGCCTTCCCCTGCGGGCGATCGTCGTCCTTCGGCTCGAGCTCACGGACCTGGATCGTCGTTTCAGCCATCCGTGCCGGAAGATAGTCGAACCGCAGGTTCCAAGAGCCATCGCGATTCTGAAAGGCGACTCCGATCCGGGTCCACCAATTTTTCTTCTCCTCGCCTTCACCTCGCTCCACCACCGCCACGATTTGCATCATCTTGTTCGATTCCATCGTCGTTCTCCTTGAGCCGGCGTCTCCGGCTCGTTCGTCACGAGGCGGGCCACGCGGAGCTCCGCGGAGGAGCGAGCTGCTTTGTCGGAGGGGTGTCCCCTGTGGGGAAACCGAGAAAGCAGAAGCTCGCTCACCCGAAGGGCCGTAAGGTCCAAGGCGCGACGCGTTTGTGGACCGCCAGAACGAGCCGGAGACGATGGCCAGGGGCGCGAGGATGAGCAAGTAGGGTGTGCGAAGTGGTACGGAGGGGCGGAAGGAAAGGAAAATGAGCTATTACCGGACCGTCGTATCGGGAAAGTGGGGCTTGGTCGTGAGTCTGACTTCCGTGCTCGGATGTCGGCGCGCTGAACCCGTTGCGCAGTTACCGTGCTCCGAGCCGCGAGAAGGCGAGGCCGCGCTCGGCGAATCGAAGTTTGCTTCTCGCCTGGAGGGCGGTGCGTCGACAGAATCCTCGCCGCACTCGACGGCGCCCGAAAGGAAGTTCTCGTTCAGGCGTACAGCTTCACGTCGGAGCGGATCGCTGGTGCATTGATTCGCGCGTCAAGACGAGGGGTGAGTGTCGCAGTCGTGCTCGATCGAAGCAACGACGGCGACGAGCGCTCGCGCGAGCGGGAGTTGATTGCCGCAGGCCTCGCCGTCTGGGTGGATGGAGAGCACGCGATCGCCCACAACAAGGTTCTGGTCGTCGACGGCGAGACTGTCGTTACAGGCAGCTACAATTTCACTCAGCCGGGCGGGCTCGCGAGAGGCAGCGCGGCAAGCGCCTCGCGCACGACCGCGACCTCGAGTCGGAGCTCCTCCGATGCGACGAGCTCCGCCTCGAGGGCACGCTGCTCTTCGCCAGCGAGGCTGCCGAGCGCGTACGCCGCCATGTGGCTCGCGTCGCGCGTCATGGCTTCTCCTCCGTCGGGTCGAGCCGCGATCGCAGGGTCAAGATCCCGCGCGTGATGCGGGACTTCACCGTGCCGAGTGGGATTTCGAGCTGCATGGCAAGCTCGCCGTGCGAGTAGCCTGCGAAGAAACCGAGCTCCAGGACGGTGCGTTGCTCGGCCGGCAACTCGGCAAGCTGGCCTCTAGCGCGCTTCTTCTCCGCCAGGCCAGGTCGGGGTCCGCGCTCGTGGCATGGGCTCCCTTGTCTCCTCGAAACCCACGAGACCGAAACGCCGCGCGCTGCGCAGCAGCCAGTCGAGCGCGCGCGAGCGCAGACGCAGCATCAGCCAAGTGCGCACGCTACCGCGCGTTCGATCGTAGTGGCCGGCGCGGTGCCAAGCCTCGAGAACCACGTCGTGCACCAAGTCCTCGGCCTCACGCGCCCCGCCGAGAAAACGCTGTCCCGCCGCCAACAGCTGTCCCGCGAAGCGATCATAAAGCGCGCCGAGCGCTTCGCCGTCGCTCCGCGCCATCGCCTGCACCAAGAGCTCGTCGCGCTGTTCGTCCCGCCGATTGGTTCGCTCCGGAGCGATCGCAGACGGATCGGTGGCCGGCAGACCTCGCGTTGGCTCTTCGCAGTCGTCCGACGATCCGGACGCACACATTCTCCCCTCGAGCCATGTTCTCTGTATGCAGGACAGCGCGGTCCGGATCGGCGCGAACGAACAAATACAGTCGACGGGTTGCTGGCGTTGGTTTGGAGCGGACGCTGCTCCGGCTCTAGGGGCAAGGCCGGACATTGCGACGAGGTCGCGTGCAGGCAGTTCAGGCGCACCAAGGAAACGGCCCCGAGGACTCCTCCTCGAGGCCGCTGTTTGCTGCGCGCCGGCAAAGATTGCACGACCGACGAGAGCGGGAGTTGGGAACGGGTGATCGGCCGCACGTGCTCGAGGGAGAGCGGAGTCGAAGTCGATTGCTCAAGTCCGAATCCACCGAGCAACGAGCTGAGCCTTGTTCTCACTCAGAAACAACCCTGTGTTAATGGATAGCAGGCTTCACCGCATTTCGGTCCTGTCCCAGGGGGGCATGACGTTGCGACTCCGACAGTCGTGCCGTCTGCGAGGTTGATCGCCCGGCTGCTATCTGTAAAGAGCGTAAAGACACGAGAAGCGCCAACGTTAATGTTGAACTCCTGGCAGCCGCTGCGTCCGGAACCAAATAGCGTTTCAGAAATTCCGTCCGACACCCAGACTTGTGCGCTGTCGAATGAGGAATTCCAGCAGACACCGGCTAACCCGGCACCAAGAGGTCCTGGTTGGACAGGGACGGTGGCAGGCACGCTAATCGTGCCGACGAACTCCGACAATCGCGGACGAGGGCAAAAATCCCCGACAAGAACGCCAGGCCGTCCTATACAATCCTCGGCCGATCTGTTGGCAATGCAACTGATGCTGTCTATCCTTCGCAGCTGAAAAGCATCCGGAAAACACCCGGCACGATCGCGATAGCGATCGGCACTGGACAGTTCGAACGTATTATAGACAACATGGCTGTCCTTATCGACTTTACAAACCACGTTGGACGAGGCCGACAGGACGAAGTCCGGACGGCACCCCGCTGCTTGAACAGATTGCTCGACCTCATGTGGTTCCGTCTCACTCTGCGGCTCTCCAACGGCGGCGGAGCAAGCAGAAAGAAACAAACAGAATGAACCGAGCGGCAGAACGCCAAGGTTTTCTCGACGCATTTTGATTCCCTTTCCATGGTTGAAGCGCCTGAAGTGACGATTCATCCGCAATACGTATCCACGAGGCGCTTTGGATTCCGAAAATCGTACCTAACCTTGGCCTCCTTCAACCGGTAGCTCTCGGCCTCGATGTCGATGACCTCGGCGCGATGGATGAGCCGGTCGACGAGGGTAACGACGCAGGCGGCGTGCGGGAAGACCTCGCTCCATTGCGAGA
>Ga0190265_10003880_pt1 | contig 10276 bp, 11 predicted proteins | sample Popmic124T_FD_133135 | JGI IMG/M metagenome (GOLD analysis project Ga0190265, IMG submission 133135) | Populus adjacent soil microbial communities from riparian zone of Indian Creek, Utah, USA - 124 T | ecosystem: Environmental > Terrestrial > Soil > Riparian zone | place: USA: Utah | collected...
GCTCGTGCGCTACCGGGATGCCGTCGACCGAGCGTCGTCGGGCGAGGAGCTCGCGGAGCTCGTCGCGAACATCCGGACGACGAAATCGGACGTGACGGGCCGCGGCGAGCTGAAGACGGCCCCCCGCGGGTACACGAAGGATCACCCTCGGATCGAGCTGCTCCGGTACAAGGGCCTGGTCGCGTGGCGAGAGTGGCCGGCGGGCGCCTGGCTGGGAACGAAGCGCGCGAAAGACCGGATCGCCAAGTTCTTCGAGCTCGCCGAACCGCTCGCGAGGTGGCTCGATGCACACGTCGGGGCGTCGACGATGCCGGAACGCGCTCGATGAGCGCGAGTGCGACCCGATCAGGGTGCGCCTCGCGGCATCTTCACCGCCGGGCACCCTCCGTGATTGAATACGCGGCCCCGTCACGGAAGGAGATCCGATGCGACGCCCCGCCCGCTTCCTCCGTCTATCGACGACCGCGGTCGTGCTCGTCGTCGCGACCGGCTCGCTCGCGCCGGGTGCCGGCGCGCTGGAGCCAGATCCCGTGATCGTCGCGGTGGGCGACCTCGCGTGTCAGTCGCTGACACAGGGCCAGGGCGTCGGCGCCTGCCGATCGGGAGACATCGCCGACCTGATCCGTGAGATCGACCCCGACCGATTCCTCGCGCTCGGCGACCTCCAGTACAACAACGGGAAGCTCTCGGAGTTCCTCCGCGTGTGGGACGTGCAGTTCGGGGACCTTCGAGGGATCACCACACCGACTCCGGGCAACCACGAGTACGGCACGGCCGACGCCGCCGGCTACTTCGCCTACTTCGGGGCGGCTGCTCATCCTCCTCTGGGCTACTACTCCTTCGACCTCGGCGAGTGGCACATCGTGTCCGTCAACTCCGACATCTGCGGGGACGAACCCGGGTGCGGACCGGGCACGCCGCAGGGCGACTGGCTCCGCGCCGACCTCGAGGCGAACGCCGACGCGGCCTGCACGCTCGCCTTCATGCACCACCCGAGGTACGACTGGCGTCCGTTCCAGAAGTGGATCGTGGACGACGGCACAACGCAGTTCGGCGGATCGGAGACGGAGCCGTTCGTTCCCCTCTGGGAGGTGTTCGCCGACGAGGGCGTCGATGTCGTCCTCGTCGGACACAACCACATGTATCAGCGGTGGGCTCCGCAGGATGCCCACGGCAACGCCGTATCCGGGGGGGCAACCCAGTTCACCGTCGGTACCGGCGGACGGTCGCTCTATCCCTTCGGGCCACCGCCGCAGCCCGAGAACCTCGAGGTCACCCAGAACAAGGCGATCGGGGTCCTGCAGATGACCCTTCACGCCGACTCGTACGACTACGGATGGGTGTCCGTGCCCGGCGAGCCGGGGTTCGAGGACGCGGGAACCGTGGCCTGCACCTGATCCGTTACGGGAGCTCGGCTCAGCGAGACGGAGCCAGCGCCGAAGAGCTGGAGAGGCTCGCGAACAGGCGCTCGGCCGTGGCCTGGAACCGGGCGGGGTCCGCATACGGGCGCGAGACGAGCATCGCTCCCTCGAGCGCGCTGACGATCATCCGTGCGGCGTCGCTCGCCGATCCGGCGAACGCCAACGATCCCTCCCCCTGGCCCTGGACCAGGACGGCCTCGAGCCACGCTTCGTTCTCATCGAAGAACCGGATCACCGCGTTCTGCATCGGCTTGGGAAGCGTTCGGTACTCGGCCGCCAGCATCCCGCACAGGCACATCCGCTTGGCGCGGAGCACGTCCGCATAGAGCTTCGCGTAGGCATCGAGCTTGGCCGCCGCGTCGATGGGACTGGTCTCGATCTGGGTAAGCGCCTCGCCGAAGCGGGTCGCGTACCGCTCGATGAGCGCCTCGCCGAGCTCCGCCTTGCCGGCGAAGTGGTAGTGCAGGCTCGCCTTGGTGATCTCGAGCTCGGCAGCGACGTCCGCGTAGCTGAAGCCGTTGAACCCACGGACCTGGACGAGGCGTTCCGCTGCATCGAGGATCCTGGTGGCCGTGTCTTGGCCCTTCTGCTGCCGCTTCCCTGCCATCCGCGCATCCTATCCGAGTGACTTCTTACCTACTAGTAGATTTGACTTCTGACCTACTAGTAGATAAGACTACCTCACCACGCGGGCGAAGGCGACTCGCGTACGAGGGAGGGAGGCAGCGATGCAGGAGACGGCTCACAGGACGTTCCGGTCCCCGGATGAGGACCGAGCGTTCCCGAACGGTCATGCCGAGATCCTCATGGTCGGCGGCGACGAGGTGGGGCGACTCGTCTTCGAGCCCGGCTTCCGGTGGTCGAACGACCTGAAGCCGATCGCCAAGACCGAGAGCTGCGAGGCGCCGCACTTCCAGTATCACGTGAGCGGCCAGCTCGGGATCCGCATGGACGATGGGACGGAGTTCGTGGCCGGCCCGGGGGACGTGACGTCGCTCCCGAGCGGACACGACGCATGGGTCGTCGGCGACGAGCCGGCCGTCGTCATCGACTGGTTCGGCGCGAGCAACTACGCGAAGGAACGCTGAGGAGGGCTCGAGGGATCGGGGCGTCGCGCTTCGATCGCGCGATCCTGGCCGTCGCGGTCCCTATGCACGCGGATCCCTGAGAGGCCGACGTGCGCGAGGGTCCTCGCCACCTCCCCCGCCTGGTCGCCGCCGAGCTCCAGCAGCACGCTGCCGCCGGGGCGGAGCCAGCGAGCCGCTGCTTCGGCGGCCCGCACGAGCATCGTGGTCCCACGCCGTCCGCCGTCGAGCGCACGGCGTGGCTCGTGGGCGATGACGTCTCTCGGTAGGAAGTGGAGCTCCTCGGTGGGAACGTAGGGGACCACGGCCGTCATGACGTCGACCCGCCCTCGCGAAGACGGCGAGAGCGGAACGTCGAGGTCGCCGACGAGGGCATCGACACCGTTCCGGCGTGCACACGCGACGGCCGCCGGGTCGACGTCGGTCGCCACGACGCCGGCGCGCGGATGAGCGGAGCAGAGGACGGCGGCCACCGCCCCGATCCCCGTGCAGAGGTCGACGGCGATACCGTCATCGGGCAGGAGAGCGGCCGCCCGCCGGGCGAGCGCCTGGGTATGCGGCCTGGGCACGAACACGCCGGGGTCGACGTGGACATGGACCTCGCAGAAGCGCACCCACCCGGTGATCCAGGCGAGCGGCTCCCCTCGCAGCCGACGAGCGACGAGCTCGTCGATCGGTCCGACTCCCTCGTTCGATGCCGTGAGCAGGGAGTCGGCCTCCGCACCGGGGGCCACACACCCGCCCTCCGCCAGCTCGTGGAGGACGCGCATCCGTTCCTCGCTCGTTAGCTCGATCATGTCCTCCGGTCCGCCTCGTGCCGCCGTGTTCGCTGAGGTCGCCGCCTCGCACCTTCGAAGACGAGAGTTTCCCAGGGGTGTACTGTCATCGGTGCAAGCCAACAGCGGCGCGTTATCTGGTGCTCCTCGAACGCTCGCTTCCGTCGCAGCGGTTGACGACCAGGACCCGACCCAGGACACGTTCCCTTGCTGGGAAGGTTCGTCGACCGGAAGGAGCGCCATGAGCGCGACCACTGACACAAAGCCAAGTCCGGCAGTACTCACGTCACCCCGACCTGCCGTAACGGCGAAGACCTTCTTCATCTGGGCGGGACTGTGCGTCCTCGGCATCCCGCTCGCGGGCTATCTCGGGAACATCGTCGCGGGTCCTGTGGACGGTGTGACGCCCGCGCTGCTCGCAGGGGCCTTGACGGGAGCCGGTATCGGGCTGGCCCAATGGGTCATGCTTCGACGGAGCCTCGGTGTTGGCCCCGGATGGATCGCGGCGACGAGCGTCGGACTCGCGGTCGGACTCGCGGTCGGGGCGGGCGCGGTTGGCTACGAGACGGGGAGGCCCCAGCTCGCGATCATGGGTGCGATCTCGGGAGCGTTCGTCGGGATCGCTCAGGGATCCTTGCTGCGACACAGGTTCTCGCTCTGGCATGTGTGGATCGTCTTGCACCCGCCTGCCTGGGCGCTCGGCTGGTTCGTGAGCTCCTACGTGATCTCGAGGAACATCGATGAGCGGTTCCCCGTCTTCGGCGCGTCGGGTGCCGTGGTGTTCGCGATCTTGTCCGGGCTCCTCTTGGCCGCAGGGATGCGGGGAGGGAAGTCCGCGGGATCGTGACGGTGGGCCATGTCATCGAGGGTCCTGGATGAACGTCGAGGTCGCCGCCGGCGCGTTCCTGATCGTCGCTCCGCTCTGGTTCAACGCGACGTTCGCGTTGCTCGGGAAGCGGTTCGACTATCCGGACATCCTCAGGAGGCCCGCCACCGAGATCCTCGATCGGTTCCGCGCCGGCGGATCGTCCCTGATCCTCCTGTGGTGGATGTTCATGCTATCCGGGCTCCTCTTGCTCCCCGCCGTCGTCCTGCTCGGTCAGGCGCTCGGTTTCACGGGGATCGTCCCGCTCGCGGTGACCATCGGCGTCCTCGCCGGGCTCGTCCAGATGCTCGGGCTCCTGCGATGGGTGTACCTCGTCCCTTCGCTCGCTCGCAACCACGCGGATCCGGCGCTCGGAGGCGGACAACGAGAGGCGGCCGTCGCCGTCTTCGATGCCATGCACCGATATCTCGGGATCGGTGTCGGCGAGCATCTCGGCTATCTCTTCACCGGGCTCTGGTCCGTATTGACCGGTGCCGCCATCGTGGGAACGGAGCCGATCCCGGCCTGGATGGGATGGACCGGGATCGTCGTCGGGGCGGGGCTGATCGTGGGTTCCGCCGAGTTCCTGGGTCCCAACGAGGAGGACGGCTGGGATCTCGCCGGCACGGTGATCCCCCTCCTCTATATCGCATGGTCGCTCTGGCTCCTCACCATGGGGATCGCGCTGATCATCTGAGTTCGAAAGGAGTGTCATGAGCACGAGCACCGACACACGAACAGATCCGCGTGCACGGCAGTCTCCGATGGACGGCAAGACGGTGCTGGTCACCGGTGGCAGCGGAGGCATCGGCAAGGCGACCGCCCTCGGCCTGTCGACGATGGGTGCCGATCTCGCGATCGTCGGCCGGGACCGCGAACGCACCGAGGACGCTGCTCGTGAGATCCGCGCAGCCGGCGGCGGTCGCGTGGATGTGTTCGTCGCGGACCTGTCCTCCCAGACGGAGGTGCGGCGGCTGGCTGCCGAGGTGCTCCGGAACCTTCCCCGGATCGATGTGCTGGTGAACAACGTCGGGGGGTACTGGGACACGCGGCACGTGACCGCCGACGGGCTCGAGCACACCTTCGCCCTCAACCATCTCGCGCCGTTCCTGCTCACCGACCTGCTCCTCGACCGGCTGAAGCAGAGCGCTCCGGCCCGTGTGGTCACGGTCTCCTCCAACGCGCAGGCCATGGGGGAGATCGACTTCGACGACCTCCAGGGCGAACGGTCCTACTCCGGGGCGCAGGCCTACAACCAGTCCAAGCTCGCCAACGTCCTGTTCACCTATGAACTGGCCAGGAGACTGCAGGGGACATCCGTGACCGCCAACGCGCTCCATCCCGGCGTGGTGCGCACGTCGTTCGGAGCAGAAGACCCCCGCCGTATCCAGCGAGTCCTCATCCCCCTCCTGAAGCCGTTCATGAAGACGCCGGCGCAGGGCGCCGCCACGTCGATCTACGTGGCTTCCGATCCCGAACTCGGGGAGGTGACGGGCCGCTTCTTCGCTAACAGCGGAACCAGAAGGTCGTCGAAGCGCAGCTACGACGAGGCTGCCGCGGCACGGCTCTGGCAGATGAGCGCCGATCTCGTCGGCCTGAGCCCAGCCGGCGTCTGAGGGGGCATCTTGGCGAGGGTCGTGCTGATCACGGGTGGGGCCGGCGGGATCGGTCGCGCGACCGGCGAGCGGTTCGCCGCGGCCGGCGACACCGTCGTCCTCGCCGACCGGTCCACGGAGACCCCGGCCGACCTCGGATCGGCATCGGATACGGTGACGGCCGACGTCACCGTCGTGTCGGACTGCGAGCGGATGATCGCCGAGACCGTCGAGCGGCACGGCCGGCTCGACGTGCTCGTCAACTGCGCCGGCGTCTGGGTCGAGGGTCCCACGACCGAGATGACCGAGGAGCAATGGGATCGCACGATCGACGTGAACCTGAAGGGCACGTTCTTCGCCTGCCGCTTCGCGATCCCTCATCTCGAGCGGACGGAAGGCTGCATCGTGAACCTCTCATCCGACGCCGGTCTGGTCGGCACGGTCGCGACCGCGATCTACAACGCCTCGAAGGGCGGCGTCTCGCTCCTCACGAGGTCGCTCGCGCTCGAGTTGGCGCCGCAAGGTATCCGCGTGAACGCCGTCTGCCCGAACGACGTCGACACGCCGATGCTCGCGGGCCAGGCGCGCGACTACGGCGGCGACGATCCCGAGGGGTACCTCGCCGCGCTGGTCGCGAATTACCCGCAGAAGGACCGAGCTCGATTCATCCGGCCCGAGGAGATCGCGGCGCTGATCCTCTACCTGGCATCGGCCGAGGCAGCCCCCATCACGGGCGCGTGCATCCCGATCGACTTCGGGAGCACCGCCGGCTACTGACGCCGACAAGCCCACGTGCGCGATCGAGCGTGACGCCGTGGCACATGGATCAGTGGCTCTGTGAGCGCCGAGCGAAGAAGATCGTCGTCGCCCCCCCGATCACCAGCGCGACGCCGATCCACCACATCGCCGGCGCCCACTGCTGGCCGAGTGGCGAAGGTCCGGATACGGGGCTCGGGACCGGGATCGAGGGCGCCGGGGAGGGTTCTGCGCGCTGTGTACCCGGGACGAGCGCGAGCGCGTAGGCAGGTCCATCGAACGTCCGGAGCGTCCGAGCCGCCTCGTCGATCCCGAGCTCGACGGTCATGAGGCTCCCCCCTTCCGTTCCGTAGAGGATCCCGTCCGAGAGGACGCCCTCGCCCGCGTACCACTCGTCGGCGCCCACGATCTCTTCGAAGGAAGGGATGTCGTACACGGCCACGCGGTTGACGTCCTCGCCGATAGGCAGGAAGAGGAGTCGATCCTCGGAGAGCCAGCGGAGCCGCCCGCCATCGTTCCAGCCGACGAGAGGCTTCGAGGTCTCCGATCCATCCTCGGTCGAGATCAACACGATGTCGCTCGGAATCTCGTCTGACTGAGCTCCCCCATATCGGACCGCAGCGACCCATCCGCCGTCGGGAGATAGGCGCGCGCCATCGGCGTGCTCCGGGAGGTGAGCGAGGAGCTGGAACCGCCCCGAGTCGATGTCGAGCCGGCCGAAGCGCCTCCCTTGGAGGATCAGATACGGCACCCCTTGCTCGATCGAGCTACCCCAGGCCTGACCGTGCTCGGAGAACACGACCTCGGCTTCGTCATCGACGACCTCGTGCACGCGCAACTCTTGGCCCACGTTGTAGGTGGCCACGAGATGATCTCCGCGTTCATCCAGACACGCCACCTCATAGATCGCAGGGAACTTCGTCTCGACGATCGGCACCTCACGGACGATCGCGAGGGTAACGACGTCCCGCACCACGAGCCCTCCGTTGCGTCCGTCGGCCACCGACTCGACCGAGCGGCGTCCACCCGGGCAGACGTCGATGTCGAACACGTCGCCCTGCCCGTAGCCGTACGAGAGCGTCCGGCCGCGTTCGTCGAGGGACAACACCCGTACCTCGCCGAAGTTGCCGCCAACCAGGAGTCTGATCGGTCCCGCTCCGTCGGGCGCGGACAGCGGAGCGGCCGCCCGCAACAGGACCTCCGCGTCGATCTGAGAGCAGAGGCTTGACATCCACACCCCAGCGTCGGTCAGGGTCAGGAAGAGACCGGTGCGTTGTCCCTCCCGAAGCTCGAATCCGCAGGACGCTCCATCCGCCGGGGTGACGATCTCGACTTCGGTCCCGAGATTTCCCTTCACATCCTCCTCGACCGAGAAGAGGAACGTGGCCACATTGCCACTCGAGAACGGGATCGAGAGGCCACCATCGTGCCGCTCGAGCAGCGTGCCGACGAGTGCCGCGTCGTATTCGGCGATCGCATCCCGAGGCTCCGGTTGTACGCACGAACACGCCTTCGCCGTACCGGGGAAGACAACGAACATGGGGACGAGGAACGCAGCGACAAGGAAGGCCTTCGCGGTGATGCCGAGAATCGGGAGGCGCATCGTCGCTTCTCCTAGGCCAGGTCGCATACAGGATCGCTATCCCTCTGACGCATCGGCTCCCATGGGTGTTCCCTCAAGGATGCACCGTTGCTCACAAGGCTCATCCGCCCACCGTGCGCGGCTCGAGGACGACGACCGCCGTCTCTTGCGGGCGTAGTGCAGCGTAGCTGTCGAGCTTCCGGTCAAGATCGCGCCAGCGATGGCACAGTTGCTCACGCTCCGGGCCGACCGCGGCCCTGCCGAGCACCTCGCGCCGGATCCGACCGGCCAGCTCGACGACCGCCTCCGGATGGGCCTGCAGATTCAGCCACCAGGCCGGCTCGGCCGCGCCCCAGCCGTTCATGGCCATCGAGATCAGGTTGGGCCCGTCTTCGTAGTAGCCGAGGATCACGCTCCGCGGCTCGCCGCTTCGTCGGCCTTTCGTGGTGAGCCGCAAGGCGCCCCACTTGCCCGGGCGTGGTCGCCACAGGCCTCGCCCCCCGCTGGCCCAGAAGATCCACCGGTGCACGTGCCATGCGGCAACGATGAACCATCGCGGTGGTAGGCGCGCCTTGCCTCCGCCCATGCTCTCCTTCTCCCGCGGACGACCGAACCATAGTCCAGCGAACCACCGGACCTGCACTGACCGGAGCCTCGCTTGCCGGCCGAACGTCGTCGGCCCACACTGAAGACCGAATGGCGAGCACCACCCGGTACGCGAAGAGCGGTGACGTCCATATCGCCTATCGAACTCTCGGCTCGGGTCCCGTGGACGTCGTCGTGGCCGAGCAGTGGTTCAGCAACGTCGAGATCGAGCGCGAGGTCAGGCCGCTCGCGCGGTTCAACGATCGTCTCTCTGCGTTCGCGCGCGTGATCCGCTTCGACAAGCGCGGCGTCGGCCTGTCGGATCCCGTGCCGGCGACGGCGCTTCCGACGCTCGAAGAGTGGATGGACGATCTGCGGGCTGTGCTCGATGACATCGGGAGCGAGAAGGCAGCCATCGTGACGGCGATGGCCGGTGGGTTCATGGCGTGCGTCTTCGCGGCGACGTACCCCGACCGCGTGCGCGCCCTCGTCCTCATCGACGGATTCGCGCGATTGACGCGCGCCGATGACTATCCGTGGGGACTCACCGCAGACGGGGCAAGAGACATCATCGAGGCGTTCGAGACGGCGTGGGGCACGGGCATGATGCTCGACCTGTTCGACCCGGACGATGCAGATGACGTCGCACTCCGCGAGTCCTGGGGGCGCTATGAGCGTCATTCCGTCAGTCCGGGAACCGCCGCCTCGATGGTCGACATGATCAACGCGACCGACATCCGTGGGATCCTGCCGGCCATCCGGGTCCCGACGCTCGTCGTCGCTCGGGCGGACTCGCCGGTCGAGCCCGCGCACGGCCGCTACCTGGCCGAACGGATCGCCGGCGCCAAGTACGTTGAGCTGCCGGGCCGCGGCAGCCTGTTGTGGTCGGGCGATCAAGACGCGCTGCTTCGCGAGATCGAGCACTTCGTCACGGGATCCCGCCCGGCTCCGCGACACGACCGCGTGCTCGCGACCGTGCTCTTCACCGACATCGTCGGCTCGACCGACCGCGCGGCCGAGATCGGAGACTCCAGATGGCGAGAGCTCCTCGCCGAGCACGACCAGCTCGTCCGTCGAGCGCTCGACCGGTTCGAAGGACGAGAGGTGAAGACGACGGGTGACGGATTCCTCGCGACCTTCGACGGTCCCGCCCGCGCGATCCGATGTGCCCAGGCGATCCACGAGTTTCTCGGCGTGATCGGCGTCGACGTGCGAGCTGGCCTGCATACGGGCGAGATCGACCTCGTCGACGGAGACGTCGGAGGCATCGCGGTTCACCTCGGCGCGCGCGTCATGGCGAAGGCCGACGCCGGCGAGACCGTGGTGTCCTCCACGGTGAAGGACCTCGTCGTGGGATCCGGGATCGTGTTCGAGGACCGCGGCGAGCACCACCTGAAGGGCGTTCCCGGAACCTGGCGGCTCTTCGCCGTGTCACTTTCCGTCTGAGTTCAGACAGCGGCACGGGTGAACGTCACGTGCGTAACTCCGCTCGGGGAGGAGGTGGCCTCGACCTGGTAGTCCTTCTCGACGCCCTCCAGTCCGTCCCAGAGCCGAACGCCGCGGCCGAGAAGGATGGGGACGACGACGGTGTGCATGTGATCCACAAGCCCC
>Ga0190265_10003881_pt1 | contig 10276 bp, 10 predicted proteins | sample Popmic124T_FD_133135 | JGI IMG/M metagenome (GOLD analysis project Ga0190265, IMG submission 133135) | Populus adjacent soil microbial communities from riparian zone of Indian Creek, Utah, USA - 124 T | ecosystem: Environmental > Terrestrial > Soil > Riparian zone | place: USA: Utah | collected...
AACGCCCCCGTCTCGGTCGCGGCCGGAGTGGCCGCGGCGGGTGCGGTCGCGTACTCGCTGCGCGGTGCACGTCGCGAACTCGGCGGCGCCGCAGGCCAGGTCACAGGCATGGGAGGAGAGCGGACCGCGCCGCTGGCCGGACTGGTCGCCGCGTTCATCTTCGCCGTGCAGATGCTCAACTTCCCGGTCGCGGCGGGCACGAGCGGGCATCTGCTGGGCGGTGCGCTGGCCGCGATACTCGTGGGCCCGTACACGGGTGTGCTCTGCATCTCCGTCGTCCTGCTGATGCAGGGCCTGCTCTTCGCCGACGGCGGGCTGACCGCGCTCGGCGTGAACATCCTCGTCATGGGCGTGGTGACGGTCCTCGTCGCGTACGGCCTCTTCCGCGGGCTGCTGCGCGTCCTGCCGCAGCGTCGCAGCAGCGTCACCGCTGCCTCCTTCGTCGCGGCCGTGATCTCGGTGCCCGCGGCCGCGGTCGCCTTCACCGGGCTCTACGCGGCCGGCGGCACGGCGGACGTCGAACTGGCCAAGGTCTTCACCGCCATGGCCGGTGTGCACGTGCTGATCGGCATCGGCGAGGCGGCCATCACGGCGGCCACGGTGGGCGCGGTCATCGCCGTACGCCCCGATCTGGTGTACGGGGCGCGGGAGTTCGCGTCCCGGCCGCTCCAACTGCGTACAGCGGCCGGGCAGGAGGAGCCGGCCGCCGCGGCGCCCGCGCCGCAGGCCGCCGCCACGCCCCGCACCAACCGCCGGATGTGGCTGGGGGGAACGGTCGCCGCTCTGCTCTGCGCCGGCGTCGTCAGCTTCTACGCCTCTCCCAGCCCGGACGGCCTGGAGAAGGTCGCCGCGGACAACGGCATCGACGAAAAGGCTCAGGACCACGCCGCCGCCGACTCCCCGCTCGCCGACTACGGCATCAAGGAGATCGCCGACACCCGTCTCTCCGGGGGCCTCGCGGGCGTCATCGGCGTCGGCGCCACCCTTGCGGCCGGCAGCGCCGTCTTCGTGGCCGTACGGCGCCGTCAGACGGCCACGGCCACGGGCACGGCCCCGGCCACAGGTACGGCCCCGGCGACGAACGGCCACAGCGATCACAGCGATCACAGCGATCACAGCGACCACGAAGCCGTCTGACATGAGCGAAGGGCACGCCCACAAGCTCTACCTGCACGCCCATTCGCCGGTGCACGCTCTGCCGGCGCACTGCAAGCTCGCGGCCGTCTTCGCCTTCGTCCTCCTCGTCGTCTCCACGCCACGCGAGTCGATGTGGGCCTTCGGGCTGTACGCGGCGCTGCTCGCCGCGGTCGCACGTGCGGCGCGGGTGCCGTACGGGCATCTGCTCAAACGGCTGCTGATCGAGGTGCCGTTCGTCGCGTTCGCACTGCTGATGCCCTTCGTCGCACAGGGGCCCTACGTCGAGGTGTCCGGCATCTCCCTGTCCGCGTCCGGCCTCTGGGGCGCCTGGAACATCCTCGCCAAGGGAACCCTCGGTGTCGCCGCGTCCGTCATCCTCGCCTCGACGACGGAACTGCGCGAACTCCTCCTCGGCCTCCAGCGGTTGAGGCTGCCTCCGATGCTCGTCCAGATCGCCTCCTTCATGATCCGCTACGGCGACGTCATCACCGACGAGATGCGCCGCATGCGGATCGCCCGCCTCTCCCGGGGCTTCCGTGCGAGCAGCGTGAGGCAGTGGGGTGTGCTGGCGCAGTCCGCGGGTGCGCTCTTCATCCGCTCCTACGAACGCGGTGAGCGGGTCCATCTCGCGATGGTCAGCCGTGGCTACGCCGGCACGATGCCCGTCATCGACGAGGTGAGCGCGACCCCCGCGCAGTGGCGCGGGGCCGCGGCCCTCCCGCTCGCTGCGCTCGCCGTGTGTCTGATGGGATGGACGCTGTGACACCCCCGCCCCCCTCACCGCCCCCCTCACTACAGGTCTCCGGTCTCGCCTACGCCTATCCCGACGGCCACCAGGCCCTGTTCGGGGTCGACTTGACCGTGCCGCGTGGTGAGCGCGTCGCGTTGCTCGGGCCCAACGGCGCGGGCAAGACCACTCTCGTACTCCACCTCAACGGCATCCTCACCGCGGGCGCCGGCTCTGTGACCGTCGCCGGACTGCCGGTCAGTGCGCGCCATGTCGCCGAGATACGGCGCCGGGTCGGCATCGTCTTCCAGGACCCGGACGACCAGTTGTTCATGCCGACGGTCCGTGAGGACGTCGCCTTCGGCCCGGCCACGGCGGGGCTGCGCGGCGCGGAGCTGGCCTCGCGGGTGCACGACGCACTCGCCCAGGTCGGCATGGAGGCGCACGCCGACCGCCCGCCGCACCATCTCTCCTTCGGGCAGCGCCGCCGCGTGGCCGTTGCCACGGTGCTGGCCATGCAGCCCGACATCCTCGTCCTGGACGAGCCCTCGTCGAATCTCGACCCCGCCTCCCGTCGCGAACTGGCCGACATTCTGCGCAAGTTGGACGTAACCGTGCTCATGGTCACGCACGACCTGCCGTACGCTCTCGAACTGTGCCCGCGCTCCGTCGTGCTCAGCGACGGGGTGATCGTCGCCGACGGCAGCACCCAGCAACTCCTTTGTGACGAACGGCTGATGGCCGAACACCGTCTGGAGCTGCCCTTCGGCTTCGACCCCGGATCGGTGACTGTTCCGGGCCGGTAGCACCATGGAAGGTGCACAGGGCAGACGGCACGAGCGGACGGACAAGAGCGTGAGCGGGCAGAACGCTGAGAACGCGGTGGACGTCCAGGGAGAGGTGGCGGACGGCTACGAGCCGGTCCGTGACGCCTTCGCGGAGAACTTCCGTACGCGCGGGGAGACCGGCGCCGCCCTGACCGTGCACCGTGAGGGGCGCATCGTCGTCGACGTGTGGGGCGGCCGTAAGAACGCCGCGCCGGACGCGGAGAGCGAGCCGTGGCAGTCCGGCACGGCCGCCGTCATACGTTCCGCATCCAAGGGTCCCGCCGCGGCCGTACTCCATCTGCTCCACCAGCGGGGCCAGTTGGATCTCGACGCGCCGGTCGCCACGTACTGGCCGTCCTTCAAGGCGAACGGCAAGGAACGGGTGCTCGTCCGGCACCTGCTCGCGCACCGCGCGGGGCTGCCCGCACCGGACGTTCCGCTCACACCGGCCCAGGCCGTCGACGGGTTCAGCGGCCCGTCCGCTCTGGCCGCTCAGGCGCCCCTCTGGGAGCCCGGTTCTGCACACGGCTACCACCCGCACACCTACGGCTGGCTGCTCGGCGAACTCGTGCAGCGCGCGACAGGACGTTCGCTGGGCCGCTGGTTCGCGGAGGAGGTCGCCCGGCCGCTCGGGCTCGACATGCGGTTCGGGGCGGCGGACCCGCTGGAGACCGTGGACCTCGCCCGTCTTGCCGACGTCCCCACACCGGAGCCGCCCGCCGCCACGGGGCTGCGGGTGCGCCCCAAGGAGTCGGTGACCGAGGCATACCGGAACCCCGCCTCGCTGACCCGGCGGGCCTTCGACGCGATCGACCCACGCCCGGACGAGAACGATCCGGCCTACCTCGCCGCCGGGCTCGCCGGCTCGGGAGGCGTCGCCACAGCCCGTGCGCTCTCCCGCTTCTACGCCGCCCTCATCGGCCCACTGCCCGGCAGAGGGCGGAGAGCGGCAAGCACCAAGCGCCTGTTCACGCCCGCGACCCTGACCCAGGCACGCTCCCAGGAGTCGTCGGGGCCGGACCGCGTTCTGGTCGTCAACTCCCGTTTCGGACTGGGCTTCATGCTGCACAGTCCGTCCGCGCCCATGCTCGCCCCGGGCTCGTTCGGTCACCCGGGGCGTGGCGGCTCGCTGGCCTTCGCCGACCCGGAGTCGGGCACGGCATTCGCGTACGTCACAGCCGCCATGCAGCGCTCGGTCACATCGGACCCGCGCACGCACGCCCTGGTACGGGCGCTGCGCGCCTGCGGCTGACGGGCCACCGGACGGTTCAGCCCTGGAGCTGCGCCCAGACGGCGGTTCCGCGGGTCACGGGAGAGACCGTCACGCCCCAACGCTTCGCCAGCGCCTCGACGATGTGCAGCCCGCGTCCGCTCTCCCTCTCGGCCGTGGGGGTGCGGCGCCGGGGGGCACGGCTGCTGGTGTCGTCGTCGTGCACCTCCACCTGCACACCGCCGTACGAGGAGTGGGCGGCAGCGCACAGGATCCAGCTGCTGTCGGTGTGTTTCACGGCGTTGGTGGCCAACTCCGAGACGACGAGGGCGGCTTGCTCTCGTAAATCCGGGGAGGCGCCCCGGTCACGGAGCCAGCGGTCCAGGGCATGCCGGGCTCGGGGGACGCTGACGTCCTCGGCCGGCAGCCGGAGCGCGTGTGAATCCGTACTCGTGTCGGACGGGAGGCGCGGAGGGCGGTGCGTGGGGGGCACGCTCAAGGGGAGCACGCTGTCACTATGAGTGCTGCGGTCTTCAACCCGCAAGCTTCCTTCTGATAATTTCAGAGTGAAGAGACAACGGAGCGGCGGGAGTTGACGGTCTGTCCGTTGTCCGTCACTGTCACGGACGGTGAGTACCATCGTCACCGCCGATGACGCCGACCCTCCGGAGGTGGGGCGTGACTGATGCACTGCCGAGCGGGTCGAACGCCCCTACAGTGCTGCGCATCATCCTCGGGAAGCGGCTCAAGGAGCTCCGGGAGGGCTCGGGCGTCCGCATGGAGGAGGCCGCGAACGCCCTGCGGGTCAACCATCTGACGATCCGGCGGATGGAGAACGCCCAGGTCGGCCTCAAAGTCCCCTACGTCAAGGAGCTGTTGCGGCTCTACGGCGTGGGCGACAGCGAGATCGGCGAGTTCATCGCGATGGCCGAGCAGGCCAACGCCCCGGGCTGGTGGTATCCGTTCCGCGACGCACTGCCCGACTGGTTCCGCGCGTACGTGAGCCTGGAGACCGACGCCCAGGTCATCCGCGTCTACGAACCCCACTACGTGACGGGGCTGTTGCAGACGCGCGACTACGCCCGCGCGGTCATCCGTGCCGGATTCCCCAACGCGTCTGAGGAGTCGCTGGAACACCGGGTCGACCTGCGGGTGCGCCGCCAGGCACTGCTCAGCCAGCCGGACGCACCCACGCTGTGGGTCGTGCTGGAAGAGGCAGCACTACGGCGCGACGTGGGCGGATCCGTGGTGATGAGGGGCCAGATGGAGCGGCTGATCGAGGCCACGGAGCTGCCCAACGTCACCTTGCGCATCGTGCCCATGGAAGCGGGCGCCCATCCGGGGACGGGCGGTCACCTGACCTACTTCCGCTTCCGCGAACGGGAGTTGCAGGACATCGTCTACACCGAGGTCGGCCTGACCAGCGCCGTCTACCTGGACCAGAGACCCGACGTGGTCACGCATCTGGAGGCGCTGACCCGCGTCTCGTTGCTGGCCGCCGAGTACGTGCCCGATCCACGGACGTATCTGATGAACTTGTGCAAGGAGTTCGACAAATGACGCCGACAGACGCCGGCTGCTCCCCCACTGGCTGAAGTCGGCCTCAGCGGGACAGGATCAGTTGCGCAGGCCGGCGCAACGCACAGCACCATCCCCTCAGTTCGACAGACCACATCGACCGGCAGGCGGGAAGCCCCCGCCATGTGCTCCCACCCCGCCGGCCCCCCACGGCAGAAAAGGGATGACAGATGACCACGTCCGGCAAGCCGGAGATCGACACCAGCAGGCCGCACTCGGCCCGGATGTACGACTACTACCTCGGCGGCAAGGACTGGTATCCCGTCGATGAGGAAGCCGCCGAGAGGGTTCTGACGGTCTGCCCCCAGATCCGCCACACCGCTGAGACCAACCGCTCGTTCATGCACCGCGCCACGCGCACTCTGGCCTCCGAGTACGGCGTCCGGCAGTTCGTCGACATCGGCACCGGCATCCCCACCCCGCCCAACCTCCATCAGGTCGCGCAGGAAGTGGCTCCCGACTCCCGCGTCGTCTACGCCGACCACGACGCCACCGTCCTGGAATACGCCCACGTCCTGATGCGCAGCGCGCCCGAGGGCCGTACCGCCTACATCAGCGCCGACGTCCGCGAGGACGACATCCTCGACTCCGCGCGGCTGCGCGAGGTCATCGACCTGGACAAGCCCGTCGCCCTCTCACTCGTCGCGCTCCTCCACTTCGTCCCCGACGAGAACAAGCCGTACGACATAGTGCGTGGCCTGCTGGACCGGCTTGCTCCCGGCAGCTTCCTGGTCCTCTCCCACTGCACCACCGACTTCGACGCGGCGGCCTGGCAGGGCGTCAAGAAGATCTACGACGCCGGGGGCACGACAGTGCAGCTGCGCTCCAAGCAGGAGGTCGAACTCTTCTACGACGGCCTGGAGTTGCTCGAACCGGGTGTGACCGCCGCACACCAGTGGCGGCCGGACGGCACGGGCGAGACCACCGCCGACGCCGACGCGCTCCGCAGCGCCACGCTGTACGCGGGAGTGGGCAGGAAGCCGTGAACGTCCCTCTGGGCAAGGACTCCCAGGGCCCCGCCCGCAGGCCGACACAGCACCAGCTGGAGGCGGCCCGCATCCGCGCGAGGACGACCGGGGAGTCCCTGGCGCACGTACTGTCGGTGTTCATGGGCGAGGGCCGCGACGGAACACCCGAGGACGCGGACGAACCGCCCGGCGCAGCCGCCGACTCCGAGCAGCCCACCGCGCCCGTGATCCCGCTGTCCCGCGCCCGGCGCAGCACCCAGGAGGACTGAGCGCCACCTCGCGGTCCGCACGGCGCGGCGCTAGCCTCGCCCGATGCGGCGATTCGAGGGTTACGTGGCGCTGGTGACCGGAGCCGGACAGGGGATCGGTGCGGCCGTCTCCCGGCGACTGGCGGGCGAGGGCGCGCAGGTGCTGGTGTCCGATCTGGACGGGGCGCGGGCAGAGCGTACGGCGGAGGAGATCCGCAGCGGCACCGGCAGAGGCGGTGATGCCGGTGGCGGCGACAGGGGCGAGGCCGAGGGCCTGGCCTGCGACGTGGGGGACAGGCGGAGCGTCGAGGCAGCGGTGGCACACGCCGTCGCACACTTCGGCCACCTGGACGTCCTGGTCAACAACGCCTACTCCTGCCACCCCGACGCCGAGTTGCTGGAGGACGAGCCGGACGAGGTCTGGCACCGCGACCTGGACACCACCCTCACCGGCGCCTTCCGCTGCGCACGCGCAGCCATGCCGCATCTCGCCGACGCCGGCGGCCGCGGCGCGATCGTCAACATCGGTTCCGTCAACGGCATTCAGGACTTCGGCAACCACGCCTACAGCGCCGCCAAGGCGGGACTGGCGAGCCTCACCCGCACCCTCGCCGGCGACGGCGGTCCACGCGGCGTACGGGTCAACCTCGTCGCACCCGGCACCGTGCACACCGCTGCCTGGGCGGGCCGGGAAGCCGCTCTGGAGCGCGCAGCCTCCATCTACCCGCTGGGCCGCGTCGGACGTCCCGACGACATCGCAGCCGCCGTCGCGTTCCTGGCCTCCGCCGACGCCGCGTGGATCACAGGCGTCACCCTTCCCGTCGACGGCGGCATCACCTCCGTCAACGCTGCCTTCCAGCAGCAGATGACTTGACCTGAAGTGACCTGACGTGACCGGGAGCAGACCTGGCCCTGGCCCTGCCCCTGGCCACGCCGATCAGCGTCGTGTCGCACCCGGAGCGGGTGACGTGGTGGGACGTGCCGTGCGGCAGTGGCCGGAGGCGTTGAGGGCCGCAGCCACCGTGGACGCGGACTCCGCGTCCACGGTGAGGAACGCGCACGTCGGCCCCGAACCGGAGACGAGCGCGGAGAGGGCGCCGGCGGCGGTGCCCGCCTTGAGGGTGTCGTTCAGCGAGGGGCGCAGCGAAACAGCCGCCGCCTGAAGGTCGTTGGACAGCGCACCGGCGAGCGCGAGGGCATCCCCCGTGCGCAGTGCGTCGAGCAGCTGCTGCGAAGGCTCCGGCTCCGGAACGGAGCCGGCGGTCGCGCCCGTACCGGCCGATTCCCGGAGCCGGTCGCATTCGCGGTAGACGGCGGGAGTGGACAGGCCGCCGTCCGCGACGGCGAAGACCCAGTGGAAGGTTCCGCCGACCTCCAGCGGTGTCAGCAACTCGCCGCGCCCACGCCCCAGAGCCGCTCCACCCGCGAGGGCGAAGGGCACGTCAGAGCCCAACTCGGCGCAGAGCGCGAGGAGTTCTTCGCGGGACGTTTTCGTACCCCACAGCTCGTCGCATGCCAGCAGCGCACCCGCCGCATCGGCGCTGCCGCCTGCCATGCCTCCGGCGACGGGAACGTCTTTGGCGATGTGCAGGCGGACGTCCGGTTCCCTGCCGTGCCGCTCGGCGAGCAGCTTCGCGGCACGCGTGGCCAGATTGCTCTCATCCAGGGGGACTTGGTGCGCGTCCGTACCGGAGACGGTCAGCCGGACCCCGTCCCCGTCCCGGTCGGCGCGGCTCGCGGTGACCTCGTCGTAGAGGCCGACGGCGAGGAAGACGTTCGCGAGGTCGTGGAAACCGTCCGGGCGCAGACCACCCACCGCGAGCTGGACGTTGACCTTCGCGGGCACCCGTACGGTCACATGCCCGGCACCGGCCTCGGCTTTCACGCGGCTGTCTCCTTGTGCTGTGCGCGCTGCTCCGCGATCGCGGCGAACTCCTCGACGGTGAGCGCTTCTCCGCGCGCCTGCGGTGAGACTCCGGCGCGGGTCAGTGCCTCCTCGGCAGCCGCCGCGGACCCCGCCCACCCGGCGAGCGCCGAGCGCAGCGTCTTGCGGCGCTGCGCGAACGCCGCGTCGACGACGGCGAACACCTCGTCCCGGCTCGCGCTCGTACGCGGTGGGTCGCGGCGTACGAGGGAGACCAGCCCCGAGTCCACCTTCGGTGCGGGCCAGAAGACTTTGCGGCCGATGGCGCCCGCCCGCTTCACCTCGCAGTACCAGGATGCCTTGACCGACGGCACACCGTAGACCTTCGAGCCGGGCGGCGCCGCCAGCCGGTCCGCGACCTCCGACTGGACCATCACCAGGGCGCGTTGGAGCGCCGGGAACGTGGCCAGCATGTGCAGCAGCACCGGAACGGCCACGTTGTAGGGCAGGTTGGCGACCAGGGCGGTGGGCGGCAGGCCGGGCAGCTCCTCCACCTGCATCGCGTCAGCGTGTACGAGCGTGAAGTAATCCGCGCGCTCCGGCAGCCGGGCACGTACGGTCGCCGGGAGCTCTGCCGCGAGCTGGTCGTCGATCTCGACGGCGATCACGTGCTTCGCGGTCTGGAGCAGTGCGAGGGTCAGCGAGCCCAGGCCGGGGCCGATCTCCAGCACGACGTCGTCGGCGTGCACGTCAGCCGTGCGTACGATCCGGCGCACCGTGTTCGCGTCGATGACGAAGTTCTGACCCCGCTGCTTGGTGGGACGGATATCCAGCGCAGCGGCCATCTCGCGGATGTCGGCGGGACCCAGGAGCGCGTCGGAGTCGCGACCGACGGGACCGGGACCAGGGGGACCGGGATCGGCGTCGGGGTCGGGAGCTTCGTTCACCGCGCCAGTTTACGGCCGCAGAAAGGCCACGGACTCGCCCCCTCCGAGACGTAGAGCTTCTTGGCCCGGTAGGTCTGCTCCTCCGCCGGCGCATCCTGCGGACGGCCGCTTCCGCCCAGGCCGCGCCAGGTGTGGGGGTCGAACTGGTAGAGCCCGCCGTAGTGCCCCGATGTGTCCACAGCGGCCGGTCTGCCGCCGGACTCGCACTGCGCCAGAGCCGGCCAGTCGAGATGGTCGGCGCCGGGCACGGAGCGCGGCAGGGGCATCGTGCCGACGCGGATGATCTCCTTCTGAGGCCGCCGCACCACCTCGACGGCGATCCGTCTCGGCTTCTCCCGCATGCCGTTGACGGTACGCAGCCGGTAGGTCACCCGCCGGATGCCGGGCCTGCCCGCACGTGCCACGACCTCTGTGCCCTCAGTCAGCCGGGGGTCCGCCTGCCGCACCGTCTCGAAGTCGATCCGCTCCTCCTTCACCTTCTCGCGGCCGGTGATCCGCATGACGGTGATGGTCTGCCCGTCGTGCGGGAAGCTCTCCATCGGCGCGGACGTGGTGTCCAGGCCGCCGAGTTGGACGCCGGCTTCGTCGAGTGCTTCGAGCACCGTCGCCGCGTTGGTACGTACGGTCTTCTCCTTGCCGTCGGCGAGGAACGTGACGCCGCGCTCGGTCATGACCTCCAAGGTGATGCCGTCACGCCCGACGTGGGCGCTGGGCGCCAGCGAGAGACGCGCACCCTCCGAGCGCACGCCCAGCTGCCGCAGAGCGCCCTC
>Ga0190265_10003882_pt1 | contig 10275 bp, 9 predicted proteins | sample Popmic124T_FD_133135 | JGI IMG/M metagenome (GOLD analysis project Ga0190265, IMG submission 133135) | Populus adjacent soil microbial communities from riparian zone of Indian Creek, Utah, USA - 124 T | ecosystem: Environmental > Terrestrial > Soil > Riparian zone | place: USA: Utah | collected...
GGGGCGTTGCGGGTGGCGCCGCGGGCGTAGTGGCGTTCGATGAAGGACTGGCCGACGTACAGCACGGACGTCATCACCAGATACCAAAGGCACGCCACGATGAGGAGCGGGATGGTCTCGAAGGTGCGGTTGTAGATGGACTGCACGGTGTAGAGCAGATCCGACAGTGCGATCACGCTGACCAGGGAGGTCGCCTTGAGCATGTTGATGACCTGGCTGCCGGTCGGCGGGACGATGAACCGCATGGCCTGCGGCAGCACCACCCGCCGGAGGCTGCGTGCCCGGCTCATGCCGAGGGCGTCGGAGGCTTCGGTCTGTCCGGGGTCGACGCCGAGCAGTCCGCCGCGGACGATCTCGGCCATGTACGCGGCCTCGTTGAGGCCGAGGCCGAGGATCGCCGCGAACAGCGGGGTGATCAGGTGGTTCGTCTGGCCGCTGATGAACTCCGGCCCGAAGGGCACTCCGAGCGAGACGCGCGGCAGCAGAGCGGACAGGTTGTACCAGAACACCAGCTGGACCAGTACCGGAACGCCGCGGAAGAACCAGACGTAGGCGCCGCACACCCCGCTGAGCACCGGGTTGTGCGACATCCGGCCGACCGCGATCAGCACGCCGCCGATGATGCCGATCACCATGGCCACAACGGTCAGTTCGATGGTGGTGGCGATGCCCTTGCCGATGATCTGGGCGGTGAAGTAGCTGCCGACCGTCCCCCATTCGAAGTTGGGGTTGCTGAAGAGGAAGTGGAAGAGCTGGGCCGCGAGTACGGCCAGTACGGCGACGGCCAGCCAGCGCAGCGGGTGACGTACGGGCGCGGCGTCGGCCACGTCCACGTCCACTTCGGGGGCGGCACGGGGCAGGGCCTCGGCTTCCTCGGGGTCTTCGCGGGTGGCCGGTGGGTGCGCGGTGGCCATGTCGGGCTCACCTCCTATGGGGACGGGGCGGGACGGGACGGGAACAGGAACGGAACCGGGTGAACGCAGGCGGGACGGGCGAGCGCCCGAAACCGTCAGGCTTCGCCCCCGAGGTTGACTCCGGGCTCCTTCAGCGCGTTGTCGCTGGTCCCCCACTTCTTCATGACGGCACCGTAAGTGCCGTTGTCGATCAGTTCTTTCAGGGCTTTCACCAGCACGTCCCGCAGGGGCGAGTCCTTCGGCACCACGGCACCCTGGTAGAGGGTGTCGAAGCCGTTGGACTCCCCGGTTCCCGCGAGTTCGAGTGTGCCCTTGGCTTCCTTGACGAAATAGGTCAGCGGCGCCTGCGAGGAGAAGAAGGCGTCGGCACGTCCCGAGCGCACCGCGAGTACGGAGCCCGGCTGGTCCTTGTACGACTGGACGCGTACGGCCTTCTTGCCGTCCTTGGTGCACCGGCGGGCCTGCTCCTTGATGACGCCCTCGGCCGAGCCGCCTGCCATGACCGCGATGCGCACACCGCAGGTGTCGGCAAGCGACTCGATCTTCTCGGGGTTGCCCTTCTTCACGGCGAAGACCACGTACTCGCGCACCCAGTCGACGAAGTCGTTGGACTTCTGGCGGTCCTTGAAGTCACCGACGGGGCCCAGGGCGAGGTCGTAGCGTCCGGCCTTGATGCCCGTCAGTGAGCTGGGCAGACCGTCGGCCGTCACGTGATCGATCTTGACGCCGAGGAGCTGGCCGAGTGCCGTGGCCATGTCGGCGGAGGCGCCGGTCAGGCTGTGACCGTCGGATCCGGCGATCTCGTACGGCGGGAAGGAGCCGTTGTTGACGGAGGTCATCTTCCCCGCCTCACGGATCTTCTTCGGCAGCAGCTTGTGCATCTCGGGGTCCTTCTTGAGCTCGGGCAGCTCGCTCCCGGCGTCGGAGGCCGGGTCCTTCTTGCCGCCTTCGGCCTGTGGCGGGTTGCTGCCGCAGGCACCGAGGGTGAGGCACGCCAGGGCGGTGGCGGCTGCGAGCAGCGGGCGGGAGGCACGACGGGCGGTACGCCGGGTCGTAGCACGGGCGTCAGGACGGTCGGCACGACGGTCGGGACGGTGAAGGGACGCGTTGTTCATGGCAGTTCTCCCGGGGCGAGGAGTCGAGGGCTGACGGCGAAGCGGCGGTTGGCGAGGACGGGGAGCGTACGGCGGGCCGCGAGGGTGGTCTCGGGGTCGGTCTCGGCCCAGGCCAGGCCGGGGCTGTGGGAGAGCCGGGCGCGGACGGTGCCGAGCGGATCGACGATCATGCTGTTGCCGATGTTGCGAGGTCCGCATTCACCGCTGGCGGCGACCCAGCAGGTGTTCTCCAACGCCCGTGCGGCGAGCATGACTTCCCAGTGGCGTTCCTTGGCCGGTCCGCGTACCCACGCCGCGGGCAGGGCGAGGACTTCGGCACCGGCGTCGACCAACAGCCGGGCCAGCTCGGGGAATCGCACGTCGTAGCAGGTCATCAGGCCGACCTGGGTGCCCGCGACATCGATGACGACAGGGGGTTCGTCGGCGGGACGGACATGAGCCGACTCCTGGTCGCCGAAGGCGTCGTAGAGGTGGATCTTGCGGTAGCGGGCGACCAGTTCACCGTCCCTGAGAGCCACGAGCGTGTTGAAGACCCGTCCGTCGCCGGACGGTTCGTGGATGCCGGCGACGACAGTGGCACGGCCGCCCGCCGTCGCCTCGCGCAACCCGGAGACGAACGGCCCGTCCAGCGGCTGTGCGACCTCGCGAATGCGGTGGCGGTCCTCGGTGAAGCGGGCGAGTACGCCTTCGGGGAGCACGAGCAGGTCCGCACCGCCCCGCTCGGCCTGCGCCGTGAGGTCCAGGCAGGCGAGCAGGTTCTCTTTCCAGTCGGGGCTGGCGGTGAACTGTCCGACGGCGGTACGCATGGCGTGCAACTCCGTAGTTCGGTGCCGGTGCCGGTGCCCTACCGGGCAGGCAGGGCTTCGTGGCGTGAGGCGGGTGCTGCGAGGGCGGGATCGGGGAAGAGGACGCCGGGGTCGACCGGATCGGGCAGGATGCCCTGCTCGTGCAGTTCGGTGCAGAAGGTGCGGATCATCTCCGCGTTGCGCTGCGCGCCGTACGGCATCCAGTCGTCGCCGAACAGCTGGGCCGACTCGGTGAGTTCACGCAGCAGCCACGGAGTGGTGTCGGCGAGGATGCGGCGCCGCCGCACCCAGTGGCGTTTGGAGTCCTCGAGCGCGGTGAGCAGCGCCCCGGGCAGTTCCGGCGCGGCGTCGACCGTCTCGCGCCGCAGGGTGACGAGGTGGATGCCGGGGACGAAGCCGAAGTGATTCCAGTAGGCGCGCTCCGCGGCGGCGTGGTCGGTGAGCAGATGCCGGAACCGGCTGTCGCGCGTGAAGAGTTCGGGCGGCATGAAGGGAGTGAGCACGGCGTCCAGCGTCCCGGCCGCCAGCTCCTCGACGAGTGACTCGCCCTCGGCCAGCACGGAGACGTTCGGTGGCAGCCGCCCGCTTCCCAGCCTCTCCTTGCCTGTCTCGCCCGCCGCCAGCGGACCCACCCGCCAGTCCACATCGGCCAGTTCGACGCCTTCGGCGCGCAGCAGCGCACGCGTCCAGGTGTTGCCGGAGTCGGGCCAGCCGGTCAGTCCGACGCGGGCGCCCGCGAGTTCGGCCAGTGAGGTGCGCGGGCTGTCGGAGCGTACGAGTACGCAGCGGTGACGGAAGCCCCGCATGACGAATGCGGGCAGCCCGACCAGACGGTCGTCGCCCGCGGCTCGTGCCTGAACATAGCGGCTGAACGAGGTCTCGCCGCCGTCGAGTCCGGGCTCTGCGAGCACGTCGGGCGTCGTCTCCCGCGACTCGATCCGGAGATCGATACCGGGGGTGCCGACCGAACCGGCCGCCAGCGGGACCAGATGGTCCCAGTCGCGCAGTGCGAGGCGGATGTCGGTTGGCGACACGTTGTGCTCCTTGCTTTCGCGCTTGCTTGTTCCGATTTCCGCGTACTTGCCGCGTACTGCCAGGTAGGACTCATACGTCCGGGGCGGAACTGGAGGCTATTGTTCAGTGAATGGAGCGCACAAGACTCTTTTTGTTACCGAACACAGCTTTCTCACATGGTGATACGGCGATTACGCTGCGGGCGCCCGTACCGAGACGAGGAGTGGCGTCATGGGCGTGAGTCCCACAGTCCGCACAGAGCAGACGGGCCCCTCGGCCGGCGAACTCGCAGACAGGCTCCCCGAGACCAGCGCCCGCGGAATCGCCGCCGCCATGACCGACCTCATTCGCAGCGGCGAACTCGCCCCGGGCGCCTCGCTCCCCACCGTCCGGGCGCTGGCCGCACGCCTCGGCGTCAGCCCCGGAACGGTCGCCGAGGCATGGGCCACGCTGCGAAAGCACCGCATGATCACCACACTTGGCCGGCGCGGCAGCATGGTCAGCGGTCCGCCCACCATCGCCCATCCCGTCCGCTTCGAACGCCTCGGCGACCTGGGCGACCGCCTCACCCAGGACCTGGCCATCGCAGCCCCCGACCCGGCGCTGCTCCCCCCGCTGGAAGAGGCTCTGCTCGCGGGGGTGAGAACGCCCCGCCTCAACGACTATTCACGTACGGCCGTCACCCCTGCCCTGCTTGAAGCCGTCCGCGGCACCTGGCCGTTCACGCCCGAGGCGTGGCTCGCCGTGGGCGGCGGCTTCGAGGGAGTGCATCTGCTGTGCCAGGCACTGCTCGTCCCCGGGGACCGGGTCGCCGTCGAAGAGCCCACCGCCGTAAGGCTGTTGGACATCCTGGACGCCCTCGAGGTCCGCACCGTGCCCGTCGCCTGCGACGGCGAGGGCCCCGTACCCGAGTCGCTCACCGAGGCACTGACCGCGCGTCCCGCCATGTTCCTGCTCCAGCCGCGCGCCCAGACACCCTGCGGCTGGTCCATGTCCGCACGGCGTGCCGAGGCGCTGGCCGCCGCCCTCGAAGGTGCGGCGAACGTCGCGGTCGTCGAGGACGACGGCCTCGGCCCGCTTGCGGCGGTCCCGGCCTGCAGCATCGGCGCACACTTGCCGGACCGTACGGTCGTCGTGCGCTCCTACTCCAAGGCGTACGGGCCCGACCTGCGCCTTGCCGTGCTCGGGGGCCCGCAGAGCATCGTCGAGAAGGCCCGTGTCCTGCGCACGTACGGGACGGGCTGGACGAGCCGCATCCTCCAGGACGCTCTCGCGCACCTGCTCACCGACTCCACCACGGCCGCACATGTGGAGGACGCCGCCCGCCACTACCGGCTGCGCCGCACCGGACTCGCGGAACGGCTCGCCGGGCACGGCATCAAGACCCGCAACCACGACGGGCTCTCCCTGTGGATCCCGGTGGCCGACGAGACCTCGGCCCTCGTCACGCTCGCCGCGCGCGGCACCACCGCTTCCCCCGGCAGTCACTTCTCCACCTCCCCTCACCCTCCGCACATCCGAATCGCGATCACCCGGCTGTCCGGGGATCCGGCCGCTCTCGACACCACGGCGGCGCTCGTCGCCCTGGCGGCCCGCACGGACCGGACGCCGTGAGGGACTGACACCCTGACGGCACCGAAGCCTCGGAGCGCTGAGTTCCGGCGCTTGCCTCCGCAGCACACACGACATATCGTGTTCATCCACGGACGCGATATGTCGCCGCACGTCTACCCCGGGAGGCCGCTGTGCCCGCCGAACGCTCGTGGCAGATCTCCGAGGCACAGACCCTCGACTTCGACGGCCCCCTCGACACGCTCCAGGTGCGCGTTGTCAACGGCACGGTCAACGTCGTGGGCACCACAGGGCCGGGCGCCCGCATCGAGGTCAGCGAAGTGCAAGGGCCTCCGCTCGTGGTGACGCGGGACGGGAGTTCCCTGGTCGTCGCCTATGAGGACGTGCCCTGGAAGGGCTTCCTGAAGTGGCTGGACCGCAAAGGCTGGAACCGGCACGCCGTCGTCTCCGTCTCGGTGCCCGCAGACGCGCAGCTGTCGGTCGGTGTCGTCGGGGCGAACGCATTCGTCTCCGGGATCACCGGACGTACGGACATCCGCGGCGTCAACGGCGACACCACCCTCGTCGGGCTCACCGGTCAGGTACGGGCCGACACCGTCTCCGGCAACATCGAGGCACAGAGCCTGAACGGCAAGCTCGTCTTCAACTCCGTCTCCGGCGACCTGACCGTCATCGACGGCCACTGCTCGGCCGTCAAGGCCGACTCGGTCAGCGGCGACATGATCCTCGACCTCGACCCGGGAGAGGGCGGCGACAAGATCGACATCGGCCTCGGCACCGTCTCCGGCACGGTCGCCATCCGGCTCTCGCCGCCCGTACACGCCATGGTGGAGGCCGGCAGCGCGAGCGGCGGAGTCTCCAGCGCCTTCGAGGAGTTGAAGGCCGACGGCCAGTGGGGCGCGGCAACGGTGAAGGGCACACTCGGCACGGGAAACGGCCGGCTCAGGGCCAACAGCGTCTCCGGCTCCATCGCCCTGCTGCGCCGCAGCGCACCGAACGACGACGACGCATCGCGCGACGACGCCCCCCACTTCAGCAAGGACGTGTGACATGCCTCCCGTCTTCGCCCACGGCCGACTGCGCCTCTACCTCCTGAAGTTGCTCGACGAGGCGCCGCGGCACGGCTACGAGGTGATCCGGCTGCTGGAGGAGCGCTTCCAGGGTCTGTACGCGCCCTCCGCCGGCACCGTCTATCCGCGCCTGGCCAAACTGGAGGCCGAAGGGCTGGTCAGCCACACCACCGAGGCCGGCGGCCGCAAGGTCTACTCGATCACCGACGCCGGCCGCGCCGAGCTCGCCGAACGCAGCGGCGAGCTGGCCGAGTTGGAAGTGGAGATCAGCGAATCCCTGACCGCACTCGCCGCCGACATCCGCGAAGACGTCAGCGGCTCCGCGCGCGACCTGCGGCGCGAGATGTCCGAACAGGCCGCGCGCGCCCGTACGGACGCAGCCGCCGCCGGGACGGAAGCGGGCTGGAGCGACACGGAGGCGTGGCAGAAGGCGAAGGGGGAGATGAGGCGGGCCAAGGACGAGTGGAAGGAACAGGCCCGCCGCGCCAGGAGAGAGACCCAGCAGGCCAAACGCCAGGCGAAGGAGGCCGAGGCGCGCGCGGCAGCCGTCGAAGAGGTGCAGCGCATCGCCAAGCAGGTGCAGGACCAGGTCCAGTCGCGGGCGAAGTCGGGCGACTGGCCGGGCGCGGTCCGCGACGGCATGTCCCAACTGGCCCGCGAAATGGGCAACCTGGGCCGCATCACGTCCCACACCGCGCCCTGGTTCCCGTACTCGCGGCAGGACACGGACGCCGGCGAGACGACCCGCACCGGCGCGGCGGACGAAGAGCCACCGCGGCCCGACTGGGCGAAGGAGCAGGAGACTTCGAGCGACGACCCGGGCCGCGACCTGGAACGGCTGCTCGACCACTTCCGCGACGACGTACGCGACGCGGCACGCGATCACGGGGTGAGCGAGGACCAACTACGCGAGGCCCGGCGCCACTTGTCCACAGCGGCGGCCCACCTCATGGCCCTCCTGCGCGACCCCGAGAAGCACGGAGACGGAGACGGGGGCTGCGACAGCTGAGCTGGACAGCTCAGGCTGCTTCAGAACTCGCCTGTGTCCAGCTCGAATCCGAGGGGTTCGGGCAGCTCGATGCTCTTGGAGAGCTTCGCCTCGGTGCTACGGGTGTACGCGCCGTCCGAGGGCTCGGAGTGCACGATGATCTCGCCCGCCTCGCGGTCGATCAGCAGATAGCAGGGGATGCCCGCGCGCGCGTAGCCACGCAGCTTCGGCCCACGGTCCTGCCGGCCGGTGGATCGGGAGGTCACCTCACCGACGAGCATGACGGGCGCGGGGTCGTGATACTCGGCGTCGTCCCCGAAGCTTCCCTTGGGTGCGATGACGAGGTCGGGGACGACCTTCCCCGTCGGGGAAGCGTCGGGGACGTACAGACCGAGCCCGGTGTAGGTACGCAGGCCGCGATCTCGTCGGCGCTGCGTCACCTGGTCCGAGAGCTCAGACACGATTTCTTCATGTTCGCCATTGGCTGGTGGGACCACGTGGATCTCTCCCTCGATCAACTCCACGCGCCACCCCTCGGGGGCTGCCGCGCTCAATGCGTCGAAGGCGTTCTCCACCGATGACCCCGTGCTGCCGTCGGCCACCACGTCGGAATCGCGCTCGGGGGCTGCCATTGTCACGTGGACCTCCTTCGTCACTGAGCGACGATTCCAGAGTAGCCACGCGACCGCGCCCACAGCAGCGGATACTCATCCCATTGCGGCACCAGTGACGTTTTTGCACCTCACAGGCCCGGATGCTCGTGCTGGTGCATCGGGAGCGGAGCTCGCTCAGACGGTCAGTACGACCTTGCCGAACAGGTCGCCCTCCGCCATCTTCACGAAGCCCTCGCGGGCCCGGTCCAGCGGCAGCGAGGAGTCGATGACCGGGCGGACGCCCTTGGCGGCGCAGAAGTTCAGCAGCGAGGCCAGCTCCTCCTTGCTGCCCATCGTGGAACCGACGATCTTCAACTCCAGGAAGAAGACACGGTTGAGCTCTGCGGCGGGCGGGTTCGGGCCGCTGGTCGCACCCGAAATGACGACCGTGCCGCCCGGCTTGAGCGACTTCAGGGAGTGCGACCACGTGGCGGCGCCCACCGTCTCCAGCACGGCGTCGACGCGCTGCGGCAGCCGCGCACCGGTCTCCACGGCGGCCTCCGCACCGAGTTCGACGGCGCGCTTGCGCTTGTCCTCATGGCGGCTGGTGGCGAACATCCGCAGTCCTGCCGCGGCCCCGAGCACGATCGCGGCGGTCGCGACACCGCCGCCGGCACCCTGCACGAGGACGCTGTCGCCGGGCCGTACACCGGCGTTGGTGAAGAGCATGCGGTACGCGGTGAGCCATGCCGTCGGCAGGCAGGCGGCCTCCTCGAAGGACAGTTCCTTCGGCTTGGGCAGCACGTTCCACTGCGGGACGGCGACGCGCTCGGCGAAGGTTCCCTGATACTTCTCGGTGAGGAGGGTGCGGCCCTCGCGCGGGCCGACTCCGTGGCCGGTGGCGCCGATGACCGAGTGCAGCACGACCTCGTTGCCCTCGGCGTCGATGCCCGCGGCGTCGCAGCCCAGAGTCATCGGGAGCGATTCCTCGCCGAGCCCGATGCCCCGCAGCGACCACAGGTCGTGGTGGTTGAGCGACGCCGCCTTGACGTCGACCGTCGTCCAGCCGTCCGGAACTGTCGGTTCCGGACGGTCGCCCAGCTCCAGTCCTTCGAGCGGCTGATCCTTGTCGATGCGCGCAGCGTAAGCAGCAAACATGATCCAGACGTTACTCCCCCTGGCTACGCCGGGGATACCCCACCCTGGCTACGCCGGTGGTACCCCCAGGGGGGCGGTGCCCACCGTTGGACGGGTACGCACCACCGGCGCAACGGCCGCACGGACCGGCGGACCGGCGGACCGGCGGACGGGACCGGCCGACGAGGGGCGGACCGACGGCCGCCCGTGGATCCGCCCCCCGCCGGCCGACAGCGCGCACCCGCGCGCTAAAGCACCTTGGACAGGAACGACTTCGTCCGCTCGTGCTGCGGGTCGGTCAGTACGTCCCGGGGGTGCCCGGACTCCACGACGACGCCGTCGTCCATGAAGACCAGCGAGTCGCCGACCTCACGGGCGAAGCCCATCTCGTGCGTGACGACGATCATCGTCATGCCGTCCTCGGCCAGATCCCGCATCACGTCCAGCACTTCACCCACCAGCTCCGGGTCGAGCGCGGAGGTCGGCTCGTCGAAGAGCATCAGCTTCGGCTCCATCGCCAGCGCACGCGCGATCGCGACGCGCTGCTGCTGTCCGCCCGAGAGCTGGGAGGGGTAGCTGTGGGTCTTGTCGGCGAGTCCGACGCGGTCGAGCATCGCGCGGGCACGTTCCTGTGCCTTCGCCTTGCTCTCCCCCTTGACCAGTACCGGCGCCTCCATGACGTTCTCCACCGCGGTCATGTGCGGGAAGAGGTTGAAGCGCTGGAAGACCATGCCGATGTCGCGCCGCTGCGCGGCGACTTCACGGTCCCGCAGTTCGTAGAGCTTGTTGCCGTGCTCGCGGTAGCCGACGAGCGTGCCGTCCACGTAGAGCCGCCCCGCGTTGATCTTCTCCAGGTGGTTGATGCACCGCAGGAAGGTCGACTTGCCCGAACCCGAGGGCCCGACGATGCAGAACACCTCGCGCGGGGCGACCTCCAGGTCGATGCCCTTGAGCACCTCGACCGGGCCGAAGGACTTGTGAACCGCCTCGGCCTTCACCATCGCGGTCGTCTGCGCGTTGCCGTTCGCGCTCATGCGGCGCCTCCCGCTCCCGAGCCGGAGCCCGA
>Ga0190265_10003883_pt1 | contig 10275 bp, 10 predicted proteins | sample Popmic124T_FD_133135 | JGI IMG/M metagenome (GOLD analysis project Ga0190265, IMG submission 133135) | Populus adjacent soil microbial communities from riparian zone of Indian Creek, Utah, USA - 124 T | ecosystem: Environmental > Terrestrial > Soil > Riparian zone | place: USA: Utah | collected...
CTCGAGCGGATCGGGAAGCTCGATTCCGCTGTCGGCGGCGGCGTCGTTGGGATCGGGCGGTCGCATGATGCCGGGGCGTACGATCGGCGGGCGGGCCGCGGTGGCAGCCGCGGGCGCCGGATTCCGCGGCGCGACGCTCGTCGGCAGGATCATGATGCGGTTGAACGCTGACGCTCCGGCCGAACCGGCCGGCCGCGGCGCGACGATGTAGCCGGCGACGCTCCGCAACACGATGTCGAGTGCCTGGCGCTCGGGCACGCCCGCGAGTTCGAGCGTAACTGGCGGGCCGACCACCCGGTCGCCGTTGATGATCGTGGCCCCGCCCAGCTTCGCCCACTCCGCGAGAATCGCCCGGACGGGCGCGTTCTGCGCGCTCAGCGTGACCTGGCCATCATGGAACAGCAGCTTGACGGTCTGCTGTGCGTGCGCCGGCACGGCAAAAGCGGTCAGCAGAGCGGCTAGCGTGAAAACCCGGAAATGCATGTGAACGTTAATTATATGACGCCGCCGAGCCGGCTACGGCCGGCCGACGAATTTACCTGAGGGTTAGCCGACGCGCGACGCCAGCTGCTGCTCGCGTGTGTGTGCAATAACGCGCGTAATGATGTCGTCCAGGGCCACTTTGGGCTCGTAACCGATGAGCTCGGCGATCTTGGAAATATCGGGCACCCGGCGGGGCATGTCTTCGAAACCTGCCTCGTAGGCCTCGTCGTACGGGACGAACTGGATCGGCGACCGGCTGCCGGTCAGGGTCTTCACCCGTTCCGCCAGCGCCTGGATCGAAATCTCGCCGGTATTGCCGATGTTGAACACCCCGCCGATGGCTCGCGGCTCCTGGGCGAGTGTCACGAGCGCATCGACGACGTCGCCGACGAAGGTGAAACTGCGCGACTGGGTGCCGTCGCCGAACACGGTGATCGGCTCGCCCGCCAGTGCCTGGCGCACGAACGTCGGCAGCACCATCCCGTACTGGCCCGTCTGGCGCGGTCCCACCGTGTTGAACAGCCGGACGACGACGACCGGCAGCTTCTTTTCCTTCCAGTAGGCGAGCGCGAGGAATTCGTCGATCAGCTTGCTGCAGGCGTACGCCCAGCGGTGCTTCTCGGACGGACCGAGAACCAGGTCTGCGGACTCGCGAAACGGAACGTCCGTGCTCTTGCCATAGACCTCGGACGTCGACGCGATGAAGACGAGCTTCTTCTTCTTGGCCGCGTGCTTGAGCACGACCTCGGTGCCGTGCACGTTGGTTTCGATCGTGTGCACCGGCTGCTCGACGATCAGCTTCACGCCGACCGCCGCCGCAAGGTGAAACACGACATCGCAGCGGTCGATCATCTCGGCCAGCAGCGGCTCGTTGGTCACCGAGTCGACGACGTACGAGAAGCGCGGGGACCCTTTCAGGTGCGCGATGTTCTCGATCGACCCGGTCGACAGGTTGTCGAGCACCAGCACCTCGTGGCCGAGGTCGAGGAGCCGCTCGGCGAGGTGAGAGCCGATGAAGCCGGCGCCGCCGGTGAGAAATGCCTTCACAGCGCGGCGACCTCCGAGGCGGTGGTGGGCACGTAATGGTGCATGTGCGCGCGGTAGAACTCGATCGTGCGGGCAAGTCCTTCGCGCAGCGGCGTCGATGGCTGCCAGCCGACCGTGCGCCTGATGAGCGACGAGTCGGCGTAGAAGTCGCCGATGTCGATCGCCTTCTTTTCCGGCGGCCACTCCACGCAGCGGGAGCGTCCGCTGCCGGCGACCGACACCAGCAGCCCGACGAGGTCGCGATGCGAGATCGGCTCGAGCCCGCCGACGTTGAGCGCCATGCCGTTCGACGTGTCGGCCGCGCCCGCCCGCAGGAACGCATCCGCCGCGTCGTCGACGAAGACGAAGTCGCGGAGCTGGGAGCCGTCGCCGTAGATCTGGATCTCGCGGTTCTCGAGCGCCAGGCGGATGAACCACGCGAGGAATCCCTGGCGGTTGTGTTTGATCAGCTGGCGCGGACCGTAGACGTTGGTGAGACGGAGCGAGCAGGCGCGGATCCCGAAGACGTCGTTGTAGACGAGATGGTAATACTCGCCGGCCGCCTTGTTGATCCCGTTGATGTCGGTCGGCTTCACCAGATGTTGCTCGGTCACCGGCAGGCTGTCGGGGCGTCCGTACACCTGGCGCGTGCCCGCGAACACCACCTTCACGCCCGGGTTGTTGCGGCGGCACGCCTCGAGGATCGACAACTGGCTGCGGCAGTTGATCTCGAGGTCCGTGTAGGGGTCCTGCATGCTGTCGATGTGGCTGACCTGCCCCGCGAGGTTGAAGATCACCTCCTGCTCGCGCACCAGATAGTTCATCGTGCTCGACTGCCGGACGTCGGCAATGTTCACGCGGACGCGTTCCTCGATGCCGGCGATGTTGAACAGGTTGCCGCCGTACTCGGGGATCAGCGAATCGACGACCAGGACGCGCGCGCCGAGGCCGACGAGCTGGTGGGCGAGGGTGCTGCCAATGAAGCCGAGCCCGCCGGTGATCATCACGTGGCGGTCGCGGTAGAAGCCGCGGTAGTCGGCGCTCGCGGACGAGGGCGCCGCGGTCATCGCTTCATCATCGAGTCCGGGGGGACCGCGCCGCTGATGGTCGGGTTGCGGAAAAGGACAGGCGTGCTGTACCGCCCGCGGCCGAGCACCACCAGCGTCACCCACAGCTTCAGCACGTCGATGCCGGTCCAGAAGACGCGGCGGAAGTTGAAGAACTGCGATCGGCCGTGCGTGCGGTGATAGTGGTGCACGGGGACTTCGACCACGCGGAAGCCGGCGTCCTGAATCTTTCGCATCATCTCGAGACAGATGACGCCGGTGTCGCGTTCCAGCTTCACGCGGTTGAACACCTCCCGCCGCATCAGGCGGAAGTCGCAATCGACGTCGCGGACGCGCAGCCGGAACAGGAGCTTCACCGTGTAGTGGTAGATGCGCCCGATGATGATCCGGTGCCACGGGTCGGAGCGGCTGATCTTGTAGCCGGTGACGACGTCGGTCTCGGGCGTCAGCCTGTTCCAGAGCACTTCGAGCTCGCCGGGATCGTACTGTGCGTCGCCGTCCGTGTAGGCGATGAGATCTTTGGTCGCCGCGGCAAAACCGGTGCGCAGCGCGCCGCCGTAGCCGCGGTTGGACGGATGATGGATCGCGCGCACCCGCGGGTAGGTGCGCGTGAGCTCGTCGGCGATGTCGCGCGTCGCGTCGGTGCTGCCGTCGTTGACGATGATCACCTCGAAGTCGGGCGTCAGGCGCGAGGCGACCTGCACGGCGCGGATCACGAGGCTGGCGATCGTTCCGCCGTCGTTGTAGGCAGGAAAGAACATGCTGACGCCGGGAGGACGCGAACTGCCAGAACCGCTCATGAGGGCCATAAATCATAGCCCTGAAAGGGCTTCCGGACCAAGGAACGCCCGGCTGTTTTCAGGGTGCTGCCGCGCGCCGTACCGCGAGCAGCCCTGCCGGCATCGGCCGAAGGGACGGGAGTCGGCGGAGGCGATTCAGATCGTTGCGATCAACCAGGTAGGCACCGACCATCGGTGCGAGCAGGATCGCGGCTCCTTCGTACCGGGCGCTGCGGAGCGTTTCAGGCGTCAGCAGCTGCACGCGGGAATCGTAGCCGGCGTGTGGGTACAGCTCGCTCTGAACCAGCACGAAGTGCTCGGCCGACAGCAGCGCGAGGGAGTCGGGCACGGCCGCATTCACGGCTCGCCACGGGCGCAGGCTATAGCCGAAGCCAACCAGCAGCGTTGCGAGCAGGAGGACGGCCGCGGCTGCCAGTTCGAACCTCCTGGCGCTCGATCCGAGGAAGCGAGCCGCCGTCATCGCGCCGATCGACGCCCCAATCACGAGGAATGGCACGAGCACGATGGAGTAATAGATTCCGAACGCGCGGAGTTGCGGGTTGGCCGATGCCCCATAGAGCAGGACGATCGGCGCGATGCCAATGGTCCATCGCCAGCCGATCAGTGGAAGAAAGAGGTGCGGGGCCATCACCGAAGGGAAGAATCCGGACGAGAGGGTCCTCGATACAACGCTCCCGGGCTGCGTGATCATGCCCGCGGCAGCCGTCAGCACGGTGGGCCCGTAGTTTGCCCAGAAGTTCGCGTACATCGGGCCATCGGGTGCTAACGCCGGCACCACATACCGAAAGTAGATCGCCAGGTTCGTCAAGGCGAGTGCAACAGGACACACCAGAAACAACGCGACGTCAGCTCGATTCATTACCCGGAGATTGTGGAACGCCAGAACGACGGCCGCCGCGACCAGCGGCATGAAGGCGTCCTCCTTCACCAGGATGCAGGCGATCGCCGCAGCCGCGAACTGGAGGCGCTTTCTTCGAAGCCCGGCGTCAAGCAGCCAGGGCACAAACCAGACGTACAGCACCTCCGGATGAAAGCCGTAATTCAGCGTGCGCGCGGTGTTGTCGTTGAGCGCAAGCACCAGCGCCGTCGACACCGCCAGCACACCGCTGCTGCCGACGTGCCGCATGATCCTGAGGACATGTACCGCTCCAGCCACGACCGCGATGACGGATACGGCGAGAAGCCAGAATGGCGTCGCGACGAGTGCATACACGGAGCAGAGCGGGAGCAGTGCCCAGTACGCGTGAACCGCCAGGAGGCTGCGCTGCGAATAGGAGGGAAAGCTGCCCGTCTCGACGAACAGCGGACGACCGTGAACGGTCTGAAAGCAGGGTCGATCGAAGTAGACCGTGAAATCCACGGCATTGATCGAACCCGATTGGAACCGGGTGAGGACCAGCCAGAACAAGAACAGCGCAAGGCCGATTGCGCCTGCCGCGATGAACCTGCGCGACGGGACCCAATTCTCGAGGAAATGCCATTGCTCGTCGCCCCATGACCATGGCCGCAGCATCACGAGCACCGCGAGCAATCCTGGCGCCAGCACCGCGTCCAGCCGGACGAGCGTCGGCCAACCGCTCAGCGGCGCCACCAGGAGGAGGCCACCCGCCGCGATGCCCACCGCGATGATCGGCAGCTGACGGCTCACGGTTCGCTCAACACGACTGTCGTCCTGTGCAGCTACGATAACCCGACGCCGCCGGACGCATCTCCGATGACCACGTGGGGCGCGGTTCGTACTGCGTGTTCGTGTTAAGCCTTGCGCTGACGTCAGCAGGGCGAGGAGTCATCAACGCAACCGGCCCCGGGCTGCGAGGCGCCACGGCGTCAGGGCGGATTCCAGAAGCACGCGCGAGGACATCTTTGACGCGCCCTCGCGGCGGTCGACGAACGTAATCGGCACCTCGACGATGCGGCAGCCCGCCGCCGCCGCTTCCCACGTCAGTTCCACCTGGAATGCGTAGCCGTTGGAAAAGATCCGGTCGAGCGGGAGCTGCTCGATTGCGTTCCGGGTCCAGCAGCGGAATCCGCTGGTGCAGTCCCTGACGCGAAGTCCGGTGATCGCGCGCACGTAGCGGTTGGCGAACGCGCTCAGCAGCATGCGGCGCTTTGGCCAGTTTTCCACGCGCCCTCCGGCGACGTACCGCGAGCCAACCACCATGTCGGCGTTCGCGCCGGCGTCGAGCAGGCGCGGTACGTCGGCGGGATTGTGCGACAGGTCAGCATCCATCTGGCAGATATGCGTCGCCTCGGTACGCAGCGCGGCGCGCATGCCGTCGATGTACGAGAGTCCCAGGCCGCGAGTCCCCGTGCGATGAACAGCGGCGACGCGTCCGCTGCTCTCGGCTGCAAGAGTGTCGGCGACGTGTCCCGTGCCGTCCGGCGATCCGTCGTCGACGACGATCACCCGCATATCGGGAATGCGCAGGACTGCCCCGACGACTGCAGGAAGGTTGTCGCGCTCGTTGTAGGTTGGAACGATGACGAGCGGACGCATTCAGCGTCGGGGCCCTGCCTCGCCGGAGCGGTCAGGTGAAGGGCGGCCTGCCTCGGCGTAGCCGCGAGGCGCAGGCGGGCCGCCGAATCGCAGCGCCGATACCTGCTCGGAGACCAGCCCGGCCAGGAACACGACGACCGCAAACAGGATCAGCACGACGGCGCCGTTCGGGATCCTGCCGACGAACACGACATTCCAGATGCCGTATCCCATTCCCGCGAGCAGCGACAACAGGCTGATTGGTCCAAAGATCCGCAGCGGACTGAAGAGCGTCACGACTTTGAACAGGATCGCCAGGAATCGCGCGCCGTCGCGCGTGAACCGGATTTTCGATCGTCCCTGGCGCGGCCGCGCGTGCACCGGCTCGAAGGCGACGTTGTATCCCGCTCGCATGAACGCCAGCGTCGTTGTCGTTGGCGTCGAGAAGCCGTTCGGCAGCAGGTGCAGGAACTCGAGCAGGCAATCGCGGCGCGCGCCGCGGAACCCCGAGGTGAGATCGGGGATGTCGATGCCTGTCAGGTAGCTCGCCAGGCCGTTGAGCAGCGCGTTGCCGGCGCGGCGCCCCGGCGTCGCCTGCGTGGCTGGCGCCCGGGCCCCGATGACCAGGTCGTATTCCCCGAGACGCGTGATGATGCGTTCCGCCTCGTCGGGCGCGTGTTGCCCGTCGGCGTCGAGGATCAGGATGAAATCGCCGGTGGCGTGGCGGATGCCGGTTTTCACCGCCGCGCCGTTCCCCTTGGTGTACGGATGCCGGATGATCTGCGCCCCGGCGGCGAGCGCGACTTGCGAGGTCCCGTCGCTCGACCCGTCGTCAACGACGATCACCTCGCGCCAGCGGCCGCACGCGTGAAGCCGCGTCACGAGGGCGCCAATCGCAGGCGCCTCGTTCATCGCGGGGATGACGACAGAGACCGACGATGCGTCAGCCAAATCGGCTAGGTCGCAAACCGGAAATTGATGATATCGCCGTCCTGGACGACGTACTCCTTGCCTTCCAGGCGGACCTCGCCATGGTCGCGGCACGCCGCCATCGATCCGCGCGCGATCAGGGCGTCGTAGGCGACGACCTCGGCCCGGATGAACCCGCGCTGGATGTCGCTGTGAATTTCGCCGGCCGCGGCCTGCGCCGGGGTGCCGCGCGCAATCGACCATGCGCGGCATTCGTCCTCGCCAACCGTGAAGAAGGACATGTATCCGAGCAAGTCGTAACTCGTGCGGATGACACGGTCGAGGCCGGATTCGGACAGGCCAAGGTCGGCGAGGAATGCGGCGGCATCGGCCCCTTCGAGTTGTGAAATTTCGAGCTCGATTGTGGCGCAGAGCGCAACGGCACGTGTGGCCGCGTGGGCGAGAAACGCCGTGAGCCCCGTTGCTTCGGCGGCGCGTTCGACGCTGGCGCCAACCGCGGGCACGTCGGCCTCGTCCAGGTTGATCACCAGGAGCAGCGGTTTCGCCGACAGGAACTGAAAGCCGCGCAGCCGCTTGATGTCGTCGCCCGTGAGCTCCAGGGTGCGCAGCGGCTTGCCGTCTTCCAGCGCCTGCCGGCAGCGCTGCACCAGGTCGCGCTCCTTCTCGAGCTCCGCGGACTTCCCCTTCTTCAGGTCTTTCTCGATGCGCTCGAGCCGTCGCTCGGCGACACCCAGGTCCGCCAGGATCAACTCGTCTTCCATCGCCTGGGCGTCACGCGCCGGGTCGACGGAACCGGACGGATGGGCGACCGCGGGATCGCGAAAGGCCCGGACGACGTGGACCAGTGCGTCGGCGTTCTTATAGCCGGCGACGTCGACCAGGGCCTGTGCGCCGGCCTTGGCCGGCGCCGCCATATCGGTGAATTCCACCGTCGCGGGCACGTGTTTTTTCGGGTTGTACATCGCAGTCAGCGTGTCGAGGCGGGCGTCGGGCACCTTGGAGATGCCGATGTTCACGTCGCTCCGCCCCCGGGGTGCTTCCCGTGCGCTGGTCATCAACTGGAAGAGGGTGGTTTTCCCGCTCGCAGAAAACCCAATGAGGGCCGCACGCAGCATGAATTGGCCAGCCTAGCATGGGGGGTCAGACCTGGGGTCAGACCGAGGGTCAGACCTCAAGCCTGACCCCTGAGACGAACATCGAGCGAAAGAGTGTCAATTTGGCACTAACTACCGACGGGTGAGTGGTTTATCCCGTTGACTTCGTGGCGCTTACAGCCTTACTATCCGTGTGGATTTTTGTGGACGAAAGTGGACCAGCAGGGACTAAGAGGCTCATCTTCGGCCCGGATCGACGACAAGGGCCGCCTGAAAGTGCCCACGATTTTTCGCGGGGTGATTCAGGACATGCACGGCCCGGACGTCTTCGTCACGAGCCTGACGGGAGAGTGCGTTCGCATCTACCCCTTCCCGACGTGGCTCGAGATCGAGCGCAAGCTGCTGCAGATGCCCGGCAATCATCCCTCACGGCTGAAGTTCCTCGATCGCGTGAACTATTACGGTCAGACCAGCGAACTCGATGCCCAGGGACGCGTCGTCATTCCGCTACATCTGCGCGACAGCGCCGCGATCGTCGGCGACGTCCGCGTCTTCGGCCGCATCGATTATCTCGAAGTCTGGAACGAAGAGCGGTTCCTGCACAAGCTGCAGCGCGAACCGTGGACCGACGAGGACGGCCTCGGATTGTCCGGACACGGAATCTAGCGATTTGTGATTTGTGAATTGTGATTTGCGATTGGTGACTTGCGATTGGTAATTCTGGTTGAACGATGCATGAGCCCGTCATGGTCGCCGAGGTGCTCGAACATCTCGCGCCCGCGAGAGGCGGCATTTTTGTGGACTGCACCGTCGGCTCTGGCGGCCACACGAGAGCGCTGCTCGAGGCTGGAGCCGCCACGGTGATCGGCTTCGATCGCGATCCGTCGGCCCTCGCGGAGGCGCGCACGGCGCTCGCGGCGTACGGTTCGCGCGTGAGGCTGCTGCACACCGACTACCGGCGTCTGGACGAGGCGCTCGACGCGCAGCAGATCGGCGCCGTCGACGGCCTGCTGGCCGATCTTGGCGTGTCATCCATGCAGCTCGATTCCCCGGGGCGCGGGTTCAGCTTCCGGCGCGACGAGCCGCTCGACATGCGGATGGATACGACGACTGGTCCGACGGCGTCGGAAGCGATACGCGACGCCGACGAGCGCACGCTGGCCGACGTGATCTACGAGTTTGGCGAGGATCGGCACGCGCGCCGCATCGCCCGCGCCCTCACCGAGACGCGTGCGCGCGCGCCGATCGCCACCACCGGGCAGCTCGCCGACATCGTCCGGCGAGCGGTCCCGCGAAAAGGGTACTCGCGCATCGACCCTGCGACGCGGACGTTCCAGGCGATTCGTATCTGGTTGAACCGGGAGCTCGAGGGGCTGGATCAATTTCTGACCCGGGCCGCGAACCGGCTCGCGCCGGGCGGGCGGATGGCCGTCATCAGCTTTCATTCCCTGGAGGACCGCGTCGTGAAGCACACGCTGCGGTCCCTGCAGGCAGCCGGCGACGCCGGGATCACGATCCGTACGAAGCGTCCGGTTGTGCCTACCGAGGCCGAAATTGAACGAAACCCACGCGCTCGGAGCGCAAAATTACGCGCCGCGGAGAAGGCATAACCCATGGCTGAGACCTTCGAATACGCAATCAAGAAAGACGTTCGGAACAATCCGATCGTCCGCGAAGTCGATCGTGACCGGCATCGCGAGATGTGGCGATCGGTGACGCTTGGCGTGTTGCTCGTGTCGGTGCTGCTCTTCTGGGCGTGGCAGCACTTCGAGCTGCTGCGGCATGGATACCGGCTGGAGGAGATGCAGCGCGAGCGCGCCGCCGAAACCGAGATCAACCGTCACCTGCGCCTCGAGATCGACACGCTTCGGTCGCCCGTCCGCATCGAGCGGCTGGCGATCGATCGGCTCCACATGGTGGCGCCAGGTCCGGAGGACGCCGCGGTCATCGAGCGGGTCCTGCGGGCGGAGCCTCCGCCGCGGTCGGTCGTGGCGCAGCGGTAACGTCGGATCCTAAGGGTGGTCGAGCCGGTGGCCGAAAAGCCCGCGTTCCCGTGGCGCCAGACGCTGAAGCGGCGGTTGCTGGTGGCCGCGCTGGTGCTGATTGCCTGGTCGGCGGCGATTGAAGCGCGGCTCGTCTACCTGCAGGTTGGCCGTCATTCCGACCTCATGGCGCGCGCCGAACGCCAGCAGCTCCGCACGGTCGAAACCACCGCCAAGCGGGGCGACATCCTCGACCGCACGGGGCACGTGCTCGCCTACAGCGTCGACGCCGACTCCATCTACGCGGTGCCGACTGAGATCAGCGACGCGGATGCTGCCGCTCGGGCGCTGTGCGGCGTGCTCGAAGACTGCGGATCGCGCGAGCGGACGGCGCTGGCGGATCGCATCCGCCGCGGC
>Ga0190265_10003884_pt1 | contig 10273 bp, 10 predicted proteins | sample Popmic124T_FD_133135 | JGI IMG/M metagenome (GOLD analysis project Ga0190265, IMG submission 133135) | Populus adjacent soil microbial communities from riparian zone of Indian Creek, Utah, USA - 124 T | ecosystem: Environmental > Terrestrial > Soil > Riparian zone | place: USA: Utah | collected...
AAGCCGGCGATGAGATCGGCGCCGATCGCGATATCGGGCCGCTTCGCCTTCAAGCGCGCCACCGTTTCGACCGCGTCGGCCCTCGAATGGCGCCGCTTCATCCGCTTCAGCACCAGATCGTCGCCGGCCTGGAAGCTCATATGGAGGTGGGGCATGAAGCGGGGCTCGTGGCAAGCGATGTCGAACAGCCGTTCGTCCATCTCGATGCAGTCCATTGAGGAGAGGCGAAGGCGCGGCAGCGCCGGCACATGGCGCAGGATGCGCTCGATCAATTGCCCGAGGCTCGGCGCGCCGGGCAGGTCCGGGCCGTAGCTGGTGACGTCGACGCCGGTCAGCACCACCTCGCGGAAGCCCTGGCCGACCAATTCCTTGATCCGCTCCACCACAAGCCCGGCCGGCACCGACCGGCTGTTGCCGCGGCCGTAGGGGATGGTGCAGAAGGTGCAGCGATGGTCGCAGCCATTCTGCACCTCAACGAACGCGCGTGCGCGCTCGGCGAAGCCGGCGGCGAGGTGGGGCGCGGTCTCGCGCACAGCCATGATGTCGGAGACGCGGATTTCGGCCAAATCCGTCATCCCGGCAAAGGCCGGGATCTCGGGCCGGAAAGTCTCGGCCTTGTCTCCACGAGATTCCGGCCTTCGCCGGAATGACGAAATCTGGAACTTCTCCCGGTTGCCGATCACCCGGCTCACCTCGGGCATCGCCGCGAAGGTCTCCGGCTCGACCTGCGCCGCGCAGCCGGTGACGATCACCCGCGCGTGGGGCCGCAGACGCTTGGCCTTGCGGATCGCCTGGCGGGTCTGGCGCACCGCCTCGTTGGTGACCGCGCAGCTGTTGACGATAACGAGATCGTCCTCGCCCCGGGCGAGCATCCGCATCGCCTCGCTTTCGGCGGCGTTGAGCCGGCAGCCCAGGGTGACGATTTCGGGCCCGTTCACGAAGCGAGCTCGCCGCTGAAGACGTGGGTGGCCGGTCCGCTCATCCGGATCGTCCCGCCCGGCGCCCAGTCGATCACGAGCGGCCCGCCCGGCAGCCGGATCTCGACCGGGCCCTCGGCCTGCCTGCCCCGGATCGCGGCGACCGCCGTTGCGCAGGCGCCGGTGCCGCAGGCCGGGGTGAGGCCGGCGCCGCGCTCCCAGACGCGGAGCCGGATCGCGTCGCCTTCGAACGAGGCGACGTTGACATTGACTCGTTCGGGAAAGAGCGGATCGTGCTCGATCAACGGCCCGAGCCGCGCCAGATCGACCGCGTCGGCGTCGCGCACGAAGAACACGACGTGCGGATTGCCGACGTTGACCGCGCCCGGCTCCTCGAGATCCTCCCAGCCGACCGGCATCGCCGCGGTGTCCATCGCATAAGCGAGCGGGATCTCCTCCCAGCCGAAGCGAGGCTTGCCCATGTCGATGCCGTCGGCGTCGCCGGTCAGGATCCCGCCTCTGGTCTCGATCGTCGCCTTGCCGCCTTCGAGCAGCACCACGCAGCGCGTCGCATTGCCGCACGCCTCGACCTCGCCGCCGTCGGCGTTCCAGATCCGCATCCGCAGGTCGGCGACGCCGGACGGCTCGAGCAGGATCACTTGGTCGCAGCCGACACCGGTGCGCCGGTCGGCGATCGCCCGCGCCCGCGCCTCGTCCATCGCCACCGCGCCGTCGCGGGCGTCGAGGATGACGAAGTCGTTGCCGAGGCCGTGCATCTTGTGGAAGCGGGTCATGTCGAGGGGCGATCTAGGGGGCGGGGCCGGCCAAGTCCACCGCCCGGCCCGGGCGCCACCATATTCGATAAAATAGTTTAACCCGCGAAACTTTGCTATGCTGGCTTCCGCCGGCTGCTTTCCCCCCGCGAGCCCCGGCCAGGGATCCGACCATGGATATGCGTACGACGGTCCTCGATGAGGCCGCAGACAGTCTGGCATTGGCGGTGATCGCCTCGTCCAACGCCCCGGTTCTGCTGCTCGACGGCGGCCTCAACCTGATCGCCGCCAGCGATTCCTTCTGCGACACGTTCGACATCGATCCGAAGCCCGCGGCCGGCACACTGCTTGCCGATCTGGGTGCCGGCGAATGGAATGCCCCCCAGCTCGGATCGCTGCTCAAGGCCACCGCCGCCGGCTCCGCCAGGATCGAAGCCTATGAGATGGATCTCAAGCGCCCCGGCAAAGTCACCCGCTGCCTGGTGATCAACGCCCGCAAGCTCGATTATTTCGACGCCGCCAATGTCCGGCTGGTCATGTCGGTGGCCGACGTCACCGACGTCCGGATCAGCGACAAGCTCAAGGACGATCTGCTGCGCGAGAAGGCGATCCTGCTCCAGGAGCTCCAGCACCGGGTCGCCAACAGCCTCCAGATCATCGCCAGCGTGCTGATGCAGGGCGCCAGGAAAGTGCGCTCGGAACAGGCCCGGGGGCACCTGCGCGACGCCCGCAACCGGGTGATGTCGATCGCGACCATGCAGCACCAGCTCGCCGCCTCCCGGATCGGAGAGGTCGTGCTGCGCGATTATTTCGCCGATTTGTGCGCCAGCATCGGCGCCTCGATGATCAGCGACCACGACCAGCTTTCGCTGAAGGTGACTGTCGACGACAGCGCCACCCCGGCGGACGTTTCGGTCAGCCTCGGCCTGATCGTCACCGAGCTGGTGATCAACGCCCTCAAGCACGCCTTCCCGCGCCACCGGAAAGGCAAGATATGCGTCGATTACCGGTCGGACGGGCCGGCGTGGACCTTGTCCGTGCGCGATACCGGCATCGGCATGCCGGCCAATCCCGCCCATGGCAAGCCGGGCCTGGGCACCGGCATCGTCGAGGCGCTGGCCAGGCAATTGAACGCCGTCGTCGAGATCGAGGCGTCGAAACCCGGAACGACGGTATCCATCGTCCACAGGTGAGGCGAAAGGGTGATGCGGACCGCCATCGAGTGTCTCGCCAAAGCGTCCGAACTGGAGGAGCGCGCCACCCAATGCGCCGAGCCCGCCGCGCGCGTCCAGTTTCTCGAAGCCGCGATCCAATGGCGCGATCTCGCGCGTCGCGCTTTGCTTCACGAGCAACGCGGGAGATAACGCCGTCCATGGCGATGTTCGACATCGGGCGTTGAGCCCCGCCGGCCTTTGCCGGGCCTGAACGGGCGTAAGGGTGCCCTTGCCTTTTCGCGCCTCCGCCTCTATTTGCGCTCGCATCCCGATGACGGGTGAGTTTCGAAGCGTCCTGGACGCGCGCTGGCCGGCGAGGTTTCGCCCGCCGGCGTTTTTCGTTTGGTATGCGTGGAGAAGAGCATGTTCGAGAGCCTGAGCGATCGCCTTGCCGGCGTGTTCGACCGCCTGCGCGGCCGCGGCGCGCTCAACGAAGCCGACGTGCGCGGGGCGATGCGCGAGGTCAGGATCGCCTTGCTCGAGGCCGACGTCGCGCTGCCCGTGGTGCGCGAGTTCGTCGATCGGGCGACCGAGCAGGCGGTCGGCCAGCAGGTGCTGCGCCCGGTGACGCCGGGCCAGCAGGTCGTCAAGATCGTCCATGACGCGCTCGTCGAGATGCTCGGCGCCGAGGAGGCCGCGCTCGAGCTCGCGGTGGCGCCGCCGGCGGTGATCATGATGGTCGGCCTGCAGGGCTCGGGCAAGACGACGACCACCGCCAAGCTCGCCAAGCGCCTGACCGAGAAGGACCGCAAGAAGGTGATGATGGCGTCCCTGGACGTCGCCCGCCCGGCGGCGCAGGAGCAGCTCGCCGTTCTGGGCCGCCAGGCCGAGGTCGCGACTCTGCCGATCGTCCCCGGCCAGGGGCCGGTCGAGATCGCGCGGCGCGCGCTCAACGCCGCCAGGCTGCAGGGCTATGACGTGCTGATGCTCGACACGGCGGGCCGGCTCCATGTCGATCAGGCGTTGATGGAGGAGATGAAGGCCGTCGCCGAAGCCTCTGCGCCGCAAGAGGTTTTGCTGGTCGCCGACGCGATGACCGGGCAGGACGCGGTCAATGTCGCCAAGAGCTTCTCCGATCAGATCGCGCTGACCGGAATCGTCCTCACCCGGATGGACGGCGACGCCCGCGGCGGCGCCGCTTTGTCGATGCGCGCGGTCACCGGCAAGCCGATCAAATATGCCGGCACGGGCGAGGGGATCGACAAGATCGAGGCCTTCCATCCCGAGCGCGTCGCCGGCCGAATCCTCGGCATGGGCGACGTCGTCAGCCTCGTCGAGCGCGCCCAGGAGACGATCAAGGTCGAGGAGGCCGAGGCGCTCGCCGCCAAGATGGCCAAGGGCCAGTTCGATCTCAACGACCTTCGCGGCCAGCTCCAGCAGATGCAGCGTATGGGCGGCCTCGGCGCGCTCGCCGGGATGATGCCGGGCCTCGGCAAGATCAAGAACCAGATCAACCAGAGCGGCGTCCTCGAAGGCAATGTGCTCGGCCGGCTCGACGCGATCATCAGCTCGATGACTCCCAGGGAGCGGGGCAAGCCCGAATTGATGAACGCCAAGCGCAAGATCCGCGTCGCCAACGGCTCGGGCACCACCGTCCAGGAGGTCAACAAGCTCTTGAAGATGCACCAGGAGATGGCGACCGCGATGAAGAAGATCCGCAAGATGGGCGGGCTGGGCAAGCTCGGCGCCCTGTTCGGCGGCGGCGGCATGGGCGGCATGGGCGGGATGATGGGCGGCGGCATGCCCGATCTCTCCAAGGGTCTGCCGCCGGGCGGCCTTCCCGGCCTGCCCGGGCCGGGCGGCGGGGCGCCGTTCAACCTACCGAAGAATTTCAAGAAGTGACCGCAACCTATCGTCATTCCAGCGAAAGCTGGAATCCATACTGACTCAGAATGGACCCTAGCCTTCGCTGGGGTGACGAGATTAAACGAAAGGAACATTAAAAATGGCAGTTGCAATCAGGCTTAGCCGGGGCGGCGCGAAGAAGCGGCCTTATTACAAGATCGTGGTGGCGGACGCCCGGAACGCGCGCGACGGCAAGTTCATCGAGCGGATCGGCAGCTACAATCCGCTGCTGCCCAAGGACAGCGAAGAGCGGGTGAAGCTCGACGCCGATCGCGCGAAGCATTGGCTCTCGGTCGGCGCCCAGCCGTCGGACCGGGTCGCTCGCTTCCTCGACGACGCCGGCATCCTCGAGCGCCCGGCCCGTTCGAATCCGAAGAAGGGCGAGCCCGGCGACAAGGCCAAGGAGCGGGTCGAGGAGCGCGCCAAGAAGGACGCCGATGCCGCCGCCGCGGCCGAGGAAGCCGCCGAGACCCCGGCCGCCGAGGAGGAGACCGTCGAGGTCGCCGCCGAGGCCGTCGAAGAGGCGACCCCCGAGGCGGCCGCCGAGGAGGCTCCCGCTGAGGAGCCCGCTGCCGAGGAAGCGCCGGCCGAAGAAGCTGCCGCCGAAGAGGCTCCCGCCGAGGAAGCTCCGGCTGAAGAAGCCGCCGCTGAGGAAGCCCCCGCTGAAGAGGCTCCGGCCGAAGAGGCTCCGGCCGAAGAGGCTCCGGCCGAAGAGGCTCCGGCCGAAGAGGCTCCGGCCGAAGAGGCCGCCGCCGAAGCTCCGGCCGCCGAGGAGCCGGTCGCCGAGGAAGCGACTCCGGCCGACGAGGCCTCGAACGAGGGCGAGTCCGCCGAGGCTCCGGCCGAGGGCGCCGACGAGGCCGCTCCCGAGGAGGGCGCGGAGAAGGCCGAGAAGGCTTAGGCCTTGGCCGAATCCCAGGTCACCCTCGCCGCCGTCGCCGGCGCGCACGGCATCGGCGGCGAGGTGCGCCTGAAATTGTTCGCGGAAGGGGTCGACAGCCTCAAGCGGCACCAGCGCTTCCATGCCGGCGATCGGACGCTGACGCTGAAATCGGTGAAGCCGGGCAGCGCCGGCGCGATCGCCCGCTTCGCCGAGATCGCCGACCGGAGCGCCGCCGAGGCGCTGCGCGGCACGCTGCTGACCGTGCCGCGGTCCGCGCTGCCGCCGCTTGGCGAGGGCGAATATTATCATGCCGACCTGATCGGCCTGCCCTGCCAGAGCGAAGCGGGCGACGCGCTCGGCATCGTCGTCGCGGTCGAGAATTTCGGCGCCGGCGACCTGCTCGAGATCGAGAAGCCGGACGGCAGGCGCGCCCTCATCCCGTTCCGCGCCGGCGTCGCCGACCTCGCCGACGGGCGGGTTGTCGTGGACCCGCTGTTCCTGGCCTGATCCTCCCCGGGCCGGGGAGGATCAGCGCATCAGCGGCCTTTGCCTGGCCAGATCGTTCCTGATCGTCGTCGCCGCGACCCCGCCTTCGCCCATCGCGTGGCTGATCTGGTCGAGGCCGAGCACGACATCGCCGGCCGCATAGGCGCCCGGCACGCTGGTGCGCTGATGCGCGTCGACGACGATGCAGCCGGTCTCCGCGCTGAGCGCGACGCCGATCTGGCCGGCGAGCTCGCTGTGCACGTCCGAGCCCAAAGCCGGATAGACGCTGTCGAACGCGTGGTGGCCGTGCGGCGTCTCGACCACGATCGCGTCGGCGAGCGCGGCGACGGCGTGGCAGGGGCCGTCGACCGCGACGATGCCGTGCTCGCGAAGCCGCGCCTGGTCCTCCGGGGCGATGTCGTGGGCGCTGTGCGGCGCGATCAGGGTGATGTCGGCCGTGTAGCCACGCAGGAACACCGCCTCGGCGACGCCGCTCTTGCCGCTGCCGATCACGCCGAGCTTCTTGTCGGTCACCTCATAGCCGTCGCAGATCGGGCAATAGCGGATCAGGCCGCGCGCCAGCGCCTCGTCGTGCAGCCCTTCGTCCATCGGCGGCCGCCGGTTGGTGACGCCGGTGGCGAACAGCACGGTGCGCGCCGCCGCCGATCCCGAGCCCCATTCGGCGCAAAAGCCGTCTTCGACGCGGTCGAGCCGAGTCACCCGGCCGTCCGCGACCGCCGCGCCATATTTCTGCGCCTGCGCCTTCATCCGGGCGATCAGCTCGGCCCCGGAAACGCCGTCGGGGAAGCCGGCATGGTTGCGGGTGCAGGGGATCCACGAGGCGCGGCTGTCGCCCGCGTCGACCACCCGGATCGAAAGGTGAAAACGGGCCAGATAGATGGCCGCGGTCAGCCCGGCGGGGCCGCCGCCGACGATCAGGCAATCGAGTAGGGGCTCGCTCATCGCGCTCTTACCGTTGTCGAGCCCGCTTGGTTCCGTCTACACCGGCGAAGGGAGAAGGCGATGGCTGGAGCGGAAAGGCTGAGCGGCTGGCTGCGGCGGAACTGGTTCCTGCCGCTGCTCGCCGTGCTGCTCGCGATCGAATTCGCCTTCGCGCGAACGACGATCTGGGCAACGGACCCTGTCGCGGAAGCGGTGATCCTGTTCGATCTCTGCCTGTTCGTGCCCGGTCTCTACGTCCTTTGCTACCGCAGGACGGTCGCGCTGAAGCCCTTGCTGCTGCGGACGGCGGCGCTCGCCGGCTCGGGGCTCTACATCGCATCCTGGCTCATGCCCGCCGACGCGCAGCGGCTGATCGCGGAGCTGTCCTGGGCGCGGACCGCCGGCCTCGTCATGCTTGTTCTGGTCGAGCTCTGGGTGATGGCGAAACTGGTCCGCCTCGTCTTCGGCGGCGAAGCCAGCGCCGAGCAGCTCGCCGGGCGCCATGGCGTGCCGCAATGGGTGGCCAGGCTGATGTTGCTGGAAGCCCGCTTCTGGAAAGCGGTCTGGCGCTTCCTTCGCCGCCCTTAGCATGGAGGATCGATGCGCAAGACCCTGATGGCCGCGCTGCTGCTCGCCGCCGCCGCGCCGGCGCCGCCGCAGGCCCCGGCGCCCGCGCCGGTCGCGCCGGCCGCGCTCGCCGACCGGATCGAGCAGCTCGGGCCCTCGCTCGACCCGCTGTTCGAGACGTTCAGGCGCGAGGCGCATGTCCCCGGGCTCGCCTTCGGCATCGTCGCCGACGGCCGCCTCGCTTACGTCCAGACCCTGGGCAGCCGCACGCTCGACCCCTACGAGATCGTCACGCCCGACAGCCTGTTCCGCATCGCCTCGATGTCGAAGGCGTTCACCGCGCTCGCCATATTGAAGCTGCGCGACGAAGGCCGGCTGTCGCTCGACGCCCTCGCCGAGACCTATGTGCCGGAGCTGCGCGGCTGGCGCTATCCGACCGGCGACAGCCCGCGCATCCGCGTCCGCGACCTGCTCAGCCATGCCGGCGGCTTCGTCACCGACGATCCCTGGGGCGACCGCCAGCAAGTCCTGTCCGAGGTCGAGTTCTCCCGCATGCTGCGCCAGGGCGTCCTGTTCACCCGCGCGCCCGGCACCGCCTACGAATATTCCAATTTCGGCTACGCGTTGCTCGGCCGGATCGTCACCAACGTCTCGGGCCGCCCCTATAAGGACTATATCGAGCGCGAGATCATGCGGCCGCTCGGCATGGAATCGACCGGCTACGACATTTTCGCCGCGCCGCAGGATCGGCGCGCGCTCGGCTGGCGCTGGGAGAATGAGGCGCATGCGCGCGAGCCGGACATGGCGCACGGCACGTTCGGCGCGATGGGCGGAGTCCAGACCAGCGCCCGCGACTATGCCCGCTGGGTCGCCTTCCTGCTCTCCGCCTGGCCGGCGCGCGACGGACCCGAGCGCGGGCCGGTGCGCCGCGCCTCGGTGCGCGAGCTCGCCCAGGGCCTCAACTTCCCCGCCGTCGCCCGCCGCCCCGGCGATCCAGAAAGCTGCCCGCAGGCGGCGGCCTACGGCATGGGGATGCGGGTCGCCATGGATTGCGACCTCGGCCTCACCCTCGCCCATGGCGGGGGCTATCCCGGCTACGGCTCCTATCTGTTGCTGATGCCGGAGCGTGGAATCGCCATTTTCGCCTTCGCCAACCGCACCTATGCCGGCCCCTCGGCGCCGGTGTGGGCGGCGGCTGTCGCGCTCCATCGCCAGCAGCTGCTCGCTGCGCCGGCGCGGCCGGTGAGCGACGCGCTCGCTTTAATGTACCATTATGCCGGCGACATCTGGCAGCGCGGCAATCTGGAAGGCGCGCGGGAGCGCCTCGCGATGAACTTCCTGATGGACCGCAGTGCGGAGAATTGGGCGCGCGAGCTGGCGCGGCTGAAGGAAGCGGCCGGCGCCTGCGACACCAGTGCGCCGGTCACCGCCACCGGCGCCCTTTCGGGCCGCTTCACCTGGACCTGCGAGCGGGCGACGTTGCGGGGCGAGCTGCTGCTCGCGCCGAACCGCCCGCCGGCGATCCAGGCGCTGCGTCTCAACGTCGCGCCGCAATGATGAGACCGCTGCGATGATGATGATCATCTTCTCGGTCATCGGGGTGGCGCTGGTCGTCGCGACCGCGGTCCGGGTGATGAAGCGGTCGAACTCGCGGGCGGCGGCGATATTGCTCGGCACCCTGGTCGCGCCGCTGCCGACGATCGTCGGAGCCGTGGCGGAAGCGCTGATCGCGCCGGCGGCAGATTTGCGCACCGGCCTGGGCTTCGCGCTCGGGCTTGGCGCGATCTACCTGGCCGGGTTGATGATGGCGGCTGGCGCCGTCATTGCCGCCGCCATCGCCTTCGCGATGAAGGAGGAGGATCCGGAGGAAACCTATCTGAGGAACCTCGAAGACGATCTGAACCGACGCTGATGACCTGGGCCGCCACCATCCTCACCCTCTATCCGGAGATGTTCCCCGGGCCGCTCGGCCACAGCCTCGCGGGCCGCGCGCTGGCCGAGAGGCTCTGGTCGCTCGACACCGTCCAGATCCGCGATTTCGCCACCGACAGGCATCGTTCGGTGGACGACACCCCGGCCGGCGGCGGGGCGGGGATGGTGATGCGCGCCGACGTGCTCGCCGCCGCGGTCGATCATGTGCTGGAGCGGCGCCCGGCCGCGCCGATGCTGGCCATGTCACCGCGCGGCGCGCCCTTGACCCAGGCCTTGGTCCGCGACCTTGCCGCCGGCCCCGGCGTCTCGATCCTGTGCGGCCGCTTCGAAGGGATTGACGAGCGGCTGTTCGAGGCGCGGCCGATCGTCCCCATCTCGATCGGCGATTATGTCCTCTCCGGCGGCGAAACGGCTGGTTTGGCCCTCCTCGACGCTTGCGTTCGGCTGCTTCCCGGGGTAATGGGCGCGCCTTCGAGCGGTGAGGAGGAGAGCTTTGACAGCGGCCTTCTCGAATACCCTCATTATACCCGGCCTGTTGAATGGGAAGGGCGCAGGATCCCCGAAGTGCTGCGATCGGGGGATCATGCGAAGATCGCCGCCTGGCGCAAGCGGAAGGCGGCGGACGAGACACGGCTAAGGCGGCCGGACCTGATCGAGCGTCACGGGGACGCGCGAAGGCCACCGCCCTCTGGCGCGCAGCGAGAGAAGAACGAG
>Ga0190265_10003886_pt1 | contig 10271 bp, 6 predicted proteins | sample Popmic124T_FD_133135 | JGI IMG/M metagenome (GOLD analysis project Ga0190265, IMG submission 133135) | Populus adjacent soil microbial communities from riparian zone of Indian Creek, Utah, USA - 124 T | ecosystem: Environmental > Terrestrial > Soil > Riparian zone | place: USA: Utah | collected...
CCGAAGCACCGTCCACGGGGACGCTAGCCGCCTGCGCAAAGCCCGACGCGTCGAACTGCGCCTGAGTCACGTACTCGAAACGATAGGTCGTAGCCGCCCCCTCAGGATTCACCCGGCCACGCAGCGACAGCGTCGGCTGACTATCCGGGCCACCGCTCCAGCTCGCGCTCTGAGTCCTAACACTCGGCGCAGCGGGCTCGGTCGTAAAGAACGCGACCGGCGACGTGAAAGTCGCGCCACGATAGGGGGTCCGAGCGACGACACGCACCTGATACGTCACACCCAACGCGAGATCTGACAGGTCGACCGAGACGTTGCACGTAGGGGGGTTGCCGACCGGGCAGTCGTTGGGATCACCAGACCCCGAACCGTTACCGAGATTTACCTCTGCCTCAGGCGCCGACAGCCACGTCACCCCATTCCTGGAGTACTCGAAGTGGTATCGGGTAGCGAGCGGGATCGGCGACGGCGCCACCGTCGCGGTCAGCGTCGCGGTCGCCGACTTCACATTCGTCATTACGGGTGTCGAAATATTAGACGGTGGAATTTCACCCAATATGAACATGCCAGCCCCACCGCTTTGCCCACCAGTTGACTGAGTCGTATAGAGCCGTGACCCGGCTCCGTTTACGCCAAGCGAGGTCGAGTTCGCGGCGACGAACCCGGGGGTGTCGCGGCCAGGGTTGGCGGAGATAACGTCGACGACTTCGCCGTTCCCGCCGTTCGCGTCGGGATCGAGTCGCAGGATGCGCTGCTGCGCCGGCGCCGGGTTCGGGATGTTGATGAATATTGAATCGATCTCCGCGGGAGGCGTACCAGTCCCTTCTGGGAAGGCCTTGACGACGTAGACATCGCCAGCGCCATCGACCGCGATGTGGCTGGGTGTGTCTCTTAACGGGGCGGGGGTATTCGTGGTGCCGGTGAGGATCGCGTCGGCGAAGGTTCCTTGTGGGGTGACGGTGTTACCGGGCAGCGTGAACTTCTGGACGCGGAAGTTGACGGTGCTCTCGACGGTGTAGATGTTGCCGTCGTTGTCCTCTGCGATGGAGTTCACAGCGCTGGTGCCGAATTGTCCTTGGGCGCGGGCGGCGACGCCGGTTTGGCAGATGTCGAACTCGGCGGCTTGGCAGACCTCGAAGCCGGTGTTGCCGTTGATGATCGTCACGATCGTTGTGCCGGTTGTGGGGCTGCCGCCGGCGAGGCTGAGGTTGTTGGCTCCGGACTCGTCGACGTTGGTGCCGGCGAGCGGGCCGCCGTCGAAGGTCACGATGTAGGGCGAGCTGCCGGAGGCGTTGCCTGGTCCGCCGGTGACGTTGACCGACCCGCCGCCGGTCGAGATGTTGGTGATGGCGTTCAGCGCGTCCTCTACCTCGCTGGCGCTGGCGTTGTATGCGATGTCGGCGGTCACGCCGACACCGGGAACCGAGCCGGAGACGGGGAAGTGGATCCTGAAGGACCCCGCGCTGGCACGCACGCTGATCGACTGGATCTCGTTCTGCTGGTTTGGGCCGGTGGCGAAGTTCTTGTTGTCCGGGCCGGCGGCCGCCACGTCTCCACCGAAGGCGCGCACGAATGCCCCCGTGCTGGTGAACTCCTCCACGCGGTTCTTGCCCCTGTTGGCGACCAGCACGTTGCCCTGGTTGGGCGACCCCGCGGGCGCGACGGTCAACGTGCCGATGGTCTGCAGCGAACCACCCTCGGCGGCGGTCGCCACTCCGACCTTGCAGGTCGCGGGATCGGTGCAGACCTCGAAGCCGGTCGCGCCGTCGCGCATCGGCGCGATCGTCGCGGCGCCACCCGAGAGCGGTGTGGTGCCGGCAGCGGCCGTGATCGCCGCCTGGTTCGTGTCGGCTCGAGCGCCGCCGAAGGCGATGCGATACGGCATCGCGCCCCCAGCCCGCGCGGTCACGGTCACCGACCCGCCGCCGGTGTTGATCGAGGCGAGACCGTTGAGCGCGGCCTCTACCTGCCCTGCGGTCGCGTCAAAGGCCAAGTCGCCGGTGGTGTCGGCGCCGAACGTCAGCCGATACTGGCCCGCGGTCGCGGTCACCGTCAGCGTCTGCAGCTCATCGGCCTGCTCGGCACCCGACGCGACGACATCCTGGCCGAAGGCCCGCACGAACGCACCCGCGGCCGTGAACTCCTGCACACGGTTGAAAGGCACGTCGCTGACATAGACGTGGCCGTTCTGCTGATTGACCGCGATCCCACCAGGCGCAGAGAACTGGCCCCCCCGCCCATTGACCGGCGCGATCGAACTCAACCCCGACTTACACGCCGCCGCAACGGTACAGACCTCAAAGACATTCGTGCCGACATCGCCAGCAGCCGTCTCACCCGTCCTAACCACGTCAAAACCCCACGCGCTGACAAACGAACCCAACGCCGTAAAGCGCTGCACCCGATTGCCCCCACGATCAGCGACATACACATCCCCTGTCGCGTCATTGGCATCAACGCCATTAGCAGCCCCCGCCGGATTCGGGAAAACCCCACCCACCCCAAGCGAAGCCGCAGGAGCACCCTCGGTACCGACGTAATTCATCACGCCAGGCGTCGCAGAAGCACTAGACGACAACGCGCCCACAAAGACCACAACGAGGAAAGCCCCCAACAGCGCCCACCGCAAAGACATGGCCGAGCCACGCACAACCCCACGGCCACCAACGGCAAACCCCAGCCGAAAACCCGACTGCAGAACACTGCTGCGAACACGCCTCATAGGTGCTGGTCCTCTCCTCGTTGCTGGCGCACTCAAGCGGGCGCCAGGATGGCGTCGCACGAGCATCACTCCCTGTCCTCGCACCCCGGTTGACCAGAGACCTCACAACCAGAGACGAGTTGTTCTACGGTTCTATAGAAACAGGTGTCTCCAGTCGCGTCAAGCGACAACCGTCAGGGAACGGCAGGACCTCGGCACGGGAGAGCGCCGACGCGGTCGAGGAAGGAGGCGGGGAGCGGCGCTAGTAGCCGACGCCGGTCTTGACCTGCTGGCGCTCGGCCTTGCTGGCGCCGCCCTTCTTGGCGAGCGTCTCGCAGGCGGCGGCGATGTCGTCGGCGAGCGTCGAGACGAGTGGGCGAGTGAGGTTGAGCTTGACCAGCGCGCGGAGCATCTTCACGTGCTCGGCGTTCGGCGGCATCGTGTAGGCGGGCAGCATCCAGCCGCGCTCGGCGGCGACCTGCCAGGCGATGTCGAACTCGTCGTAGGGCAGGCCCTCCTCGGCGAGCTTGAAGGCCGCGAGCGGAAGCTGCTCGTCCCCGCTCCCGACCAGCTCGAACGGCCCGATGTCCTGCAGCCGCTCGCCGAGATAGGTCGCGTTGGCGGCCATCGCGCCGATCGCGAGTTGATAGCCCTCGTGTCCGAGGCGAATGAAGTTGTAGTACTGGGCGAGCACCATCGCCGACCCGGTGGAGAAGTTGAGCGTGAAGGTGGCGTCGGTCTTGCCGAGATAGTTCTCGTAGAAGACGAGGTCCTCGGCGAGGTCGCTGGTCTCTCGAAAGATCAGCCAGCCGATGCCCGGGTAGACCATTCCGAACTTGTGGCCGGAGACGTTGATCGAGCGGACCTGCTCGAGCCGGAAGTCCCACTCGCTATCTGGGTAGAGGAACGGCCAGACGAAGCCGCCGCTCGCGGCATCGATGTGCAGCGGCACGTCGAGGCCGTTGCGGTCCTTGATCTCGAGCAGCAGCTTGTTGATGCCCACCATGTCGTCGGCGTGGCCGGTGAACGTGGTGCCGAGCACGGCGGCGACGCCGATCGTGTTCTCGTCGACGTGCGGCTCGACGTCCTCGGGCCCGATCGTGAACTTGTGCGGCTGCAGCGGGACGATCCGCGGCTCGACGTCGAAGTAGCGGCAGAACTTGTCCCAGACGACGTGGACGTCGCCGCCGAAGACGATGTTCGGCTTGGTGGTGTCCTTGCCGGCCGCCTCGCGCCGCTGGCGCCACTTCCACTTCAGCGACAGCGCGCCGAGCATGATTGCCTCCGACGAGCCCTGGGTGCGCGCGCCGGTCGTCTCGCCGGGAGCGTTGAAGAGGTCGGCGAGCATCCGGATGCAGCGCTGCTCGATCTCCGCGGTCTGCGGGTACTCGGCGTGGTCGATGAAGTTGCGGTGCAGGTTCTCGGCGATGATCCGCTGCGCCTCGGGCTCCATCCACGTCGTCACGAACGTCGCCAGGTTGCGCTCCGGGATCCCGTCGAGCACCAGGTCCTCTGCGATCACCCGCATCGCCGCCAGGGGCTCCATCATCCCGTCCGGCAGCTTCCCGTCAGGCGCGTCCTCAAGGATGAAGTGGTTGCCGTACTGCTTCCAGGCCTCTGACGGCCCGCGACTCGAGTGCATCGGCGATCTCCTCGGCTGCAGCGATGGGTGGGCCTACTCTACGGAGAGGCAGACCGCAGTCGCGTCGTCGACGAGGCTCTCGCTGACGGCGAGCACGGCGTGGTGGATCTGGCGGACCGTGTCGGCGGCGGTCTCGCGCTCGGAGCGCAGCGCGGCCTGGATCGTCCCCTCGATGCCGAGACCGGCCTTGCCGTCGCCGCACTCGATCACGCCATCGGAGACGATCACGAGCCGGTCGCCCACAGCGAGCGTCGTCCGGTGCTCCGCCGGCCGCGGACTCGACCGGCCGCCGAGGCCCGGCCCCGTAGGCGCCCGGAGCAGCTCGACGTCGCCCCTCCCCCGCAGCACGAACGGGGGGACGTGGCCGCAATTAGCGACGGTCAGCTCGTTGGTGGCGGGATCCCAGCGCGTCGCGACCGCCGTCATCTCCGCGCGCGGTCCCGGCAGCTCGCGGAGCGTCTGGTGCATGACCACCAGTGCCTCGACGATACCCCCGCCGCTGCGCCGGCTCGCCCGCAGCGCGCCGAGCGCGACGGCGCTGGCGGCCGCGGCGCGGGTGGAGCCGCCGAGGCCGTCCGCGAGCGTGACCCAGACGCCGTCGGTGTTCTCGACCACGTCGAACCAGTCGCCGGCGACCTCGTAGCTCGGAAGGACGTTGCCCGCGATCTCGCCGTCGGTCACCCGGGCGATCCGCGGCGGCAGCAGGCTTTGCTGGATCTCAGCGGCCGCGGTCGGCTGCTTGCGCCGTTGGGCGCGCGCAAAGGCGTCGGTGTAGCGATCGGCGAGGGTGGTCGCCGCGGCGGCCTGGCGGGCCAGGTCGCCGAGCGGCGCGGCTGGACGACCGAAGGTGATCAGCACGCCGTTGGCCCGGCCGCGCAGCCAAAGCGGAAAGACGTGCGCGCCCGGCACCGCCGCAAGCTGCTTGCGGAGGTCGGCGAGGCCGTCGGCGTCGAGCTCGGGGCCGATGGCGAGCGGAGCGTCGATCTTCTCAGCCAGGCGCTTGGCGCCGGCCATGTGGAGCAGGTACGTCCCGTCGATGTCGAGCACGTAGAGGGCGACGGGGACCTTTGCGATTCGCTGCGCCTCGGCGACCAGCTGGTCGGCGAGCACCGCGGGCGGCACGACGTCGAAGACGTGGATGGCGTCGAGGCTGACGGGCCGCTCACGCCCTAGCCTTCCCGGCGGCAAGGAAATCTCGTGGGCGCTGATCGCGGTGTCGTGAGGGCGATGCCGGAGCGCGGCCAGCAGCGCGTCGCGGCTTGCAAAACGGCGGTGCAGGGTCGACCTCGACACGCCCGCGGCGGTGGCGATCTCGGACAGGCTCGCCGAGGGCAAGCGCTCGAACATTCGCTCGGCGGCATCGAGGATGCGCTCGCGGTTGCGAAGCGCGTCGGCACGCTGTGGGTCGGCCTGGACCTTGGCGCTCATCGTCTTGTCCGGATGCCCGAAGAGCGACTCCGATAACCGAACTGACACGACCCGTCGCCGGTCGCGCGTCGCAGTTGCGCGCCATCTGAGCCAGGCCGAGATTCGCGCGTGTCATCGCGGGTACCGCACCGCCTTGCGGCGAGGGAGATTGACGACTGGCGGCGCGCGCGTCGCCGAAGGGAAAGGTGCGATGACACAGGTAACGGAGGCATATGACTGGCGTGGCCGAGACGTCGTCGACAAGGACGGCGACAAGATCGGCTCGCTCGAGGAGGTCTACCTCGATACCGACAACGGCCGCCCCGAGTGGGCGACCGTCAACACCGGTCTGTTCGGGATGAAGCAGAGCTTCGTCCCGCTGCGCGACGCGAGGCCCGCGGGCGGCAAGGTCGTGGTCCCCTACAGCAAGGACCAGGTCAAGGATGCGCCGTCGGTAGACCCCGACGGCGAGCTCTCCAGCGACGAGGAGGAGCGGCTCTACAGCCACTACGGCCTCGCCGACGGCGGATCTTCAGTCGACGACACGGATGGCTCCGAGGGCTACGACAAGAGCGGCCCGACGACCGACGACGCGATGACTCGATCCGAGGAGGAGCTGCGGGTCGGAACCACCCGTCGCGAGCGCGGTCGCGCGCGCCTGCGCAAGTACGTGATCACCGAGCAGGTCCAGCAGACCGTGCCGGTTCAGCGCGAGGAGGTGCGCGTCGAGCGCGAGCCGATCACCGACGCAAACGTCGATCGGGCGACCGACGGACCGGAGATCTCCGACGAGGAGCACGAGGTCGTGCTGCACGACGAGGAGGTCGTGACCGAGAAGCGCGCCGTTCCGAAGGAGCGCGTGCGCATGACCAAGGACACCGTCACCGACGAGGAGACGGTCTCCGAGGACGTGCGCAAGGAGCAGATCGAGGTCGACGAGAACGACCGCTAGCGAGGCAGCGACCGCGGCGGCCGCAACGATCGCGCGCCGCCGCGACGTCTGCCGACTACCGAAAGGAGCTTGAGATGACGACAGAGCGACAGACACGACCGGCGGCCCGTGCCGCCACAGATGGCCACGCGACAGTCGACCGCAGCCGATCCCGGGATGGGGTCGGGATCGACCGGGAGCGCCAGTACGAGCGGTTCGGCGGCTTCAACTGGGGCGCTTCGTTCTTCGGCTGGCTGGTCGCGGTCGGGATCACGGCGCTGCTGACCGCACTGTTGAGCGCCACCGGAGCGGCGATCGGGCTCACCGAGCTGAGCGAGTCCGAGGCACGATCGAGCGCCGACACGATCAGCATCGTCGGCGGCGCACTGCTGATCGCGGTGCTCGCAATCGGCTACTACGCCGGCGGCTACGTCGCCGGGAGGATGTCGCGCTTCGACGGCGGCCGCCAGGGTCTCGGCGTATGGCTGATCGGGCTTGCCATCACCATTCTGTTGGCCGCCCTAGGTGCGATAGCCGGCTCGCAGTACAACCTGCTCGGCCAGCTCAACCTGCCCCGAATCCCGATCGACGAGGGATCGCTGGCTACCGGTGCCGTGATCGCGCTGGCGATCGTCCTGATCGCAACCGTCGTGGCGGCGATCGCCGGTGGCAAGGTCGGCGAGCGCTATCACCGCAAGGTCGACCGAGTCGGCCTAGGTCGGGACTGAGCGGTCAGTCGAAGGCGAAGAGCGGCGGGAGAGCGACAACGACGGTCGCTGCCCAGATGGCGAAGACGGGAAGGTAGGAGGTCTGCCATCGCTCGAGGCGGTGGAAGGCGACCCGTCCGGTGAGGAACCGCATCGAAAGCCAGGCGGCCCCAGCCAGGTTCACGAGCAGTACTAGGTTGAGGCCGAGCGCCGCCACACGATTCGGAGTGAGCCCGAGATCGCCGATCCGCGCCACCATCGCGCCGAGCACCATCAAGTCGAGCACGAGGGCGCTCGCGACAGCGAGCAGTTGGACGCGGTCCATCGGCCCGGCCGGTCGCGCAGCCTCGCGCGCGGACATCGCGTAGAGGACGAGGCCCAGCACGACCACAAGGAGAGCGTCGAAGACGCCGAGTAGCTCGCGGTCGAACTCGCCGGCGACCCCCGACACGGCGTAGATCGCGGCGGCAGCGGTCAACATCAGGGCGAACAGCGGGGTGAAGAGCATGGTGAGCACCGGTGCCATGTTCTCCACCACATGCTGCTTGGACTCCACGAGCCATGCCGCCACGATCACGGCGCCGGCCGCCCCCGACGGCAGCACCCACTCGACGACCCGCTCGTCGACGCCGGCCCCGAGCGGCTCGAAGATCAGCACGGTGAGCATGAGCAGCACGCCGCCGCCGAGCGCGATCAGCGCGTAGTAGATGACCCACTCTCCGGTGAAGCGGACGAAGTCCATGCGCCGCTCGTGCGATCGGAGCGTGCCGCCCATGTACGGGTAGGCGACCGCGAACCACAGAGCAACGGGCAGATAGAGCGCGACGAGGACCTCGGTAGACGAGTCCGCGCGGAACGGGTAGAGGTTGACCACGAGGGCGACCAGCGCGAAAGGCGCGGCCGTCAGCGCCCAGCGTCGAGGGTCGAGCCCTCGCCGGTGGGCGAAGTACCCGGCGAGGAACGGCAGCACGAGCAGGCCGATGTTCAGGAACAGCCACTCCGGCTCCTCGTCGGGGAACCGGGCGACGAGGCGAGCTACCTGCATCGCGACGGCGGCCGCCAGGGCGAAGGCGAGCGCCTCGAACCACCGGCTGGACGAGCGCGCCGGATCGCCCTCGCCGCTTAGAACGAGCTGCTTCCACAGTCGGCCGCTGTGCTCGCGTGCGAACTCCCGGGACAAGCTGTCGAGATCGCCCATCCGCTTCACGGCGACGAGAAAAGCCTCGTCGTCGTCGAGGCCGGCGGCACCAAGCTCGGCGATCTGGTCACGAAGATGGGCGTCCAGCTCATCGAGGTCGCGGCCATTGACGCCCGGGGCCTTCGCGACGTAGGCGCGCCACTCGGCGATCTGCGACTCCACGCCATCCATCGGTCAGGCCTCCCGGAGCGCAGTCGGTAGCCAGCCCGAGTCCCGCCAGACGCCACCCAACGCACGCGTAACAGTCACCCACTGTCGCTGCTGCTCGGCAAGCGCAGCTCGGCCGTCGTCGGTGATCGCGTAGTACCTGCGGCGACGCCCCCCGGGCGGCGTCCGCCACTCCGTCGTCACGTAGCCGAGTCGGAGGAGGCGGTGGAGCAGCGGATAGAGCATCCCGTCGGTCCACTCGAGGTCACCGCCGGACAGCTCACGCACCCGCTTCAGGATCGAATACCCATAGCTCTCACCCTCGGCCAGTATCGCCAGCACGAGCGGCGTCGCCGATGCCGCGACCAGGTCCTTGTTGATGTTCACGCGCGCCCTGTCATAGCTGGAAGCTATATGCATAGTACTGCAAGGTATGCGCTGGCTACGTACCGACCCTCGAGGCCACTGCTGCACCGATCCGCCGACAGCGTGGTACGGGACCTACGTAGCGCCCCCGCGGGTGGCGACGCATTTTGCGTTCGCGGCGCAGCTTGCGAGCACGTGAACCAAAATCGGAGACAGGACCCGCGGGCAGCAACGCCCCAGCTCTAGCCCGAACAAGCCCTCGTCCGGACTCGAACCGGAGACCCCGTCCTTACCATGGACGTGCTCTACCAACTGAGCTACGAGGGCGCGAGCAGGGAGCCTAGCGGAGGTTCAGCGAGTGGGGGGAGCAGGATTCGAACCTGCGTAGGCATAGCCAACGCGTTTACAGCGCGTCTCCTTTAACCACTCGGACATCCCCCCGAGTGTTCGCGGATTCTATCCGCAGAGCCCCAGAACGAGGACGGGCGCCTGGTAGCGCCCGTCCTTTCCTCTTATCCCCGAAGCTTCAGGAGGCCTCGCGGAGGCGTTGGGCCTCCGGGAGGTTCTCGAGCTTCTTGAGCGTGTTGTTCTCGATCTGGCGGATGCGCTCGCGGGTCACGCCGAAGGCGCGGCCGACCTCCTCGAGCGTGCGCGCCTGATGGCCCTTGAGGCCGTAGCGCATCTCCAGTACCTCGCGCTCGCGCGGCGGCAGAGCCTCGAGCACGGTGCGCACGTTCTCGCGACGGATGTTCTCCGACGCGGTGTCGAACGGCGACAGCGCTGTCTCGTCCTCAACGAAGTCGCCGAGCTCGGAGTCGTCCTCCTCGCCGATCGGCTTCTCGAGCGAGACCGGTGTCTGAGCGAAGCGGAGAATGTCCTTGACGTCGCGGGCGGTCCACTGGAGCTCCGCGGCGATCTCCTCAGGGGTCGGTTCACGACCCAGCGACTGCACCAGCTGCCGCTCGACGTGGACGACCTTGTTGAGCTTCTCGACCATGTGCACCGGGATGCGGATCGTGCGTGCCTTGTCGGCGATCGCCCGCGTCACGGCCTGGCGAATCCACCAGGTCGCATAGGTCGAGAACTTGTAGCCGCGGCGGTAGTCGAACTTCTCGACCGCGCGGATCAGGCCGAGCGAGCCCTCCTGGATCAGGTCCAGGAACGACAGGCCG
>Ga0190265_10003887_pt1 | contig 10271 bp, 3 predicted proteins | sample Popmic124T_FD_133135 | JGI IMG/M metagenome (GOLD analysis project Ga0190265, IMG submission 133135) | Populus adjacent soil microbial communities from riparian zone of Indian Creek, Utah, USA - 124 T | ecosystem: Environmental > Terrestrial > Soil > Riparian zone | place: USA: Utah | collected...
CCACGTGCATGCGAGGCACGCCGGCGAGGTCCAGCCCCTGGGCGACCGTGCTCAGCCAGGCGGCGGCGCGCTGCTCGACGTAGAAGCGGTCGCGCCAGTCGATGGCCGGGTCGTGAGTGCTGTGAAGCCAGCGCGCCCATTCGCGGAGGTCGTCGGGGCGTGACGTGCGGAACGCCCGCAGGAGCAGCTCGCCGGTGTCGTCCGCCGTCGCCGGGAGCGCGTCGGGCAGGCCGCCGTGGTAGTAGCAGCGGCCGGTCTCGAAGACTCCGCCACCGAGGTCGACGCCCGAGCCGGCCACCGGGTCGAGCTGCCCACAGGCATAGAACCGGCGATCCACGTCGACGCAGTGCCCGCCGGTGTGCCGGTCCCAGCGCGCCAGGCGCTCCGGGTCGATCGGAGCGGCGGGGATCATCCGATGCTCGTATCCGGCGGCACGGGCGAGCTTCGGCGGAAGCTCGCGATCGCCGCGCTCCTGGTCCGGGAGCGCGAGGGTGTACGCCTGCAGGTCCAGCCGCGCGGCGGCGGCGGCCGCCAGCACGGTGCGCGAGTCGCGGCCGCCGGACAGTGGCAGGAACGTCACGCCACCGGCGCTGCCGACCGCCCGCAGCGCGGTCGTCAGCCGGCGTTCGAGCGCGTCGAGCAGCTCGTCGTACGAGCGCTCGGTGGGGGGTGGCGGCAGCAGCGGGCGGGTCTCCAGGCCGCCGTCCGAGAGCCGCAGCCGCTGAGTCGGCAGGAGGCGGCGGATCCCGGGGATCCCGGACCCGGGCGCGGGGTACCAGTCCATCCCCTTCTCGTGCGTGAGCAGGTCGGCCGGCGGGTCGAGTGCCGGCGCGCGCGTGCGCAGCAGCTCCGGGCTGCTCGACGCCCACAGCGCGCCGTCGACCATCCGGGTGAGGCAGCCGAGCGTTCCCGTGGCGTCGAGCTCGAGCATGTCGCCGCGGATCAGGATCCAGCGGCCGGTCCAGCTCCCCGTCCTCAGGGACCCCGCACCGGCGAGCAGCTGCTCGCCGATGGCGGGACGGTCCGGATCCGTCTCGAACGCGACGCCCAGCAGCAGGCAGTCCTGGCCATGGTGCACCGGGAGCTCGGGGTCGTATGAGAGGTACACGCCCGGGCTCAGCGGGTGGACGATCCAGTCCTCCGCCTCCGCAGCCGGAAGGGGACCGATCAGGAACTGGCGCCGGTGGACCCGCATCGCACTCAATCCTGGGAGGTCAGCGGCGGCGCGTCAACGCCGATGCCGCCCGAACCTGTTCCTTCGGCCAGCCGTCGCGGGTGTAGAGGCGAACGCGCGCGCCTACAGTCCGTCGCGGATGAGCACGTCTGCTGCCACTCCCATGCTGCGCGGGCAGGTTGTCCGGGGCGTCGCCTGGAAGGTCGCGTCGAGCGTGGTCTACCAGATCACGCGCCTGATCGTGGCCGCGGTGCTCGCACATCTGCTGTCGCCGCACGACTACGGCCTGGCGGCGATGGTGCTCGTCTTCTCGAGCCTCGTGGTGCTCTTCTCCGACCTCGGGTTCGGCACTGCGCTCGTGCACCGCCCGATCCTGACCGAGAAGGACCGGTCGACGGTGTTCTGGACCAGCGTCGGCGCCGGTATCTGCTTCACGGCCGCCGGCATCGCCCTGTCGTGGCCGATCGCCGCCTTCTACGGCGAGCCGGCGGTGCAGCCCCTGTTCGCCGCCCTCTCGCTCGGCTTCCTCGTCGCCTCGCTGTCCAACACGCAGGCGGCGCTGATGACGCGCGAGATGAACTTTCGCACCCTCGAGCTGCGGGACATCGCGTCTTCGCTGACGGCGGGCGTCGTGGGCATCACGCTCGCCCTGCGCGGGTACGGCGCCTGGGCGATCATCGGCCAGCAGATCACCGTGGCGTTCGCCTCGGCCCTGCTGTTGTGGGTCAGCTCCCCCTGGCGCCCGAAGTTCGTGTACTCGCTGGCCAGCCTGCGCGATCTCGGGGGCTACAGCAGCAACGTGTTCGGCGCCAGGCTCCTCTTCTACCTCAACCGCAACGCGGACAACATGCTCATCGGCCGCTTCCTCGGCTCGTCCGCGCTCGGCCTCTACGCGGTCGCCTACAACCTGATGCTGATGCCGCTCAGCCAGATCTCGCTGCCGCTGCAGGACGTGCTGTTCCCGGCCTTCGCGCGCATGCAGGACGAGAAGCGGCGGATCGCGGACGCGTGGCTGCGCGCAAATCGCCTCGTCGCGTCGCTCACGGTCCCGGCGATGCTCGGGCTGATCGCGGTCGCGCCCGAGTTCGTGGCCGTCGTGCTGGGCGGGAAGTGGGTCGAGGCGGTGCCGATCATCCAGATCCTCGCGTGGGTCGGGCTGCTCCAGTCGCTCCAGGGCCTCAACGGCAGCGTCCTGCGCGCCGTCGATCGCACCGGCACGCTGCTCCGATACTCGCTACTGGTCGTCGGTGCCAGCCTCGTCGCCTTCGTCGTCGGGCTCCCGTTCGGGATCCTCGGCGTGGCGACCGCCTACGCGATCTCCAGCACGATCGTCGAGCCGTGCTACGCCGCCCTCACCGCTCGGTCGGTCGAGAGCTCGCTGTGGGAGTACCTGCGGTCGCTCGTGGGCGTGGTCCAGGCGGGCCTCCTGATGGTGGCCGCCGTACTCGCCGCTCGCTGGGCGCTGCTCGAGCTGGACGCGCCGGCCCTGGTGCGGCTGGTGGCGCTGATCGGCGTGGGCATGGCCGTCTACGTCCCGTGCCTGATGTGGCGCGAGCCGGAGGTCGTCGCCGAGGCGCGCGATCTCCGTCGCCGCGGGCTGTCCGGCTAGTACACGCGGCCGCAAGTTCGACCGAACTTCCGACCACGTGTACTCAGGAGGCCGAGCGCACTGCCGACCACCAGCCGACGAGCTGGGCGATGCTCGCGACGTAGGGCTGGAGGATGTAGATGACGGGCAGCGCGCGGAGGTCGTCGATCAGGCGCGGTGCCCGCCCGCTGACGTCGAGCCGCCGGCGGTCGATGCCCGTGAGCGTGCGTCCGTACCAGCGGCGAGTGCGAAACGTGCGCACGAGCGGGACCCAGGCCTGCAGACGGATCCCGTCGGGCTTGCGGCCGGCGAGCGCCTCGCGGGCGCCGTACCACCGGTTCATGGTCCAGAACTTCGACAGGTAGCGCGAGCCTTCGTCGCGGGTGGGGTGGACCACCACGGCGCTCGCCGTGAATCGCAGCTCGGCTCCCGCGGCGACGCAACGGCCGACGAGGTCGTGGTCGCCGAACTCGCGCAGCTCTTCGTCGAAGCCGTCGATGCGTTCGAACAGCTCACGGTTCAGGAACAGGTTCGCCGTGACGGCGACGCCGGCCTTCACCTGGCGCTCCTGGTCGAGGAAGGTGTCGACGTCGATCAGGCTCCAGATCGTCGGGCGCTCCGGCAGCCGGAACCGGATCAGCCCGGCGACGACGCCGCCGTCCCCGAGCGCGGCGAGCCCCGACTCGAGCCAGTCGGGCTCGGGCCGGCAGTCCGCGTCGGTGAACGCGAGCACCTGCCCGCGGGCGTGTGAGACGGCGCGGTTGCGGGCGACGTACGACGAGACGGGGGGTCCGGGGTAGACGCGGACGTGGCCGTCGGGCGTGGCGAGCCCGTCCGTGCCGCCGTCCGTCGAGCCGTCGTCGGCGATGACGACCTCGAAGCGATCCTGAGGGAGCGTCTGGGCGGCGAGCGACGCCAGCAGGCCGCGCAGGTCATCGCGCCCGTTGCGCACGGGCACGATGATGCTGACAAGGGCGGTCGAGGTCGTCACGGGCGCGTCCAGACGTCGAGGATACGAGGGTCGTCGCCGATTCCGCGCAGCGTCTGCGTGCGCTCGAAGTTCTGCTCGAGCCAGGCTCCGAGCCGCCGGTCGAACGTCTCGCCGAACGCCCCGTGTCCGTACAGGGCCAGCCGCCGCCGGTCGACGATCGCCAGCCTCACCGCGGCCATGCGCTCGATCGCCCGGTCCTCGTCCGCGGCGGTGGCGAGCGATCCCGGCAGGAGCGACAGCTCCGGGAGCGGGTCCTCGCGGCCCGTGACGACGTAGAGCGCCGTCAGCTGCGGTGCAACGAGGATCGGCTCGCCCGGCTCGGTGAAGCGCTCGATGGCGGTGACCGCGCGCTGCAGCGCGGGGCCGTCGGCCGGAGGCGCCGAGAACGAGCCGCGGTCGGCGTTGACGCGCACGGTCTCCTCGCGGGCGTCACCGATCACCAGGCCGGCGCTCGCGATCACGAGCAGCGCAAGCCACGCTGCGCCCACCGCGGCCGCCGCGGGCTGCCCGCGCGGTGCCGCACGCATGTGCAGCCACGCGAGGAAGATCGCCACCAGCGGCATCGCATAGGCCGACGCCTGCGGGGCGTCCGGGCGCGGGTGCGGGTAGAACGCGCCGTAGCCCGTGACGGCGACGAGCGCCAGCAGGAGTGCGACGAGCAGCGGTCCCTGGACGCCTGCCGTCCACAGTGCGCCCCGCCGGCGCTCACGCACCGCGAGCACGATCGCGGCGGCGGCAGCGCCCGCCGGGAGCCAGCCGTACACGAACTGCAGGTAGTAGCGGACGGTCTCGGGCCGGACGGCGACCGTCGCCACCAGCCCGATCGCGGCCAGGACGGTGAGCACCATCGCCGCCTGCTGCGCTCGGCGGCTGCGTGCGATCGCCGTGCCGGCGACCGCGAGCGCGACGGTGCCGAGCGCGTAGAGCACGAGCCGCCCGCCCAGCGTGGCGAAGCTCTCGAGCGTCAGGGGGGCGTTGCCCTCGAGGATGACCTTGCCGCCCTCCCGGATCGTCTCGGGGTACAGGTTGTCCAGGAGGAGATCGCGGGGCCCGACCGCGATCGCGAACGCCCCGTAGGTCAGGAGCGCGAGCGCGACTGCGGGCGCCAGCAGTGCGACGGCTTCACGCAGCGCCTGGCGGCGGCCGGCAGGTGCGTCCAGCAGGCGGACCGCAGCCCACGCGACGAGCAGCACACCGAGCGCTGCGGCCGCCTCCGGCCGCGTCACGGCGGCCAGCCCCGCAGCGAACCCGGCTGCGACCAGCAGGTTCCGGCGGCCGGAGACCGCGTGGCTCTGCAGGGCGAGCAGCGCGGCAAGACTGAGTGCGACGGCCAGGGGGGCCGACACGCTGTGCGGCATCACGAACGAGTTGTTGCCGCTCGCGAGTGCCGCCGTGGCGGCGAGCGCGGCGGCGAGCGTGGCCGCTCCGGTGCCGGCGATCCGGCGCGCGAGCACGAAGGTCTGTCCGACGATCACCGCGGAGAGCAGGAGCCCGAAGGCGAACGCCAGCTCCAGGCTCGTCCCCAGCGCCGCGTACAGCCCGCCCAGCAGGAGCGGGGTGAGCGGGCCGTAGTAGTAGGTGTAGTCGACGAACGGCAGCTCGCCGCCGGCGGTGCGGTGGGCCGCGAGCAGGTCGAAGCCGCCGTCGCGACCGAAGTCGCCCCACGTTCCCCAGCTCAGGGCGACGAGCACCAGGAACCAGACGACGAGCCCGGCGACGGCTGCGGTATCGGCCGACACGCCCGTCCTGCGCACCCAGAGGGTGCCGGGATCGCCGGCGATCGGCCGGGGGTTGTCAGGCGTCGTGACGGCCGGCATGCGACCGTCAGCCCGTGACGGCCCGGACCATGTCCCCTTGGATCTCCGCCGCGTTCAGCGCGCGTCGGTAGACGCGCACCTCGTCGATCAGGCCCCCGAAGAACTCGGGCCACACGTTGTTGCCGCCGATTCGCAATGCGCCGGTCGAGTTGATCATCCCGCCGGTCGCCGCCCGGCTCGAGACCTGGATCCCGTTCACGTACATGCGCAGCGTGGTCCCGTCGTATGTCCCGGCCAGGTGCGTCCAGGTGTTGACGGCGACCGCTGCCGTGCCGCGGGTGTCGAGCTCCGAGCCCGTGTTGACGTGGACGCTCGGGCGGCCGCTGCTCGTGGCGGCGTAGAGGGCGTACACGAGATCGCCCGGCGCCTCCTTCAGGAGCACCGTGCGCCAGGCGCTCACGGTCGTCGGGCGGACCCATGCCTCGAGGGTCATGCCCGTCGTGAGATCCAGCGGGGCCGAGTCGGGGACCGTCACCCAGTCGTTGACGGCGTCGAACGACAGGGCGCCTCCGAACCGGCCGGCCGCGGAGCGGGTCGCCCCGGCGATCGTTCCGGTGAGGCCGCTGCCGGAGGCGTCCACGGCGCTGGTCCCGCTCGCTTCGTCGAATCCGTACGCCGCGACGAGGTCGCCCGGCGCGGTGTTCGCCACGGTGACCGCCACGGGCGCGGACGTCGTGGCGTTGCCGTCGGCGTCGCGCGCCACGGCGGTCAGGGTGTGCGGGCCGTTCGGGCTCGCCGTCGAGCTCCAGACCGCCGCGTACGGGGGCGCGGTGTCGGGAGCGCCGAGGTCGGCGCCGTCGACCCTGAACTGCACGCTCGTCACGCCGCGGTCATCGGCGGCGCTCGCCGTCACGTCGACCGCGCCGCTGACCGTCGCACTGGCCGCCGGGGCGGTGAGGGCGACCGTGGGCGGCGCGCCGTTGTCGACGGTCACGTCGACCGGGGCCGACGTCGTCGGGTTGCCCGCGGCGTCCCGCGCGACGGCGGTGAGGCGGTGAGTGCCGTTCGCGAGCGGGCGGGTGTCCCACGTCGCCGCGTAGGGCGCGCTGGTGTCCGGCGCGCCCAGGTCGGTCCCGTCGACCCTGAACTGCACGGATGCCACGCCGCGGTCGTCGCTCGCCGACGCCGTCACGGCCACCGCGGCGCCGCCCACGACCTGGGCGGCCGCCGGCGCGGTGACGGAGACCGTAGGCCCGGTGGTGTCGGGGGCGATCGTCGCGCTCCCCTCGGGCGACGCTGGGCTGAGGTTGAGCGCCGCGTCGGCCGCGACCACGCGGTAGTGGTAGGTGCCCGGGGCGAGATTCCGGTCCGTGTACGTGGTGCCGGTCGCGACGGTGGCGATCCGGTTGCCGGCCGCCGGCGTGAACCCTGCCGTGGTCGCGCGGTGCACGCGGTACTCCGTCACTCCCGCGTTGTCGGTGGAGGCCGCCCAGTCCAGCTGGACGTCGGCGCCCGTCGCCTGCGCAGTGGGAGTCCCGGGCATGCTGGGGGCCTGCGTATCGCCGGCCGACGGATCCAGCTTGGTGATCCAGCCCTTCGACGGCACGCCCTTGTCGTCGATCAGGAACACGTAGTACCAGCCCGGCGGCGCGACGTTCGCGCTCGTCGGGAGGTCGGCGGTCACCGTCGTGCCCGAGCGCTGCACGTTGGTGAGGTGCATGAAGCGCTGATCCATGTCGAAATTGTGCGTCACGGAGCCCATGCGGATGAACGAGACCTTGTCGATGCGCGCCGCATCGGGCGTCTCGATGCTGAGGCTCTGGCCGAGGCTGGCGGTCGTGGCCGAGCTCGTGATCGTGGGCCGCGGGCCCTTGAACAGGTAGGGCGGCGCGTAGATCTCGGCGTTGCTCTCGTTCTGCGCCACGCCGAAGGCACCGCCTCCGGCGAGCAGCACGCGACCGTCCTGGAGCAGGAGCGCCGAGGAGTGGTACTCGCGTGCACGCTGGTGGGCTGCCGTCTCGGTCCACGTGTCGGTGACCGGATCCCAGATCTCGGTGGGGAACACGGCCTTCGAGTGGTCGATGCCGTCGGTCTCGCTCATGCCGCCTGAGGCGAGCACGGTGCCGTCGGCCAGCGAGGTGAGCGTGTGGTACGACCGTCCGTGGTGCATCGGAGCCGCCTCGCGCCAGGCGGGTGACGCGTCGGTCATGTCGATCGCGGCCGCGCGGTTGGTGGCGATGGTGCCGGGGAAGTCGGGATCGCCCCACGTGCCCGACTTGAGGATCTTGCCAGGCCGGTACATGACGGCGCTGTGCCCGTCGATCGGGCTCTGGCCGACGGTCGTCCACAGCCCGGTGGTGGTGTCCAGCGTGCGGGTGGTCGGCTCCGGTCCGGCGTCGAACACCTTGCCGTTGGGCAGGACGAACATGAACGGATACAGCGCCATCCGGCGCTGGCCGGCCGACAGCGGGGTCCACGTGTTCGTCGCCACGTCGTAGATCTCCGGCAGCGTCTCCGAGCCGTTCTTGAGCGGCGTCGGCAGGCCGGGCGCGTTGATGGTGATGTTGTCGCCTGAGAGGACCAGGATGCGGCCGTCCGGAAGCGTGGTGACGGTCGGGTACCAGCGCGCACGAGCCATGTCCTGCCCGAAGAACCACGTCCCCGTGGCGGGATTGAAGATCGACGTGTCCTTCGTGCCGACGTTCGAGGCCTCGTGGCCGCCGGCGATGAACAGGCGTCCGTCCGGCAGCGTCACGTGGCCCGCGCAGAACAGGTTGCGACCGGTCGGGATCGGAGTGAACGTGCCGGTGTTCGGGTCCCAGATGCGCTCGGAGTTGACGGCCGCGTCGAAGCCGTCCCACACGACGACCTTGCCGTCGGACGTCGTCGCCATGTGGACCGGCACGAGCGGCCAGGTCTGCACGTTCGCGAACTCGCCCGTGGTCTCGAGCCCGGCGGTCGGCGCGGCATTCGGGTCGACCGAGGCGGCCATGTCCGTGGTGATCTCCGCCGTCGTCAGCGCGCGCCGGTAGACGCGGACCTCGTCGATCAGGCCCTTGAAGTACTCGCCCCAGATCGTGTTGCCGCCGATCTGCAGCGGCAGATTGGAGATGCCGAGCGTGCCGCCCACGGCCTGGCTGGCGACCTGCGCGCCGTCGACGAAGAGCCGCAGCGTCGTGCCGTCCCAGGTCGTCGCGAGATGCGACCACCGGGCGACCGGCAGATTGTCGGTGGCTCGGGCGAACGTCTCCGAGCCCGTGTTGATGTGCCCGCTCGGGTTGTCGGAGCCCGCGCTCGAGAACATGCCGTAGCTCAGCCCGCCGGTCACCTGCTTCATCAGCACGGTGCGCCAGCCGAGGTGCTGCGCGGGCTTGACCCACGCCTCGAGCGTCACTGCGTCGGACAGGTCCAGGGAGTCGGCATCGGGGACGTCGATCCGGTCGTCGACGCCGTCGAAGCTGAGGGCGTTCCCGAACCGGCCCGCCTCGCTCCAGGCCGCGCCCGTGATCGCGCCGTCGTTGCTCGCGCTCGAGTAGTCGGTCACGGTCGCGCCGGTCCCGTCCTCGAAGCCCCACGCGCCGACCAGGCCGCTGTTGTCCACCGGCGGGTTGTCCACGTTGACGATCACCGGGCTCGACGTCGTCGTGTGGCCGGCCGCGTCACGGGCGACAGCCCGCAGCGTGTGGTTCCCATTGGCGAGCGAGAGGGTGTCCCAGAGCTGGGAGTAGGGCGCGGAGGCGTCCTCGTTGCCGACGTTCTCGCCGTCGACGGTGAACCGGACGCCTGTGACGGCGACGTCGTCGGCGGCCGACGCCGTGATGGTCACGGTGCCCGTGACGGTCCCGCCCGTGGGTGCGGTGACGGAGACGGTCGGCGGCGCGGTGTCGGCCACGACCGTCGCGCGCGACTCGGGGGAGGCCGGACCGACGTTGCCGGCGGCGTCCTCGGCGGTGACGCGGTAGTACCAGTCACCGGCTGCCAGGCCGGTGTCTGCGTATGTCGTGCCGGTCACCTGGGCGACGCGGTTGGCCGCGGACGGGGTGAACCCTGCGGTCTGGCCGCGGTGCACGTTGTAACGGACCACGCCGGTGTTGTCGGTCGCCGCGGCCCAGCTCAGCTGGGCGCCGCCGAGGCCGCCGGTCGCGGTCAGCGTGGCCGGCGCCGTCGGGGGCTGCGAGTCGCTCACCGCGCCGACGACGGGCCGGTTCATGTCCTGCCCGATCTCCACGGCCGTGAGCGCCCGGTTGTAGACCCGGACCTCGTCGAGCCGGCCGCCGAGGTACTCGCCCCAGATGCTGTTGCCACCGAGGCGCAGCGCTCCGGTGCTCGTCACGAGCGCGCCGGAGAGCGCACGCGTGGCGACCTGGGTGCCGTTGAGATACAGCCGCATCGTCGCGCCGTCGTATGTGGCGGCGAGATGCGACCACACGTTGGCGGCGAGCGCCGCGGTACCGCGGAGATCCTCCTCCGCGCTCGTGAAGGCGTGGACGGCCGGCCGGTTCGAGCCGCCGTTGCCGTACATCCCGTACGTGAGCCCGGCAGCCTGCTCCTTCATGAGGATCGTCCGCCAGTTCGTCGTGGCCGTGGGGTTGACCCACGCCTCGAGCGTCATCGCGGTGCTGAGGTCCAGCGACGGGGCGTCGGGCACCGTCGCGATGTCGTCGACACCGTCGAACGTCAGCGCGGCGCCGAACCGTCCGGACGCCGTGCGGGTCGCGCCGGCGACCGTGCCGCCGTTGACCTGGGTCGAGCTGTCCGCGA